>ERZ839489.20-NODE-20-length-190380-cov-109.167203_pt1 | contig 190380 bp, 159 predicted proteins | sample MGYA00519938_ERZ839489 | MGnify/ENA primary metagenome ERZ839489 (study PRJEB31850, sample SAMEA3708846) | human gut metagenome | biome: human gut; feature: human-associated habitat; material: faeces | place: China | collected 2014 ...
CTTGCATGTGTTAAGCACGCCGCCAGCGTTCATCCTGAGCCAGGATCAAACTCTCTAAATAAATGTTTGCTCCAGGTCAAAATCAACTCTTGGCTAATTTATCCCTTTTACTGTTTTTTAAGGATCTTTCGATCGTTCGTTTTTATGATTTTAAAAAGAACTTTCGAGGAATGTGTTTCACTGTTCAGTTATCAAAGATCATTTTTTGCATTGCCGTTTGTCTCAAACAGCTTTTCTATTATATCATGTTGTTTTCTGCTTGTCAAGAAGTTTTTTCAACTTTTTTTGAAGTTATTTTTAACTTTTCGACTCATCAGCGTCAACTTCGATATCTTATCACAACTCACTTTATATTGTCAAGAACTTTTTTCATTTCTTTTTTCAACCGTGTTTGTCAGCTGCAACTCTGATATAATAGCATTTATTTCAGTTTTCGTCAACTACCTTTTGACATTTTTTTACATTTCCTTTTATATGCTTCTTACATTATCTTTTCTGTTCCAGAAAACGAACTGCATCTCTGATGTTCTCCACCGGAATCAGGGTGATTTCTGTTTCCTGTCCTACACTTTTCATGCATGCTGCCGGAAGGATTACTGTGGTAAAGCCCAGTTTTTTTGCTTCCTGTACTCTCTGTTCTGCCATGCTTACTGCACGTACTTCGCCGCTCAGACCAACTTCACCGAATACCAGTACCTTATCATCAATCACGATATCTTTATAACTCGATACCACAGCCAGCAGTATTCCAAGATCTACCGCCGGTTCATTCATACGGATTCCCCCGGCGATATTGACATATGCATCACTTGCCGAGAGATGAAGCCCCAGACGTTTTTCCAGTACGGCCATCAAAAGATTAACTCTGTTATAATCCGTACCTGCTGCCGTTCTTCTCGGCATGCCGAAGTTGCTGGCACATACAAGTGCCTGGATTTCTATCAGGATCGGTCTGGTTCCCTCCATGGAGCAGGCTACTACGGAACCGGATGCTCCCTCTGGTCTTCCCGCCAGCATAAACTCCGAAGGATTTTCCACTTCCACCAGCCCCTCTTCACGCATCTCAAAGACACCGATCTCATTGGTAGATCCAAAACGATTCTTTACTCCACGCAGAATCCGGTAGGATGCATGGCGATCGCCCTCAAAATAAAGCACTGTATCTACCATGTGTTCCAGCACTCTCGGCCCTGCTACATTTCCATCCTTTGTCACATGACCAACAATAAATATGGAAACCCCAAGTCCTTTTGCTATCTGCAGCAGCACCCCTGTGGATTCTCTTACCTGCGACACACTTCCGGGAGCAGAGGACACCTCTTCGTTGTACATAGTCTGTATCGAGTCGATCACAACTACTGTTGGTTTTTCTTTTTCAATCACCTGGCGGATCATGTCCAGATTGGTCTCGCACAGCAGCCGCAGCCGGTCTCCAAACGCACCGATTCTCTGTGCCCGCAGTTTGATCTGTTTTAATGATTCCTCACCGGAGATATAAAGAACGGATACTCGATCTGCCAGATTTCTGCATACCTGCAAAAGGAGCGTCGATTTTCCGATACCCGGATCACCGCCTACCAGTGTCATCGAGCCCTGCACGATTCCACCACCAAGAACTCGGTCCAGTTCTTTGATGCCAGTATGGATGCGGTCTTCTTCATCCAGGGAAATCTCGGAAAGTGCCACGGGTTCTACTTTCTTTCTTCCTGCTGCCTCCTGATGTTTTGTCTGGCTCGGACTCACGGTCTCTTCCACAAACGTATTCCAGCTTTTGCATCCCGGGCACTGTCCCATCCATTTTGGTGATTCATATCCACATTCCTGACAGAAAAATACTGTTTTCTTCGCTTTTGCCATGCTCTTTTCTACTCCTGTTCATCCTCATATACAACATAAGCTGCCGCCCTACCGTTTTCCGGTAAGACGACAGCTCTTTTTATCACAAGCTTTTGATTGCTTATAATTTTTCAATCTCTACGCATACGGCTTTATCCGGGGATAGGTCTGCGCTGAAAGATAATTTTCCTCCCAGATTGGTTTTCATATGACCAACGCTCACATCATCCAGAAGAACTTTGTATTCGCAATCTGCTTCCATCTCTACTGTAATCTGTGTATTCTCTGTTCCTTCCACAGAAAATACCATACCGTTATTTCCGATCTTCATATCTAAAACTGTGGTTCCAGGAACGGATTCGTATACGAACATTCCGTTTCGCTCCAGCTTTGTAATCTCCTTAAAGGTTTTTACTTTATATAAGTCACCATCATATTCATAATCAGAAAGTTTCGTCTTGGTATCCAGTTCATAATTACCGAAACTGATTCCTCCAGCTGCTTCTGTTCTGATCAATTCTTTAATCGTAGCCATAATATCCTCCTAGTTTTCCTCTGTGCGTTCCGCCATCTCTGACGCTGCTTTTGTTTTGTAGATATTATATAATAAATTCAGAAAAACATCTAGTCATTGACTGAAAATTTAATAACTTTTTTAGATACAGACACAATAACCCGATCCCCTCTGTGAATCTTTCCATCCAGTATCTCCTCTGCCATCCTGTCTTCCAATTTGTTCTGGATCGCTCTTTTCAGAGGTCGTGCACCATATTTGCTGTCAAATCCGTTTTCTGCCAGATAGTCTTTTACACTGCTTCGGACAACCAGTTCGATATCCAGCTGTTCTTTGCATCGTTTCTCCAGTTTTTTTACCAGAATATTAACAATCTGGCGAATCTCCTGTTTATCCAGCATATGGAAGACCAGGATCTCATCGACACGATTTAAGAATTCCGGCTTAAAGATTCTTCTCACTTCTTCCATAACACCGCGTTTCATATCTTCGTAGTCTTTCTTCTTGTCTTCTCCCTGAGAAAATCCAAGACGTTTTGGTTCTACGATTGACTGTGCACCGGCGTTTGATGTCATGATGATACAGGTCTGTTTAAAATCCACTTTTCTGCCCTGCGCATCTGTGATATGACCGTCATCCAGCACCTGTAATAAAATATTAAATACATCCGGATGTGCTTTTTCAATCTCATCGAACAGAATCACACTGTATGGATTTCTCCGTATCTTCTCAGAAAGCTGACCACCTTCTTCATATCCCACGTATCCCGGCGGTGAGCCGATCAGTTTTGATACACTGTGCTTTTCCATGTATTCCGACATATCCACACGGATCATCGCCTGCTCGGAGCCAAAGACTGTCTCTGCCAGTGCTTTAGACAGTTCTGTCTTACCAACACCGGTCGGTCCTAGAAACAAGAAAGAACCGATCGGCCTTGCCGGATCTTTCAGTCCCACGCGTCCTCGCTTGATTGCTTTCGCCACCGCTTCCACCGCTTCTTCCTGACCGATCACCCGTTTGTGCAGTTCTTTTTCCAGGCTTGCCAGACGTTTGGACTCTTTCTGGGCAAGTTTCTGTACCGGAATCTTGGTCCAGCTGGATACGATCTGGGCAATATTTTCTTCGGTTACCTGCATTTTTTTATTTTTATAACGCTGTTCCTGACGTTTTTTCAATTTTTCGTAGGATTCTTCCAGCTCTTTTTGTCCTTCCTGCAACTCCCGCGCTCTTGAAAAATCGCCTTCCCTGATCGCTTCCTCTTTTTTTTCGGCAAGTGCATGTAGATTCTGCTCTACCTCTTTTAACTGCGGAGGCACTGTAATACCTGTTAACTGTACCCGTGAAGATGCTTCATCCATCAGATCAATGGCTTTGTCCGGCAGATGCCGGTCTGCAATATAACGGATAGACATCTTGACTGCTGCCTCCAGCGCCTCATCGGTAATGGTGACTCCGTGATGTTTTTCATAATAAGGGCGCAATCCCTTCAGAATCTCAACTGCCTGCTCTTGCGTCGGTTCTTCTACCGTAACCGGCTGAAATCTTCGTTCCAGTGCCGCATCTTTTTCGATATGTTTTCTGTATTCTTCAATCGTGGTCGCACCGATAATCTGGATCTCTCCTCTCGAAAGAGAAGGTTTTAAAATATTGGATGCATCCAGTGCTCCTTCCGCACCGCCTGCTCCGATAATTGTATGCAATTCGTCAATGAACAGCAGAATTCCCGGATGTTCCATCACTTCTGCAATTACTTTTTTGATTCTTTCTTCGAATTCACCGCGGTATTTTGATCCTGCCACCATACCGGACAGATCCAGAACAACCAGCCGTCTGTTTTTCATTTTTTCCGGCACCAGCCCCTGCGTGATCCGCTGGGCAAGTCCTTCTACTACCGCTGTTTTTCCAACACCCGGTTCTCCGATCAGACAGGGATTGTTTTTCGTCCGGCGGCTCAGAATCTGGATTACTCGACCAATCTCATCTTCTCTTCCGACCACCGGATCCATAACTCCCTGACGAGCCATCTCAGTCAGATCTCTGCTGTACTGATCCAGCGTCGGCGTGCCTGTAGCCGCTTCATTTCTGGATCGTGCATTGCCGTTATCTCTTGGATTGGCAACTTCTTCTCCCATCGCTGCCAGAACTTCATTCTGCAGTTTTCGGATATTTACTCCCATCGTGTGCAGCAGACGGGTTCCCATACAGTCAACTTCCCGCAGCATCGCAAGCAGAAGATGTTCTGTTCCTATCTTTTCACTGCGAAGGTCATCTGCTTCTTCCACAGCTCCTTCCAGCATTCTTGTCGCCCGTGGGGTATATCCTGCCCGGTCCGCAGTCAGTACATTACTCTCTTCCGGTGCAATCAGTTTCCGGATCATTTCCATCAGCCGTTCTTCACTGATTCCCATGTCACGCAGAACCATGCCGGCCGTTCCCTCTTCTTCGTGTAAAAGACCTGCCAGTAAATGTTCGGTTCCGATATAACTATGTTTGTATCTGCGTGCTGTCTTTTCCGCATATTTTACCGCTGTCTTTGCCTGATTCGTATATTGTGTACTCATGCAGCGTTCTATCCTCCATTTTTCGTATCCTGTTTGCCCGCAGATTATTCTAACGGGTCTTCGGGGGATTGCTCCCACATATCATAGATTTCATCCAGCAGCCGATGTGCTTCCTGCCGGGAAATGTTATGACATCGCCCCTTGGCCAGAATGATATACAGATTCTGACGCATTTCTTCCAGTGCCAGCAGTTTGTTTGAATCGATGCAGATCACTGCACCTTTTCTCCGGTCTATAGATACGATGCCCTCTTTCCTGAGAACAGCGTACGCTTTATTTACTGTATGCATATTAATTCCGATACATTCTGCCATCTGTCTTACTGACGGGAGGGTATCTCCGTCCTGCAGTCTGGATGTGGCGATTCCAAGTATGATCTGGTTGCGAAGCTGCATATAAATTGCTTCTTCGCTGTTAAAATCTATCTCCAGCAATTCTATCTGCATCTGTTCACCCTGCTTTCTCTTTTCTGTGTGTTATACATCATATAACAGATCCCACGTTTTGTAAAGCAGACCCTTACTGATATTCCCGGATCAGACAGTATTGTTTCAGATTAAAGTTCTTTTTTAAGATTCCATATTCTTTGAACTGGAACTTTTTGTAGAATTCCAGATTTTTTTCGTTGTGTGTTTCCAGTGAAATCATCATTCCATGTTCCTGGGCATACCGGATTGCTTCATCCATCAGCATCGCTGCCATTCCGTGGTGCTGCATCCTTGGATGAACCGCCAGATAAATAATATGCAGTCGTTTTGTCTGATGAAGCTGTTGTGTCCAGCTCGAATTCAGGTAGTCACCGCCTTTGATAAAATTATAAAAGGTATGAAAAGACGGATCCTCCTTGATCAGATACAGATCATTTTGCAGGGTAGCCTTCGCTTCTGTCAGCAGGAAATGAAACAGATTGTAGGACTCCGTCTCATCGGATACCACCAGCACGCTGTTAAGTTCTTCGCTGTCCGCAAAAATCTCACATGTTTCATAGAATTCATCCATATCGCAGTGGAACAGCTCCGGCATCAGACGTTTTCTCACATCCGGATCCGGGATCAGCGTCTCGTACAACGGATCGTGTGCAAAACAAATGTTTAAAAGTTCCTCTAACTTAGGTAAATCTTCTTTTTTTACCCTATATAACTTATCGCTTTCCATATTTTTCAGCGGGTTTCCCCGTCACCTTTCTTATTGTTCCTGTATCGGATGCACAAAATGTTCTTTCACGGTTTGATAAATCTCTTCCATTGTCTGTTCTGCCATTTTGTACTGTTTATCGATTACTTTTGCAAGTGCTGCTGCCTCTTCCCGACAGTCTTTTTCTCCTGCTTCTTCTTTTTTCAGCAGCTGTTTTACCAGATCGTACAGATTTTCATGCTGCATCAGACGTCTGTATCCCCATTTCAGCCGTTCTTTCGGCTGATGGTACACATAATCGGTAAAATGTCTGTAGACTTCTTTATCAAACATAAATGCATAGGCATTGTTATCCACATCATACAGTCTTCTGAGTGCCACCGAAAGTTCTCCTTCTTCGAGATTTTTTTTGGCTCCCTCTAAAAGGTGGATATTTCTCAGTAAAATCTCATGTGGATAGAATACATTTCCGTACCAGTCAATGCGGACAAATGCATCCTGTTCTGTTTTGAAGCGTTTCAGAAGTTCTGTCTCTGTCTGTCGCAGGCTCTGATACAGTGTTTCCCGTTGTTCCGGATCTTCGCACGCTTTATATGCACTGTTTTTCTGCATGATCCACCGGTAATTTTCTTCCTGCTGTTTTTCTGCTCCGGTCAGTAATTTGCTGATTGTTTCGTATTTTTCTTCCAGACAGCTGTTTTCACAGGATTTTACCAGTTCCAGACCTTCCTGTGCGCGTTTCATAACACCGGTAAAGGAAAGTGGTACTACGGCTGTCGCGTCGATTGCCAGAATCAGCAGTGCATACAGTTCATGATGGAACTGGTAGACCTGCGGATCGTAGTATTCGTCGTTGTCAAACTGTGAGTGATAGTGTGTCTCCATAAAACTTCCGCCGGTAAAATCATTTACCATGGACGGGATTCCTGCGATCGCCATCGAAAAGTCATCGGACCAGGTTTCGATCGGAGATACCACGGATGCATCCTCCGGATACGCTCTCGTAAGAACCGGGAGGTCTTCCAGAAATTGTTCCAAAAATGGCTGATATTCATAACAGCTTCGGATCCGCGCCCCGGCTCCGTGTGCCAGGGCCGGAAGTTCAAAGTTCAGGTCGGCGATTACTTTTCCCACCCATTCCGGATGTGCGGTAAAGACCTGTTCGTAGGCACCTGTGGACCAGTCAAAATCCGAATCAATCACGCCCCACTCTTCTGCTGCCATCGCACAGATCAGGATCGTATTGTCCGGCTGAATCCTGGCATCGATCAATGCTTTCGCGATCCCGAACATCATGGCCACCGCCGTATTATCATCCTGAAATCCGTCAAAATACGAATCGTAATGAGCAGAAAGCACGATCAGACGGTCTTTGCGTTTTCCCTGGATCTGTCCAGTAATATTATAAGTTTTACACTCCGGCATCACCCGGCTGTCCGCTTCCAGTGTCACCCATAGCTCCCGGCTCTGCTGATTATCCAGCTGTTCTTTCAGCCACTGGGCATCTCTTCTGGATATGGAAAATGCAGGAGCATCTGCCGGTCCTGCAATATCCTGGGCATTTAACGCATCTTCATCGATCTCGCCATAGCCGCCCTGCTGCACCGCGATCAGTGCTTTTGCACCTTTCAGATGTGCCTGATATACCGGGAAATTGATCCACCATTCGTCACGTTGGTTAATGTCAACTAATACCAGTTTATTCTTTACATCGATGTCTTTATAGTCTAACTCTGTTCCTTTTCCAACATAGACCAGCGGATATTCTTCTGCCCCATCAGTCACGCAGTTTGTCTGGTAAGCTCCCAGCCGGATCTCACGTTTCTTTCCATTTTCATCCAGTACATACAGAACTGCTTTACGAAATTCCCAGCCGTCTACGGTAATCTCATCTTTCGTTACCCCGGACAGACCAATCTCTTCCATCTCTTTTTTTAACATCTCGCCGGTCAGAAACTCTGCTTTTGATCCTGCCGACCGATATCCCAGCTCCGGATTACACCGGTAGGCTTCCATACGTTTTGCCAGCTCATAGGAATATGGAATATCCAGATGTGTTAATACTTTCTCTTTCTCGTTCATTGATACCCTCCTGCCAAACGGTGCCTGACATTCGCTGTCGGGATCGTATGTTTATGTCGGCTTTATTATACCGCGCAGACCTCTGACTGTCTATTTTAAATTTTTTTGTGTTTTTTTCAAAAAAAGTGTTGACTTTTCTGTTTTTCAACGATATAATATCACTTGTCTTTCAGAGAAAGAAAGCGCGCGGGAGTGCTGGAATTGGCAGACAGGCAAGACTAAGGATCTTGTGGGTGTATGCTCGTGTGGGTTCAAGTCCCATCTCCCGCATACAGAAAAAAGGGCAGAAAGCTTTGATTTTATTCAGGTTTTCTGTCTTTTTTTATTGTCTGAATGATACGATTTTTGTCTCACGCTGTCTCACGTTTTTGGGTGGTGGGATTACTATATCTTGTGGTGGCTGTAGAGCGGATAAAACCAGTTGGTCTTTTTGTTCGGTGTTGGTTCGGGTGAAAATGTAATGTTTTAATGTTACTGTTCACTGGTAATATCCCGCGAGGTGTTTTTTGTGAGCGAAGGTCACAGAAAACCCGAGACATATCGCGCGAATTTATGCGAACAGCATAAATTCTGTGCATCGCGCAGCGTGTTGCTGAGCACGGAGTGAACAGTAACGTTTTAATTTTTATTCTATTCATATGGAATACTTTCCATTTGAACATCTGTTCGCAATGTGGTATACTACATTTGTACAATCGAATAGAAAGCAGGATGTGATTTTCCGATTATTTGATGCCCTCTGATCTTACGAAAGGAGGGTGATGCCCTATGAACACAATGGAAGTCCTTACTTTATTGTTAGTAGTTTTCGAGGCTCTGTCTTACATAGACAATCAGAAGAAACATAAGCATAAAAAGAAACGCAAAATGAAAAATAAAAAGAGATAGCATCCCAGACCGTCCAAAGTTAAGGATGCTATCTCTTTTTTAGCTAATTGACAGAGGGCAAATCGGAGTCATATCCGATTACCTTTCTAATTGGATTATACACTTGGGCACTTGTTTTTGCAAGTGCTCATTTTAATTTTCCTACTAAGGTTCTTTTGTAATATTTAGAATAAAATCACATTATTCACATTTTAATATTTCTTTCAATTCCCGAAGTGTCGGTGCTTTGGCATCCTTTTCTGAAAGCTGTTCGCGATTGTCTTTTTCAATAGGAATCGGCCATTCTATTCCCAGTTCACTGTCTAAAGGAGTCAATGCTGTTCCTGACATTCCCGGAGCCCACTCGTTATCAAAGAAATATAAATACTCTGTTCCTTCTTCCAACGCCTGAAATCCGTTGCACACGCCCTGTGGAACAAAAACCTGTATTCCAGGTGTAATATGTACTGTTTCTACTGCACCAAATGTTTTACTGTCCGGTCTTGTATCCACATACACACCAAATACGGAACCGGTTGCCACTGTAACCAGCTTTGCCATGGCTTCTCCATGCAGACCGCGAACTGCTCCACGTTTTGTACGTGTTAAATTTATCTGTTTCCACGAAGAAAGTGTTTCCGGTAAAACTTCTGAATGGCTACTCTCACGATAGAGTTCTCTCACTGTGCCTCGATCATCCGTCACCATTTTTACATTAATAATACGCAATCCATCAATCTTTGATTCGGATGCTGAAAAAGGATATATTTGCAACGTCATCGGATACCCCCTTTTTTCTTTTTATTTTTAGTTATATCATACACAATTTACCTTATTTCTGCAAATGTTTTCTGTATTTTCCCTGTGTTTCTAAAAAGTAATGTTACTGTGAACAGGAGCAAAGTACTGATCTGAACCGTCCCAGTCACTGTCAACACAATACTTCCCACTTGCACCCTTCTTTTCTCTTCGCTATAATAAATACATGACAAAATCTTATAGAAAGAGTAAGAAAGGACACCGTTATGAAAGAATATAAATGGGCTACTCTCGGATGTGGCGTGATCGCCAATCAGCTGGCACAGGCGTTTGCTGCAAACGGACGGAAACTATATTCCGTAGCAAACCGCACGCACGAAAAGGCAGTTGCTTTTGCTGAAAAATATGGAATTGATAAAGTTTATGATCAGATTGACGATGTATTTTCGGATGATGAGGTGGACATTATCTATATTTCCACTCCGCATAACACACATATTTCCTACCTTCGGAAGGCTTTAAGTGCCGGAAAACATGTACTCTGTGAAAAATCCATTACCCTCAACGCTGAAGAACTGGAAGAAGCGGTTCGTCTCGCTGAAGAACATCATGTAGTTCTTGCCGAGGCCATGACGATTTTCCACATGCCCATCTACAAGGAGCTTCGCAGCCGGATGGATACCGGGGAATTCGGGGAACTTCGGCTTTTGCAGATGAACTTCGGAAGTTACAAAGAGTATGACATGAAAAACCGCTTTTTCAACCGGAATCTCGCGGGCGGAGCACTGCTGGATATCGGCGTGTATGCGCTGTCTTTCCTTCGCTGGTTTATGTCCTCAAAGCCGGATCAGATTCTCTCTCAGGTAAAATACGCACCTACCGGCGTGGATGAGCAGGCATCGATTTTGTTGAAAAACAAAGAGGAGGAGATGGCTGCCGTCATTTTGTCTCTACATGCCAAACAGCCAAAACGAGGAACGATCTCTTTTGATAAGGCTTACATCGAACTGTTCGAGTATCCGCGGGGCGAGGAAGCCATCATCACTTATACGGAAGACGGTCACAAAGAAGTGGTATCCGTCGGTTCTACCGACCGGGCGCTGGAATACGAAGTGGCCGATATGGAAGTGGCTGTCGCCGGAGAGGAAAACCGGATGCATCTCGACTATACGATCGATGTGATGGATATGATGACCTCGATCCGGAAAGACTGGGGGATGAGATATCCTGAGGAAGAAGAAGGTTGATTTTTTATCTTTCAAAACAGAGGCAGAAAACGATTTTTCTTTCGTCTTCTGCCCCTGTTATTTTTTACCTTATCTTATGCCTCGTCAATCGCTTTTCCAATATCATGACGATAATATTTATTATCAAACTCTACAAGATCGATAGCTTTATACGCATTCGCTCTCGCCTGTTTCAGGTCATCTCCTTTAGCTACTACTCCAAGCACACGACCACCGTTTGTCACGATCTGTCCGTCTTTCTTTGCGGTTCCTGCGTGGAATACATAGTAACCTTCTTTTTCTTTGAATGCATCCAGTCCTTTGATCGAGAAGCCTTTCTGATAAGATACCGGATACCCGTCAGATGCCAGAACGACGCACACGGCTGCATTGTCTTCGAATTCCAGATCGATCTGATCCAGTGTTCCGTCGATACATGCTTCAAACACATCGACGATATCCGTCTTCATTCTCGGAAGAACGACCTGTGCCTCCGGATCACCGAAACGGGCATTGTATTCCAGAACCTTCGGGCCATCGGCAGTCAGCATCAGGCCGAAGAAAATGATTCCCTTGAATTCTCTTCCCTCTGCTGCCATCGCATCTACCGTTGCCTGATAGATGTGTGCCTTACAGAATGCATCCACTTCTTCGGTATAGAACGGACTTGGAGAGAAAGTTCCCATACCACCGGTATTCAGCCCCTGATCTCCGTCTTTCGCACGTTTGTGATCCTGTGCGGAAGTCATCGGTTTGATGGTTTTTCCATCCACATAAGTCAGAACGGACACCTCACGACCGGTCATGAACTCTTCAATCACCATTGTATTGCCGGCACTGCCAAACTTTTTATCTTCCATGATCTCTTTCACACCGTCTTTTGCTTCTTCCAGTGTGTTGCAGATCAGTACACCTTTTCCAAGTGCCAGTCCGTCCGCTTTTAAAACGATCGGGAATTTTGCAGTTTCCAGATAAGCAAGTGCTTCCTGCGGATCGGTAAAGTTTTCATAAGCAGCTGTCGGAATGTTGTATTTTTTCATCAGATCTTTGGAAAATGCTTTGGAACCTTCCAGGATCGCTGCATTTTTTCTCGGTCCGAACACACGCAGTCCTTCTGCCTCAAAAACATCTACCACGCCGCCAACCAGCGGATCGTCCATACCGATAACGGTCAGATCAATCTCTTTTTCTTTTGCAAAAGCTACCAGTTTGTCAAACTCCATCGCACCGATATTGACACATTCTGCATATTCTTCAATTCCCGCATTGCCCGGCGCACAGTAGATTTTGTCAACTTTCGGACTCTGTGCCACTTTCCATGCGATAGCATGTTCTCTTCCGCCGCTCCCTACGATCAGTACTTTCATGTCTTTTCCTCCTATCTGGATCTTACCAGTCCGTCAACTACCTCTATCTTATCATTTGCAATCAGATCAATCGCTTTCGGCATGATCACCCATTCTGCCTCTTCCATAACTCTCCGCTGCAGAATCTCCGGGGTATCTCCCTCTTTCACCTCCACCGCTTTCTGCAGAATGATAGGACCGGTATCCGTTCCCTCATCCACAAAATGCACAGTAGCTCCGGTTACTTTTACGCCTCTTTTCAACACACCCTCATGAACTTTCAGTCCATAATAGCCGGTTCCGCAAAAAGACGGGATCAGCGCCGGATGAATGTTGATGATTCTATTCGGATAAGCTTTTACCATGATCTCCGGAATCACAACCAGACATCCTGCTAGTACCACCAGATCTACACCATAGGACTGAATAGCCGCCAGAAGAGCCTCGTTAAATGCCTCTCTCGTCTCATACTGTTTTGGTGAAATGCATCTTGCTTCGATGCCATGTTTCCTTGCCCGTTCCAGTGCATAGGCATTTGCATTGTTACTGATCACAACGGAAATCTCCGCATTGGTGATGGTTCCGTTTGTTATGCTGTCAATGATCGCCTGAAGATTGGTACCGCCGCCGGATACCAGAACTGCCATTTTTAACATAAGGTCACTCCCTTTTCACCTTCTGTGATTTTACCTACAACGTACGGAGTATCACCTGCTGCACGCATGGCTTCCATGGTCTTGTCCACATCTGCAGGATCTACGGCAACGATCATACCGATACCCATGTTGTAAGTGTTGTACATCATCTGCTCTTCGATATTCCCTTTCTTTGCCATCAGGGTAAAGATCGGAGGAATCGGATAGCTGTCTTTTTCGATCACTGCGTGAACACCGTCTTTTAACATACGCGGAATATTTTCATAGAATCCGCCACCGGTGATATGGCTGCATGCTTTTACGGTCACACCTGCATTTTTTACATTTTTCAGTGCTTTTACATAGATTCTTGTAGGAGCCAGCAGAGCCTCTCCCAGTGTGGTTCCCAGTTCGTCATAATAGGTATCCAGGGATTCTTTTGTCATATCGAAAACTTTTCTTACGAGAGAAAATCCGTTGCTGTGTACGCCTGTGGATGCCATACCGATCAGTACATCTCCGTCTTTCAGGTTTTCGCCGGTGATCATCTCTTTTCTGTCGCAGACACCAACGGCAAATCCTGCCAGATCGTATTCCTCTTCCGGCATCAGACCCGGATGTTCTGCAGTCTCACCACCGATCAGGGCTGCATCGGACTGTACGCATCCTTCTGCCACACCGCTTACGATCTGTGCGATCTTCTCCGGATAGTTCTTACCGCAGGCAATGTAATCCAGGAAGAATAATGGTTCTCCGCCTGCACAGGCAATATCATTCACACACATGGCAACCGCATCGATTCCAATGGTATCGTGTTTGTCCATGATCATCGCCAGTTTTACTTTGGTTCCGCATCCGTCTGTTCCGGACAGCAGTACCGGATCTTCCATCTCTTTGATCTTTTTCAGCGAAAATGCACCGGAAAATCCGCCAAGTCCGCCAAGAACTTCTTCTCTCATAGTTCTTTTTACATGTTCCTTCATCAGTTCTACGGATTTGTAACCTGCTTCAATATCTACTCCAGCTTTCTTGTAATCCATCTTGATCCTCCATCTGCTCTGCGGCACTTTTATTTTGTATAGTTCTTATATCCTACTTCTTTTAATTTTGCGTCTTTTGCTTCTACTTCTTCTTTCATTTCCTGTGTATATGCTTTCAGGCGGGAGAGCAGCGCATCGTCAGATGTTGCAAGAATCTTCGCTGCGAGAATCGCTGCATTGGCTCCTCCGTTGATTGCCACGGTTGCCACCGGGATGCCGGTCGGCATCTGTACGATCGAGTACAGGGAATCTCTGCCTCCCAGAGAAGTGGTATGCATCGGGATACCGATAACCGGCATCGGGAAAATAGCCGCACACATACCCGGCAGATGGGCAGCCATACCGGCGCCTGCAATGATTACTTTAAATCCTTTCTCCTCTGCGCTCTTCGCATACTCAAAGAATACATCTGGTTCTCTGTGTGCAGAAATAATCGTCATCTCGTAATCTACGCCTAATTTTTCCAACATTGCTGCGGCTTTGCTCATCACCGGCATGTCAGAATCACTTCCCATAACAATTCCTACTTTAGCCATTGCTTGTCTCCTTTGCTCATAAATACTTATTAGTTTCTCTTATAAGTAGTTTTAATTAATTCATCTCTACTTATTAGTAATAATACTAAGTCTGTCACTTCTTGTCAATATAAATCATGAAAATTGCCAGGAACAGTCAAAAAAAGAGAACCTCCCCTCAGGCTGTTCTCTTTTCTTCTCTGTTATCCGATCAGTTGTTCCAGATATTCTTTTCCTGCCAGAATATCTTTTTTCTGTTCTACTCCTGAGATTTCTCTCTCGATGGTAATATCTCCGTCATATCCCACTTCTTTTAACCGTTCGACAAAGACCGGATAATTGACCTTTCCCTGCCCGATCGGCACTTCTTCTCCAAGAAAATGACCGTCCGTCGGGTATTTTCCGTCTTTTCCGTGGACACCGCGCACATATTCCCCGAAGACCTCCAGCGCATCCACCGGGTTAGCTTTTCCGTACATTAAAAGATTCGCCGGATCCAGATTCACTCCCACGCATCCTTCGCCCACATCTTTTTCGATATCCTGCAGCGCCCGTTTTAATGTGACCGGAGTCTCCTGTCCGGTCTCGAACAGGAAGACCTGTCCGTTCTTTTTACACCGTTCTGCCACTTCCTTACAGGCATTCAGTGTTCCCTGATAGTTCGTATCATATGGATTTTCCGGCATATACCCTACATGGGTGACAAAATCGGTAACACCGAGTTTTTTTGCAAAATCAGAGCCTTCCAGAAGCATCCTTACCCGTTCTGCCCGGTAATCTGCCGGGACCAGACCCAGGGTCAGCTGACCATCATAAAAATCCCAGACTTTTCGGCCACCCCAGCCACACCAGAATGCACTGATGGTAATCCCGTGTTTTTCAGCTGCCGCCAGAATCGCTTCTGCTGCCTTCTCATCGTTGATAATCTTCCGCTCCCAGCATACCAGCTGACAGCTCTCCATGCCCATCGCACGGACTTCCGCAAATTTTTCGTTAATGTCTGTGTCCGCTTCCATACGGACGATCACTCCTACCCGCATATGTTCCCTCCTGCATGTTCTCAGATATACATTTCTTTTTTCTCACGAAGATACAGCTTTGCAGCTTCCCACTCTTCCAGTGCCTGTTCTACGGATTTTACGCCTTCCTGAAGCGGTGCGAGAGTGATTTCTTTGCCATCCCGCAGACATTCCAGAAAATATTTGATCTCTGTATAATATGGTCCGAGATTCGTGATGTTGATACCGGTATTCGTCTGTCCCTCATACTCCGGATGCAACTCGGGAACGATCTCTGTTCCATCAGCTTTGTATACCACAAGCCCCGGCTGCCCTGCCTGATTAAAGTAAACAGTTCCTTTTTCAAAATATGCCCGGAATCCTGCCTGGAATTTCGGTATCGGAGACACATCCCACACCCCTTCTGCCGTAGCAAATACATCACCGAACTCATAGGTGGTGATTACCTGATTGATCATACCGGAATCAAATGTCGTTGCCCGTACTTCAAAATCATCCGGCTCACCCAGCATGTATCTCAAAAAATCCAAGTCATGGATATGAAGATCCAGCACAACGGAACCACTCTTTTTCTCATCATGGAACCATCCCTCAAATCCCCAGCGGACATTGCCGCTCACACGTTGCATCACGATCGATTTAAGCTTTCCGAGTGTCTTGTTATCGTACACTTCTTTCAGATAGCGGTATTCGTCAAAGGCACGGACCACCTGTCCTACCATGACTTTCACTCCTGTTTCTTTCTGTGTCTCCAGAAGCAGTTCTCCTTCTTCTCTGGTCAGGCAGACCGGTTTTTCTACCAGAACATTCATGCCCTTTTTCATAGCTGCTACGGCATGCTCTGTATGCAGGTAGCTTGGAAGGCAGATATGCACTGCATCCAGATTTTCACGTTCGATCAGCTCCATTCCATATGTATATGTCCGTGCTTCGGGAAATTCTGCTGCTGCTTTCTGTAAAAATTCTTCCCGGCAGTCTGCCAGTGCGACCACTTCCACATCCATCTGGGAAGACAGAACTTTTAAGGACAGATAATGAGTAGTTCCCATTCCGCCACATCCAATGACTCCTACTTTCATCTTTTGATACCTCCTCTTGCTGTTTCCTGTGTATTTATGTATTATTTTGTGTTTTGTAACTGTTCAGTATCTTCACAGTTACGAGCCAAAATGCATTTAAAATCACCTTCGGTGATGGCATTTTGGCTTGTATGTCTCAGGATTTTGGCATATTCATGCCAAAACACTTCGCGGTACAGTGGCTACTGAATAGTTACTGTGTTTTTTGCTTTTTTTCTCTTTTACATTAGCATTGCCTGTAATTTCTGTCAATTTTTATTTTACCTGCTCAAATTTCAAAAAGCGACCGGAAATCAACTCAGAACTTTTCAAGGTTTTCTCTGATTTCCGGTCGCTTTTTTATCCTCTGTGTACTTTTTTATTTTTCCAGTGCGTCCAGCTCTTTATTCAGTTCTTCTGTTCCCGCAAGAACAAATCTTCCGTCCTGAATCAGCGGAATCTCTCTTCCATCCGCTGTCTCAACCAGGATGGCTCCCAGTTCATCATACGGAATCGTGATATCGGTGTGACAGCCCAAATATGCTTTGCTCACATCTTCTTTTCTCAGAATTGAAACTTCATTATCTCTTGCTATGATTTCTTTTCCATCCGGATTATATACTTTCGTATCTTCCGCCCAGCTGTAGCAGGTATCCCCCACCGCAAAGTGCGGTCCCGTCTTTTCTGCAATCAAAATTGGAAGTTTCGCCTCGATACCATATTCTCTCGCCACCCGGTATGCCGTTGTGTTGGTTCCGATCGCAAACTCACCCATCGGAAGTGTCGGGTGATGATAGAGAATATTTTCCCGGATATATTTTTTATTTTCCTCTTCGGAATCAAAATTGGTGCAGCTATACTCTGTAATCTTTCCATCTGTAAAAACCAGTTCCAGATTCTGATACTGCAGCTCATTGAGATAAACTTTTGTTACATGCAGTTTTCCGTTTGTTCCCGTCAGTTTCGGGGAGGTAAAGACTTCTCCCACCGGGATATTGACATCTGCCACGCAGTTTTCAAAATTTGTCTGTTTTTCCGGATCTTCCAGCTTGTGTAGCTGTACACGCAGATCTGTCCGGTTTTCACCTTTTCCCAGAATATGCACACTCGTTCCGAGATCCAGTGCATCGATCAGCTTTTGCTGAATCTTCTGATACAGATTATAGTCCAACGTATTGATTTTTACCGTCTCACGAAAGATTTCTTCAAACTGATCTCCGATCGCCGGTACCGGATAGGCGATGATCGTGAAACTTCTCTCCTCGCCTTTGATATAGCGGTTCGTAATCTGACCAATCTCATTTTGCATATGCACTTTTAACTTCTGCTGCTTTTCCGTAAGCTTCATCGCATATTCACAGGTCTCCGGTACAAATGGCCGTTCTCCGAAGATTTCCACAACGGCAGGTCCGGCATGCACACCCGCCAGTTCCTTATAAGTTTCATATGCCCCGCGGGTTGCCCGAAGCTTCCGGCTGACAAAATCATCATCCAGATACAGTGCAATATCGTTACGGTGGTCATAGTCAAACTGCGGATTCGGAATCGCTCCGTAATAGCCGATTCTGTGCAGTCCCTTATTTACCATGTGCACAGCACTCCGGTAGATCACCGGCTGTAATCCCATCTGCTCAAACTGCGTAATCGCAGCACGGATCATCCGCTCAAATCCCAGCACATACCGAATATTCACGGTTTTCTTTCTGGACAGATCTTTGCCGGTAGCGATAAAGCCTATCTGATAGCCTTCCGTATAGGTGCGCGCCATCGCAGTAATTTCTTCTTCCGGCAATGTATTTAAAAAGGCGGCGGTCTTTTCTTCCTCTTCGGTCACATATTCGCCGAACTGATACAGATAACGCAGATCCGTCAGATCTGCATCTTTTATGATCTTTACTGCAAAATCCAGAGCCGGATCCACCGCCTGGCGTATCCGTTCTTCTACCATTTCCTGACAGTAATCGTTCACATACCAGTATAAGATTTTCCTCACGTTTTCCCTGGTCGGTACTTCTCCGCCCTCAAACTCACTATACACCTGTAAAAACAGTTCCAATCCTACCAGAAAATCCCATTCTTTCTGTTCCCAGGCATACACGATCATACCTCGAAGTTCCGTATACAGGAAGCTTAACAGTACACCCAGATCTTCTCCCAGTATCTTTGCCGCATAATCCGGACTTGAATAAGAGGTCGGATAATTTTCCGGCAGAATATCCTGATAATACCCGATATTTTCCAGGCGCAGTTCTTCCAGTGAAAGTTTTTTCATCTCTCCGGTTTCTACCCGGTTCCGCAGGCAGATCATCTCTTCCAGAAATCCGGCTGTCTTTGTAAAAAAATCCAGATAGGGCTCAGCCACTGTCTTTTCCTCCCGAATCTCCCGGATCCGTTCCACTGCCAGATCATATCTTTCTTTTGCTAATTCATCCACAGACATTCCCTCTACATTTCTTTTACTTTTCTCGTTTTATAATCCAATGAGAATCAATGCCAGCCATCCAACAGAAATCACTCCGTTCGCCATCGCTCCCATCACACTGAACCGATAGTTTTTCCCTTTTTCTTTAAAGCTCTTCATTCCGATCAAAAAGCCGCTGACTGAAAAAAGTACCGCCATCAGACCAAGCGCTCCGATCCAGCTTTCTGCTTTCCCTTCCCAGAAAAACGAGAGGCACACAGATACCAGAAACAGTACCAGGGAGCAGCCGGCAAAAACCAATGAAGAAAAACCGCCTTCTGTCTCTTCTTTTCTGGTAAATGTGTATTTAAATTTTCTTCTCATAAATCATTCTCCTTATCCCATTACAGATCCAAAAGGACAGATATCCAAACAATACTCCCAGTGTATTTAAGATCAGATCATCCACATCAAAACATCCCACCTTAAAAATAAGCTGAATGGACTCCACCAGAAGACTTAATCCGAATCCCAACACAGTTACCAGAACACCATTCCGTAATTGTCTGCTCAGAATCGGAAGAAAGAACCCAAACGGAAGGAAGCCGATCACATTGCCTGCCAGATTCAGAAATGACACCCAGAATCCTACCCGGTGGCGATAGATCCAGAACCTTTTGATTTCCTGAAATGGTGTCAGATTGTATCGATATATCCGCTGATCAAAACTTGTCCTTCCATATTCTTCCGAGAGAAACAGAAAGTAGATCAGCAATCCTATATAAATCACAAACAGAATCCAGCTTATGACCCGGATTCTGTTTTTTGTTTCATCTTTCACTTCTTTTTTTACCCCTTGATCCCCGTACTCTGGCTGCCTTCTTTCTAAAAAGTAATCTGATATTTCTGTTTCAGAAGCTTTGCTCCTGTCACGATCATCAACACACCGGAGACAATTCCTGTCACCAGTACCACGATGCCGAGCGCAAGGCTGGCACCGCCGCTGTGGGAAATTGTTCGGTAAATTTTTTCATTACTCATATCTTTTACCTCTTTCCCTTCTATTTTGCACCGTACTGTTCATAATATGCATCGATGGCCGCTTTTAATGTATCGTCGATCACTACTTTTCCGTTACATTCTTTGTTATACAGGCATTCTACCACATCAGCCATGGATACGATCGCTGCTGTGTCAAATCCGTACAGATCTTTAATTTCATCCAGTGCACATTTTTTTCCACCTTTTCCTACTTCCATACGATTCAGTGATACCATCAGACCAACGATTGTTACATCTGCTGCATTTCTTACTTTTGGCACAGTCTCCTCCATGGATTTTCCGGAAGTTGTAACATCCTCGATCATGATGACTCTGTCACCGTCTTTTAATTTACTTCCCAGAAAGCTTCCTTTATCTGCACCGTGGTCTTTTTCTTCTTTTCTGTCGGAACAGTAACGTACTTCTTTTCCATACAGTTCACTGTAAGCAATAGCAGTTACAACACCAAGCGGAATTCCTTTGTAGGCCGGTCCGAATAATACGTCAAAATCGTCTCCGTAGATATCATGAATCGCTTTTGCATAATATTCACCCAGTCTTTTCAGCTGCGATCCTGTCACATACGCACCTGCATTCATAAAAAACGGAGATTTTCTTCCGCTTTTCAGAGTAAAGTCTCCAAATTTTAATACATCACTCTCTACCATAAATTTAATAAAATCCTGCTTATACTGTTCCATGCTCTGTCATCCTCCTGTTTTACGGCTTGTACCCGAATTTTTCCATATTTAATATAAGTATACTACGTTACGCACTTTTTTTCAACTGTTGCATAAATTCCGGTCTCGCGAAAACTGAGCGGATTGCAAATATTTTTGAGGATTGTGAGAGTAAGAAGTACGACTTAATTCAATGCACCGCAAAAAGGCACCAGAAGAAATATTTTTCTTCTGGTGCCTTTACCTGTTCTTATTATAGCAAAAGCCTTTGTTACTTTCTAGTGATAAACTAATAAATCTCCATTTTCACCTATCGAACAATGCCTACCATATCTTTTACTGATGTGAATCCGTTTTTCTTCATATAGTCTTCGATTCCGTCGATCACTTCCATCGTCACTGCCGGATTGTGGAAGTTGGCGGTTCCCACAGATACAGCGCTTGCTCCGGCAAGGATGAACTCAATTGCGTCCTCTGCGCAGGAGATACCGCCCATACCGATGATCGGGATGTTGACTGCCTGTGCCACCTGGTAGACCATACGGACAGCGATCGGTTTTACGATCGGACCGGATACGCCGCCGGTTTTATTTGCCAGGGCAAAGGTCTTTCTGTTGATATCGATCTTCATACCGGTCAGTGTGTTGATCAGAGATACCGCATCGGCACCACCGGCTTCCGCTGCCTTTGCAATCTCTGTGATATCCGTTACATTCGGTGTCAGTTTCATGATCACCGGCTGTTTTGCGATTTTTTTGATCTGTCCGGTCAGTTCTTCCACATGATGTGCATCCTGACCGAAAGCCAGAAATCCTGCATTGACATTCGGGCAGGAAATGTTGATCTCCATCATGTCAATCGATTCGTCTGCCAGCCGTTCTACCACCGCCAGATATTCTTCCGGTGCGTGTCCGCATACATTGACAATGATTTTTGTATCGTACTGTTTCAGAAACGGGATATCTCTTTTGCAGAACAGATCAATTCCAGGGTTCTGCAAACCAATCGCATTCATCATACCACCGTAGACTTCTGCCACGCGCGGGGTAGGATTGCCGCTCCACGGAACATTTGCCACACCTTTGGTGGTCACTGCTCCCAGACGGTTCAGATCCACATATTCTGAAAATTCTTCTCCAGATCCAAATGTTCCGGATGCCACAGTTACCGGATTTTTCCATTCTACGCCGGCAATATTTACACTCATATCCATCAGATTTCCACCTCCGTAGAAAGAAAAACTGGTCCGTCTTTACAGATTCTCTTATTATTCACGTTGCTGTGTGCATCTTTTTCTTTTGATTTGCAGACACAGGCCAGGCAGGCACCGATACCGCATGCCATGCGCTCTTCCAGTGAGATATAACATTCGATACCATTTTCCTCTGCATACTGTTTGATAGCCCGAAGCATCGGTGTCGGACCACAGGCATAGATGATATCCGCTTCCAATTTCTGTTCCCGGATCGCATCCATTACATTTCCTTTTGTTCCCACACTGCCATCTTCTGTGGAAATATACAGTTCTCCGGCTGCTTCGAATTCTTCTTTTAAGAACGTCTGCGCGTTGCGGTATCCCACAACGATCTGTTTTTTCTCACACTGCATCTGTTTTGCCAGTTCCAGGATCGGCGGTACTCCGATACCTCCGCCCATCAGAAAAGCTCGTTTTCCTTCTGCTTTTTCTACAGGGAAGCCATTTCCCAGCGGTCCGATCACCGGGATCGTATCTCCGGCTTTCAGTCTGGAAAACTCTTCGGTTCCGGTCTTCGCTCCCGTGACACGATACACCAGACGAAGTCGGCTGTTTTCCCGGTCGATCTCACAAAGACTGATTGGACGCGGAAGTAGTTTGCTTCCATCCTTACTATACAACGATACGAACTGTCCCGGTTTTGCTTCTTTCCCAATGTTTTCCGTCTGAATCCACATGCTGAAGATTCCGTCACCAATTTCTTTCTGACGGATCACAGTACAGATTTCTTTCTTTTTCATGTTCGATACTCCTGTCTATTCCAGTTTATTTTGCCGCCTGCAGTGCACCGTCGATATCTGCGATCATATCTTTCACCGCCTGTCGGGATGCTTCCGCAAAATTCTGCGGACCAAACTGTGCATATGCTTCCTGTTTGTATGCTGCGATGATACCTCTGGAAGAGTTGATGATCGCACCCAGTCCGTCTTCATTAAAGAAATGCACCAGATCCTTTCCTCTTCCGCCCTGTGCCCCGTAGCCAGGTACCAGAATAAAGGTCTTCGGCATCAGTTTTCTTAATACTTTTCCCTGTTCCGGATAAGTTGCTCCTACGACCGCGCCGATATAACTATAAGAATCTCCCATATGTTCTTTGCCCCATGCGTCTACCTGTTCTCCTACCCACTCATACAGCGGACGACCGTCGATCAGACGATCCTGGAATTCTCCACTGGACGGATTGGATGTTTTTACCAAGATAAACAGACCTTTGTTTTCTTCTTTGCAGACCTTGATGAACGGTTTGATACCGTCAGAACCGAGATACGGATTGACCGTAGCGAAATCCTCATCAAATCCTGCGAACTGCTGGGAACCTACTTTTACTTTTCCCAGATGCCCTACCGCGTAGGCCTCGGAAGTAGAACCGATATCTCCACGTTTTACATCACCGATAACTACCAGTCCTTTTTCATGGCAGTAATCCACGGTCTTTTTAAACGCTTTCACACCTTCTATACCAAACTGCTCATACATGGCAACCTGTGGTTTTACCGCCGGGATCAGATCATAGGTAGCATCCACGATCTCTTTGTTGAACTGCCAGATGGCTTCTGCTGCTCCTTCGAGTGTCTCACCATACTCTGCAAATGCACGTTTCTGGATATGTTCCGGTACATAATTTAACATCGGATCAAGACCTACTACGATCGGTGCATGTGTTTTCTGGATTTTTTCAATTAATTTGTTAATCATCTGTTTTTCTCCTCGCCTTTTGCTTTCTGTATGTTGCCTTTTCCTATTTTATTTATCTTCGTACACGACTCTTCCACCACAGATCGTCACTTTCACTTTGCCGTTTACTTTTTTACCCTGGAACGGTGTGTTCTTACCCTTCGATACAAAATCTTTCACATCGATCACATAAGATTCTTTCGGGTCGATCACAACCACATCCGCATCTTTTCCTGGTTTCAGGGAACCTTTGTTTGTAAGATGCAGGATCTGCGCCGGATTGTAACTCATTTTTTCTGCCATCTGCATCGGTGTGATCCATCCTTTGTCCACCAGTTCAGTGATAGTCAGCGATACACTGGTTTCCAGTCCCACGATGCCGAATGGTGCGCTCTTCATAGAAACACCCTTTTCCACCATCGTATGTGGTGCATGGTCGGTGCTGATCACATCAAAGACATCATTTTTCAGTCCTTCCAGAAGTGCCTGCCGGTCTTCTTTTGTGCGCAGTGGCGGATTCATCTTATAATTAGTATCACCTTCCACGATATCATCCGAAGTCAGTGTAAAATGATGGGGGCATACTTCACCGGTTACAGAGATTCCTTCTTCTTTTGCCAGACGCAGCATCACTTCACTGTCTTTTGTGGAACAATGACAAAGATGCAGGTGGCATCCGGTATCTTTTGCGATCAAAATATCTCTTGCTACAATAGTATCTTCCACTGCGTTACAAATTCCAGGCAGACCAAACTTCTCGGAATTGGTATCTTCGTTCATACAGCCTCCGTTTACCATATGAATATCTTCACAATGTGCCAGTACCGGAATATTCATGCGTGCTGCAATCTGCATCGCCTCTTTATAAATCTGCGCATTCATAACAGATTTTCCATCCTCACTGATCGCCGGCGCGCCCGCCCGAACCATCCCTTCAATATCAGAAAGCTCCTCGCCTTTCATCCCCTGAGTGATAGCTCCTGCCTGCAGGACATTGACCAGATTACACTGCATTGCTTTATTTTTTACATAAGAAAGTCGTTCCGGATTATCAATGACCGGTTTTGTGTTTGGCATGGCAACCAGTGTGGTAACACCACCCCTTGCCGCAGCCTTCGATCCGGTAAATACATCCTCTTTATGTGTCAGCCCCGGATCACGCAGATGTACATGCATATCGATCAGCCCTGGCATGACGTAGCAGCCTCTGGCATCAATCACCCTGTCCGCTTTATCCTTGATGTTTTCTTTTACTTCCTGGATCTTATCATCTTCCAGCAGTACATCTGCAACCTGATCCAGCTTTGTATCCGGATCGATCACATGACCATTTTTTATCAGGATTTTCATATTGCATCCTTTCCTGAAGCTTCTGCATCTTTTGCATATCTTCACACTTTTTTTCGTTCCCTCTCTCTGTAAGGAACCCTGTTTTCCATCTACTATCATACACGAAAACTGTACTGAAATAAAGCCTTTTTCTGCTTGACTTTTACAAATATTCCAACTATAATGAGCATTGTAGAAGGAAATTGGATATATCTAATATTACCCATCGGGCTGAACGGGATTATTATTTATTTTATCAATGCTAATCTCCAGAGCCGGGTGGATTTTTTTATCTCTGGAATTATTCTTCTGCATTATATTTTCTATTTATTTTATTTTATGGAGGTAATATCATGAACAAGGGAACTGTAAAATGGTTCAATGCTGAAAAAGGCTATGGTTTCATCACAGGAGAAGACGGAGCAGATGTATTCGTTCATTTCTCTGCAATCCAGGGAGAAGGCTTCAAATCCTTAGACGAAGGACAGGCTGTAACTTATGATTTAACCGAAGGCGCTCGCGGAATGCAGGCAGCTAACGTTGTAAAATTATAATTTTAAGAAACAAGAGAGAACCGGCAGGCTTTTAGGGTCTGCCGGTTTTTTTGTATTGTATAGCAACAGTTGATCCAGTGGAGCAGTTTTGATTACTCTTTTTATTGAGAATTCCATTATCCTCCCTTCGCTGTGCCCTGACTAGAGCGTGTTTGAAAAAGGCTTTTCGTGAGCTGCGAGTCCCAGTTTGTGGGAGATTTTATCCGAATGAGGGCGGCGTAGCGGGCTACGGCAACCGAATAAGGGTAAAATATACCGCAAAGTGGGGCTTGCAGATTGCGGAAATGATTTTTCAGACACGCTCTAGCACATCGTTTCTCCACTTTTATATAAAAACAGCGAATATGCTGCGAGGTATTTTACTTTACAGGGCAGCAGCTTACTGTAAAATCAAAATTGGTCCACTGGATGATTATTGATATGTAACGCAACAAAAAAACAGACCCTTACGGATCTGTTTTTTATTGCTTGAATTAAGCTTCCTGAGAAACGATTTCTCTCTTGTTGTAGGAACCACAAGCTTTGCATACTCTGTGAGGCATCATCAGCGCACCACATTTGCTGCATTTTACCAGGTTCGGAGCAGCCATTTTCCAGTTTGCTCTTCTTTTATCTCTTCTGGCTTTAGATGATTTATTCTTTGGACAGATGGACATCAGTTACACCTCCTTAAAATTCTTAAATATATCACTGATAACAGCCATTCTGGGATCTAAATCTGCCGTATCGCAATCACAGGATCCCTGATTCAGATTTGCTCCACAACGGCTACAGATTCCTTTACAGTCCTCTTTGCAGAGTACCCGCATTGGCCAATTGATTAGTACTTCATTATGCAGCAGCTTATCGGTATCCAGCTCTTTGTTCTGGATAAAACTGCTTTCATCCAATGCCTCAATCCGTTCTTCTTCGGACAGCTTCATATCAATCTCCTCATCGTAATCGACCGGACACGATACCAACACCGGCTCCAGACATCTGGAACATGGAATCCATACAGCAACCTGACCTTTCGCACTGATATTCAGAATCTGATTCTCCTTGTGCTTGATCGTCAGTTTCACCGGTTCCTTCTCTCCATAAGAAAATTCACCCAGTTCACAGGAAAAAGTATCTCCTGACGGGAATATTTCTACCTGTTGTTGCTTTCCTTCATGAGTTAGTAATTTGGACAAATCAATCAGCATAATTCACTCCTAACCACACTTCTCCAATTATACAGAAGCATTTTCTTTTTGTCAACTGTTTTTTCCTGACAACCTGCAATATTTCTGAAATATTTTTTAAATATTTGCAGACTATCCTTTCTTTCAGTGGGAAGAAAATCCCCTTCGGCTTACAGTCAAAAGGGGACTTTCTTCTATTATATACTATTTCATATACTCTCTGATCTTATACCAGAGCTACTGTTTCACGGCAGATAGCCAGCTCTTCATTCGTCGGAATTACTGCAACTTTTACTTTTGAATCAGAAGTAGAAATTACAATTTCTTCTCCTCTGTGTCCGTTAGCATCTTTGTCCAATGTAACTCCCAGATAACCCAGATAGCTTACTACTTTTTCGCGTACCGGAATTGCATTCTCACCGATACCTGCGGTAAATACGATTGCATCTACTCCGTTCATAGCTGCTACATAGCCACCAACGAATTTTGCGATGCCGTATGCCAGAACGTCAATTGCATTTGCTGCATCCTGGTTTCCGCCTTCTGCTGCTTCGTTCAGGTCACGGAAGTCACTTGACAGACCGCCGGACAGACCGAACAGACCGGATTTTTTGTTCAGTACATTCATCATACCGGAGATATCCAGGTTTTCTTTCTTTGCGATGAATTCCATGATAGCCGGATCGATGTTACCGGAACGGGTTCCCATAACAACGCCTTCCAGTGGAGTCAGACCCATGGTGGTATCTACACATTTACCGTTTACTACGGCACTGATAGAAGATCCGTTACCCAGGTGGCAAACGATTACTTTTGAGTTTTCCGGATTCAGTCCCAGGAATTCTACCGCACGTTTGGATACGAAGCTGTGGCTTGTACCGTGGAAACCGTATCTTCTTACTTTGTAGTTTTTATAGTATTCCAGTGGCAGACCATACAGATATGCTTTTGCAGGCATGGTCTGATGGAAAGCGGTATCAAATACTGCTACCTGCGGTACACCTGGCATCAGTTCGCCGCATACACGGATACCGATCAGGTTTGCCGGGTTGTGCAGAGGTGCCAGATCGTTGCACTCTTCTACGGCCTGGATTACTTCGTCTGTGATAACTACGGAAGACGCAAATTTTTCTCCGCCGTGTACGACACGGTGTCCGATTGCATTTACTTCTTTCAGGCTTGTGATTGCACCTGTTTTTTCATTGGTCAGGGCATCCAGAACCATCTGGATCGCTTCTTTATGTGTCGGCATGGAAGCTTCTGTGATTTCTTTGTCGCATCCTGCTTTCTGGTATACCAGTCTTCCGTCAATTCCGATTCTCTCACAGAGACCTTTTGCCAGAACTTCTTCTGTATCGGAGTTGATCAGCTGATATTTCAGAGATGAACTTCCGCAGTTGATTACTAATACGTTCATGTTTTCTTCCTCCAATTAAACATACTTTTATGTATCTGTTTTATTCAGCCTGGCACTGTACTGCTGTGATTGCAACAACACCAACGATATCTTCTGCTGAGCATCCACGGGACAGGTCGTTTACAGGTTTTGCGATACCCTGTGTTACAGGTCCGTATGCTTCTGCTTTTGCCAGTCTCTGTACCAGTTTGTATCCGATGTTTCCTGCATCCAGGTCAGGGAAGATCAGAGTATTTGCTTTTCCTGCTACTTCACTTCCCGGAGCTTTGGAAGCACCAACGCTCGGTACGATAGCCGCATCCAGCTGGAATTCTCCATCCAGTTTCAGATCCGGATTCTGTTCTTTTGCGATTCTTGTAGCTTCTAAAACTTTATCTACATCGGCATGTTTTGCACTGCCTTTTGTAGAATGAGACAGCATAGCTACTACAGGTTCTTCTTCAACCAACAGTTTGAAGGATTCTGCGGAGGAAGCTGCGATAGCTGCCAGTTCTTCCGGATTCGGATTCTGGTTCAGTCCGGAATCTGCAAATACGAAAGTACCGTTTGCACCATATTCGCAATCCGGAACTACCATCAAGAAGAATGCGGATACCAGTTTTGTTCCCGGTTTTGTTTTCAGGATCTGCAGACACGGTCTCAGTGTATCTGCTGTAGAGTGGCATGCACCGGATACCATTCCGTCTGCATCACCCATTTTAACCATCATAACACCGTAGTACAGATACTGGTTTAACAGAATCTCTTTTGCCTGTTCCGGTGTCATACCTTTTTTGCTTCTCAGTTCTACCAGTTTATCAATATATCCCTGGGTTTTTTCGGATGTAGCAGGATCTACGATCTTTGCACCGGAAATATCCAGTCCTTCACTGCCTTTTTTGATTGCTTCCTCGCTACCAACCAGAACAACATCTGCGATTCCTTCTTTCAGGATCTGTGCAGTTGCTTCATATGTTCTTCTGTCTTCGGTTTCCGGAAGTACAATTACCTTCTTATCAGCTTTTGCTCTTGCTTTGATTGTGTCAATAAATCCCATGATTTCATGACTCCTTTCCTATTTTGCTCACTACATAAAATTATACTCTTTTTCCTTTACAGTGACAAGGTTAGTTAATTTTTTAACATATCTTCGCTATTTCTCCGGAAAGCCTTGTTTTTCTGCATCTTCCCTGTTAGAATGAGAAAATAATTTATGTATTTTTTGAGGTGCAACCATGAAAATTGCCGGAATCATTGCGGAATATAATCCGTTTCACACTGGACATGCTTATCATATACAAAAAACAAGAGAACTTACAGGAGCCGATTATATCATTGTTGTCCTGAGCGGAGATTTTGTACAGCGGGGAGCACCTGCCCTGTATTCCAAGCATCTGCGCACCAGGATGGCACTTCTCGGTGGTGCGGATCTTGTCTTCGAGCTGCCGTCAACCCATGCCTGCGAAAGTGCTGAATTCTTTGCACAGAATGCCGTCGGACTTCTTGACGGACTTGGTTGTGTGGACGTTCTTTCTTTCGGAAGCGAAAGCGGAACGATTGAACCGTTTTTGAAACTCGGGTCTTTTCTCTCCGCTGAAACACCGGAATACCAGAATCTTATAAAAAAATATCTAAAAAAAGGAGAATCCTTTCCAAAAGCGCGCAGTCTCACTCTTCAGGAACTGCTTTCAGACACCGATGCCGATACCGGAATCTTTTTGCAGACACCGAATAATATTCTCGGTGTGGAATACTGTAAAGCACTCTGTCGACAGAACAGTACGATTCGGCCGCTTACGGTAAAACGTGAAGGAAATGCCTATCACGACAACTCATTGAACGGGCAGTTTCCCTCTGCATCTGCCATCCGTGCCCTGTGGAAATCTGCGGACTGTAAGATGTCAGACGCTGCTGTGTCTTCCTGTTTTCCGCCCGCCATATCTGCGCTTCTTTCGCAGACTTTTTCCTGCCCACAGTTTCTGGATGAGGAAGATTTTTCTCCTTATCTTCGCTGGCTTCTGTTTTCTTCTGACAAAGCTCAGCTTGCAGCTTATCAGGATGTTACACCGTCCTTTGTACAGCGTCTCTTTCACACCAGAAGTTCTTATGAAAGCTGGGGACAGTATGCAGCACTCTTAAAAACACGGGAACTCACCTACAGCCGGATCTGCCGAATGCTGATGCACTGTCTGCTGCAGATTTCCCATGTCCCTGCACTTTCCTACGCAAGGCTTCTCGGTTTTCGCCGTCAGGCAGCACCGGTTCTTTCTGAGCTCAAAAAACACAGTTCCATTCCGGTCATTACAAAAGCAGCAGATGCTTCTTCCCTGTTGTCCGACGAAGCCGCGGCTGTTTTTTCAAAAAATGTGGAGATTTCAAATCTTTACGAGACTGTCTGGTGCGAAAAATATCGCACCACATTTGTGCATGAATACCGAAAACCTCTCGTGATTCTTCCCTGATAACGATATCTTTTTTCTGCAGATAACTGTTTTTCCTGTTATCTGCAGTTTTTTGTAACTATTCAGTAGCCACTGTACCGCGAGGTGTTTTGGCATGAATATGCCAAAATCCCGAGACATGCAAGCCAAAATGCCATCACCAAAGGTGATTTACGCGAGCAACGAGTCAAAGTCCGTGCTTGCACGGAACCTTGAGGAGTGCCGCGATAACGATAAAAACTCGCAAAGCGTGTTTTTATCGTTTAAATGCATTTTGGCTCTTAACTGTGAAGGTACTGAACAGTTACAGTTTTTTACTGTTTACTGCTTTTCTCTTCTGATACTTTCAGATGATTGACTTCTACATCATCGTGAGAGTATTCGTCGAAGAATACTTTCCTGTTTTCAAAAGTTGCATTTCCGTCTTCCAGCGTCAGATCTGCTGTCACTTCCGATCTGATCTTTTGAACTCCATTCACTGTATCTGTCGGGGTATTGACCACAGTCACATTGGCATCCTCCGAGGTAACACCTGTCAGAATATACCGTGCCGTCAGAGGCAGTTCTTCTATCTGGTAAATTCCTGCAGGAATTCCGGTGATCTCGGCTTTTCCGATGATATATTCCTGTTGTTTTTCCATTTCTTTTGTAAATAATATCGCACTTTGATACCAGTGTTCTTCTCCATTCAGATCTTTCCCTGAAATTTTGAAAAAGAACGTGGGATTACCGTGTGCCCATACCAGCTCATCTGTCCGGATTTTTTTATAGATCGTAAATTTTCGTTCCGGATAGTTCCATGCTTCAAGTTCCAGTGTCGTCGTTCCCGGTTCCGTTACGGTAATTTCCTGCTGCCAGATTCCACAGTAATGCTGTGGCGACTTTGTCTCCCGGATCAGGAACTTTCCCTGATTCTCTTTATCTGCAATCACTTCTTTTTCTGTCTCATACTGTTGTTTCTGACTGTTATAAGATAATGTCTGAAGTGCCTGATCACTGTACTTTTCCTCCTCTTGTATCCACGGATAAATCTGGAATTGTGCTCCTGTAAGTAATTTTCTGGATTTGATATCGTATTTTTTTACATATACCTTTGCCTTCGGTTCTTCTTTCTCATCATAAAAGATACACGGCTGTTCCACACGGTCAGAATAAAAACCATTCTCATTCATACGTATTTCACGTCCTCCATACTGGCGGTAGTTTTCTTCATCCAGACTGTTTGCCATCTGGTATGTCTTTTTATAGTTTTCCGGCGCACGCTCTTCTTTGATCAGAAACCAGCCATCCTTTGTCTGTGTATAAGAAATGTTTTTTATCTGGTAACTTCCATCCTGCATATCCTGGAAATTGCCGATCTTTTTGCTGTATCCATTTCCGTCATATGCCCACAACGAAAACAGTGCACCTTTTAAAGTTCTCTGTGTCTCCTGATCCTTTTTGTAGATTGTCAGATTCCTTGTCACTTTTTCAATATTCAAATCGGCTCTTGCCTGTTTTCTTGTCGTACCTCCGGAAGCATCCCAGGTCAGCAAACAGATACTCTGGAAATTTGAAGCTGAATTGCTTTTATAGATTCCTCCACCCCAGTATCTTGGCAGGGAAGCTGTCACCGTGATCGGTATCTGCATGCCTGTCAGCTGCCATTTTCTGTACTGTGCCTGTGGAATCGCTGCCCGAAAATCTGCGTATGTCTGATTACCGTTTTTTTCAATCTGAACGCCCTGTGGAGCACTGATCTCATAACCTGTCAACTGTTCGCGAAAATCATACCCATAATAGGACTGAAAGTTCCCATGAAAGTTCCCTCCTGAAAGGTACCTTCCATTTTGCAGGCTCCAGCTGTTATTATAACCATTCAGAGAAAACGTACAGCTTTCCATATCCAGCCATCCGTCAGCAGTAAACCCACCATAATTACTTGTTTCATTGGCTGCTGCCACAATTTTACTGATCCGATCATAGGCGAGATTTTTTTCTGCTGTTGTGGCATTACTTTTGTTCATCCCGTTTCTCGCCGCTGCAAGGGTAAATTCTCCATTCAGAATGTGTACAGCTACCTGCGTTACAAAGTAGTCCATCTGCCAGTCACCGGTAGAATATGGCTCATAACGGCATGGATATCCATAATACAGCGCACCGTAATACAGTGCATAGGCAACTTTTCGGTTACTCCAGCCTTTAAACTGCATCTTAAGTCCTCCGATTGGGCAGTCCTTTTGATATTCCACACAATAGACATATCTCCATTTTCCACCCCCGTCAACGTTCTGATCATCCCCGACAATATATTTCATTCCCATGCCAAGGTTCGGGCAGGATGCAGAACCTTTTCCACCGGATGGCCATAAAAATTTGTCATATCGAACATTTGCTACCGGCTGTTCGCTGCTGTTGTCAAAAGAATATGTATCTATCTCTTTCTCGCTGTTTTCCAGATAGAACAGCCCATCTTCTGTCTCCGGTATTTTGTCTGCTTCATCCTTTTCCGGATTCTCTTTCTCCTCACTTTCGTGACTGATCTCCTGCGATTCTTCTGCCGACGGTTCCGGATCATCTGAATCCTGTGTTTTTTCCTGCGTAATCTCCTGCTGTTCTTCTTTCCCGCTATCTGTCATTTCACTTTCTGCCTCTACCGGTACTGTATCGTCGATGTCGGCTCCGTAGATTCCGGTTGCGTTGCCGACAATGACGAAAGAAAGTAAGATTCCCAGTACACCATGCCCGATTACTTTTCTTTTCCATATTTTCAAACCGTCTTCTCCTTTCCGCTTTTCCATGTTTCCTTCTGTTGTAATATGATCAGTAATACACCGACTGCAATAGTTCCCAGCCAGATACTCCTCCTTTTAAACACAGATATCAGATATCCCACATAAGGGAGTGAAAAGATCATTTTTCCAAGATATTGTTCATACGATACTGCTCCGGGATCACTGACCTCATTGGCATCTCCCTTTGTTCTCCATATTCTGCTGTTTTTATCTGTTTCCACGACTCTGTGAAGAACCGATACTCCCCCTGATAACCCATAGGCAATAATATCTCCTTCTTTTATATTTTCCTGTTTGATCCATCTGTTTGTGTATACGATACTTCCCACCGGAACTGCAGGTTCCATAGATCCGCTAATCACCACACGTGGTGTACATCCTGCAGTCTGTGGGAGAAGGAACAGGCAAAATCCTGCCATCCCCACAGCCGTCAGAAAGAATCGCAGAATTCTTTCTGTCGCTTTTATCATCTGCTTTTTATTCCTTTCTTCCTGATGCTTTCTTTTCCAAGAACTACAACTGCCAGTACAGCTCCCGCAATACCGGTTATAAGATAGTGCCCCGGATACTGGCTGTCTCCCGTTTTTGCCACTTTCACTATCTGAGTCTTTTGTGGTGCTCCCGTGGTAAACCAAAACTTTACCTGACCGGTTTGTGCCGCATATACATTATCTGCCTCTTCCGGAAGAGAAAATAAGAATTCTACTTGTTTATCCTTTCCCGGAAGAATTTCTCCCAGAGACTGATTTTGTTTTAACATCGTCTCTGTCACCGTTCCCTGATAGAGAATCTGTATCTGATCTTTCTCTCTGACCTGCACAGTAAGTTCCATTTTTTCCAGAAGTGGTGTCATCTGCGGGGCTTCTGCCCGGAAAAATACTTCCCGTTTATGATCTGCTCCATTTCTGATCACAACTTTTCCGGACTGACTTTTTCCCGGCATAAATGTCTCCAGTTGTTTCATACACCCTTCCTGTTCCATCGTGAACCCCTGCAGATCCGATGCAATCACGAGTTCCATCTGGTCTTTGTCACCATCCTGTTCTTCTGCTTCTCCTTCCATTGCCTGGCGGATAACAAACTGCTTCGTCTTCATCCCCCAAGGATCACTGACAGAAAAATCAGGAAAAAAACACTCTGCCTGTACTGCTTCCGCCCGTACACTCGCCTGCCATCGGTTCTCTGCCTCAGGACTTTCTTTCCATTCGGCAGGTAACCGGATTCCCCGGAAAAAGTCAACGCTCTCCCCGCTCTTTACCACTTCCTTACAGTAAAAATACTCTCCATCCTGCACCCATTCACTGCCAATCCCTTCCAGATTGTCCGCAGACAACGGCTGATCCGATGTTTCCTCCGATGTAAATACTATTTTCGCACGCACATAACAATCTGCTCCATCATTAACGATCCGTGGAATCTTGGATATCAGCCCACCCGGAAGTACATTTTCTTCTGTTTCCCATGGAACTTCCTTTTCCCCATTCATCCGATATTCTTCCAGATGAATCGCTACTTTTCCACTGTTTGCCTGATACAGGACATAAGCTTTCGGCAATCCGTAGATTCCTGAGATTCCGATCAGCAGTAACCCACATAACAAAGCACTGATTTTCCCTGTTTTTTTCATACCTGCCCACCTTCCTGCCGCTCCATCATCCGCGCAAATGCTTCTTTTGCACTGCTGTGTCCAGCTGCCTGTACTGTCTCGGTATATATCGTCAGATCAAATCCATCCGTAATTTTCTGTTTTTTCCAGTGAATTCCTTTCAGAAAAAGTTCCGTGCTTTCCTGTGGCTGTACTATCTTTTTATAATAGTAATATCCATCGTCTGCTTTCTCCCACAAAGTACTCCCCATCAGAAGTTCACTTCCTTCTTCCGCCTCCTTGTTGCTGAACAGGTAAACCGCCCTCACATACATGGGAACCATTCCTGTATTCGTAAAACCAGCTTCTTTTTTAATAATTTTCCCCGGTGTAAGTTCCTGATCCGGAAATTCTTCCCTGATCTCTACTTCATTCATCCCAACAGAAAAAGAATTGACTCGTTGGCTCTGATCGGTAAACCAACTGTAGATTCCATGTGTACCGACCGCAACCAGCATACTGAAGCAGACGATCCCCGCTATGGATAAAATTTTTTTCATCCTCGTCACTCTCCTCTGTTAAGAAAATCGTTCCGTAAGTTCTCTTTGATTGGTGATAATATTCCAGATTTCAGCTGCATCTTTTGTTCCGCCATTCAGATCCGTTGTCTGTATCCCATATGCCTGAATATTGATCTTATAGGTATTTTCCTCCAGTCCCTGTCCTTCCATCGCATTGATAAAGGTCACCTGATTAAACAGTGGTTTTGTTGTCTCCTGTGGTTTTACTACGGTACAGATTCCCTGTGCCCCTGCATACGCATACAGATGTTTTACCGCAACCTTCTTTCCACTTTCATCGCTCACATCCACAGTTCCCAGCAGTTCCCAGGAATTATCCACCTGATAGTTATATAACTCTCTCATCGCCAGTGGATTTCTCGTACCATCATTATTTACTGAAATGATCTGTCTGCATGGAACTTCTACTGTCATATATATAAATGCATCATTATTTCCCGTATTTTTCACCTGTGGATCCTTGATGATCGTCTGATTCGGCGTCATACGCTCTGCTTCATCCGGAATCTTATTGCCGTTATCATCCGGTTTTTTCTCCCATTTTGGTTCTTCCAGCTCAATCGTTACTTTACCCACAGTAAACGTATTTACTTTCTCATCCTGATCCGTAAAATAAGCAGATACAGAGCCTGCAAAAAGAACAGTTACCAACGCTGCCGCACCAAGATAATTTTTCCATGTTTTGTTTTTCATTGTGTATTTCTCCTTTGATTTGTTTCTGATATGCTTTTTTTGATATGTTTGTTGATATGATTGTTGCTATGTTTGTTGACGTGTTTTTAGATATCGTACCAGATATGTATATATTTAATGCTCTGTTTTCCTATCACCTGCTCTCCTGTTCATGGACGCAAAAATCCCTCCGGGTATAAAGATTTTATCCATCCTGTTTTAATTTTTTAAAATTGGAATCTTTGGCAGAACTGCCGGAATGAACCTATGAAAAAGGTTCTATCAGATAAAGAACTATCTGATAGAACCAAGTATAACAGTCTCTCCAAAAATACGCAAGTATTTTTTCAGGAATCTTTTAGTTTTTAAAACTGTGGATCGGTGCCGGAATTCTTCCTCCGCGATTGATGAAATCATCACACCGGAAAGTATTCACAGGCATTACCGGTGCATAACCGAGTAATCCACCAAACTCTACAGTTTCGCCCACACCTTTTCCGATGACCGGAATCACACGGACTGCTGTGGTTTTCTGGTTTACCATACCGATTGCCATCTCATCTGCGATCATACCGGAAATTGTAGTTGCCGGTGTATCTCCAGGAATCGCGATCATATCCAGACCTACCGAGCAGACACAGGTCATGGCTTCCAGTTTTTCCAGAGACAAAGCTCCCAGATTGACCGCATCGATCATTCCCTGATCTTCGCTGACCGGAATAAATGCCCCACTTAAGCCACCGACATAAGAGGAGGCCATAACACCGCCTTTTTTCACCTGGTCATTTAACATGGCAAGTGCTGCTGTGGTTCCCGGTGCGCCTACACGTTCCAGACCGATCTCTTCCAGAATCTGAGCAACAGAATCTCCTATTGCCGGAGTCGGTGCCAGAGACAGGTCTACGATACCAAAAGGTACGTTCAGTCTTTTCGATGCTTCCTGTGCAACCAGCTGTCCGACACGGGTAATCTTGAATGCAGTCTTTTTGATAGTTTCACACAAAACTTCGAAGTTCTCACCTCTTACTTGTGACAGGGCGTAATTAACAACACCAGGTCCGCTGACGCCCACATTGATGATTGCATCTGCTTCTGTCACCCCATGGAAGGCACCCGCCATAAACGGATTATCATCTGGTGCGTTGCAGAATACGACCAGTTTTGCACATCCCAGAGAATCATCTTCTTTGGTGGCTTCTGCTGTGGCAAGAACCATCTCACCCATCAGTTTTACAGCATCCATGTTGATACCTGTCTTTGTGGAACCGAGGTTTACGGAACTGCAGACACGCTCAGTCTCGGCAAGAGCCTGAGGGATAGAACGGATCAGCAGTTCATCTGCTTTTGTCATACCTTTTGATACCAGTGCAGAATAACCGCCTATGAAGTTTACACCTACTTCTTTTGCTACTTTGTCCAGTGTCTTTGCCAGCGTAACAAAGTCTTCCGGTGTTTTACATGCTGCACCGCCGATCAATGCGATCGGTGTAACTGAGATTCGTTTATTTACAATCGGGATTCCGTATTCTTGGGAAATATCCTCACCGGTCTGTACCAGATTTTTGGCCAGTCCTGTGATTTTATTGTAAACCTTCTGATTGACTTTCTCCAGGTCGCTGTCGATACAATCTAACAGACTGATACCCAGTGTGATCGTACGCACATCCAGGTTTTCCTGCTCAATCATCTTATTGGTTTCGTTTACTTCAAACATATTAATCATTTTTCTGCCCTCCTGCGCCGGTCTCAGATACGATGCATCTTGTTAAAGATATCCTCATGCTGACAACGGATATTTACACCGATTTCTTCACCCAGTGTGTTGAGTTCTTCTGCGATCTCACCGGTTGTTTTCTCACATGCACTGGCATCTGTGATCATCATCATGTTGAAGTAGCCATCCAGGATAGTCTGTGTGATATCAAGGATATTCACCTGATTATCTGCCAGATAAGTACAAACTTTTGCAATGATTCCTACAGTATCTTTTCCTACTACTGTGATAATTGTTTTTTTCATCTTTCTTCTCCTTTACACTTCTACTACTTCTGATGCTGTATCTCTGTGAGCGACATCAATTCGGAAATCCTTTGCTTTGTATGGATTATCACCCATTGTCACCTCTGCACAGACAGTTTCATAAGCCAGCGCCTCGTAGTTGTTTTCTCTGCTCAGATGTCCCAGCAGGATCTGTTTCATATTATCATGAAGTAGCCGACAAAGCAACTGTCCTGCCGTTTCATTGGACAAATGACCTTTATCACCTAATATTCTGCGTTTCAGATAGTAAGGATATTTACCTACCTGAAGCATATTTACATCGTGATTTGCTTCCAGAAGTAATGCATCCAACCCTTCCAGATTTTTCACGATATACTCATCATAAACGCCCATATCCGTGGCAATTCCCACTTCTCTGTCGCCCTGTCCGATTCGATAAGCAACCGGTTCGGCAGCATCGTGAGAGATTCGAAAAGGATGAATCGTAAGATCTCCGATCGGGCAGTCCTGATCCGGTGTCACTTCATGAAAAATGCCTTCCGGCATTTTCCCAAGACTCCCGGAATTTTCCATAGCACGGATCGTTCCCTGTGTGGCATAAATCGGCACTCCGCATTTTCTTGCCACTACACCCAGACCCTTAATATGATCCGAATGTTCATGTGTGACCAGAATACCATTCAGATCACCTGTGGTAAGATCCAGAGAATTCAGTCCGAACTCCACTTTCTTTCCGCTGATTCCCGCATCTACCAGAAGATGCGTCTTATCACTTCCCACATATATACAATTTCCGCTGCTTCCGCTTGCAATACTACATAACCTCATCAATCTGCATCCTTTGCATCTTTTGTTGAATCTGTTCTTTTGTTTTTTCAAAATCATCACTGTTGTCAATCTCAAAATCACAGTGATTACTGAATTCGTCCTCACTGAGCTGATTTCTGAAAATACTGCGGCATTTTTCTTCCGAATATCCTCTGTTTTGCTTCAATCGCTCCATGCGGGTCTCTTCATCTGCATAAATATACCATAATTCATCACAGATTTCATCATATTTATCTTCAATCAACAGAGCTGCTTCTACAATAAAAATATTTGTCTCATTCTCTTCTTCTCGTTTTATTGCTTTTTTGATATATTCTTTCACTGCCGGGTGAACAATTCCATTCATCTTCGCAAGCATTTCCTTGTTCTCAAATACAATTTTTGCAATCAGTTCCCGGTCCAGCGTCTGATCTTCTTTCACGATTTCCGTTCCAAACAGGTCAACAATGGCACTGTAGCAGGCTTTTCCCGGCCGCATGACCAGATACCCCACTTCATCTGCTTCCACAACAGTTGCATTCCAATGTTTTGCAATATATCCCAGGACCTCACTTTTTCCGGCACCTACGCCACCGGTTACTCCTATCACCTTCATCTGGTATCTCCCCTTTCTTTTGTTATCGTTTCGCTCATTCCGTTAACTGTTATTTTGCTTCATACCAGTTTTCTCCTGTGTGCATATCCACTTCCAGCGGAACAGACAGTACTGCTGCCTGACGCATCTCCCGCTCCAGGATCGCCGATACCTGCTCCACCTCTTCTTTTGCCGTCTCAATCAGCAACTCATCGTGCACCTGCAGCACCAGACGGGAACGGAGATTTTCTTTCCGAAGTGCCTGGTTGACCCGGATCATCGCGATCTTAATAATATCTGCTGCTGTCCCCTGAATCGGAGAATTCATGGCAATTCTTTCCCCGAAAGAACGCTGCATAAAATTGCTGGATTTTAATTCCGGAACCGGACGGCGGCGGCCGAACATCGTAAGACTGTAACCATCCGTTTTTGCTTTTTCCACTTCTCCGTCCAGATAACTCTTGATTTTCGGATAAGTGGCAAAATATTTTTCAATATAATCTGCTGCTTCTTTTCTTGTGATGCTCAGATCCTGACTCAAACCGAAAGAACTGATTCCGTAGACGATTCCGAAATTTACTGCTTTCGCATTTCTTCTTTGCAGAGGTGTTACCTCATCGAACGGGATATGAAAAACCTGAGAAGCTGTCATCCGGTGGATATCCTGTGCTTCCCGGTACGCTTTGATCAGCATCTCATCTCCGGAAAGATGGGCAAGAACACGCAGTTCAATCTGAGAATAATCCGCATCCAGAAATACAAAACCATCCCGTGGAACAAATACTTTTCGGATCAGACGTCCCAGTTCCATACGCACCGGGATATTCTGCAGATTCGGTTCCGTACTGCTGATTCTTCCTGTCGCAGTGATAGTCTGATTAAAAGTTGAATGAATTCTTCCGTCTGCTCCGATATATCCCGCCAGTCCATCTGCATACGTGGATTTTAATTTTGTCAGCTGCCGGTATTCCAGAATATCAGCAACAAACGGATAGTCCGGTGCAAGTTTGTCCAGAACATCCGCTGCTGTGGAATATCCGGTCTTTGTCTTCTTTCCACCCGGCATCTTCATCTTTTCAAACAGAATCACACCCAGTTGTTTCGGTGAATTGATATTGAAATTTTCTCCGGCTTCCTCATAAATCTTCTCTTCCAGTTCCCTGATCCGTACCTCTAATTTTTCACCGTACAGCTTCAGTTCTTCTCCTTTTACAAGGATTCCCTCTTTTTCCATATCATCAAGAGTAAATACCAGCGGCATCTCAATATCTTCAAACAGATCCCACATACCTGCTTCCTGCAGTGCTTTTTTCAGTGCGTCTTTTCCATGAAGTGCCACATATGCCTGGTAAGCTCCATACGCTGCCACCTGTTCATTATCCGCTTTTTTCGGATCCGGCTTTTTCATACCGGAGAATACTTCTTCCTGCGACGGAAGCTGTTCTCCCAAATATTCCTTTGCCACATCGTCATAGGTGTAATCGTTTTTCAGCGGATTCAGCAGATATGCACCGATGCCAAGATCAAAGATTCCTTTCCGTTCCGGAATCTCTATCTTTTTACGGATCGCTTTCACATCCCAGGCACCGATCTGTGAATCTCCGGCAAAAAGCTGTTCCAGATGACCACATAACACACCTTCCGTCTGAAAACCTTCCACCGGGAAATATACTGTATTCTGATCTTCCAGTGCTACCGCAACGCCGCGTACTCCGTCCATACCGTCAATAACAGCGATTCCTATCTGTTCTGCCTGTTCTGCCTGTTTCCAGATATTCTCCGCTTCTGCGAAATCTTCTACGATACGCCAGGAAGGGAGTTCTTTTTGTTCTGTCTCCTGCTGGTCAAATCTGGATAAGAGATTTTTAAATTCCAGTCGTTTAAAATAATCATATGCTTCTGGTGTATACAAGTTTCCCATCCTTGCATCTTCCCAGGAAAATTCTACCGGACTTTCTGTATCAATGGTCGCCAGTTTTTTACTGAGCACTGCAAGGTCATAGTGATCCCGCAGCGATTCTTTGGCTTTGTTCGGTTTGATTTCTTCAAGATGTTCATGCGCATTCTCAATAGAACCGTAAGCAGCAATAATTTTTGTCGCCGTCTTTTCTCCAACACCCGGAATTCCCGGAATATTATCTGCTGTATCTCCCATCAAGGACTTCAGTTCAATAATCTGCGCTGGTGTCACCTGATACGTCTCAAGTACTTCTTTTGCGTGATAATCTTCTATCTGTGTTTTTCCGCCCTTGGTCTTTGGAATTCGGATCAACACATGATCTGTAGCAAGCTGCAAAAGATCACGGTCACCGGACAGAATTGTCGCATCTATCCCTTTCTTTTCTGCCATTCCCGCAATAGTTCCCAGCAGATCATCTGCCTCATATCCTTCCATTGTAACAATGGCTACCTTCATTGCCGTCAGAACCTCCTTGATCAGCGGCACCTGTTCCCGCAATTCTTCCGGCATGGGTTTTCTTGTACCTTTATATGCATCATACATTTTATGGCGGAATGTAGGTGCATGAAGGTCAAACGCAACCGCCAGATATTCCGGTTTTTCTTCTTCCAGCACCTTCGTCATAATATTTAAAAATCCGTACACAGCATTTGTATGCAATCCCTCCCAGTTGGTCAGATTCGGCAGTCCATAATAGGCACGATTCAAAATACTGTGTCCGTCAATCAGTAAAATTTTTTCACTCATATTTTATTCCTTTCTCAGTAACTGTTCAGTACCTTCACAGTTACGAGCCAAAATGCATAAAAAATCACCTTCGGTGATGGCATTTTGGCTTGTATGTCTCGGGATTTTGACATATTCATGTCAAAACACCTCGCGGGACAGTGGCTACTGAATAATTACCTTTCTCAGACTTTTACAAACTGAACAACGAATGTAAATTAAAAAGTCTGGGCAGTTCCAGATGTCCCAGATAGGAAAGTCCCAGAACCAGTATCACTATGAAAAAAAGCACACCAAGAAGAACCGCTGTTTTCCGGAGAATATTTCTCCTTCGCACCTGCCGTTCTCTGGTGTGCAGATCTTCCTGCAACATCTTTGGAATATTATAAGATTCCAGATTTTCCTCTTCCAGATATCGCATACCCACACTGATAATATAATAGGTCTCAAGCTCATCATAGCAATCCTGACAGGATGTTACATGTTCCAGAAACTCTTCCAGTTCCCGCCCGTTCAATGTATGATTGATATATGCCTCTATTTTTGTCAGTGCTTCTTCACATTTCATATTGATTCCTCTCTCTGCGCCGATAGCTTTCCGGACAATCCCGAACTGGCTTCATCATACCACGAAACCGGGAAAAATTGAAGAGGAAACCTTATTCTTTATATTTTCGTATAATTACCACATAACTGACGATCAGTAAAATCGCCGCTCCGCTCCATGCACTGATCTCCGCATAAAAAATTCCATCCTCACCGATCAGTTTCGGCAGCAACAGCGCCACACCCACTCGCATGCAGAATTCCACAACACCGCTGGCAAGCGGTATCAGTGTATTTCCCAGTCCCTGAATGGCTGAACGATAGACATACAGAAGATATAAAACCCACAGAAATATTGCCATTATAAACAGATACTTGTATGCAATATCCAATACCTGTTTTACCTGCCCCGCTTCTCCGGATACAAACAGTGACAGGATATTTCTTCCGGTAATCACCATCACACCGGATATCACAATAGATGTGATCAGTGCCATGTAAACGCCACTGCGGACACCATTTCGGATCCTGCGATATTCTTTTGCACCGAGGTTTTGTCCTACATACGTGGTAATGGCATAGCCATAGGATACCGATGCCATCTCAAGCACACCGTACAACTTATTAGCAGCTGTAAATCCTGCCACAAACAGGAATCCAAATCCATTCACCACGTACTGTACCGTAAGTCCTCCTACAGAAATAATCACATTCTGTATTGCCAGCGGAGCTGCCAGTTTTAAAAGCCGCAGACTCATCGCCGGCTGCTGATGAAAATCTTCTCTTGTCAGACGCACATCCGGAATGTGCCGCAGGACCGACAGACAATACGCTGCTGAAAAGCCCTGTGCAATCACCGTGGCAATCGCTGCTCCCAGTACACCCCAGCCAAACACTGCCACAAACAGAAGATCCAGTCCCACATTGATAAACGCTGCCATAATCATGGCAATCAGAGGAGATCTGCTGTTTCCCAGTGCCCGCAGGATTGCGGCAAAAATGTTATACGCTGCAATGATTGGAATTCCTGCAAATACCATTCGTATATACATCAAACTCAGTCCGATAACATTCTCCGGAGTATGTAAAAACTGCAGTACCTGTTGAACGGTCACTTCGCTCAATACCAGTACAATTATTGAAAGTAGCGCTGTCAGTACATAGCTTTTTGCTACTGCTCTTTTCAGATTTTCTTTCTCTCCTGCACCGTAATACTGGGATATCAGAATTGAAAAGCCCTGCGCCATCCCTGTCATGATACCAAATACCAGCCAGACAAGCCAATCTGCAGCCCCCACTGCTGCCAGAGCTTCCACACCGACCACCTGACCGACGATCATCGTATCTGCCATCGTATAAAATTGCTGGAACACGTTTCCAAGCATCAGTGGAATGGCAAAGGTGATGATCAGTTTCCCAGGAGATCCGCTGGTCATATTTTTTTCATTTACCGCCATAATTATTACCTTCCCGTCTCCTTTTCTTGCTTTTATTTGATTTATTGTAGCTGTTCAGTACCTTCACAGTTACGAGCCAAAACGCCTCGCGAGATACTACCTACTGAATAGTTACGATTTATTTTACCTGAGAGTCTGAGGGATCACAAGTTCTGTTTTTCACAAAGTTTTTCGATATTTTTAGTAATTATTACCGCGATTTTTGTTCCTGCAACTTCTGTCAGCACCACATCCCCGATGTACACCGGAGCCTCTACAACCACTTCTTTTAACTGTCGGATGCAGTCCATCACTGCACTCTTCGGAATATCTGAAGCTGTCTTTACCGGTACCACCGGAAGGCTGCCGCCATGTACCCGCACTGTCGTTGTCACAATTCTTGTCGGGTTGGTCACCTCTTTTTTCCCGTATTCTGCTCCTCTTTTACAGGTATTTCCTTCTACCTTTTCCACCTGTCCGTCTCTGATTGTAACCTGCAGCTGACATCCCATGGGGCAGCAGATACAGGTCAGTTTTTTCTCTTCCATGGTTTACTCCTCCTCTATGCTGATGGTTATGTCATTCCCGATATTGTCCGGTGAGAGAGAATCTTTTTTTATGTATACCGTCTCCATCTCTCCCGGTGCCATTATGGGACGTTTTTTTCTCAAAAGTACGGTATCACCGGATCGTACCGTAATGCTTGCCTTCTGATACACCTGTCCCACCCGGAATCTCACCGGCAGTTTTTCTTCCATATAGGCCGGACGGATCTTTGCCGGAACTGTATAGCGCACACCGGATCCACATTTTACCGGAATCTCTTCTGTTTCTTCTGTTCTTCCTGCGTTTACATATGCAGCCGCGCAGGTTCCTGCCATAGTTGCCTCCTGAGATACAAAATCCACCAGATCATGTACATGCAGGACGTTACCACAGGCAAATATACCCGGAATACTGGTTTCCAGGCTCTCATTTACCACAGGACCACCGGTCACCGGATGAAGCTGAACACCCAGTTTATCAGAAAGTTCATTTTCCGGAATCAGCCCCACGGATAACAGCAGGGTGTCACAGGTATACTCTTCTTCCGTTCCCGGAATCGGCTTCCGGTTTTCATCCACCTGTGCCAGTGTCACAGATTCCACCCGTTCTTTTCCTTTGATGTCCACCACTGTGTGACTTAATTTCAACGGAATTCCAAAATCATCCAGACACTGGACAATATTACGTTTCAGTCCGCCGGAATACGGCATCAGTTCTGCCACAACTTTGACTTTCGCACCTTCAAGCGTCATTCTCCTTGCCATGATCAGACCAATATCTCCGGAGCCAAGAATCACAACTTCTCTGCCCGGAAGATACCCCTCAATGTTTACCAGCCTCTGGGCAGTTCCTGCCGAATAGATGCCTGCCGGACGATACCCCGGAATATTCAAAGCCCCTCGCGGCCGTTCCCTGCACCCCATGGCAAGAATCACCGCTTTCGCCTGAATGGTAAATAATCCGTCTTTCCGGTTCAGGGCTGTGATTTCTTTTTCCGGACTGATATCCAGAACCATCGTCTCAAGAAGGCAGGAAATCTTTCTCTTTTCTGCTTCCACCTCGTACCTTTTTGCATATTCCGGTCCTGTCAGTTCTTCCTGAAATGTATGCAGTCCAAATCCGTTATGAATACACTGGTTTAAGATACCTCCCAGTTCTTTGTCACGCTCCAGGATCAGAACATCCTGTATCCCCTGGTCGTATGCTGCACAGGCTGCGGCAAGACCTGCAGGTCCTCCACCGATAACTACGATATCATATGTTGTCTTCATCTTACTCCTCCTCGCCTACAGGCTGTCCTTATTGTATCCTCTGATCAGCCGGGAATCTTTTCCGGCCTTTGTGATTGTCTCCATCGGCACTTTCCATTCTCTTGCCAGAATCTCCATGGTTTTCGGAGAGCAAAAGCCTGCCTGACATCTTCCCATACCGGCCCTGGTTCTCCGTTTTACCCCGTCAAGTGACTTCGCGGGAATCAATCGATGAATGGCTTCCACAATTTCCCCCTCTGTCACCGTCTCACACCGGCAGATTACATTGCCGTAGGCCGGATTTTCCCGGATCAGCTCCTGATAAGCTTCTCTGGAAAGATTTTTCGGATTCACAAGCCCTTTTCTTTTCTCCACAAAATGCTTTTTCTTCTTTGCACACAAATATCCGGTTACAAGTTCTGCCACCAGTTCTCCGATTGCCGGTGCACTGGTAAGTCCCGGCGATTCGATTCCAGCACAGTCAAAAAAGCCCTCTGCATCTTCCACTTCCCGAATGATAAATTCATGTCCGTCCTCATGGGCTCTCAGCCCTGCAAAAGAAGTAATCACCTGGCGAAGCGGCAGTTTTGGAACACTTCGCATTGCTTTCTGTGCCACTTCATCCAGACCTGTTTTTGTGGTATTCGTTCCTTCTTTTTCCTCAATATCCACAGCCGTTGGACCCACCAAAAGATTGCCGTGAGTAGTAGGTGTCACCAGGACTCCTTTCCCGTATGTTCCCGGTATCTGAAAGATCGTATGGTGTACGGTTGTGCCCGCTTTTTTGTCCAACAGATAATACTCTCCCTTCCGTGGTGTAATACGGATCTTTTTTTCACTGACCATATTGTGAAAAACATCTGCATACACACCTGCTGCATTTACCACACAACGGGTCTCATATGTTTTCTCTCCGGCATGGATCCGATATCCACCTTCCGTCTTTTCTATCTGCTCCACCGCCGTATCAAAATAAAATTCTGCTCCGTTTTGACAGGCATTTTCCGCAAGAGCCAGATTCAGTTCAAAAGGACACACGATACCACCGGTCGGTGCATACAGTGCAGCATATACTTCTTTGGAAAGATCCGGTTCCATCCGGCGTACTTCTTCGCCGGAAAGAATCTGAAGTCTTTTTACCCCATTTTCTTCACCCTGTTTTTTCAGTTTTTCCAGGCGTTCCATTTCATCTTTTGCAAAACATAACACCAGAGAACCGTTCCTCTCGAAAGGAATATCCAGATCTTCTGCCAGTTGTTCCATCATCTGATTCCCCCGTACATTCATCTTTGCCATCAGACTGCCGGGACGGGCATCAAATCCGGCATGAACGATCCCGCTGTTCGCCTTGGATGTTCCACAACATACATCCTCTTCTTTTTCCAGTACTCCCACTTTCAGATCATACCTGGATAATTCCCGGGCAGCTGCACTTCCGCTTACACCGGCTCCTATAACGATTACATCATACATACTTTTTCCTCCTGTAACTCAATAAAAAAGACAGACAGAAAAGCACCCGTCACCGGATGTTTTTCCTGCCTGTCTCTGTTCTCTGCAAGTTCTTATTTGATTGTTTACTTGTAACTGTTCAGTACCTTCACAGTTACGTTTACTTTACCTTGACTGCTGTTGTTCTCAGTCTTCTTCTTTTGCCCAGTTAAATGAATAACGGACCGCCTTTTTCCATCCCTTCATCCGTTTTTCCTGTTCTTCCACAGTAATCTCCGGTTCAAAGGTACGGTCGATAGACCAATTGGCTCTTACCTCTTCCTGATCCCTCCAATATCCCACAGCCAGTCCTGCAAGATACGCGGCACCCATCGCTGTTGTCTCCACACAGGACGGACGTTTTACCGGAGCTTGGATCATATCTGCCTGGGTCTGCATCAGAAAATCATTGGCACTAGCTCCGCCATCTACTTTCAACCCGTTCAGCCGGATCCCCGCATCTGCTTCCATAGCTTTGATGACATCATGTGCCTGATAAGCTATTGATTCCAGAGTTGCCCGGATAATATGGTATTTGTTGACTCCACGGGTCAGACCCACAATGGTTCCTCTGGCATACTGATCCCAGTACGGTGCGCCCAGTCCGGTAAATGCCGGAACCACATAGCAGCCGTGGGTATCTTTTACTTTCTTAGCCATATACTCGGAGTCTGCCGCGGAATCAATCACCCGCAGTTCATCGCGCAGCCACTGTATCGCAGCTCCAGCCACAAAAATAGATCCTTCCAGTGCATAATAAACTTTACCATTGATTCCCCAGGCGATGGTTGTAACCAGCCCATTTTCCGAAAATACCGGCTCTTCTCCGGTGTTCATCAACAAGAAACAACCGGTTCCATAGGTGTTTTTTGCATCTCCCGGTGTAAAACAGGTCTGTCCGAACAATGCAGACTGCTGGTCTCCTGCCGCTCCACCGATGGGAATCTTTCCTCCGAAAAATGCCGGATCCGCACAGCCGTATACACAGCTTGACGGCATCGGTTTTGGAAGCATACATCTTGGAATATTCAATTCTTTCAAAATATCTTCATCCCAGTCCAGAGTATTGATATTGAACAACAATGTACGAGATGCGTTGGAATAATCTGTCACATGAACAGCTCCCTTTGTCAATTTCCAGATCAGCCACGTCTCCACTGTTCCGAATAACAGATCTCCTTTTTCTGCTTTTTCCCGTGCACCCGGTACATTATCAAGGATCCATTTTACCTTTGTACCGGCAAAATATGCATCTATGATCAAACCGGTTTTTTTACGAAAAACTTCTGTCAGTCCTTTTTCTTTCAGCGAGTCACAGTACTCTGAAGTTCTGCGGCACTGCCAGACAATCGCCCGGTACACCGGTTCTCCGGTATGACGATCCCACACGATAGCAGTTTCTCTCTGATTCGTGATCCCAATAGCTGCGATATCTTCCGCTGATGCTCCAATCTTTGACATAGCCTCCACCGCTACCCCAAGCTGAGTGGACCAGATTTCACTGGCATCATGCTCTACCCAGCCCGGCTTGGGAAAATACTGGGTAAATTCTTTCTGTGCCACACTGCACATTTTTCCCTTTTCGTCAAACAGGATGCAGCGGTTGCTGGTTGTTCCTGCATCCAGTGCCATTACATATTTTGCCATTCTTTCCTCCCAAAACATCTTAAAAGAAAAAGAGCAAACGAAACCAAAGCGGCGCGCGCCGCCAGGTAAGCTCGCTCTTTTCTCCTGCTTCATTATATTCATGGTCTGCATACCATACTTTTGTATATATAGTACCATATACTATCTTTTTGAGCAATATTTTTTGTTATTTTGTAACTGTTCAATAACGTTCTCAATCAAACTGATAATGCCGGATGATCACCTGTAAGCTTTCACGTCCCTGATACATATTGATATCCGGGTAGTATACGATAGAAATTTTCCTTTTTCCTCTCCCTTCTTCCGCAAATTCATCTCCATTCCCGAAGTACACACCGTCCATCGGATATCCGTTTTCATCCGTCAGACGCATCTTTACCACGTTCCGGTTCTTCCCGAACACACGCATCTGGCTGATCCACAGATTTTTCTGTGCAAACAGTGGTTTCTCATTTCCTTTTCCGAAGGGTTCGAGCAGTGACAGTTCCTGCACCAGATCTTTTCGGATATAATGAATTGGCATCGGCACATCAATCGTCACCTTTTCCACAAGATCTTCTTCTGTCAGTCCTGATTGTTCATTAAGTTTTCTTCGGAAACGTTCCACATTTTCTTCTTCCAGTGAGAGACCTGCTGCCATCGGATGTCCACCGAACTTTGTCAGATATTCTTTGCACTCGCAGAGTTTTTCATACATCGAATACGATTCGATCGACCGTCCGGAACCTTTGACACCCTCTTCTCCTCTTGTCAGCACGAAGGAGGGTTTATGGTATCTCTCCCGCAGCCGCCCGGCAATAATGCCCGCCAGACTCTCATGACATTCCGGAAGAAAGACTACCAGAACCGTATCTTCCATCATAGAGGTGGATTCCACCTGCTCGATGGCTTTTTCCAGTCCCTGTGCCGTCATCTCCTTACGGCTCTCATTCAGATTTTTCAGGTCACCTGCCAGTACGGCCGCTTCCTCTCTGCTATCTGCCAGCAACAGCTGTAATGCCCGTTTTGCCGTATCCAGTCGTCCGGAAGCATTCAGACACGGACCAAGAATGAATCCGATATGGTACGGACTGATATTCTCCGGTTCCAGATTATTTACCCGGATCAACTCCTGCAGACCAAGGTTCGTGGTGTGATGAAGCCTTTGCAATCCTTCTTTCACCAGAATCCGGTTTTCATCCTGCAGATCCATCACATCACCGATTGTAGCGATTCCTGCAAATGGAAGCATTTTGTCCACCAGATCCACTTCCGGTGCCATTTTTTCATATAACGCTTCCATCACTTTCATTGCAACTACTGCACCGCAAAGTCCTGCAAAAGGATAGGAACAGGCCTTCTGTTTTGGATTGACTATGGCATCTGCAGGTGGCAGAATCTCCTTTCTTTCCCCTTCCAGATCTTCAAACGGCACCTCATGATGATCTGTCACGATCACGGTCATTCCCAGATCTTTTGCTTTCCGTATCTGCGTCACTGCAGCGATTCCATTATCACAGGTAATAATCGTATCTCTCCCCTCCTGCCAGGCCTGTTCAATCAGATGTTCATTGATTCCATATCCGTCTGTGATCCTGTTTGGAATCATCATATCCACATCACATCCAAGCCCCCGGAGACTCTCCAGTAAAATATATGTAGACATTACTCCGTCAATATCATAATCTCCGATGATCCGGATCCTGTTTCTGTTTTCTATTTTCTCCTGCAGGATAGCCACTGCCTTTTCCATATCTTTCAACAGCCAGGGACTGTAAAAATCTTTCCGGCTTCCGTGAAGATATTTCTCAATTGCTTTCTCCCCGATCACATCACGGTTGCGGATAATCCTCGCTGTAACCTGATCAATGCCAAACCGTTCTCCGATCCCTTTAAAATCAGCCCGCTTAGCTGCTACCATCCATTTTTCCATGTTGTCTGCTCCTCATCTTAGCTGTGATTGAAAAAAGCTGCTGCATCGCTGCAACAGCTTTTTGATTACCTATCTCTTCTACTTTGTACTTTTTCCTGATTTCGTTTTCATGACATACCACAGAGCACCGGTGATACATACAGAAGAGTAAGCACCACATACGATACCTACCATGATCGGAAGTGCGAATTCACGGATAGAAGATACACCCATAACAAATACTACAAATATGGTAATAAATGTAGTGAAGGATGTATAAATACTTCTGGTCAGTGTCTGGGTAATACTCATATTTACCAGTTCTTTCAGATCCGCTTTCTTGCCGGCACTCTTCAGATTCTCACGGATACGGTCGAAAATAACGATGGTCGCGTTGATAGAATAACCAACTATCGTCAACATGCAGGCAATAAAGGTATTACCTACAGAGATTCTTGACAGTGCATAGAATGCAAGTACTACCATTACATCATGTAACAGTGCCAAAACCGCACTGGATGCAAAACGTACATCTTTGAAACGGAACCAGATATACAGCAGCATACAGATCGTAGCGATCAGGACTGCCACAATCGCATCTCTTCTCATCTCAGAACTTACCGTAGAGGAAATACTCTCTGCGGTGATCTTGCTATCATCCACACCAAAGCTGTCTACCAGTTTCTGGTTCAGTTCTTCTCTCTCATCCAGGCTCAGAGATCTTGTCTTAATGATAACCGCATTGCTGTCAGCGACTTTGGATATCTGAATATTTGCATCACCGGTTACTTCCTGTACTACCGGTTTTACCTGGCTGTCAAGGTCATCGATAGACATGTCATCATTGAAAGTTACGTTCGTAGACGTACCACCCATGAACTCCAGGCTGTAGTTCAATGCTTTTCCGTCTTTTGCATGGAACACGCCCATTCCAACCGGCACAAGCAGAATCAGGATAACAGAAATCGTAAAGAATAATTTTCTCTTTCCGAGGAAATCGATGGTTTTTCTTTCTTTCTGTTTTCCGTAGAACTTTTCATCCCGAAGTCCCACTGCATAGAATGCGTTCACCAGCAGTCTGGAAATTACCAGTGCGGTAAACATGGAAAGAACGATACCAAGAGCCAGTGTCATGGCAAATCCTTTGACACTTCCGCTTCCCATTGCTCCCAGAACAGCGGCTGCGATCAGAGTTGTGATGTTACCGTCCACAATGGCGGACATAGCTTTCTGGAAACCGATCTTAATGGCGCTTCTTACACTCTTACCTGCTGCAATTTCCTCACGGATACGAGCATAGATAATAACGTTTGCATCCACCGCCATACCGATGGAAAGAATGATACCTGCGATACCCGGAAGGGTCAGCGTCAGGTCAAAAGCATTCAGCATTACCAGTTCCAGTCCGGTATAGATAGCCAATGACAAAGCAGCTACCACACCCGGCAGAGCGTACACGATAATCATAAAGATTCCAACCAGTACCAGACCGATGGCACCGGCGATCAGGCTTGTCTTGATTGCCTGCTGTCCCAGCTGTGCACCTACCACGTTAGAACGAAGTTCTTCCAGTTCCAGTTTAAGGGAACCGATACGGATAATAGATGCCAGTTCTTTTGCTTCTTCGATGGACTGCTGTCCGCTGATCTGTGCTTTACCGTCAGAGATCACACTTTGTACAACCGGTGAACTGATAGTTTCTCCGTCATATACGATAGAGATTCTTTTTTTCAGGTTTGCTGCAGTTGCCTCTGCGAATTTTGTGGTACCGTCTTTGGTCAGTGTCAGTTCTACGACATACTGTTTGCTTCCGGTTGTCTGATCTTCTGTGACACCGCCGTCTGCACCTGCGATATCGCTTCCGTCCAGAACTACGTTGCCGCTTTCATCCTGGAATTCCAGAGATCCTGGTTTACCAAGATCTTCCAGAATCTTATTTGCATCGGTTACACCAGGAATCTCTACGGTGATACGGTCATCACCTTCCTGATATACCTGTGCTTCTTCACTGTAGTCTTCCACACGTTTCTGAAGTTTATAGACGGTATCATCCATATCTTCCTGAGACGGATCGTCTCCTTTTGCCTGGTATGTGATACTTACACCACCGGACAGATCCAGACCGGTCTTGATATTTTTTGCAGACCCGGTTCCGGTCGGGCCGAATCCCACAGCGGTTGTAAAGGCTAACAGACCAATCAGAACCACTGTAAGAATCAGCACAAGAACTCCCTGTTTTTTCTTCATCTTCTTATACCTCTTCTTCTGCCATAGCAGCTTTTATCATGATTGCACACTCTACGCGCTTACGTTCCAGCTCGCAGCCCACTTCGTAAACATCATCGATTTTCCCTTTGAAGTTATAGGAGTTTGCCGCACAGCCGCCACTGCAGTAGAATCGTGCAAAACATTTCTTACATGCCTCTTTTGCATAGACGTTGCAATTTTTAAAATCTTTACAGATTGCAGGTTTTGTGATTCCCTCGTCCACATTACCAAGAAGGAAATCTTCGTTTCCTACAAACTGATGGCACGGATACAGGTCTCCCCATGGGGTAACTGCCAGATACTCTGTTCCTGACCCACATCCGGACAGACGTTTGTATACACAAGGACCCCCGGTCAGATCAAGCATAAAGTGGAAGAAGTTAAATCCGTTTCCTTCTTTATTTCGTTTGATCATCTCTTTTGCCAGGGTATCATATTCTTCAAACAATTTCGGAAGGTCTTCCGGCTGCAGTGCATAGTCCGCATCCGAAGGTGCTACAACCGGCTCTACAGATATCTGTTTGAATCCCAGATCTGCCAGATTCAGTACATCCTTGGAAAAGTCAAGATTATAATGGGTAAATGTACCGCGGGCATAATATTTGTCCTGGTTACGGCTCTCTGCCCATTTCTGGAACTTCGGAACTACCAGGTCATAGCTTCCGGCACCTTTGCGGAACGGACGCATATGATCGTGGACTTCTTTTCGTCCGTCGATACTCATAACCACATTGCCCATCTCTTTGTTACAAAACTCCATCACTTCATCGTTAACCAGAACACCATTGGTGGTCAGGGTAAAACGGAAGTTTTTATTATGTATCTTTTCCTGCTCTCTTCCGTAAGCTACCAGGTCTTTGACAACCTGCCAGTTCATCAGAGGTTCCCCTCCGAAAAAGTCTACTTCCAGATTTCTCCTGCTTCCGGAGTTGGCAATCAGAAAATCCAGTGCTTTCTTTCCTACTTCGTAGGACATCAGTGCACGTCTTCCATGATATTCTCCTTCTTCCGCAAAGCAGTACTTACAGGCCAGATTACAGTCGTGGGCAATATGCAGGCACAGTGCTTTGACTACAGTTGGTCGTTCTTTAAAATGCTCTATCGCATTTTCATAAATGTCCTCGGTAAACAGCATTCCCTCATCGGTCAGTTCCTGAATCTCTTTAAGAGCTGTCTTCAGGTCTTCTCCGGAATAAGAAGCCGACAGTTTTTCTGTCACTTCTTCGTTGGAACATCCCTGATCCAGCAGGGCGATACAGTCATATACAATATCGTCCACCACATGAACGGATCCGCTATTTACATCCAGAACAATTGCGTATCCATTACTTTTATACTGATGAATCACTTATTTGTTCTCCTTCTTCTTTTCTTGAGCAGCAGCATCTTCTGCTTCAATATACAATGTAATCACAATTGATCCACCGGATCAATTCTTGATATGCTATGTAACAAAAAGCAAGCAGCGGCTTTTGAACCGCTGCCTGTATGTTCCAAGCATCATAGAGCCTGCTGATTTCTTATTTTGTGTTTTCGCAGCTCTGATTTCCTACTGTACAAGAAGTCTTGCAAGCAGACTGGCAGGATGTCTGACATTCACCACATCCACCTTTTTTCATTGTGTTCTGTAAACTTTTTGTATTTAAAGTTTTAATATGTTTCATTTTGCTTCCTCCTTATGTTATTACTTCTTGCATTATAGCATATGTTCTTTCATTTTCAAAGAGTTTTTTTCGCAACTTCCGGCTATTTTCACGATCTGCCACTGTTTTCAGGCTCCCGTCACCATTGCTCCCAAAGTTGACGACCCTGCACAGATAAGAAGTGTAAGAAATGCACCTTTTACCCCCGATCCCGTACCTGCACCGGAAAAGATGGTAAGCAGCATCAGAATACCCCAGTATATACTGCCAAGTATCATTCCCCACAGATATCTTTTTCTTTCTGCTGTTTTTCCCATATAAATTCCTCCCGATAATCCGGATAGAATATAAACAGCCAGAATACCAGCGGACACTTTTCTCTCATCCAGCTGGTACTTCAGCAACAGCAATGCCAGAAGCAAAAGCCCTGCCCCGCTGACCAGATAGGACACGATCAGACCTTTTATGACTCTGCTGCTCTTTTGTATCCAGATGTTTTTCCCTGTATCCAAAAAAATCCCTCCCATACAGTACTATATGGGAGGGTTGTACATTCTATACCTTATCGGCTTCAGATTTCTTTTTTTCGGTTTTTCTTGCCTGCGATACCAAGTGCTGCAAGCGCTGCTGCCGCGAGTCCTGCATACCAGGCCGTCTGCTGATAGTCTCCGGTCTTCGGATTGACTCTTTTCAGTGTCGTACCGTAAGCCTGCTGTGTCTGGCTCTTCTGTGTGTTTTTCTTTGTCACACTGCCGGATGTGCTTCCGTTTGAACTGCTGCCTGTATTTCCTGCGGACACATTCGGTGTCAGTTTTGTCGTAGTACTTCCGGAAGTTGTTGTATTTTTATTTGTATATGCCTTATCCGTATTGCCTACCAGAGACTGGCTTCCTGCAATCTTCAGACCTGCCACATTGTACGGACTGAAAGAAGTTGTCACAAAGCTCAGTGTTCCGTCTGCATTATAAATCGGAGTAATATACTCGATGCTTCCATCTTTCAGATAATGAATCACAACAAGCTGTGTATAGAGCTGATCGTCCGGTGCCGGCATCGTGATGCGCACCTGTTGTCCGTTCAACTGATATTCATTATCATTCATCATATCCCACAGCTTCATCTCATATGGGCTGATAAAAGTATCTACATTCTGACCGTCCAGAACGGAACTGTCAGATTTATCATTATTCAACTGTACCTGAAACTGTATGTACCATGGAAAATCACCGTCTACCGTAACGCCGTTGCTTGTCCGGTTGACCGTCTTCGCCTGTTCCTGGGCTGTCTGTAACAGTACCAGACTGTCAGCCTTTATATAAGCTTTCTGTGCTTCAGACAGTGCCTCGTATTCTTTTGTAGCCGCTACGATTGCTTCTACCTCTTCCGTTGTCGTCACTTCGCTTGGAAGGAAATCCAGCTGTTCCTGTACCGTTGCAATCTCATTCATCTGCTCCCAGGTAAGTCCGGATCCTTCTGCGCTTTCTGTATCTGCCGGTGTCTCTGGTACGGTATCAGACGGTACCTCCGGCTGTGGTTTTGGTGTCTCAGGCGTTGGTTCTGTCGGATCCGTTGGCGGTACTTCCGGTTCCGTCGGAACATCCGGCACTTCTGTTGGCTCCGGGGTAATCGTTGTGTCCGGATGTGTCACTTCTGAACCCGGATCTGTCGGTTCCGTAACCTCAGGTGTTGGCTGCGGTGTGCTTTCCGGCTGTGGTGTGACTTCCGGTGTTGTTGTCAGTTCCGGTGTTGTTGTCGGTTCCGGTGTCACTGTAACCTCAGGTGTTGCTTCCGGAGTTGGTGTGACTTCCGGTGTATCGGTTGCTTCCGGCGTTGGTGTGACTTCCGGTTTCAGAGAACTTACGCGAACAGTAACCTTTCTGGTCACAGTTTCGCTGTCTTCGTCCCATCCTTTTTCCTTGCTGTAATCAATCTTTTTCGTGTCATAGGGATGGAAAACCACCTGATAGTCTGTCTCGTATTCTGTTGGAACTGCATCCTCTTTTTCCCAGGAAAATACTCCGTCTCCATCGCAGCCTTCCAAGGAAATCTCTGACAGTGCTTTTGTATCTTTTATCGTAATTACTTTCGGAACATAAACTTTTTCTTTTTCTGCTGCTCCTTCTACTTCACCATCGCCGGTGATATCCTCTGTATACAGGCGGACATTATCCAGCTTCAGACAGCCGGTCACGCGAACCAGTGCATCTTCAAAATCTTCTGCGCGGCGGATAGAAACTCCGGATGGTAATTCCCAGGTTTCTTCCTCATCTACAGTAACTGTACCACAGATTCGGATCACACCGCAGGATCCTGCAAGTTCTGCTGCTTTTTCAAAGCTTTTTACTGCCTCATCCTGGCTCTCGCCGCTATTCTTATCATTTCCCGTTTTTCCATTCAGATATACGATGATTTTTTCTTCTTTCTTTTCCCCATCCTGAGTATCTTTCTGGTCTTTTGCAGACTCCGCATATACCATCTGACCGGTTGTGGAAGAAAGAACCATCACAGATGCCATCACCATTCCCACCGTCTTCATGTATCGCTTCGCTGCCGGTTTATTATTTTTCTTCATTATCCACATCTCTCCTGCTTTGTATTCTCAGCTGCGGTTTCACAGCTTTTTTTACTACTTTCACAGTTATTCAATTTTATATTATAACATATACTTCTCTTTTTCAACACCCCAAAAAATATGATTTTACAAGAATTTGTCTTGATTTTTGAATCGAATTCCTGTATATTCAAGTACAACTACTACATATTTTCAAAGGAGTGAATATTTTTGGATTCTGGCGACGCCATACAACTAATTGTGTTACTGCTGTTAATTTTGCTTTCCGCATTTTTCTCTTCCGCAGAGACGGCCATGACTACAGTCAACAAGATCCGTATCATGTCTCTTGCTGACGATGGGAATAAAAAAGCAAAAACCTTATTGAAAATTATTGAAAATCCGGGAAAGCTTCTGAGTACGATCCTGATCGGCAACAATATTGTCAACCTGTCGGCATCTTCTCTGGCAACCACCTGGACCACGAGAGTTCTTGGTAATGCCTTTATTGGTTTTATCACCGGCGTTCTGACCTTGCTGATTCTTCTGTTTGGTGAGATTACTCCGAAAACCCTGGCAACATTACAGGCAGAAAAAATCTCTCTTGCCTATGCACCGGTAATCTATCCTCTGACCAGGCTGCTGACTCCTGTAATTTTCCTTGTGAATCTGCTTTCGCGAGGTGTCTTATTTCTGCTTCATGTAGATCCCGATGCCAAGCCAAATGCCATGACAGAGCAGGAACTTCGTACCATCGTGGATGTCAGTCATGAAGACGGTGTCATCGAGAGCGAAGAACGGCAGATGATCTATAACGTTTTCGATTTTGGTGATTCTCAGGCCAAGGATGTGATGGTTCCCCGTATCGATATGTCTCTGATTAATGTGGATGCCACTTATGACGAAGTAATTCAGGCATTCCGTGAAGACGGTTATACACGTTATCCGGTCTATGAAAATTCAACAGATACCATCATCGGCACTCTGAATATGAAAGACCTGATTCTGCGAGATCCGGAAAAAACGTTTTCTGTACGGGATTTTCTCAGAAACCCATATTTTACCTATGAATACAAAGGTACGGCAGATCTTCTGATGGAGATGAAAGAATATGCCGTCAATCTGGCAATAGTCCTTGATGAATATGGCGCAACCGCCGGTATGATCACACTGGAAGACCTGCTCGAGGAAATCGTCGGAGAGATCCGTGATGAATACGATGCCGACGAAGAGGAAGACTTTAAAGAAATCGTTCCAAAACGAGAATATCTTGCAAAAGGTTCTGCCAAACTGGACGATCTGAATGAAGCTCTGGATCTGCATCTGGAAACGGAAGATTACGATTCTATCGGAGGTTTTGTGATCGAACAGCTCGATCACCTGCCGGTTCCCGGTGAATCCTGTATCACAGATAATCATCTGAAACTGGTCGTTGACCAGGTGGACAAAAACCGTATCGAACTTGTACACATCTATATACCGGAAGATTTTTACGATAAAAAAGAAGAAGAGGATTAACCTCTTCTTCTTTTTTATTCCACACTTTTCAGTGATTCGATCATATCAATCTTTTTCAGCCGGTAATACATCATTCCATTGACTAACAATGCAAATGCCAGTGTGATCAGTCCGCTGTACAAGAAACTTCTGAAAAATATACGTCTTCCGAACATCATCATGTCCACTTCTACGGTTCGGATCACCTTTCCATGCAGAAAAGCACCGATTCCCACACCTGCGAGGATTCCGAATACCGTAAGCACCATATTCTCACGATATACATACGAAGCCACTTCTCCGTCGTAGAATCCAAGCACTTTCAGTGTTGCCAGCTCTCTCTGACGTTCTGTGATATTGATATTGTTCAGATTATACAGCACCACAAATGCCAACAAACCTGCCGATACGATCAGAACCACAATGACGATATTCAGAGAGCGAAGCATGTTGTCGATCTCACTGATCAGATCTGACGTAAAGGAGATAGCTGCGATCTCCGGATGTTCCATGATCGTCTGTCCCAGTCCGTCCTCGTAACTGTCTGACGTATCTTCGTAGCGAAGCAACAGCTGATTATACTCTGCCGCTTCCCCGAACAAGGTCTGATATGTGTCTGTCGTTATATAGATAAAATGTCGCACATAATTTTCAACAATCTCCGTGATTTCGACTTTCACAATCTGATCACCCTTTTTCATCTGCACTGTATCACCGACTTTGACTCCCAGAATATCTGCCGTCTTCTCACTGATGGCAGCCCCCTGCGCCGGGAAATCATAATGTTTTCCACTGATGCGATCACGCAGATCAAAGAAATCTCCAAAACAAGTCAGATCTTTCGGTACTTCCATCACCGCATCCACACTGCGCTTCGGTGACTGCAGTTCCACACTCTGGCAATACATCTCCAGAATCTGCTGTATCCCCGGATACGTCTCCATCTCGCTTTGTACCCGTGCTTTTTTCTCTTCCGTGGCATCCCCGTTAAAAACAGCGCTTGCCTGATAGGTAAACAGATTAACAAACTGATTCTTTGCAATCGCAGTAATCGAATCCTGCAAGCCAAATCCCACCACGATCAGTCCCATACATCCACCGATACCAATGACAGTCATAAAGAACCGCTTTTTATACCGGATCAGATTCCGGATCGTTGATTTTGTTGTAAAGTTCAGATGTTTCCATAAAAATGGAATCCGTTCCAGCAGAATCCTCTTTCCGTTTTTTGGAGCCTCCGGGCGCATAAGCTGTGCCGGGCGCGCTGCCAGTTCCTTATAACATGCCACTACAGTTGCCACACCGGTACAGAGTGCACTCGCAAGGATCGCAAGTCCGCCCTCTTCCCAGTTTAACGGGGTCAGATACTCTTTCATACCCGTATACAGCATACCATACGCATTCATGATCACCCACGGCAGAATTTTCTCACCGAGCAGCACTCCGACAAATGCACCGGAGATGGTAAACATCAGTCCGTAGGCAAGATATTTTACCGCGATCACACCGTCTCCGTATCCCAGAGCTTTCAGGGTACCGATCTGCTGACGCTGTTCCTCGATCATTCGAGTCATCGTCGTCAGGCTGACAAGCGCTGCCACCAGAAAGAAAATGACCGGAAAGAATTTTCCTATATTTGTGATGCGCACTGCATCCTGTCCGTAATTTTCCGTGGAAGTCACCTGATCTCGTCCCCATACATACCAGTCCGGAACCTTCAGATCTTCCAGTTCTTTCTCTCCGTCTGCAATTTCTTCTTTTGCGTCTGCCAGTTTTTTCTCTGCTTTCCGGCTTTCTTTTCTGTATTCCTTCCAGCCGTCCTCCAGTTCCGTCTCTTTCGCGTCAATCTCATCTTTTGCCTCCCGGAGTGCGCTTTTTCCATCCACAATCTGCTGTTTTCCGGCAGAAAGCTGCGTCTTTCCATCTGCAAGTGCAGCTTTTGCTCCGGCAAGCTGCTTCTTTCCGTCCGCAATCTGTGCTTTTGCCTGCTCAATCTGCGCCTCACCATCCGCGAGCTGTTTTTGTACCTGACTGATCTGTCTTTCTCCTGCTGCAAGCTGTTCCTTTGCCTGTGCGATTTTCTCCTCGCCCGCCGCAAGTTCCTGACGATGCATACTGATTTCCGCTTCTCCGGCATCCAGCTGCGTCCTTGCCTGCTCGAGTTCTCCTTTGCCCAACTGGATCTGTGTAAGATTCCCGGTCAGTTCCGTCTCTTTCTGTGACAGCACTTCCTTTTGTGTTTCCAGTCCGGTAAGCTGCTGTTTTAACTCCTGCAAAGCAGTCTCGATCTGCTGCAGCTGTTCCGCATCCGGTTCTTCCATCTGCAAGAGTTGTTCTTTCTGTGCTTCCAGTCGGGTGATTTCTTCCTGCACACTTTGCATACCGGCGGCAAGCTGTTCCTGCCCTTCCTGTACCTGTGTGATACCCGCAGTTACTGTCACCTCATTTTCATCCAGCTCCTTTTCTTTTTCTTCCAGCTGACTTTTCTGTTCTTCCAGTTTCGCCGCCTGCTCCTCAAGCTGAATTTTGGCTGTATTCAACTCTTCTTCCTGTATCTGCAGCTGCGCCTTTCCATCCGTCAGTTCTGTCTGCTTTGTCGCAAGCTCCTGTTTTCCGGCTGCAAGTTCCTGCATTTTCTGCTGCAGCTGTTGTTCTCCGGCAGTCAGTTCTTTCTCCTTTGCAGCAAGCTGATTCTCCCCATTTTGCAATTCTGTCTCTTTTTCTGCCAGAAGGGATTCATTTTCCTTCAGTTCTTTTTCCTTTTTAGCGACGGTATCTTTTGCCTCTTCGATCTGCAAAGTACCGTCTTCCAGCGTCTTTTTTCCATCCGCCAGTTCCTTTTCACCGTCTGTTACCTGTTTTCTGGCATCGGAAAGCTTGTCTTCCCCCTCCTGATAAACCGTATCATATCTTCTCTGACATGCTTCCTCTTCCAGCTCTTCTACCCGGTTTTGTACCTGTTTTACAGCCTTTTCGTAAGAGGTACTGTAACTTTCCAGCTCCTTTGCCCCATCCACCTGCACATAGATTTCTGTATAAATCTCACTGGTAAACGTCTCCGGAAGTAACAGCCCAAAACTGTCAATACTGCCGTTTCCGATACTTCCCGTTCCACGGGTCAGTTCCATATAATAGGGTAACGTTGCCGATCCCACAATCGTAAACGTTTCATGAACAAGGTCATCCGAAAGTGCAGTGTCCGTACCACTCTCAAATACCACCTGATCGCCAATCTTTTTTCCGGTTCCATCCAGGAATTTCTGGTCCACCAGAATTTCATCCGTTTTCTGCGGCAGCCGCCCATCCAGAATCTGTGGTTCATTTACACCATCTTCTAACGCGATCAGCTTCACTGTCTGTTCTTTTTCCCCTTCTTTATGTAATACTTCTAACGTATGCCCGCCGGTTACCTGTGCTACGCCTTTCACCTTTGCGATATCTTCCATATCCGTGTCTGTAAGACCGAGCGTTCCCAGCACCCGCAGATCCATGTAATTTGTCTGATCGTAATAAGCATCCGCTGAAGTCTTCATATCTCCTTCTGCTGATCGAATACCCGAAAAGAACGCCGCACCCAGCAGGGAGATGAAAAAAACGGATAAAAACCGTCCTTTATTCTTTAAAATCTCTCTGAAAAAATCTTTCCGAAATGCTTTCATCCTCTCCACCTACCATTCTATCTCTTCCACCGGTGTTGGATTCTCGTTTTGTATCATCTCTGCCACCCTGCCGTTTCGTATCCGGACGATCCGATCCGCCATAGGTGTCAGTGCAGAGTTATGTGTGATCACGATCACAGTCATTCCCTTTTTGTGACAGGTATCCTGTAATAACTTCAGTATCGATTTTCCGGTCACATAGTCCAGCGCACCCGTCGGTTCATCGCAGAGCAGTAACTTTGGATTTTTTGCCAGAGCTCTGGCTATCGCCACCCTCTGCTGTTCCCCACCTGAAAGCTGTGCCGGGAAATTATACATCCGTTCCCCAAGCCCCACTTCTTCAAGAACTGTTTTTGCATCCAGCGGATCTTTACAGATCTGAAGTGCCAGCTCCACATTCTCCAGTGCAGTCAGGTTTTGCATCAGGTTATAAAACTGAAACACGAAACCAATATCCTCTCTCCGATACTGGATCAACTTTTTCCCTTTCAGCTTATCCACCCGTGTTCCGTCCACGGATACTTTTCCGGTCGTTGCAGTATCCATGCCGCCGAGAATATTTAGCACCGTTGTTTTTCCTGCTCCACTTGGTCCGACCACGACCACAAATTCTCCCTTTTCCACCTGAAAAGAAATACCATCCGCAGCTTTGATCGTCACTTCTCCCATCTGATAGGTTTTTGTAACCTGATCCATTTCCACATATACTGCCATAACACCCTCCTGTCTTCCGTATGAAATGATAACATCCTGTTCGTATCATCTGTTTATCCGAATCTCTCAGATGCTCCACGAATCCGCTTCCCTGCAAAAGATCCGTTGCAGCTGTTCCCCACATTTTTCCACTTCTCCCAGTACTTCCTTCCTGCCTTTTTGCGTATCAAACCAGTTTTCCCGGTTGATTCCCACATCCGAAGGACAAATGAGAAAGGTTGTCTGTGGGTATAAGTACTGATAATACAGCTTGCATCTTCTGGCATGCTGGGCTTTGCAGCAGATAATTGCCTTTTTCACCCGAATGCCCACTGCATCCGTCACTTTTCTGGAGTTGATCGCATTCTGATAGGTAAACGTAGCCCCGTCTTCCCGCAGGATCACTTCTTCCGGCACGCCTTCTTTTAGCAGCACATCTTTCATAAATTCCCATTCCGTCTGATACGGTCCCTGATATTTTTCCTTCATGGCCTGTACCCCTGTAAATGCACCTTTTCCGATACTGTATTTTCCGGAAGGCAGTATCCAGGGTGCCATTCCCTCTTTCCACAGTCTGGCCGCTTCTATGGACATCTGTGGAAATCCATTACCCGGTACAAAAATGATATCTGCCCTCTCCGGTTTATCCTCCACAAAAATGAAATCACTGATCTGATCTAAAAAACGTTCATATTCTCTGTCTTTCTTTTGTATTCCCATGGATCTGCTCCCTTCTTCATCCTGTCTTCTAGCGGGTTGTGATCAGAGTCTGATACCCATCCTTTCGAAGCCTTTGTTCCATCAAAACAGCATTCCCAAGCTGTTCAAAAGCTCCCACCTGGACTTTATAATATCCGTCCTGCTGTAAAATATAAGATGGATATCCCTTATCCAGAAGTTCATAATTCAGCCGGTCCGCATTTTCTTTATTTCTGAAAACTCCCACCTGCACCCGATATAAAAGTGGATCTTCCACCGTTTCCTGATCCAGTGTACCGAGAATCGCCTCAGAAATTGCTCCTGCGATTTCTGTAAATTTTTCATCAAACAGCTGATTATCCTGATCGTTGTTAATAAATCCTGCCTCCACCAGAAGTGCCGGCATATTTGTTCTTCGCAACACTACAAGTCCCGGTCGTTCTTTCACCCCGAGATTACGGAATCCCACCTCCTCCAGAGCCCCGTTAATTGCCTCTGCCATCTTCAGTTTGATTCCCGACTTGTCATAGATCAGTGTCTCTACCCCCTGATACTGATTCGGTCTGGGACTGGAATTTCTGTGAATCGAAATAAAATAATCCGCTTCTTCCCGGTTTGCAATCTGTGCTTTTTCAAAAGGTGTCTGGTAGACATCCGTGGTTCTTGTATACACCACATCCTGTCCTCCTGCCTCCAGAAGTCTTCCTACTTCCAGTGCAAGCCGTAACGTATCTTCCTTTTCCTGCCTGCCCGGATAGACTGCACCCGGATCTTCTCCTCCGTGTCCACTGTCCACTACAATCTTATATGCCATATTTTTCCGCCCGTATTTCTTTTCTTCTTTTACTATATGCCGGTATACGGAGAAATGTTGTTTTATAATTTATTATAACAAAAAGGACACCGGCGTAAAAGCCGATGCCCTGATTTTATAGATATTTTATATTATTTGTTACTGTTCACTCCGTGCCCAGCAACACGCTGCGCGATGCACAGAATTTATGCTAATCGCATAAATTCGCGCGATATGTCTCGGGTTTTCTGTGACCTTCGCTCACAAAAAACACCTCGCGGGATATTACCAGTGAACAGTAACTATTATTTTACTGCTCCGTTTACCACGCCGTTGATAATCTGTTTCTGACAGATCAGATAGAAGATCAAAATCGGCAGCAGTGCCAGCAGATAAGAGGCAAATGCCAGGTTATAATTAGTTCCGAACTGAGTCTGGAAGTTTAACTGTGCCAGTGGTAACGTATTTTTTCCTGTTCCGGACATGATAACCAGAGGTGTCATAACATCGTTCCAGGTACTCATAGCAGTCAGTACAGCAACGGTTGCATGCATTGGCTTCATGATCGGGAAAATAATATTCCAGTAAGTACTCCATGTAGTAGCGCCATCCACACGTGCTGCTTCTTCCAGTGCCAGTGGAATATTTTTCAGATAACCGGAATATAACAGGATATTCATTGGCATAAAGAATACCACATACAGTACGATAACACCAAAACGATTGGCAATTCCGATCTGTGCAGTCTGTTTTACCAGAGGCATCATCAGAATCGCAAACGGTACGAACATACCACTTACAATATACAGATACGCAAAATTATAAAACTTTTTATTTGCCATACTTCTTCCAATCGCATACCCCGCCAGAGAATGGATCAGAATAGCAAGGATCACGGTCACGATCGTAAGCAGTAAACTGTTCCCCAGAGAATGCCAGAAATCAGTTACCTTCATCGCTTCCGAAAAGTTCGCAAAACTCCAGGTTTTCGGAAATGCCAGTGCTCCGGCGATATCATTTGTCATCTCAGACGGCTGTTTGAACGCAATGATCACTGCCATATACAGAGGAAAAAACACGGTGAGACAGCCGATGATCAGTAAAATGGTAATCGGCCAGTTGACTTTTGCTGTCTGATTATTTGTTTTCTTACTCATTATAACTGTTCCTCCTTCTTACCCATTACTGTCATCTGGAATGCAGAGATTGCCACGATAACGACAAAGAAAAGAACTGCGTTGGCACTCTGGAAACCAAACTGTCCACCACTCATACCATTCTGGTAGATCAGGTAAGAGATGGACTCTGTACTCTGGGACGGACCACCTTTGGTCAATGCCATAATCTGGTCAAATACCATCAGGAAGTTTTTCATACACAGCACCATATTAATCGTAAAGAATGGAATAATCAGCGGAAATGTAAGGTCTTTGAACCTTCTCCATCCGGTGGCTCCATCGATCGCACCGGCTTCATACACATCTTCCGGCACGGTCTGCAGACCGGAAATATAGATAATGGTATTCATTGCAATTGCCTGCCATGCACCTACAATAACGATACCAAACCATGCAGTACTTTCTTTTGCCAGAATACTGGAACTCAGCCATTCGATTCCTGCTGCCTGACCAGCTGCCGGAAGAATATAAGTGAAGAAGAAACTAAAAATATAACCGATAACCAGTCCACCAAGAATATTCGGGATGAAATAGATTCCTCTCAGCACCGTTTTTCCTTTAATTTTCGCATTCAGTCCCAGTGCCAGAAGCAGACTGATGATATTTACAATGATCGTACAAACAATTGCATATTTAAAAGTAAACAGGTAAGATCTTCCCACGCGGGCGTCGGTAAACAGATCTTTGTAGTTTCGAAGTCCGACAAAATCATAGGTTCCATATCCTTTGAAGTTTGTAAAACTATAGATAAAACCTTTGATCAGCGGTAATGTGTTAAAGCAGAAAAACAGCACCAGTACCGGAATGGTAATCAGGAGAAACGTGCGCTCTCTGTCGTTGGTTTTCCCTTTCTTATTCATCGTTCTTATCCCCTTTCCTAGTTGTTACTTCCGTTTTCTTTTTCGTAATCCTGTACTTTCTGAATCAGATCACGGTTGTAACGAACCCACTCAGTATCAAATTTCTTCAGGAATTTGTCGGTAGCATTTTCGCTGTCATCCAACAGATAGGTCTGAATCATCGCATCTACGGACATTTCACTGGGATAATGATGATCCTGATAGTCCACCAGTTTTCCTTCGTTGATGTATTCTTTCATACCATCCAGCATAGACGGCAGGTCGAAATCGCCTTTTTTACATGGCACGGCACTCTGATCGTCAATGTATGACTGTACATTTTCATCTTCCATGAAGAAACGCAGTACTTCATATGCTTCTTCTTTGTGTTCGCAGTTTTTCATAATGGAAAACTGTAAGTCGTTACCGGAGTTTAACACATTTTCTTCTGCATTGTTGCTTGCCGGAAATACAAAGGAATCAATGTTCATATCCGGATTCACTGATTTGATCTGAGGAACGGCATAACTTCCGATCACAAACATCGCAGACTCACCTTTGGCAAATGCTGTACACGCATCGTTGTATCCGTATGCTGCCGGATTGTCCTGGGCATATGCCAGAAGCGCTTTTTCTTTCTCTGCCACTTCTCTGTAATTATCGGTAAATGTGGTATTTCCTTTATTTACCTCCGAACACACATCAGACGGAGCCAGATCTACAGCGATCGCATTCCACGGAGCCAGACAGGTCCAGGAATCTTTGAATCCAAAATACAGTGGCTGAATTCCTTCCGCTTCGATTTTTTCACACAAAACAGTGAATTCATCCCATGTGGTTGGAATCGTCCAGCCATGTTCTTCAAACATATCCTTGTTGTAAAGGACACCGGCTGCATTGGCCATGTACGGCATTGCATAAACTCCGTCCATCGGCACGTATTCCAGTTCTTTATCTGTCTCAAGATACGCTTCTTTGATATCATCAAGCCCGTCAAAATCTGAAATATCCATTAACATATCAGAATCAAGGAAATTAGAATAGTTTACATCACCGCCGATTCCAATGATATCCGGATAATCCTCACGAATAAATCTTGTTTTTAAAATAGTCATGGCATCGTTCGGAGAATCGATAACCAGTTCAATATTGTCGTGTGTCTCATTGAATTTCTTTTCCAGCTCTTCAAATACATCTACGGCTTCCGGTTTGTACTGAACAACTTCAATTTTAACTTTTCCGTTTGTTTGTTCTTTTCCACATCCGGAAAGCATTGTTCCAGCTGCCATCACTCCGGCCATTCCAAGACAAAGCGCTGCTTTTCCACGTCTTTTCATTTTCCATAATTCCTTTCCTTATTTATCTTATAAACCGTTATGAATTCTAGTTAGTTTTGTCTGGTTTTGCAACACGTTTACAAAAACACCAATATTTTGTACAATATTTTTCCTCGTTTTTTGTCTATTATATCCAAAAAATAATTTTATTATCCTTTCCAAATCACGTATAAATTATTGTTTTTTGTATAGAATGTTGGTAGTATCGATTCTTTTCTGCTCCCATCAAAGATTTTCAGACAATTCACAGAGCAGCAACGTGAAAATAGTTTCATTTTAATGTTTTCCATACATACTCGTTGATTTTTTCTATAGATAGCTTATAATAAAAATAGTATTATTACTGATACTTGTTTATTTATGTGAAAGGAGCTTTTATGCAGACACTAACCCGCAAGGAAGAACAGATTATGCAGGCTGTATGGCAAATCGGTCACCCCTGTCTGATATCTGAGATTCTGAAAAAAGATGTAACATTGAAAAGAAATACTGTTGCACCCGGTATTATCACACTGACAAAAAAAGGATATCTGAAAGTAGATTCCATCGGTAAGTCCATGACACGCACCGGGAGAGCCTATGCACCACTCATAGATCAGCATGCATACAACGAACAGAAAAAACTGATTCAGTGTGTAGTAGACAGCCCGACAACAAAAGGCGGTATTTTGAATTATATTCAGTCACTGATTGATACCAATCAGGCAGACGACGCCTTCAAAACAGCTTTAAAAGAAAAGATTGAGAAATAGCAGTATTTAGTTTTATGAAAGAAGAAATAGAATATATACAAAAAAGAACCGACGATTTCTGATTTTGTTTTTTTCAGAAAATACAAATCAGAAATCATCGGTTTTTCGTTTTATTACTTTACTTAGCGTAACTGTTCAACGCTCTCACAGTTACTCCTGTTTTTAATGATGGAACAGACGGATACCGGTGAATGCCATTACCATGTTATACTTATCACAGCACTCAATCACAAGATCATCGCGGACAGATCCTCCAGGCTGAGCAATATAAGCAACACCACTTTTATGTGCACGTTCAATATTATCTGCAAACGGGAAAAACGCATCAGATCCCAGCGTAACACCTGTCAGCTGATCCAGCCATGCACGCTTCTCTTCTCTTGTGAATACTGCAGGTTTTTCAGTGAACGATCTCTCCCAGTTTCCATCACCGATCACATCCATGTATTCCTCGCCCATATAAACATCAATCGCGTTATCACGTTCTGCACGGGTAATGCCCTCTTTAAACGGCAGATTCAGTACCTGTGGACTCTGGCGCAGCCACCAGTTGTCTGCTTTCTGTCCGGCCAGACGGGTACAGTGTACACGGGACTGCTGTCCGGCACCTACACCGATGGCCTGTCCGTCTTTTACGAAACATACAGAGTTAGACTGGGTGTATTTGAGGATGATCAGAGAAATCTTCATATCTCTCTTTGCCTCTTCGGTCAGTTCTTTGTTATTTGTCACCAGATTGGAAATCAGTTCATCATCAATTGCCAGTTCCTGTCTTCCCTGTTCAAAAGTAACACCAAACACTTCTTTATGTTCCAGTGGAGCCGGTACATAATCCGGATCAATCTGAATCACATTATAATTTCCTTTTTTCTTCTGAGACAGAATCTCCAGAGCTTCCGGTGTATAACCCGGTGCAATTACACCGTCAGATACCTCTCTCTTGATCAGCAGGGCGGTATCTTTGTCGCATACGTCAGACAGAGAAATAAAATCACCGAAAGAAGACATACGGTCTGCACCTCTTGCTCTTGCGTAAGCACAGGCAATCGGAGAGAAGTTTTTCCAGTCCATATCATCTACCCAGTAGATTTTTGCCAGTGTCTCACTTAACGGAAGTCCCACGGCAGCCCCTGCCGGAGATACATGTTTAAAAGAGGTTGCTGCCGCCAGACCGGTTGCCTGTTTCAGATTGGATACCAGCTGCCAGCCATTAAAAGCATCCAGAAAGTTAATGTATCCAGGTTTTCCGGAAAGCACTTTGATCGGAAGATCCGATCCGTCATTCATATAGATTCTGGAAGGTTTCTGATTCGGGTTACATCCATACTTTAACTGTAATTCTTTCATTATGCTTCTCCCTCTCTTATTTATTTTTATTTACAATTCTTGTCTCGCAGGTACCGTCTTCAATATTGATATAACGTACAAACAGAGATACTTTATTTTCTTCATTCAGGCTTTCCCATAACAGACCGGTAAATTCATCAATCTCATCCGGAATTGCCACAAGCTTCGGTTCTCCTTCAAAACTGGGCAGCGGATTGCCATCGCCCATATATGTATGAATAAAATGTCCTTCCCCTGCAAGTGCTGTTCCATAAGAGAATGTATAACGGTTACAGGAGTCCGGATTGCCATTATTGCTTTTTAAGATAGACATTGCATAATCAAACGCTCCGTTTTCAATATGCATCACTCCGGAGATTCGAGGAGTGTAATTTGGTGCATCCGGTTCAAATTCTCTGGATGTCAGAGCCTGCTCAAATGTCAGCTGTCTGTCCATTCCCTCATAAATGGTATCTGTCTGGTCTCCGTTGGTTACGATGGTTTTATTGCCCAGCACACGTACCGGCGCATAGATAATAAGACTGGGATCCACCAGTTTGGAAGGATCAAAGGCCTGGGTACGGATTCCCTGTCCGTCTTCTACAAAGACACGGTTTCTGCTGTTTTCACTTCTTCCCATGATGAAATAGGCCGCAACTGCTTTCGTTCCGTCTGCAGATCTGCCAATTACAATTCCTCTTCCCGGGTATGAATTTCCTCTCAGTTCCTGTTCCAATGATATCATCTTCATGAACAATTCTCCTTTTGTCTTATGTTTTGATTTTACCATGATCCGGATCGGTATAGCGAATCTTCATAACGAAAATCACTATACCCGGCTTTTCCCGTTTTCTCCATACTACGCAGAAATTATGCTGAAAATGAAAAAAGCCTACAATCCGAGCTACACTGCCCAGACGGTCGGCTTCAAACCCTTATACTCCCCGTGGTAAACTCCACTTCCGTCAGTCATATAAGTTACTTCAAAAATAGCATTTATTTTTCTTTCTGTCAACCCTCTTTTTATAATTCCGCCCTTCAGCAAACAGTGTCTTTGTATTCCTTCTTCTCCTTTTTTATAAAAACTCCGTCACATGTTTTCTGTATCGTAACGGAAACATATTTCTCTGGCAACCCGGATTCTTCCTTTTTTCCACTGCAATCGTGTAGAAAAATTCTTTCCACATCTGCGTATAAAGATCTTCCTGCTGTTCCGTCTGACAAAGCCGCTCCATCTCTTCTTCCCGGAACTTTGTAACATAAAACGGCTCATTTTTCGGATGGATCACCCCCAGGCCTCGCCCATCATCAATGATCATCCAGTCTTCCGATGGCATCCGGTCTGCAAAATGTCCTGCTACCAGTGCCACCACATTTCCCTTTGGCTCCATATGCGCGACATAAATCCCCGGTTCGATTCTCGTAAACCGTAAAAATTCTCGAAAAAAATGTCTTTCATTCGATACCTGTCGACTCAGTTCAAAGATCTGCATCACTGATTCTTCTCTCAGACACTCGGTTACTTTCCCTCCCACAGCAAATCCTATCCTCAGAAAACGATAAATATCATCCAGCCGCCCCGGATCATTGCTCATAGCCGCCAGATAGACCTGATAATAGGCTTTTGCAGATATTTTGGTCCGAATTGATCGAACCACCTTGTGTGCCAGCTCCGGATCCACCTCCACATGAACATATTCCGTCAGAAGGTCCATCTGTTCCACCGGTTCGATTTCCAACCTGACATTCTGACTTCCTTTTTTTGCCTCCCATACCCGGTAGATACAGGTCATCATACTCTCAAAATCTTCTTTACAGGTAAAACAATACATTTCCGTTCCCTTTCTTCTCATGCCTGCACACCAAAATCTCCGAACAATGACATCTGATGATACTCCTGCTGATTCATCAGCTGCCAGTTTTCTTTATATTCTACACTGGTCAGCTGTTTGGTGATAAAATCCTCTTCCATCGGAATCCTGTACATCATCTTTCCGTTACAGGTGATAAAATAATGCGCTCTTTTTAAAACGACACCCATCTTTTTCAAATGGTCAAAGTCCAGACTTCCGTATCTCCTTGCGCGCACGATCCTGCCCGCTGATTTTGGTCCCACACCCGGAATCCGCAGAATCCGCTCATAAGATGCAGTATTGATCTCCACCGGAAAAAGTTCCAGATGCCGGAGTGCCCACTCACACTTTGGGTCAATCTGCTCATTAAAATTCGGTCTCTGTTCTGACAATAATTCCTCCGCATGGAATCCATAAAACCGTAGCAGCCAGTCTGCCTGATAGAGACGGTGTTCCCTTAAAAGGGGTGGTTTTTCATCAATCCCCGGGAGATCCGGGTCTTCGTTCACAGGCACATAGGCAGAGAAAAATACTCTTTTAAGATCATACTTCTGATACAGGTTCTGCGTCGTGCAAAGCAGATGGTAATCTGTCTCTGGTGTTGCCCCGATGATCATCTGTGTACTCTGTCCCGCAGATGCAAAGGGTCGGTTTTTCAATTTTTCATGTTCTTTTGTTGTAACCCGGTAAACGGAAGACTCTCCGATCCGATCCGTTTGATTTCCCGTAATTTTCCTCTGCTCTTCCGAAAAAATACTGTCTGTCAGATACCGATTGGATGTGCTCCGTTCCAGATACGCACTTTTCCCCTGTGCCAGTCGGTTCGCAGCAATCGTATCCGTCACCTTCGCCATCGGCTTTAATATTGTCTGATGAGACTTGTTAGGGGCAAGTTTTTTCATTCCCTCTGCTGTCGGCAGTTCCAGGTTAATACTCATACGATCTGCCAGATAACCGGCACGCATGATCAAATCGTCCGGTGCCCCCGGAACTGCTTTTACATGAATATATCCGTTGAAATGATATTCAGTACGGAGAAGCTGCAGCGCCTCACACATCTTTTCCATCGTATATGCAGGATTCTTTTGCACTCCTGAACTGAGAAACAACCCTTCGATATAGTTTCTTTTATAGAATTCCACTGTCAGCTCACACAGTTCCCGGGGTGTAAATGCAGTACGCTCTGTATCGTTCGATACCCTGTTTGCACAGTATTTGCAGTCATAAACACAATGATTCGTCAGCAGCACCTTTAATAGCGAGATACATCTGCCATCCGCTGAGAAACTATGGCAGATTCCACAGGCTTTTGAATTGCCCAGAGATCCTTTCATACCCTTTCTGTCCACACCACTTGACGTACACGCAACATCATACTTTGCCGCATCTGCCAGAATCCGCAGTTTTTCCTGTATCGACAGCCCTTGTCTCAATTCCATTTCTTTCACCTCCATCATTTCTTTCATTATACACGAATATATGTTCGGTGTAAATCTTTTTTCGAACATTTGTACGCACTATTGTTTCAGGTGTCTGCTGAGCCCGCCACCGAAAGCTCCTTTCAGATACTAAGTACGAAAAAAAGAAAAACTTCTGTCAGCGCATTCGCCAACAGAAGTTTTTCTTTTTTCACTTGTTAATGAATTAATGTAATTGTTGAAAACAGAGATGCCAGTGTATTGGCAACTGTAGACATACTCTTGATAAAAATATCCAATGCCACGCCGACAACGTCTTTTCTTGTATCACCAACAGTGTCACCGGTAACTGCTGCTTTGTGAGCGGCTGAGCCTTTTCCATGTCCTTCCAGCGCTTCGCTCTCGATGTATTTTTTCGCATTGTCGAAAGCTCCACCGGAGTTACCCATAAACAGTGCTCGCGGAATCGCCACGATCGTAGCACCGATCAGGATACCGCCTACAAACTGTACACCAAAGATAAATCCGCCGATGACCGGGATGCAAAGTGCCAGTACGGATGGAACAACCATTTTCTTCAATGCCTGGTTTGCAGCCATACCGATCAGTTTGTTATAATCCGGTTTTACCTTTCCTTCCAGTACACCGGGAGTGGAAAGCATCTTATCACCCTCGTCTGCCATCAGTTTGGCTGACTCGATGGTGTTATCGGTAAGCATTGCGGAGAAATACTCGATCAGTGCGCCACCGATCAGACCGCCCGCAACCACGATGAAGGAAGCGATATTCAATACCGGCTCTTCTCCTTTTGCTGTATAGTTTCCTACATAAGCCACGATCAGGGAAACTGCTGCAAATGCCGCAGAACCGATAGCAAATCCTTTTCCGATCGCTGCTGTCGTATTTCCTACTGAATCCAGCTTGTCCGTGATGATACGTACTTTATGTTCCAGATGACAGGACTCTGCCAGTCCACCGGCATTGTCTGCGATCGGTCCGAAGGCATCGATGGAAACCGTTGCTCCCACGAACGAAAGCATACCCAGTGCGGAAATCGCGATTCCATACGTTCCGCTGATCTTACCGGAGATAAACAGTGCGATACCGATGATTAGGATCGGCAGCAAGGTAGAACGGGATCCGATCGCATCACCTTTTGTGATAACGAAAGCCTCACCCTCGATTGCCATCTCTGCCAGTTTTTTCGTCGGCTTGTATTTGTCACTGGTATAATATTCTGTAATACTTCCGATCGCAATTCCGCTGACGATACCGAGGATACTTGAGATCCACGGAGATATCCATCCACAGACCATATCTTCATATAACGGAACATTTCCAAACATCATATACGAAGCAGCCAGACCCAGGATAACCGTAATTCCTGCTGAAATCCAGGTGGCAAGATTCAGTTCTCTTGACGGATCATCTCCCATCTTCCGTATAAATGCGTAACTCAGGCCGATCAGACATCCAATCAGGCCGACACCGGCAAGAATCACCGGGAAAATAATCATACGGATAAAGGTTTCATCAGATACATTCACGATTCCATTGATAAATAAGGTAACTGCAATCATAATAGAAGCTGCGATGGTTGCAACGAAGCTCTCCAGAAGATCTGAACAGTTACCTGCGATATCATTGACATTATCTCCGATAAAGTCTGCAATAACATTTGGCACACGACTGTCATCCTCCGGCATATCATGGCGAATCTTGGCAAGAATATCAGATGAAATATCTGCCGCCTTCGTGTAGTTACCACCTGCAACCCTGTTGAACATGGCTACGATTGAACATCCCAGAGAGTATGTAGTGATTCTCATGATGGAAGGATTGCACTCCAGGTTTGCCACCAGTCCGTGACCTGTTGCGTGAGGATCCACCCCCCAGATGATCAGCACCAGCAACAGTCCCAGCATACCAAATGCCTGTACAGCAATGCCACTGACACTTCCACCGCTCAATGCTACTTTTACGGTCTCTCCGATAGAAAGTGATTCTCTTGCCTTGTTTGCTGTACGTACATTGGCATAGGTGGCACTCTTCATACCAATGATACAGACCAGACTGCTCATCAGCCCGCCTAGCAGAAATGTGATTCCACTTGTGGCTTCCACAAACAGACTGAATACCAGAGCAATAATGACTCCTATGATTGCGATCACCTTAAACTCTGCTTTCAAAAATGTACCCGCACCACTCCGAATGATACCGGCCATCTCTACCATCTCGTCATTTCCCTCTTTCAATTTCTTTACTTTGTTGAAATTAAAAAGGACAAAAACGAGAGCAACTACTACGACAGCTAACACTGCGTACCAAATAACGGAACTATCCATAAGCTCCACCCCCATAAAATATATTTTTGCAAATTACCGCCTCATCCGGTAACGATTGCCCAAATAGCTTTATATTTTTTTACAAATAAAGGTTCTTTGCACCCCTGTAAATCGCCTTTATTTTCATGAATCGACCTTCTTCCCAATTTATCATCATATTATCATATATTCTTATATTTTTCAATAGATTCTCTTTGCATTTTTATTTATTTTACACAATACTCTTTCTTTCTTCATTTGTATTTTATGGATATTTTGCATATTTTTTTATTGTGTATCTTTATTTTTCTTGTTATTATTTTTTTCAACCCTATGCGTATATTACAGAGCAAAAGTATCTCTTGCCACATTGTCACTGAATGTTTTCTGTAAACGAGATGACATACACTTTGTGAATTTTACTCGTTGCATTACATATCAATAATTGATCCAGTGGATCGATTTTGATTATCGCAGTGCCCGCCAAATCTGCATATATGAGATTTCTCTCGCTGCTCGCGTAAATCAAAAAAGACCCCGTGGTCTGAATCACTTCAGACCCTCGGGGTCAATCTTTACGTTTGGACACAATTCATGTTCTCACATGCTTTTATATAATTTTAAATTATTTCTGATTGATTGCTGCCTGTGCTGCTGCCAGTCTTGCGATCGGTACACGGAACGGTGAGCAGGAAACATAGTCCAGACCCAGTTTGTTGCAGAATTCTACAGAACTTGGATCTCCACCGTGTTCTCCACAGATACCTACATGCAGGCTTGGATTAACCGGTTTTCCTAATTTCAGAGCCATATCCATCAGTTTGCCAACACCTACCTGATCCAGTTTTGCAAATGGATCGTTTTCGAAGATCTTAGCATCATAGTATGCATCCAGGAATTTACCAGCATCATCACGGGAGAAGCCGTATGTCATCTGTGTCAGGTCGTTTGTACCGAAGCAGAAGAAGTCAGCTTCTTTAGCGATCTCGTCTGCAGTCAGAGCTGCTCTCGGGATCTCGATCATGGTACCAACTTCATATGTCAGGTCGCTGCCAGCTGCTGCGATTTCTGCATCTGCTGTCTCAACAACGAATTTCTTAACATATTTCAGCTCTTTGATATCGCCTACCAGCGGAATCATGATTTCCGGTTTTACATTCCAGTCCGGATGAGCTTTCTTAACGTTGATAGCTGCACGGATAACTGCGCTTGTCTGCATCTTAGCGATTTCCGGATAAGTTACAGCCAGACGGCATCCACGATGACCCATCATCGGGTTGAACTCATGCAGAGAATCGATGATAGCTTTGATCTGCTCAACAGTTTTACCCTGAGCGTCAGCCAGTTTCTTGATATCTTCTTCTTCAGTAGGAACGAACTCATGAAGCGGCGGATCCAGGAAACGGATAGTAACCGGGTTACCTTCCAGAGCTTCATACAGTTTTTCGAAGTCTCCCTGCTGTTCCGGAAGGATCTTAGCCAGAGCTGCTTCTCTTTCTTCTACTGTTTCAGCACAGATCATTTCACGGAATGCATCGATTCTGTTGCCTTCGAAGAACATATGCTCTGTACGGCAAAGACCAATACCTTCTGCACCCAGCTCACGAGCTTTTTTAGCATCTGCCGGAGTATCTGCGTTTGTACGAACTTTCATAGTTCTGTATTTATCAGCCCATCCCATGATTCTTCCGAATTCACCTGCGATTGTAGCATCTACAGTCGGGATGATGCCGTCATAGATATTACCTGTGGAACCATCCAGAGAGATTGCATCTCCTTCATGGTATTCTTTTCCAGCCAGTGTAAATCTCTTGTTTTCTTCGTCCATTGTGATATCTCCACAACCGGATACACAACAGGTTCCCATACCACGGGCAACTACTGCTGCATGAGATGTCATACCACCACGAACTGTCAGGATACCCTGTGCAGATTTCATACCGGTGATATCTTCCGGAGATGTCTCCAGACGTACCAGAACAACTTTTTCTCCTCTTGCAGCCCATTCTACAGCGTCATCAGCTGTGAATACGATTTTACCACAAGCAGCTCCCGGTGAAGCTCCCAGAGCTTTTGCCATTGGAGTAGCAGCTTTCAGAGCAGCTGCATCGAACTGCGGATGAAGCAGAGTATCCAGGTTACGAGGATCGATCATTGCTACTGCTTCTTCTTCTGTTCTCATTCCTTCATCTACCAGATCACAAGCGATCTTCAGAGCAGCCTGAGCTGTTCTCTTACCGTTACGTGTCTGCAGCATGTACAGTTTACCATGTTCTACAGTAAACTCCATATCCTGCATATCTCTGTAGTGAGTTTCCAGAGTTTTGCAAACTTCTTTGAACTGTTTGAATGCTTCCGGGAACTTCTGTTCCATCTCGGAAATATGCATAGGTGTACGAACACCGGCAACTACGTCTTCACCCTGTGCATTTGTCAGGAATTCACCGAACAGACCGTTGTTACCTGTTGCAGGGTCACGTGTGAATGCTACACCGGTACCACAGTCATCACCCATGTTACCGAATGCCATCATCTGTACGTTAACTGCTGTTCCCCAGGAATACGGAATATCGTTATCACGACGATATACGTTAGCACGTGGGTTATCCCAAGAACGGAATACAGCTTTGATAGCGCCCATCAGCTGTTCCTTCGGATCTGTCGGGAATTCAGCTCCGATTTTTTCTTTGTATTCAGCTTTGAACTGATTAGCCAGCTCTTTCAGATCTTCTGCTGTCAGTTCAACGTCCTGTTTTACGCCTCTGTCAGCTTTCATTTTGTCGATCAGCTCTTCGAAGTATTTTTTACCTACTTCCATAACTACGTCAGAGTACATCTGGATAAATCTTCTGTAGCAATCCCATGCCCAACGAGGATTTCCGGAATGAGCTGCCAGAACTTCTACTACTTCTTCATTCAGACCCAGGTTCAGGATAGTATCCATCATACCAGGCATGGATGCTCTTGCACCAGAACGAACGGAAACCAGAAGAGGATTTTCTTTGTCACCGAATTTCTTTCCGGTGATCTCTTCCATTTTTGTGATGGATTCCATGATCTGAGCCATGATCTCATCATTAATTTTTCTTCCGTCTTCATAGTACTGAGTACAAGCTTCTGTTGTAATTGTGAAGCCCTGTGGTACCGGCAGTCCTAAGTTTGTCATTTCAGCAAGGTTAGCACCTTTTCCACCCAGAAGGTTTCTCATGGTAGCATTACCTTCAGTGAACATATAAACCCACTTTGTTGCCATTTAAACATTCCTCCTAAAAGTATATTAAATTTCCAAACATTTCCCACCAGGAAAAGCGGAAAACATTTTCACTCATGCAGTTCGCACTCGTATACAATAATTGTAATCAAAAAGCACATTATAGTCAAGTCAAACCGAAGAAAAAAGGAAAAATACCTTAAAAATTCTTCTGTTTTTTTCAGGATTTTCGGCACGTTATTTCTTTTTCATATCCAGTACCAGATGACGTGGCAGACCATTTACCATAATCGGCTGATAATCACCCTGAATTAACGGTTTTACATAGTCAATAAAGTCTTTTGTTACATAATTGCCTTCTTTGTTTACCCATTCTCTCGGCACCAGTTTTTCCTCATTGGCGATCCGGTGCACATCGTAGATTCCCGCAGATGACATGTACGGATCATCGGATACACGGTCTATTACCACCATATTTCCATTGTATCCTTCGTCTGCCGCTTTTACTGCTGCTCCGCCTACCATAAATGCTTCTTCGATATCTACTCTGGATGCCATATGAGAAGCACTTCTTTGCAGTGTAGAAAATTCTACGCTACGAGTCTTGCATCCGATCTCTGCACCCAGGAATCCGGCAAGATAAGCTGCTGTACCCTGTAACTGTTTGTGTCCGAATGCGTCTACATAATCTCCGCCACCGGACAGTTCGCACACATATCGTCCGTCAGCCAGTTTGATTCCTTCTGAAACCGCAATTACAATAGAACTCTTCTTCTGCAACAGTTCTTTTACTTTTGCCAGGAAATCTTCCACATCAAAAGCGATCTCCGGAAGATAAATCAAATCCGGTCCTTCACATTCCTCTGTTTTAGCAAGTGCTGCAGCTCCGGTAAGCCATCCCGCATTTCTTCCCATGATTTCCATAACGGTGATCATTTCTTTTTTGTATGTCAGCCCAAGTGCATCACGGATTACTTCTTTTGTGGAAGCCGCAATGTATTTTGCCGCACTTCCAAACCCAGGTGTATGATCCGTCAGAGCCAGGTCGTTATCAATTGTTTTCGGCACACCGAGAAACTTTTGTTTATGTCCTTTTACGATGGCATAGTCGGAAAGTTTACGGATGGTATCCATGGAGTCGTTTCCTCCGATATATATAAAGGAATCAATCTCCAGCTTGTCCAGAATCTCAAAAATCCTGTCATATATCTCCATGTTTTCATGAATTTCCGGGAGTTTATAACGACAGGATCCCAAAAAAGCGGACGGGGTTCTCTTTAACAGTTCAATATCCAGATCCGAATGGATCTGTGTGGACATATCCACATACTGTTCATCTAAAAGACCCTGAACACCATGCAGCATACCATATACTTTATCAAACCCTCTCTCAATTGCATTTTTATACACACCTGCCAAGCTGGAATTAATTACAGATGTCGGACCTCCGGACTGTCCTACGATTACATTTCTTTTTTTGCTGGCCATTGGCATCTCCTCCTATAAATATTTTGTACGATAATACTATAATCGTCATTATACTAAATTATTATTATTTTTTCAATATTTCTTTATGTATATTCACTATTATTATGATTCCCTCATGTTTTCTTATTGACCTTTTGCATAATACAGGTTATTCTTATACAAGATGTTTATACATTATTTATCGTAACTGTTCAGTAACTTCACAGTTACGAGCAAAAATGCATTTAAACGATAAAAACACGCTTTGCGAGTTTTTATCGTTATCGCGGCACTCCTCAAGGTTCCGTGCAAGCACGGACTTTGACTCGTTGCTCGCGTAAATCACCTTCGGTGATGGCATTTTTGCTTGTATGTCTCGGGATTTTGGCATATTTATGCCAAAACACCTCGCGGGATAATGGCTACTGAATAGTTACTATTTATCTATAAAACATTATCAGATATTCTGTGAACCACGGCAAATCAAGGAGGAAACAACCATGGAAGGTTTTGAAGTAACAAAAATAGGCAAACATATCTTTTGTATTCTGGATGCAGGAAATTCTTCTTTCTACATGGTAGAAGGCGATGAGAAAGCGGCAGTCATCGATACCGGGATTACCACCGGAAAAAAGATAATGCCACTGCTCCGTGAACTCACGGACAAACCACTTCTTCTTGTGGCAACTCATGTACATTGGGATCACATCTACCATATGGATGAGTTTGAAGAAGTTTATATGTGTCACGACGAAAAAAAAATAGATGAAACGACGCTGCACACCCTGACTGCTGGAAGACTGAAACCCTGGGATGAGATTCACGATATTCACACAGACTCTGTAATTTCTCTTGGTGGAACAGAGCTTCGTATCTGTCAGGTCCCTGGACACACACCGGGAAGTATAGTTATTCTGGAAACCAGGGAGAATTACCTGTTCACAGGCGATGCGATCGGAAGCGGATGTGGAGTCTGGATGCAGATTCCAGGATCAACGGATCTTAAAACATATTACGACAGTCTGATTCATCTCATGCATTGGCTGGTTGACAACGGTGGACGGATGAAGTTCTTCGGCGGTCATCATATGCAAGCCTTCGAATCTGTTGCACATCCGGTTTATAATCCACTGGGTCTCGGTGTTCTGGCTGATATGATCGACCTGGTGGGTCAGGTACTTTCCGGTGAAATCCAGGGACGTCCAAGCAATGTTTCAAGAGTATTCACCCAGGAACCATTACTTTATGCTTCGTATGGACGCGCAGAAATGCAGTATCTTCTTTCACAGAAATAGGGAACACAGTTTTCGATGTTCCATCCGAAAAAACAACGATTTCATATAGACAGCGAGGGAATTACATGAAAGAAACAATCTATACCATTCCACTAAACGATGCTTTTCATGCAGAAGATGAATGTCCTTTCTGCAGATTAGAACGGGATGCCGAGCAGCACGCTCTGGAATTCATACTTGGCAAACAGTCTTCTTATATGGAGGATGATATCCGCATGGAGACTGACCGGATCGGCTTCTGTCGTCACCATTATAAAATGATGTATGATTTTGGCAATCGTCTCGGTTGTGGACTGATGCTCAGCACACATCTGAAAAAACTGAATGAAGAGATGACCAGACAGATAAAATCCTTTAGTTCCGGCAAATCTACTCTGATGGGACGTCTGAAAAAGACAGACCTGAACCCGGATGCCCCGGAAACACCATTAGGACAATGGCTCTATGAAAAAGAACACAGCTGCTATGTCTGTGACCATTTTAATGCAACCTATCAGCGTTATCTGGATACTTTCTTTTATATGTATAAAAACAGCAAAGAATTCAAAGACCTTTTCAAAAACAGCAAAGGATTCTGTATGCATCACTTCCGTGACCTTGTGGAAGTCGGAGAAAAAAAACTGTCTGTCAAAGAAAAACAGGAGTTTTATCCGGTTCTTTTTTCTCTGATGGAAGAAAACATGAAGCGTCTTGAAGAAGAAGTTACCTGGTTTTGTGACAAACAGGACTACCTGAACCGCGACAAAGACTGGGGCAATTCCAAGGACAGCATCCAGCGTGCCATCCAGAAACTCGGCGGAGGCTATCCTGCAGACCCTGTGTTCAAAATTGATTACTGACCCTGTCTGTTTTCAAAAATCAAGCTTTACCAAGCCTGACTATGAAAAAGAGGAAGTAAGACAAACTTTCCACAGTATTGTCTTACTTCCTCTTTTTTTTCACAACTCTATTTTTTTCTTTCTTTTTCCAAAATCAATCTTCTTTGACTTTAAAACTCCATCTTCTTAGCAAGATAAGCTCTCAGATCTTCGATCTTCACTCTTTCCTGTTCCATAGTGTCACGATCTCTGACTGTTACCGCTCCATCTGTTTCAGAATCGAAGTCATAAGTTACACAGAACGGAGTACCGATCTCATCCTGACGACGGTATCTCTTACCGATATTTCCTCTGTCATCAAACTCACAGTTCCATTCTTTTGCCAGCATTGCATAAACTTTCTCAGCGCCCTCATTCAGCTTCTTGGACAACGGCAGCACACCGACTTTTACCGGTGCCAGTGCCGGATGGAAATGCAGTACCGTACGCACATCATTTTTCTCAGCATCCAGAACTTCTTCATCGTATGCGCTGCACAAGAATGCCAGTACCATACGATCCGCACCCAGAGACGGCTCGATAACATACGGGATATATTTTTTACCCTCTTCATCATCAAAGTAAGTCAGATCCTGCCCTGATACATTCTGATGCTGTGTCAGGTCGTAATCCGTACGGTCTGCAATACCCCACAGTTCACCCCAGCCGAACGGGAACAGGAATTCCACGTCAGTTGTTGCTTTGCTGTAGAAACTCAGTTCTTCTTTTTCATGATCGCGATACCGTACTTCTTCATCTTTCAGTCCCAGTTCATGTAACCAGTTCAAGCAGAAAGATTTCCAGTAATTGAACCATTCCAGATCCGTATCCGGTTTGCAGAAGAATTCCAGTTCCATCTGTTCGAACTCTCTGGTACGGAAAGTAAAATTACCCGGTGTAATCTCATTACGGAAGGATTTACCGATCTGTCCGATACCAAACGGCAGTTTCTTTCTGGAAGTTCTCTGTACGTTTTTAAAGTTTACAAAGATACCCTGTGCTGTTTCCGGTCTCAGATATACGGTATTCTTTGCATCTTCCGTAACACCCTGGAAAGTCTTAAACATCAGGTTAAACTGACGGATATCAGTAAAGTTATGTTTCCCACAGGTCGGGCACGGTACCTGATGCTCTTCAATGAAAGCAGTCATCTTTTCCTGGCTCCATGCATCTACGCTTTCTTCCAGTGCGATTCCTTTTTCTGCACAGAAATCTTCGATGATCTTATCTGCACGGAAACGCTCGTGACATTCTTTACAGTCCATCAACGGATCAGAGAATCCACCCAGATGACCGGAAGCTACCCATGTCTGCGGATTCATCAGGATTGCACAGTCCACACCTACATTGTAAGGATTTTCCTGGATGAACTTTTTCCACCATGCTCTTTTTACATTGTTCTTCAGTTCCACACCAAGATTACCATAATCCCAGGTGTTTGCCAGGCCGCCGTATATTTCGGAACCCGGATATACGAATCCTCTGGATTTGGCAAGTGCAACGATTTTTTCCATTGTTTTTTCCATAATTGATCTCCTTTATATTCCATGAGACATAAATATATGTCTGGTATTAACGTATTAATTTCCACGGCAGTCGACAAGATAGCATCCTGCCGGCACAAATTATTAATTATTATCCGTGTATATCACATAACCATATGCCTGTGTAGTCACGTGGCTTTCATCGTCTGTACCTTCATCGGCCGAAAGCCTTGCCTGACTTTTATTTACCACTTTCATATTCTTGCTGACATACTGAATCGTTCCCGGCACCAGAACCTGCATCGGCTCACGGATAATGATCACCTGCTGCTTTTCACATCCGTCAGGCATTCCTGCCCTGGAAACATCTTTTCCCTCTGCGTCTGTAAAATCAGAAGCAAAAGTATATCCTTCTTTCTGTGCTTCTTTTACGGTCCCCGCAAAAAAGTCCACCTGATTGAAGCCCCGATAATCGGCCACAGACTGATATTCCAGCTGTACTTTCGCTTTCTTATCTTTTACCTGCATACTTTTTATCGATACAGCCTCACTCCCTGCTTCCTTGTTATATGCCTCCACCAGTTCGCTGATCTGCGCTGTCAGCTCCTTTTCTTTATAAGTCTCGTCAGAAAAATCCTCCAATAACAATTCCTCTACCGTTCCGCTGTCATCCACCGTCACTGTAGTTTCTGTCATTTTTTCTATTCCACCACAGCCGGTCAGTAGCAATACTGCTGCCAGTGCCAGTCCCAGCTTTTGTTTTTTCATGATTTTTTCCTCCGAATCACTCCTCTGACTTTCCATTACCGGATAGTCAGACCTATTATACCGTCTGGATAGTTAATTTTCAAGGTTTTTATAGTTGCGTTTTTCAGGAATCCATCACTTCAAGAATCTCCAGACTTTTAAATCGTTTATCGGTATAACGGTCTATGTAACGTTTTACCCAGCGGGTAACTTCCCGTTCCACCTCCGGTTTCAGGGTAAATGTATAGATTTTTTCCATCGGTGTTGCCACCATATATTGCAATGTATACAGTGCCGATGTCGAAACCGAAATTCCGTCTTTTACCTGTTTGCGACAGTTACTGCAGATACAGCCGGAAGCCTCCAGCGACAAGAACGTAAGATCCTCCGTCTTTCCACAGATTCCGCACTCAAAAAGCCGCGGATACTCTCCGTTGATCATCATCGCACGCATCTCGAAAATTGCACGGATCAGTCGATTAGAAATCTGCCCCCGGATCAGTGCTTTCATCGTGATATACAGAAGATTAAGCATATCCGTCTCCCGGTTTCCCTCTCTTCCGTAGTAATCTGCAATCTCCAGAAAATAAAAGCCATAATATACTCCCGGCTGCTTTGCTGCCAGTTCTGTAAAATACTCCCGGATATTTGCCTGTGAAAGTGTATAAGCCGTTCTTCCCTCAAAAAGTTGAAAACTTCCGAACACAAACGGGTTCGCTATAGCAAGATAGGGGCTTGTGCTTTTTCTCGCCCCTCTGGCAAACGCAGTGATTTTCCCACGCTCGCGGGTCAGGATCACCATGCGCTTATCATAATCCCCTACCGGCGTGGCAGCTAATACCATGCCGGTGACGGTAATGGGCTCACTCATACAGATCAGATCTCTTTCTTATTATATCCGAAGTTTTTCATCAGAGTATCACTGTCTCTCCAGTCTTTTTTCACTTTCACCCAGATCTTCAGATTAACTCTTTCTTCGAGCATTTTTTCGATTTCAAACCGGGCATTACTTCCGATTTTCTTTAACATGGAACCCTGTTTTCCTATGATGATTCCTTTATGAGAATCTCTTTCACAGATAATTGTTGCCTCGATATCTACAATATGCTGACCCTTTCTCTCCCGCATCTTCTCGATGGTTACAGCGATACCATGAGGGATCTCCTCATCCAGCGCATGCAGTGCTTTCTCACGGATGATCTCCGCAACAATTTGTCTCTGTGGCTGATCGGTTACCGTATCTTCGTCGTAAAACATCGGACCATACGGCATATATTTAAACAGGCTGTTCACGATGTCTTTCGTATTCTGCCCACGCAGGGCAGATGCCGGAATAATTTCCGCGAAATCATACAATTTTCGGTAATTATCGATCACCTGTAAAATATCTTCTTTTTTCACTGTATCTACTTTGTTGATCACCAGAATAACCGGCAGACTTGTCTTCTGTAACTGCTCGGCAATATGCTTTTCACCGGCACCAATATAAGTAGTCGGTTCTACCAGCCACAGGATCACATCCACATCTTTCAGTGTCTGTTCTGCCACATTTACCATATATTCGCCCAGTTTGTTCTTGGCTTTGTGGATCCCCGGTGTATCCAGAAAGATGATCTGTCCGTCTTCACAGGTATACACGGTCTGGATTTTATTTCTGGTGGTCTGTGGTTTTTTGGATGTGATAGCAATCTTTTGTCCGATCAGATGGTTCATCAGAGTGGATTTTCCCACGTTCGGTCTTCCGATGATTGCCACGAATCCGGATTTAAAATTTTCCTTCATATGTTCTCCTTTATTGTACCAGAGGTTCGATCTGTTTTAAGATTTCACGGTTTTTCTCCAGTGCAGATTCACTTCCAACGACACAGATGTTCCTCTGTTTCAACACTGCTTCTACCAGATCACCCAGTGCCTGAATATCTTCCGGCTGTGCGGTAAGGATCTGATTTCTCTCCTCCTGCAGTTCTTCCTCAGTGATTCCTGCAAACCATGCCCCAAGCGACAGTTCTCCTTTGGCATATGGGTTTAACGGCACATCCAGGTCGCTGATCGTACCGATGATATATTTTGTCATTTCTCTCTCATCTGCCGTGAATGTATGCAGATATTCCGGTGTATTTTCAAATATTTTCAGTGTATTTTTCAGATGCGGGTCACGGTAAGACACCAGGAAACTGTCTCCGGATTTTCTGAAGTTGCTCATACATCCATAAGCTCCACCTTTGACACGGATATTCATCCACAGATAATCATAACTTAAAATCACTTTCAGGATACGAAGTGCTCCGGTATACTCATATCCGGCTTCTTTGAAGTTTCCACTGACTGCCACATACTGTACCTGACCTGCGGTAGAAAATCCTTCGTTTCTTTGCTGCAGATCGTAATTGATCTTTCCTGTCTGTATCGGAGTCTGATACAGCAGATGACGCAGGGTGGAAACTCTTCCTTCCACACCCTGATAACCTTTTTCATCCGTTGTCACACTGACAAACAGATTCTCCGGGCGGAAGATCAAAAGCATCAGTTTCTTCAGATTTTCTTTCAGTATCTCTTTTTTCTCTTCAAAATGTTTTTCCAGTTCTTCAACCAAACGGAAATATCCGATTCCCGCGATCCGATCCTGAAAATTGGATACCGGAGAATAATAGGACGCTGCACGCATCACCGCGGTGGAGTGCCCTGCCGCCGCCAAGGAGGACTGCAGTCGTGCTTTCTGCTGAGAAAGAATCTCATACAGACGTTTGTCATCATCCAGTCTGGAAGTAAACAGAATCTCGCGGATCATGGAAAATACAAATTCTTCTTTTTGTACCAAATATTTTGTCTTTACACCAAACATCCGTATACAGTCATCTTTCTGGTCTTTTCCCTGGAATACCTGCAGCCCGCAGCTGATTCCACCACTCTGTGCATTGATCTCATGGAAAAGTTCACCATAAGTAAAGTGGGCTGTATCCACGTATCCGAGAACAGATTTTAGGATCCCCATATAAGAAATCAGTTCATCCGGCACCTGTTTGGTATCAAATAACAGTGTCAGATACGTAATACCGTTAGTATCCAGATTGTGATGCAAAACGGTATTCCCCGTTACATGGTGTGGTGTATTATGGATTTTCAGCGCTTCTTTTCCGATATCACTACGTTTCAGCATCGGAATTTTGGCTTTTGCCTCTGCGCTGTCCTCGCTGTCCTGAAATTCTTTCAGTTTTCTGGTTTTCTCCACCAGTTTTTCCAGCTGTTCCCGAGACAGAGAGGCTTTATATGCAGCCAGCTTCTCTTCTGTCTTCTTCTCCTCCTCTGTTGTAAGTCCTTTTTTCGGCATTCCCAATACCACAGCACTATGCGGGTTATCCAGCATGGTTTCCTGAATCAGCTGTTCAAAAAGTCCTTCACCTGCTTCCTTCTTTAATTCATCAAAGGCTTTCAGTTTTTCCAGATGAACAAATGGTTTATTATCATCGTACAGCCAGCTTTCACATACATCAATGCTATACATCAGTCCACGCGGATAGGAACCATAATCTGACTCACGGAAACGGAATTCCAAATAGTTGATACCGGCAGCAATCGCCTTCTGATCAATTCCTTCTTTTACCAGCTTTTCCAGTGTTTCCCGGATCACCTGCAGGAATTTTTCTTTATCCTTTTCTTCTGCGCTCTTAACTTCCACAGTGAAAAACGGCTGATAAATACCGTCGTTATAACCCCCATCGACATCTTTACCGATTCCGGCATCTAAAAGTGCCTGACGAAGCGGTGCTCCCGGAGCCGAAAGCAGAACATAATCCAGGACTTCAAAAGCGGTACAGCGTTTTACATCCAGTCCGTCCCCTACTACCATACTGTATGTCAGATACGTATTTTCTTCTTCGGAATCATTTTCTCCTACCGGATAAAAAATCTTATGCTCCACCGGTTTTTCAAACGGTTTCTGTTTTGCGATCTGGGAATCTACAGTAATTTTATCAAATTTGCTCAGATACTCTTTGTCCATCCATTCCAGGCGTTCTGCCATATCCATATTTCCATACAGAAAAATATAACTGTTGGATGGATGATAATATTTTCCATGGAATGCCAGGAAATTTTCATACGTAAGATCCGGGATACATTTCGGATCTCCGCCAGATTCCACGCCATATGGCGTATCCGGAAAGAGTACATTAAAAATCTCACGTTCAAGCACCTCTTCGGAAGAAGAAAATGCCCCCTTCATCTCGTTGTATACAACACCGTTGTATTTTAACGGATCGTCCACCTGCTCCAGCTGGTAGTGCCAGCCTTCCTGACGGAATATCTCTTCCTTTTCATAAATATTCGGATAAAATACTGCATCCATATACACGTGCATCAGATTTTTGAAATCCTGGTCGTTGCAGCTTGCTACCGGATACATTGTTTTATCCGGGTACGTCATTGCATTCAGAAAAGTATTCAAAGATCCTTTCACCAGTTCTACAAAGGGGTCTTTCAATGGAAATTCCCTGGATCCGCACAAAACACTGTGTTCCAGAATATGTGCAACACCGGTACTGTCAGCCGGTGGCGTCCGGAAAATAATGTTAAATACTTTATTCTCGTCCTGATTTGCCAGAAGCATCACTCTTGCTCCGCTTTTTTTATGACGCAGCAGATATCCGTCGGCATGGACGTCTTCGATTCTTTCTTTCTGTAAAATTTCATAAGCACTGCAATCTGTAATCTGCATTCCTGCCTCCCATCTCACACATCCGGCTAGTTTTCTTCCGGTTTCTGTGTCTCTTTCTTTCCATTGTAATAACTATTCAGCAGTTCAATCTGCTGCGTTCTCAAAATCAGATTGATTCCTTCCGGATTCAGAACATAACCCTGCACATCTTTGATCATATAACGCGACAGCTGATCGAAACGCACCTGGATCAGACGGTTCTGTACTTCTTTTCCACGATAATGTTTCACTAGTTCTCCGGTATCTGAAAAGATTGGCTGATAACGTTCTCCCTTTTTATTCTGTACATAGAGCAGGCGGACATTTTCTTTGCCTTCTTCATCTTTTTCCACATCTACCGGCATCAGATAAGTGGATCTTGCAAGATTCGCTGACATCTCCTCTTCCAGATCTTTTAATGCTTCTCTGTCAGGCTCCACTCCCGGTTTTCTTAACTCCTGCAGAAAATAAGCCGCAGACAGCTGTAACTGCGGGTTCAGGATCGGTTTCCGATTCTCCGGCAAAGCATCCACATCCGGCATTCTGACAATTTTTGTCAGTTCAATCTTGTTTTCCTGATCGCCATCGCAAAATACTACTTCATTGATTCCCATGGCAAACAGATTCATGTAGAACATCGATGCATCCTTTTTCTGCACTTTTACCGGAAGAATAAGTTTCTTTTCTTCTTTATATTTTTCCGCAAATGTTTTCAATTTATCCTGATCGGTAAAAATCCATACCTGATCGTTAAAACTCTCATCATCGCAGATGGCAAAGGGCATTCGTGTCACTGCGGAATATGCTACCAGCATCTCGTCCAGATTCTGCAATTTTTTAATAATAAACACCTGATCTACTGTCATTTTTTTATCTATCCTTTCGTCTTCCTTCGACTGCTTCAATTCACGTCGTTTATCATTAAGTATAACATAAAACACTCTTAAGAACAACGAGTGAAACATGCAAAACTTGTTTCACTCGTTACGGCACCGGACAAAATTTCATGCAGACAAGAACTTTGGTTCATAACCTGCAAAAAGGGCTGCCGCATGCGCGACAGCCCTTTCATTTCATTGCATATCAAAATTGATCCGGTGAACCAATTTTGATTCATTCTCACAGAAAAATCTTAATTCAGGAATTAATCTTCTTTTCCGTACAGAGTGATCAGTTTGTTCAGATATGTGTATCTTTCTTTTGCTTCATTTTCATTCTTAGCAAACAGTCTTGCTGCTTTTTCCGGGTTAGAACGTTTCAGAGAGTTGTAACGAACTTCGCCGTCCAGGAATGCCTGATAATCTTCAGAAGCCGGTGCTTTGGAATCCAGTGTGAACTTGTTCTCTGCAGCCGGGTTGAAGCGGAAGTTATGCCAGTATCCACATTTAACTGCCAGTTCTTCTTCAGTCTGAGCTTTGCTCATACCTTTCTTGATACCATGGTTGATACATGGAGCATAAGCGATGATCAGAGATGGTCCCGGATATGCTTCTGCTTCTGCAATAGCTTTTACAGTCTGGTTGAAGTCTGCACCCATGGAGATCTGTGCTACATATACATAGCCATAGGACATAGCGATAGATGCCATATCTTTCTTCTTAGTCTCTTTACCACCTGCTGCGAACTGTGCGATTGCACCTGTAGGTGTAGATTTGGAAGACTGTCCACCTGTGTTGGAGTAAACTTCTGTATCGAATACCATGATGTTGATGTCTTTACCACTTGCCAGTACGTGGTCTACGCCACCGAAACCGATATCGTAAGCCCATCCGTCACCACCGAAGATCCACTGGGATTTCTTAGCCAGGAAGTCTTTGTTCTTAACGATTTCTTTGCAGGTATCGCATTCGCATCCTTCCAGAGCAGCAACCAGTTTATCTGTTGCAGCACCGTTGGTAGCACCTACACTGAAGGTATCGATCCATTCTTTACAAGCTGCTTTTACTTCATCAGAAGCTTTTTCACTTTCCATAACAGCTTCTACTTTTGTTTTCAGACCGTCACGGATTGCTTTCTGAGCTAACAGCATACCATAACCAAACTCTGCGTTATCTTCGAACAGAGAGTTGGACCATGCAGGACCCTGTCCTTTTGCATTTACTGTATATGGTGTGGATGGTGAGGAGTTACCCCAGATAGAAGAACATCCTGTTGCGTTAGCGATGTACATTCTGTCACCAAACAGCTGGGTGATCAGTTTTGCGTAAGGTGTCTCTCCACAACCTGCACAAGCTCCGGAGAACTCAAGCAGTGGCTGTTTGAACTGAGATCCTTTTACTGTATTTTCTTTGAATTTTGCGATAACATCTTCTTTCTCCGGCAGAGTTACTGCATAATCGAAGAATTTCTGAGATGCAACATTTGCTTCCATGTTTTCCATAGCCAGTGCTTTTGCACCTTTCTTGCCTGGGCAAACGTTAGCACAGGAACCACATCCGGTACAATCCAGAGCGGAAACTGCGATAGCAAATTTGTATTCTTTCATACCAGTCATATCCAGAGCAGCTGGTGCCTCAGCAGCTTCAGCTTCTGTCATGGCAACCGGACGGATTGCTGCATGTGGACATACATATGCACAGCGGTTACACTGGATACAGTTTTCCGGATTCCATACAGGTACATTAACAGCGATACCACGTTTTTCATATGCAGATGTTCCGGATGGAGTTGTTCCGTCTACATACTCTGTAAATGCAGATACAGGCAGGCTGTTTCCTTCCTGAGCGGATACTTTTGCCTGAATGTTATTAACGAAATCAATAGCATCCTGTCTTCCGCTTGTTGCATGAGTCATGGTCAGTCCTTCGTCAGCTGCATCTTTCCAGCTTTCCGGAACAGTTACTTCTACAACCTGTTTTGCACCTTCATCGATAGCTGCCCAGTTTTTAGCAACTACGTCATCACCCTTACGTCCGTAAGTAGCTTTTGCTGCTGCTTTCATCAGTTCGATTGCCTGAGCTTCCGGAATGATGTCAGCCAGTTTGAAGAATGCAGACTGCAGAATTGTGTTGATACGGGTTGGTCCCATACCTGTCTCGATACCGATCTTAACACCATCAATGATGTAGAATTTGATGTTGTGGTTAGCGATAAATGCTTTTACCTGTCCCGGCAGATGTTTTTCCAGACCTTCCATATCCCATGGACAGTTCAGCAGGAATGTACCACCGTCTACCAGTTCCTGTACCATGTTGTATTTTCTTACATAGGACGGATTGTGGCAGGCAACAAAGTTAGCTTTGTGGATCAGGTATGTAGATTTGATCGGTTTTTTACCAAAACGCAGGTGAGACATTGTAACACCACCGGATTTTTTGGAATCATAATCAAAGTATGCCTGAGCGTACATATCAGTATTGTCACCAATGATCTTGATGGAGTTCTTGTTAGCACCTACAGTACCGTCTGCACCCAGACCCCAGAACTTACAGTTGATAGTTCCTTCCGGTGTGGTAACCAGAGGAGCGCCTGTTTCCAGAGACAGATTGGTAACATCATCTACGATACCGATTGTGAATTTCTGTTTTGTTGTATTTTCATATACAGCAACGATCTGTGCCGGTGTTGTATCTTTGGAACCTAATCCATAACGTCCGGTAAAGATAGGTGTATCATTGAATTTTGTTCCTTTCAGTGCTGCAACAACGTCCAGGTACAGAGGCTCGCCCAGTGCTCCCGGCTCTTTTGTTCTGTCCAGAACAGAGATCTGTTTTACAGTTTCCGGAATAGCATCAACCAGAGCCTGTGCGCAGAATGGTCTGTACAGACGAACTTTTACAACACCAACTTTGTGTCCTGCTGCCAGCAGATAATCGATAGTTTCTTCGATGGTATCATTTACAGATCCCATAGCGATGATAACATGTTCTGCATCAGCTGCACCATAGTAATTGAACAGTTTGTAATCTGTTCCGATCTTTTCGTTTACTTTGTTCATGTATTCCTGTACGATAGCCGGCAGAGCATCGTAGTACGGGTTACATGCTTCTCTTGCCTGGAAGAAGATATCCGGGTTCTGTGCAGAACCTCTCTGACATGGATGATTTGGATTCAGTGCATGTTTACGGAATGCATCGATAGCATCCATATCTGCCATATCCTTCAGATCTTCATAATCCCATGTTTCGATTTTCTGGATCTCGTGAGATGTACGGAATCCATCGAAGAAGTTGATGAATGGAACTTTTCCTTTGATTGCTGCCAGATGAGCAACCGGAGTCAGATCCATAACTTCCTGTACGGAAGATTCACACAACATTGCAACACCAGTCTGACGACAGGCGTAAACATCGGAATGATCACCAAAGATAGATAATGCATGGCTGGCCAGAGCACGTGCGGATACGTTGAATACACCTGGTAACTGCTCACCGGCAATTTTGTACAGATTCGGGATCATCAGCAGAAGACCCTGAGAAGCAGTATAGGTTGTTGTCAGAGCACCTGCTGCCAGAGAACCGTGAACTGCACCGGCTGCACCGGCTTCAGACTGCATCTCTGTAACCTGAACTTCCTGTCCGAACATATTTTTTCTTCCCTGAGTTGCCCATTCATCAGTAGCTTCTGCCATAACAGATGAAGGTGTAATCGGGTAAATGGCTGCCACATCGGAAAATGCGTAGGAAGCATGTGCTGCAGCATGATTACCATCCATGGTTTTCATTTTTCTTGCCATTTCAAATTCCTCCTTATTTGAATAAAAAATAAAGTTGTTTTTACATAATTTCAACCTTATTTTTATTATATCACTCTTTGTTGAGCCTGTCCATTTTTTACAAAAAAATCATGAAATGTTCTTATAAAAAAACATTTCATGATTTTTCTCTTCTTTTTTATTCGGCAAAATGTATAAAATCGTTTAGTTTCTTACGATCCGTGCCATGATATCCCATTTTTCTTCCATATCTTTAACCAGTTTTAACTGGGTTCTGGTACGATCCAGGTTCTGTTCCGGATAATGGATTTTGAAATAGGTATCTCCCTGCAGATAATCCGTCAGGAAACGCATCCCACACTCAAAGGTCATGATTTTTGCGCCCATCGGAAGTGCTTCCACTTCTTTGTCAGTCAGGCTGCCACGACATCCTTCCATAAAGCCATTAAAGTACGCTTCGAAAAGAGTCATATCACAGGATACTTTGTTCAGATCTTTTTCATCCTCCGCTGCTGTACTTGCACCAAAGCGAATCGCATCACCAAAATCATGGGCTGCAAATCCAGGCATTACAGTATCAAGGTCGATGACGCAGATGGCATTGCCGCTTGCTTTATCAAACAACACGTTGTTTAATTTGGTATCATTATGGGTAACCCGCAGCGGAATCTCCCCTGCTGCCAGCAGATCTCCGAAGTAGTGACAGTCTTTTTCTCTTTCTTTGATAAAGCTGATCTCTGCTTCCACTTCTTTTACTCTTCCCATTACATCTTTCTGTACCGCCTGTTCGAATTTTGCATAACGATCAACTGTATTATGAAAATCCGGTATCGTCTCATGAAGCTTTTCCGCCGGGAAATCGGATAAGAGGTACTGGAAATTACCGAAGGCATAACCACTCTTTTTCATTGCTTCCGGTGTATCTGCCTTATCAAAGCTCAGGGAATCTGTAATAAACGGATACACTCTCCATCCGTCACCATTTTCCTCTGTCAGATAGGCTTCTCCTTCTTTGGTAGGGATAACCTGCAATGTTTCCCGGTTCGGATCGCCACCCTGCTCTTTGATCTTTTCTGTCAGAAAACTGGTGACCTGTAAAATATTTTCCATCAGTTCTTTCTGATTTTTAAAAATATCTTTATTCATTCTCTGCAGAATATACAGTTTCTCCTTACCGTCTTCCTTTACTTCAAGACGGAACGTATCGTTGATATGTCCGCTTCCATAGGGTTCCACGCTGACTACTTCTATATGATTTCCCAGTTCGAATTTTCCGGTCACATCCAGAAGTTCTTCTTTTGTTATCTGCTCCACGATCTTATTCCTCCCACAGTTTTTCCGGATATTTTCCTTCTGCTTTCAGTTTGCAGATAGCATTTACAACAACCGGCTTATCTTCTTTGTATGTCACGCCATACCATTTGTCCAGAGATTTCAGGACTTTTACATCGGCCTTGTCTTCTGCAAGCAGCTCGCTTACAACAGACGGAAGAAAATACTCTCCCTTTAACGGGTTTGTTTTCATTGCTTCATCCAGAAATGCCGGGAAGCGTTCTTTCAGTTCTTTTAAAAGGCTTGCACTGAATCCCCACATATTCATGGAAACGGTGCTTCCTTCCGGAATCACGGTCCAGGTCGCGCCATCGTCTTCGGTATACGCAGTTGTACCATCAGGTCTTTTCTCGATATGGGTTCGTTCCTGAATACCCATCAGATAACCGTCTGCATCCGTCTCGCATACACCACGGGCTACATGACCATTCTCAGTCAGTGTATTTTCCAGAATATATCCTACCATCAGATAATGATATTTTTCATCGTCCTCATGGGTGGTCAGGAAATCATATATCATCTGGAAAGCATGACTTCCGTAGTAATCATCCGCATTGATAACTGCAAACGGTGCATCCAGAGTTCCCAGACAGCTCAGCACTGCATGACCGGTTCCCCATGGTTTTACTCTGCCTTCCGGTACACGGTAGCCTTCCGGAAGATTGGTCAGTTCCTGGAATACATAAGAAACTTTCATGATTTTACTGATTCGATTTCCTATGGTTTCTTTAAAATCTTTTTCATTTTCTTTTTTAATAATGAAAATAACTTCTTCAAATCCTGCTTTCTTTGCATCATACAGAGAGAAATCCATAATGATATGGCCTTCCGGATCGACCGGATCGATCTGTTTTAATCCTCCATAACGACTTCCCATACCTGCTGCCATAATTACCAATACCGGTTTTTTCATGTTATCTTCCTCTTTTCTTTTATTATGATTTTTAGTAACTTTTCAGTAGCCACTGTTTTATTTCTTTCATGTTATCTGTTTCCTATAGATTACCATGTTTTCTCTTTTATTGATTTGCACAAAATTTGCTTTTATTTGCACAAAACTTGCTTTTATACAGTTTTTATTTTATACTTCTTTTCATAAAATACATATCTGATACTTTTTCCCGAAAGGAGTGCTTGACCATGACCTACCAGCCGTTTCTCTTAACCGAAGAACTGCACATTACACAGATTATCACCATTCACTATTTTGAATATACCAACACGTATCACTTCCACGGAGAATCCCATGATTTCTGGGAGTTCTTATGCGTAGACAAGGGGGAAGTTACTGTTACTGCCGGCGAAAAAAAACTGACCTTACAACAGGGACAGATCATCTTTCATGAACCCAATGAATTCCATAATGTACAGGCAAACGGGAAAATTGCTCCAAACCTCGTAGTCATTTCTTTTTCCTGTGATTCTTCCTGTATGAAGCAGTTTCGTAATCTCATCACCACCATCAGTGAAACTGAAAAGACCTTTCTTGCCCAGATTATCCGCGAAGCTCGACACTGTATCGCAACACCACTGGATAATCCGTTTACCAAGAAAATGGAACGGCGAACCGATTCTCCTTTTGCCTCAGAGCAGATGATCCAGCTTTACCTTGAACTGCTTCTTCTATCGATGCTTCGCCGCCTAAATCAAAAAGAGAAACCGGATCCTTCTGAAAAATCCACCAGGAAAGAAAACGATACTATTCTCTATCAGCGAATTCTGCTATATATGAAGGATCATCTACGCAGCCAGCTGACCCTGGATCAGATTTGTCAGGCGAATCTGGTTGGAAAGTCTCAGTTGCAAAAACTTTTCCAGAAAGAACAGCACTGCGGCGTGATCCATTATTTTTCTTATCTGAAAATCGAGGAAGCCAAACAGATGATCCGCCAGGAACAGGCAAATTTTACAGAGATCTCGGATGCTCTCGGCTATACTTCCATCCATTATTTTTCCAGGCAGTTCAAAACCTTTACCGGAATGTCTCCATCGGAATATGCACTTTCTATCAAAGCATTATCGGAGGAAGACACCGCGAACGCCCTGCACTGATTTGTGGCAGGGCTACTGTTCACTCGTTTCGTTACTGTCCACTCCGTGCTCAGTAACTACTTTCTGTTTTTTCTTTTCCCTTGCTTTTTTGCGGTAAATGGGATAACGTATTTTTAGATGCAGCTGTATTATTTGAACAGCGCTTTTTAATATGTAAGATCTCTAAGGAGGGTTTTTATGAGAATCATTGTAACAAAAGATTATAACGACATGAGCAGAAAAGCTGCCAATATTATTTCCGCACAGATCATTACTAAACCGGACTGTGTTCTGGGCCTTGCTACCGGTTCTTCACCGGTCGGTGCTTATAAGACACTGGTAGACTGGTACAAAAAAGGGGATCTGGATTTTTCTGAAGTTACTACCGTCAATCTGGACGAATACCGCGGACTGACACATAGCAACGATCAGAGCTATTATTACTTTATGAATGATAATCTGTTTTCTCACGTAAATATCGACCCGGCTCACACTCATATTCCAGATGGTACTGAACCGGATGCGCAGAAAGCCTGCGATGACTTTGAAGCCATCGTAAAGAACTGTGGCGGCACCGATCTGCAGCTTCTGGGTCTTGGTCATAACGGGCATATCGGCTTTAATGAGCCTGCAGAAGATTTCCCTAAATTCACTCACTGTGTGGATCTGACCGAGAGCACCATCCAGGCAAATGCCCGTTTCTTCGACAAACCGGAAGATGTTCCTACACAGGCTTATACTATGGGAATCGGCACCATTATGCGTGCAAAACGGATTCTGTTGATTGCCAGTGGAAAAGACAAAGCAGCCATTGTAAAAGAAGCTCTCTTCGGACCGGTTCGTCCTCAGGTACCGGCTTCCATCCTTCAGCTTCACCCGGACGTAACCGTTGTTCTGGATGAAGAGGCGGCTTCCTGCCTGTAATTCTATTGTATCTTAAAAAGGAACAGTATGAGAACTGTTCCTTTTTTTCAAATCATTTTCTGTTTTTAAAGGAGGTATTACTTCTATGTTTATTCCAATTGATTATGAACAATGGGATCGGAAAGAAATCTACGATGCCTTTCACGGATATTTGTACTGTATGACTGTAGAACTGGATATCACGGAGTTTCTCAGAAAAATTCACGAAAATCACTGGAAATTCTATCCATCCATGTGCTACTGCATCGCCAAAACCGTAAATGGACATCAGGATTATCGCTATGCCAAAATCAACGGCCAGGTAGGTTACTTCGATCAGGTCAACCCGCATTACACTCTGCTTCGCACAAATTCCAACCATCTCTTCACCCATCAGTGGACTGATTATAGCGAGGATTTTGCTGCATTCCATAAACAATTCCTGGAAGATAAAGCCCTTGGGGAAGCCTGCGAAACTCTGTACTATCCAAAGGAAGACGACCTGAACAACGTACATATTTCCATTATGCCCAACACCACTTATACGGCACTGAGTTACTCCAAACCAGATTCTTTCACCCACTACAACACCCCTACCGTCAGTTACGTCCCCTTCGTCATGATTGGAAAATATCATGAGGTTAACGGCCGGGTAAAAATCCCGATCACTACCGAATTCCACCACGCCGTCAACGACGGCTACCACGCAGAACAATTCTTCCACCTGCTGGAAGACTGCTGCAGAGAATTCTGATGAACAAAACATTCTGTAAACTCTAATTTGCATAGGCAACGAACCAAAACCATGCTTGCACAACACTTTAATATCTGCCGAGAAAACGAGATAAAATCCATGAAACAGACCTTATCTCGTTTACTTTAGACTAGAGCGTGTCTGAAAAATCATTTCCGCAATCTGCAAGCCCCACTTTGCGGTATATTTTACCCTCATTCGGTTGCCGTAGCCCGCTACGCCGCCCTCATTCGGATAAAATCTCCCACAAACTGGGACTCGCAGTTCACGAAAAGCCTTTTTCAAACACGCTCTAAAAGTGCTGTACAAATATGATACTATACAGAACTCCCGGTAATCGAAGTCAAATTTGAGTCTGTCTCCTAATACCACCGGGAGTTCTATAGCTTATTCCATATCTGTACAATTTTCTTCACTTACTTATCTTTTCCTGCCGTCACTAACCACCAGAAAACCCACGCTTGCCCGGTAAGGACAGACAGCCTTATGCTGGCGCCCTTACCGGGCAATCGTGGGCTTTCGTCCGTTGCATGACGAGTAGTTTTTCGTTCCTACCCTTCATGCACCATCGCCAAATAAATCATAGCCACCCCGATCAGCAAAATCAAAACTCCCATCACTGTCCGCAAAGTCTTACTGATCTTTTCATACTTCGGATCATACATCCATCTCTCCACAACACTGTAACTCGTTCCCGCCGTAACCAGTAAAACACTGTGCCCAATCGCAAACATTACCATCAGGAAAATCCCCCAGACCGTCTTCCCGGCCTGAGCCGCCATCGCAAGCAACGCGATCATCACCGGTGTAGAACAATGAGAAGCCACCGCTCCACTCACCATTCCCGCAAGCAGCGCACCAAGATACCCTTTTTTTGTTACTTTCGGACCGCAGTGGCATTGTCCGTCCCCCTCCTGACAATCCACCGGATGATGATGTTCTTCTTCATGGTGATGGTGATGATCATGGCATTCACAGCCATGTTCCCCGTGGCCTTCTCCTGTTCCGTGATCATGTGGATGATTCGGTAAAATTCTTATCACACCCCAGATCTGCAATGCCATCAGTACCATGATTGCCCCAAGGATGCCGTACCACCAGGCTCCTATCTCATGAAGATAATGTCCCAGCACAGATGCCAGTGAACCAAAGATCAAAAACGTCAGTGCAAGACCGCCCGCCATGGTCAGGGACAGGCGAAATGCCTTCTTTGTATCATTTTTTGCTGATCCGCCAATATAGGCAATGACCATCGGAACACTGGATAACGAGCATGGGGTAAAAGAAGTCACAAGACCTCCCAGCAGTGCCAGAACCGGTGCCAGCCAGATATACTGCTGAATTAAATTTGCTAATGTATTTAAACAATGTGTCATAATTACTCCTCTTTTCTTTTGATTTTCATGTATCTGTGCATTCCCTTTCCGTCAGGATACCAGAGTACGGAACCATTACGTTTGAACATATGAACGTTTCTTCATTTCCCCGAAAACGCAGACAAGGAGCCTGCCCGACTTCACGGGCAGTGCTCCTTGTCTCATAAAGCTGTTTCGATAAATAAAACCGCTCTTATTATTATTTAATTATCTTCTTCCTGCATCAGATAAACCTGACGTTTTCTTGCCATCTCATCACTTGCCAGATATTCATCATAGGTTGTAATTTTATCGATCATAGATCCGTTTGGCATGATTTCCATAATACGGTTTGCTGTTGTCTGCACGAACTGATGATCATGGGATGCAAATAACAGAACACCCGGAAACTTAATCAGCCCGTTGTTCAATGCGGTGATGGATTCCATATCCAGGTGGTTGGTCGGTTCATCCAGAATCAGGATGTTCGCACCGGAAATCATCATCTTAGATAACAGGCAGCGTACTTTCTCACCTCCGGAAAGTACTTTCACTTTCTTCACACCATCCTCACCGGCAAACAGCATTCTCCCAAGAAATCCACGTACATAAGTGGCATCCTTGATCTCAGAATACTGAGTCAGCCAGTCTGCGATCGTCAGATCATTATCAAAATCTTTTGTATTGTCCTTCGGGAAATATGCCTGGGAAGTTGTTACACCCCATTTGTAATTACCGGAATCCGGTTCCATCTCACCCATCAGGATCTTGAACAGAACAGTTTTTGCCTGCTCATTGCCACCAACCAATGCAACTTTGTCTTCTCTTCCCAGTGTAAAGGAAATATTGTCCAGAATCTTCACGCCGTCAATGGTCTTGGAAAGATTTTCCACCATCAGCACCTCATTACCGATCTCACGGTTCGGACGGAAATCAATATATGGATATTTTCTGCTGGAAGGCCGGATCTCATCCAGCTGAATCTTTTCCAGGGCTTTCTTACGGGAAGTCGCCTGTTTTGATTTGGAAGCATTTGCACTGAACCGGGAGATGAACTCCTGCAGTTCTTTGATCTTTTCTTCTTTCTTCTTGTTTGCTTCCTTCATCTGTTTTACCAGCAACTGACTGGACTCAAACCAGAAATCGTAGTTACCTGCATACAGCTGAATCTTACCATAATCAATATCAGCAGTATGAGTACATACTTTATTCAGGAAATAACGGTCGTGGGACACCACAATAACCGTGTTTTCAAAGTTAATCAAAAACTCTTCAAGCCATGCAATCGCATCCAGGTCCAAATGGTTTGTCGGCTCATCAAGCAACAGGATATCCGGATTACCGAACAGCGCCTGTGCAAGCAGAACTTTCACTTTTTCAGAACCATTCAGGTCTGCCATCTGTGCATAATGCAGCTCGGTCGGAATTCCAAGACCATTTAACAGCTGCTCGGCATCGGATTCTGCATTCCAACCATCCATCTCTGCAAATTCTGCTTCCAGTTCACTGGCACGGATACCATCTTCTTCGGTAAAGTCTTCTTTTGCATAAATTTGTTCTTTTTCTTTCATGATTTCATACAGACGGGCATTTCCCATAATAACGGTATCCAGCACCTGATACGCATCATATTTGAAATGATCCTGCTGCAGGAAAGAAAGTCTCTGTCCCGGTGTGATAGTGATATCACCATTCGTAGTTTCTAACTGTCCGGAGAGAATCTTCAGAAAGGTAGACTTTCCGGCACCATTGGCACCAATCAGTCCATAACAGTTTCCTTCAGTGAATTTAATATTTACATCTTCAAATAAAGCTTTTTTTCCAATTCGCAATGTTACATTATTTGCTGCAATCATATTCGTTTCCTTTCCTCTATGAAAGTTTCTGGTTGCTCATATACGAAGCCGGAGATCTTTACAGACCACCGGCTTTCCATATAATCCTATACTATTTTACAGGAAATCTCCAGATTTGCAAGAGGAAATTTCATCAAATGTGTTTTTTCTCTTGTTTTCGTTCTTCTTCCATTCCGTAATCAAACATCTTCATCGAAAGATGCTTTCCGATCAGCAGCAAATTGGAAATAACTGTCTCAATATCACTGTCTTCCTGTACTCCGAGACGATTACATAATGACACTTTTGCCTGATACACTTCTTCGTAAAGTTCACTGCAGTAAGACCCTTTGGCGAATTCATCTACTACCTGGTCTTTCCACAGATCTTTTACTTCATCCAGGACCAGACTTCCGTTCATCAGGTCGTAAATCAGATTTTTCTTTTCTTCACTTTCGTATCTCACATCCGCATCCTTTCCTGTACGCCATCTTTGTCACGTACATATTTTTATTTTTTGTAACATCCACACATTGTTTTTTTAACGTGCTCTGTGCTTCATGCTTTTATTATAGATGGCGGATATTTTTTTAGCAACGTACTTTCTTTGAAAACCCAAAGATTCGTTCCTGATTTTCTGACAGGGTTCGACAGATTTTTCTTTTTAGAACGGCGTTCCTTCAAGATCATATGGCGTACACTGATATACATAGTAATTTAACCAGTTGGTATACAGATTATTTGCATGTGCTCTCCACAGAAGTCTCGGGCGAAGCTCCGGATCATTCTCCGGGTAATAATTAGCCGGAATTTCAATTTCCAGTCCTTTACCTTTATCTCTCTTATATTCTCCGTCCAGTGTCACCCGGTCATATTCCGGATGTCCCATAACAAAAATCTGACGTCCACCCATTGCCATACATAGAAAAACTCCTGCTTCTCTGGATTCTGCCAGTACGGTCAGCGCTTTACAATTGTGAATATCTTCTGCTGAAACTTCTGTATGACGGGAATGGGGTGCCAGAAACAGATCATCAAACCCACGCACCAGGGGAATCTTTCTGTTCTGCACTTCATGCCAGAACAGACCGAACATTTTCTTTGACAGCTGACGTTTTTTCAGTCCGTAGTGGTAATACAGTCCCGCCTGCGCGCCCCAGCAAAGATGAATAGTGGATGTCACATGACTTTTGCTCCACTCCATGATCTCCGTCAGTTCTTCCCAATAATCCACTTCTTGAAACTCCATCTGTTCTACCGGTGCTCCGGTAATGATCATACCGTCAAATTTCTGTTCTTTCACCTGTTCAAAGCTTATATAAAACTTATTCAAATGGCTTCGGGAAGTATTCTTTGCTTCATGACTCGCCACCGCCATAAAGGTCACATCAATCTGCAACGGTGTGTTGGACAGAGATCGGAGCAGCTGAAGTTCTGTCTCTTCCTTTAATGGCATCAGATTCAGAATCAGGATCTGAATCGGACGAATATCCTGGTGCATCGCACGGGTATCATCCATCACAAATATATTTTCCTGTTCCAGAATCTCTTTTACCGGTAAATCGCTTTGTATCTTAATCGGCATTGTTACACATCTCCTGTCTACTTTTTAATTTACATCAACGGGGCAATCAGTCGAAGTACTCTTCCCGTCAATTTCGTAATAAATTTCTCATTTTTCCAGTCTTCCATGCTGATTTCCCGACAGTCTTTCAACGTCTCCTGAAAATCCGCCTCCACATCTGCAATCTGTGGTACCTGGTACAAATATACTGCACATTCAAAATGCAGAAACAGACTCCGGTAATCCAGATTGATAGTTCCCACTACCCCTTTACAGTCATCTGAAGTGAAAGATTTTGCATGGACAAAACCAGGTTTATACTGATAAATCTTCACACCTGCCCGCAAAAGTTCAGGATAGTAAGTCTTTGCCAGTGCAAACGCATACGCTTTATCCGGAATTCCCGGCATAATAATCTTTACATCCACACCACGTTTTGCCGCATATGTAAGTGCCGTGAGCATCTCATGATCCAGAATCAGATATGGCGTCATAATATGCACATAATCTTTTGCACTGTTCAGAATATCCATATAGACAAGCTCGCCCACATTCTCATGATCCAGCGGACTGTCACCGTAAGGAATCACATAGCCTTCCCCTTCCGTCATGCCATAACAATAAGATGCATCCAGATATTTTTCATAATTCTCCTGCGGTTCATCTACGTTCCATATTTCCAGAAACATCAGAGTAAAGTTTCTTACCGCCTCTCCCTGAACCATAATCGCAGTATCTTTCCAGGTTCCAAACCTTTCCAGTTCTCCGATATATTCGTCTGCAAGATTAACACCACCGGTAAAAGCTGTCTTTCCATCAATCACTACAATTTTTCTGTGGTCACGGTTATTCTGCACCGTAGATAATGCCGGTTTGATGGGATTGAATATCTTACATCTGATTCCGTATTCCTCCAGTTTTTTCGGATAATTATACGGGAGCAGTGAAATACTACAGGTACCGTCATACATAAACCGGACTTCCACGCCCTCCTGTACCTTCTTTTTCAGAATCTCCAGCACAGTGTTCCACATTTTTCCTTCCGCAACAATGAAGTACTCCATAAAAATGAATTTCTCCGCTTTATTCAGTTCTTCAATTAATGCTTCGAATTTGTCTTTCCCCCATGGGTAATATGTCGTATGATAATTTTTATACGTCGGAAAACCACCTTTTTCTGTCACATATCTGGATAAATTGGCAACCCGTTTATCTGTCTTTTCCAGTTCTTCAAAAACATCAGGATCTTGCAAAACATATTTTCGCATCTGCTGTTCCACATTTTGAAGACGATGATTCAGCCACACTGTTCCCGCCTGAAATTCCACAAACAGATACAGCAGCATACCGAAAACCGGAAAGAATGTAATCGGAACCATCCACGCCAGCTTAAACGCCGGATTTCCCGGTCGGTTGATAATCAGTATCGCTGTCAGCGCGGAGAGCAGGACAAACAGCCAGTAAGCATAAATTATATGCTGTTGCAGTCTGCTGAACACAATAAAAAGAATCCCCAGCTGCAAAAGCAGTAACAGAAGGATGATTCCGGTTCGCCCAAACAGAATCCGGCCAATGCCACTCTTTCCTTTTTTTACTATTGTCTTTCCCGTTTTCGATTCCCGAATTCTCTGAATTTTTCCCATTATATGCACCTGATTCTTTCTGTTCCACTATGGTATCTTCTGTCTTTTTTCACATTTTCTTTCGTTCTTTTCTCCATTGTTACTGTACATTCTACTCAATCCGCCTCTGAAAGTCAATGCAGCGAACTTATACTCCCTCTTCCATCATCTTGAGAAACATCTCTTCCGAAATGATTGGAATTCCCAGTTCTTTTGCTTTTCGATTTTTTGAAGAAGCCGACCGGGTATCATTATTGATCAGATATGAAGTCTTCGAAGTCACGCTTCCCGTTACTTTTCCGCCCCTCTTCTCAATCTCCTCTTTCACTTCTTTTCGATTAGCAAAATGTTCCACACTTCCGGTGATCACAAAATTCATGTTCTCAAAAATCTGTGTTTCTACCTGTTTTGGTGCCGCTTCAATTTCGAGATGCGACAGCAGATGATCCAGTTTTTCCTGTGTTCCTTCTTTTTTAAAGTAATTCACAAAACTCTTTGCTATAACAGGGCCAATACCGTCAATCGCCGCCAGTTCTTCTTCCGATGCATACCGAATCTTTTCCATATCATAATTCAGTTCTTTGCAGATCATCTTTGCATTGGCAAGACCGATATTGGGAATACCCAGAGCATATAGCACCCTTGGAAGTTCTGTCTTTTTCGCCCGTTTCAGACTGTCTATCAGATTTTCATATGATTTTTCTCCAAATCCCTCCATCCGGATGATCTCATCTTTATGTTTGCCGATTTCAAAAATATCCCCAAAATTCTTGATAAAACCTCTGGCAATGAATTTCTCCAGTGTTGCCTCCGACAGGCCATCGATATTCATCGCATCCCGACTGACAAATAATGTAAACCCTTTAATTGCCTTTGCCGGACATTCCGGATTCCTGCAATATAAGGCTTCCACATCATTCACCTTTTCGATCACAGTTTTTCCTCCGCATGCCGGGCAGGTGGAAGGAATATCTTTTACACCGCTTTTCGTGAGATTTTCGCCAATCTGTGGAATGATCATATTGGCTTTGTAAACTCTGATCCGGTCACCAATGCCAAGTTCCAGTTTTCGCATAATGCTGATATTATGCACACTTGCCCGACTCACTGTAGATCCTTCCAGCTCCACCGGCGTGAAAATTGCCACCGGATTGATCAGACCGGTTCTAGACGGACTCCATTCGATTTGCTCAAGTGTAGTCTCCACCATCTCATCTGCCCATTTAAACGCAAAAGCATTCCGTGGAAATTTGGCTGTTCTTCCCAGGGACTCACCATAGGCAATATCATCATACAACGCCACCAGTCCATCCGATGGAAAATTGTTTTGTTCAATCCGTGTTGCAAAATATTCCATCGCATCATCCAGTTCAGTTCCTGTCACCACACGATACTCCACCACTTCAAATCCCTGATCTTTCAACCATTCCATCTGTTTTTGTCTGGAATTTTCAAAATCTACTCCATCTGCTTTTACCAACGAAAATGCATAAAAATGTACATGCCGTTTTGCTGTGATCTCATTGTTTAACTGGCGTACCGAACCGCTGCATAGATTTCTTGGATTCTTATATTTTGCATCCACATCCTCAATTTGACTGTTGATTTTTTCAAACTCAGAATATGTTATAATTGCCTCTCCGCGAAGAGTCAGTTCTCCCTGATATGGAATCTTTAATGGAATATTATCAAATACCCGTACATTATTGGTGATCACCTCACCAACTACTCCATTCCCACGGGTTACTGCTTTTTGCAATTTTCCCTGATAATAAGTGAGAACCACGGTCAGACCATCCATTTTCCAGGAGAGCAATGTTTTGTGATCCCCTATGAATCCTCGTAACACTTCCCTGTCTTTTGTTTTATCCAGAGAAAGCATTGGACTTTCATGTGCCTCTTTCGGCAGTTCATCCACCGCCTCATATCCCACTGTAGTCGTAGCACTTCCTGCCAGGACCATCTGTGTCTCTTCTTCCAGTTTTACCAGTTCATCATACAGTGCATCATATTCCAGATTGCTCATGATTTCCCTGTCCTCAGCATAATATGCGCGGGATGCTTCTTTCAGTATTCCCGACAGTTCTTTCATCCGTCGGATCGCCTGTTGTCTTTTTTCTGCGTTCATATGCCACCTCTTCTTTCTCTCTGTTTTTCATTTCGTTCTTTCACGGACAAAGAACTGGAATCAGACAACAGGGCATCCAGTTCTTTTCGTTCTTCTCCCTCGATGTTCCTCCAGGTTCCTTCCTTTAAACTTCCCAGTCGAATATTCATGATCCTGACTCTTTGCAGAGTCATCACCCGATATCCCAGTGTCTCACACATCCGCCGAATCTGCCGGTTTAATCCCTGTGTCAAAATGATCCGGAAACTTTTTTCTCCTGTTTTTTCCACTTTACAGGGACGGGTCACTGTATCAAGAATCGCCACTCCGCGACTCATTTTTCTGCAGAATTCCTCCGTTACCGGTTTATTTACCGATACCACATATTCTTTTTCATGATAATTGCCGGCACGCATGATCTTGTTAACCAGTTCTCCGTCATTCGTCAGCAGTAACAGCCCGGTAGAATCCTTATCCAGTCTTCCCACCGGATAGATTCGTTTCGGATACTTCATGTAATCCACAATATTATTTCTTTCTCTCTTCTCCGCAGTACAGACAATCCCCGCAGGTTTATTCATCGCCAGAAGAACTTTTTTCTCTTCTTTTTTAATCGGTTTTCCATCCAGGCATACCTCGCTGTCCGGTGCAACTTTCATTCCCATTCCGGCAATTTCTCCGTTCACTGTTATTCTTTTTTCTTCTATCAAGCGGTCTGCCTGTCTCCTGGAACAGATTCCTGCATCACTCAAATATTTATTCAGCCGAATACTTTCCATTCTTTTACTCCTCCGGTGTTCGGGTTCTTTTTCCCTGTAAAGCAAAAGGCTGTTACTTTAACCTTTTCAGAATACCTTCTGAAATCGATCAAGGCAACAGTCCTTTTTCTCCTGTCTACTGGAACATATCGCCCCTTACATAGCCAGTTTGTCCTTCAAATTCAATTTTAATCCAATCTCCATCCTCACCGGTCTTGGTCACAGTCTGTCCACCCACCAGTTTGCCGATGGATTCTGCATCCTGCGATGCTTCTTTTCTGATATTGCAATTGGATTTTACGGTAATCTGCGCCCCTTCTGCTGCTTCCATGGCCGCAGATCCTTCCACTCCAAGCTCTGACAGATATTTCGACAAAGCTTCATCAGAAGCCAGTTTTTCATCATAAGATGACTGTGTACTGTTCAGCAGTTCCTGTACCTTGGCATCTTCAAGCTGTTCACTGATATATGCAAGCTGTTCTTCGTTCGGATCTGCCACAATATACAAACTTCCATCTTCTTTTGTATCCACATATAGATAACTGATTCCTGGCAGAAGTGTATCATAACCCACATACTTATGATCATAAGCTGCAAATACCACATAACTGGTATCTGTCATGCCTTTTTTTGTATATACCTGTACGTTACTGTATCCTTCAATATACTGAGAATTCGTGATCGCACTTTCATCTGACGGATCCAGTTCATCCACCAGTTCTTTTAAACTCTGCACGTCTTTGCCTGTCAGTGCTGCATAATATTTTTCTATCAGTGCATTGACCTGCGGATAGGCATTCAGTTCCAGCTCTCCTGCTGCCGGTGTTGTTTCCGGTTCCGCGGTTGTTGCCGGTGTTTCTTCTGCTTCCTGCGTCGGAGTCGGTGTTTCCGTCTCCTGCTGTGTCTCCTGTTTCGGTTCGGTTGTTTTCTGATTTCCAAATTTTGAGGAAATAAAACGAACACCGAAAAATAAAATCAATACCACTGCCAGAATGCCAAATCCCAACATAAAATATCTAAGATTATCTGACAGCCATTCTCTGAAATCATCCATATCGTATGCCTCCTTATGACTGGGTACGATCCTGATTTTTCTTCCGTTCTTCCGGAAAAATGTAAAAAGAAACGCATCTGGAGGGATTCGAACCCCCGACACATGGTACCGGAAACCATTGCTCTATCCCCTGAGCTACAGATGCGTATCCGTGAGACTTTTACCTTACTCACATTTATAAATAATAACACATCTGCTCTCGTTTGTAAAGAGTCTTGTTCGCTAAAACTGTTACTGTTCACTCCGTTCCCAGTAACCTAAAACTTATCCGTCATCTACTGCTTTCACAAATGAACTCTTTTATCTTCCGCACTGTAAAAATACGCCTGATCCGACAGAACCTCCTTCGGATCCACCTGGCTTTCATTGATTTCCGTTACAATTTCTGTCAGTGCTTCCTGATACATTCCTTCCTCCTCCGGGATCAGAATACATTCATGAATACTGCTTGGCAACACATAGAATCGCTCGCCCAGAAGTTCTTCAGCCTGTTTTAACACGCCCGGATATAAGAATGTTCCTGCTCCCAGTGACCGTTCTTTATTAGTCAAAACATACATTTGCTTTTCTTTTCCCTGTACCAGACCCAGCAGACCCTTCATATTAATAAATTCTGCCGGCAGTTTTAGATATGTATATCGTTTTGCATTTTCGATCAGTTCTTCCTGCGTAATTTTCCATGCGTTCAGATGAGCATACTCTATCAGAATGGTTGCCTGCATTGTCTCATCTTTCTGGATCCGATAATAAAATACCATCGCCAGATCCAGGATTCGCTTATGCGGGACTTTTTTTAACAATTCCCGGTTTCTCTCGTAATTGATCAGTTTAAAACAGATGTTTTCTTTGATTTCCTGATAATTTTGAAAAAAATCCGCTTCCACATCCATCTGAGGTTTGCAATGTTCAAATTGCCACATCACTTTCCGAACCAGCTGTTCCAGCGGAACTCCTCTTTCCCAGTAAGAAAAATAATCTTCCATATAAAAGATCGAAGCAACCCGGGCATTCTCACTTTTTAATACAAGACCTTCCATAACGACCCCGTTATTTTTGTTGATTTTTTCGGTGGTAATACTCACCCCCTCTTCCATAACTTCTTTCATTCGTTCTAAAAATTCACATCGAAATTCCTGATAATTCAAATTGTTCTCCTTTGATTTTTATGAATTTCAGATGTTCATATGGGGAAAATGTGACGAAACGTCACTGAAATAGAAATGTAAATTACTTTTATATCATACATGTTTTCTCTTAAAAATGCAAGCAATTTCTTGTGTCTGTCTGCATTGTTACCATCAACAGTTATTGTTCACCGGTAATATCCCGTGATGTGTTTTTTGTGAGCAAAGGCCACAGAAAACCCGAGACATACCGCATACTCTGAACTGATCCAATGCCAATTGCTGCTATGCAATACTTCAAAAACAAAGCCCCGGAAAATACAGGATTTTCCGGGGCTTTACGATCTGTTATCAATTTCGACTGTTAAATCTTATACTCTGGACAGATATTCACCTGTTCTGGTATCGATTTTGATTTTATCTCCCTGATTTACAAACAGAGGTACGTTTACCTGTGCGCCTGTTTCAACAGTTGCAGGTTTTGTAGCACCCTGAGCGGTATCACCTTTGAATCCAGGTTCTGTTTCAGTGATCTCCAGTTCTACAAACAGAGGCGGCTCAATAGCGAATACACTTCCGTTATAAGAACATACTTTAACAGTTTCGTTCTCTTTTACAAATTTCAGAGAATCGCCAACAGTATCTTTATCAACTGCCATCTGATCATAAGTTTCCATGTTCATAAAGTTGAACAGATCCCCATCTGCATACAGATACTGCATATCTACTCTGTCGATACGAGCCTGTGGAAATTTTTCAGTAGGTCTGAAAGTTTTTTCTACCACACCACCGTTGATGACATTTTTTAATTTTGTTCTTACGAAAGCTGCACCTTTACCAGGTTTTACATGCTGAAATTCGAGAATCTGAACAACGTTTCCATCGATTTCCAATGTTACACCGTTTCTGAAATCTCCTGCTGAAATCATATGATATTCCTCCTTATAACTCACAATACCCGGTGATTTCCGGGTATCTGCCTTCTTAATATATTTGAGCTTGGCTACTCATATTCTATAATAACTACAGGGATTTTTCAACTAATTTTTTCAAATACGACCAGATTTCCTGTTTTTCTGATAAAAATGCAACACAATTTTCTCCAGATACCGTTTCAGTATAATCTGAATCTCTTCTTTCGGATGGATCGGTTTCACAAGGATATTCGCCATTCCTGTCCTCTTTGCCCCATACACATCGGTAAACAGCTGATCACCGATAAACACAGTATCAGACAAATCCGTGCCCATCAGTTCCATCGCTTTCAGATAATTTTTGCGGGAAGGCTTATGTGCATCCTCGATATAATGCACCTGCACATCTCTGTTGAACATCTGCACACGCTCCAGCTGATTGTTCGACAACAGACAGCAGGAAAAACCAAGCTCTTTCAGATGCGCAAACAACGCTTTCGCCCGTTCATCTGCCGGTTCTCCATGAGGTACCAGAGTATTGTCGATATCAAAGATAAGGCCACGGTATCCTTTTTTATACAGTTCATCAAAATCAATCTGATAGGTGGAATCCACCCAGGTATCCGGATAAAATGTTTCAAACAGCATCTTTTGTTCTCCCTCTAATCAACGGTTTAAAAACCATTTCATTTCCTCAAATTTCTCTTCCATCAGATCATAACCATGCTGATAAAAGTTCTCCAGCTTCTGTGTATCCCGCTCCAGACGGGCTACCGGCTCAATCTTCGGTCTGAGAACAAATACTTTTCCTTCTTTTTCCCATTTGTCAATATAATACAACGTCTTGTTATAGACTTTTGCACGCTGTTCGAGTACTTCGACCAGTTTCGGATATTTCTTTCCGTAAGCGAGTTCAAACAGACGGTCCTGTTTTCCGCTGGAATGTTTCCGATAGCCTTTATTTCTGGTCAGAATGATTACATTTCTCTGATGTCCTGTCTTCAGGGAATGGATGATGGGGATGGAATCGGCCACTCCACCATCCACATACGGAATGCCGTCCACAAATACTGTTTTCGTCGCCAGCGGCATACTGCACGACGCTCTACAGATATCCATCATCCGTTTTGCACTGGAGTGTTCGCTCAGATATTCCGCTTTTCCTGTAATGCAGTTGGTCACCACCATCTCGCACTGCATGTCCGAATTCAGGAAAGTATCAAAATCAAACGGAAAGATTTCATTCGGATATTTTTCAAAAATCAGATCCATATCCAGCAATGTTCCCGTCTTCAGTGTATTTTTTATTGTTACATAACGCTTCTTCTTATCCGTAATAATGGTACATTTCTTTGTGCGCAGTGGCTGCCTTGACACATAATCCACCGCATTGCACGCACCCGCGGAAGTTCCAACCACATACGGGATATAAAACTCCTGTTCCATCAGATAGTCCAGTGCTCCGCTGGTAAAAACACCCCTGTTTGCTCCACCTTCCAGTACCAGACCTGCTCGTTTCATGTTTATAACGCTTCCTTTCTTCTTTGTTTATCGTTCTTCCAGAGGACGGTAAATTTCTTCTTCTTTTACTGTTTTATAAGCCGGACGAATAATCTTATCCATATTGATCAGTTCTTCCATACGGTGTGCACTCCAGCCGACGATACGTGCAATGGCAAACATTGGTGTGAACAGCTCGGTCGGAAGATCCAGCATGCTGTACACAAATCCGCTGTAGAAGTCCACATTGGCACTTACGCCCTTATAAATATGACGCTCTTCTCCAATAATCTTCGGTGCCAGCTGTTCTACCATACTGTAAAGTGCAAAGTCTTTGTCTTTGCCCTTTTCATGGGCCAGTTTCTGTACGAACCCTTTGAAGATTTCTGCTCTCGGATCGGAAATAGAATATACAGCGTGCCCCATTCCATAGATCAGGCCTTTTTTATCAAAAGCTTCTTTATGAAGCAGCGCGCGAAGGTAAGCTCCTACTTCTTCCTCATCCGTCCAGTCTTTCACCTGTTTTTTCATGTCTTTGAACATCTGGACTACTTTGATATTGGCACCACCGTGCTTCGGTCCTTTCAGGGAACCCAGGGCGGCTGCTACTGCCGAATACGTGTCTGTTCCTGAAGAAGTCACCACGTGAGTGGTAAATGTTGAGTTATTACCACCACCATGCTCCATATGCAGCACCAGTGCAAGATCCAGAATCGTTGCCTCTAACTGCGTATACTGCATATCCGGACGAAGCATCAGCAAAATATTTTCTGCAACAGAAAGTTTCGGATCCGGATTATGGATATACAGACTTTTTCCTTTAATATAATGATTATATGCCTGATAACTGTAGACCGACAACATCGGAAAAACACTGATAAGATTCAGACACTGACGTAGGACATTCGGCAAAGAAGTATCATCCGCATTATGATCATAGGCATATAACGTCAGCACACTTCTGGATAACGTATTCATCATATCCTTGGTCGGCGCTTTCATGATAACATCGCGGACAAAGTTCTTAGGCAGAGATCGCTGGCCCGCCAGCAGAACCTTAAAGTCTGCCAGTTCTTTTTCGTTGGGCAGCTTTCCGAATAACAGCAGATACGTAACTTCTTCAAATCCAAAACGCTGTTCTCTTAAAAATCCCTGCGTCAGTTCATGGATATCATACCCGCGATAGTATAATCTTCCTTCACAGGGAACTGTTTTCCCATCCACCACATCTGTGGAACAAATGGACGAAATCTGTGTCAGACCTGCCAGCACACCTTTTCCGTTGACATCACGCAGCCCACGTTTTACATCGTATTTTCCATACAGAGACGGATCCATCTTACTGTTTTCCACACATACCTGTGTTAAGCTTTCCATCTCCGGTGTTACTTTTAATTTAAATCCCGCCATATTCTTTCCTCCTGTCCTTTCATTCGTAATTGTCAGACTTTTTGATAATTACGTTGCTTGTTTTTCATATTATCTGATTTTTCTTTTATTACTCTGCTTTTTTTATGTCTGTTTTGCTGTTTTCTGTAGAGAGTATCAGTTATGACTATTATACAGACGAATGCTTTTCACCGCAATAATTGAATTCTTAAAAAAATATGAAACTTTTATGCTTTTTTCAGAACAGGACATTAGTTTTTTTAACTATTCAACAGCCGTTGCGAAAGATACGGACAGTTACGATTTTTTATTTTTCAAGTCCCAGTTCTTTGGCCCGATCCGGGAAATTTGTGAAAATACCATCGACGTTCCAGTTGTTTAACTGTTCCATGAGTTCTTTTTTGTTGACAGTCCACACATTGACACTAATCCCATGCGCATGACAATCCCGCACCATCTCTTCTGTCAGAAAGTTCTTATCCGGATGATAATATTCCACACCATTTTCTTCTGTGAAAAATCCCATATTATCCATCCGTGCTTCCATCAGATATCCCATTGGAACTTCCGGCAGCATTTTCTTGCATTTGTTGATGGATACCAGATTAAAGGAAGAAAAAATCACGCGGTCTTCCATCTGGAATTCCCGCACCATATCGATTACTTTTTCTTCCAGGTGTTCGTAGTAATACACACTGTTTTTCAGTTCAATATTGGTAACCAGTCCCGTATCCTTTACCCAGGTCAGATACTCCCGCAGCGTTGGAATCCGCTGAAAGTCATATTTTCCTTCAAACTTTCCGTAGCAGTCAACAAGACACAATTCCTGATACGTATAATCACGAATATTTCCTGTTCCACTGGTCGTTCGGTCAATGGTCTCATCATGCATGATCACGATCTCATCGTCTTTCGTCAGCTGGACATCCAACTCGATGCCATAACAGCCAACTTCTTCCGCTTTTTTAAATGCCAGCATAGTATTTTCCGGATATTTTCCGCTGAATCCTCGATGTGCAAATACCTTCATTATTATCCCTTCTTTCCTGTATTCCTGAACTTTCGGTATCTGATATTTCATGAATACATTTCTTCACTTCCCTTAGTATGACAGATTGTTGTCTGATTTTCAACTACAAACCAGACAAAACATACCACACCGGATTTTGCTGCTGTCGCAGCAGCGAGGATCTTATGCACCCACGGATTTTAACTCATTTCCCACAAAAAGAGCAGAAAACTTTATGTGCTCCATAAAATTTTCTGCTCTTTTTATTATTGGATTCCCTTGCTCACTTTAGGTTTCTGCCATTGATAATCACCGTCGACCAGTTTGCTGTCCTCTTCCTCCGGTGCCTGTGGAACCCGCAGGACAAAGACCGGATCAGTATACGGATTCTTCAGTTTTTTTTCATTCATCGTTCCGCCTGTACTCTCCGTGGTACCTGTATTATCCGCTATCACAGCAGCTTTTTTCCCGCTGTTATTCTGCAGGCTTTCCTCTACCTGCCCATCTGCATCATTTCCACGGATAATCTGTGCGGACGGATCTCCCGTTCCGATTTCTGCTTCCATGGCAATCTGACCGGAATCGCCTGTTGCTTCTGTATTCTGTGTATCTGTTTCACTTCCGGTTGTGGTATCTGCTGTTTCTGTCTCCTGCGTCGGTGTCACCACATTTCCTTCCTCATCCAGTACATCCGCACCATAAATCGTCTCTTTCAATTTTCGTACGGTAGGCTCCCAGTCCGGAACGAGATCCCCGTTGTAGCCATGATACATACCATCATAAGGAATGCGATCGGAAATAATTTTATACTTCATCAATGTCGGCGCTTTTGCCAGTAAACCCCAGAATTCACTTTCCGGTACGTTATGTGTCAGTAACGGAAGCAGACGGGTTGCCAGACGATCCAGATCTTCAAAGCTCATAGCCTTTACTTTATCAAGAAGTTTTAACAGTACCTCTCTCTGACGTTCTGTACGCTGATAATCGGAATTACCTACTTTTCGGATACGTGCATAAGCCACCGCCTGCATACCATTACATTCATAGGTTCCCTCACCCGGAATCAGATATTTTTTAGATTTTAATCCCAGTATCCTGCACTGCTGTTTGATACTTTTGTTTGCATTTTCTGCTTCTTTTGGGGTAAAAGTAATTTCGATAGTACCGATTTCATCGATAATATCGATCATCGCACCAAAATCCACCGTAACATACCGGTCTACATCGATCTTGTAATTCTCTTCTACGGTCTTGGTAAGTAATGGTCCTCCGCCATTGGGATACGTGGCATTCAACTTACGGTATCCGATTCCCGGAATCATTACATGGGTATCACGCATCAGGGAGATCATGGAAATCTGTTCCAGACGATAGTTAACAGAGATCAGAATCATAGAGTCTGAGTTCCCAATCCAGCCTTTGTCTGTCGTATCCAGACCAACCAGCATAATATTGTATACATTTCCATCCGTAGTGATCGGCTCCGTAGATGCATACTGTGCCATATTCTGCTGTGCTTCCAGCAATTCCGGATCCACTTCTTCCTCTACCGTCGTTTCTTTCTCTGTCTCTTCCTCCTGTTGCTCTTCTTTCTGTTTTTCAATCAATGCCTGAACTTCATCATCCGTCATATAGTTGGTTTTTGTATAATATCGGTGTCCCATATAATATACAACTCCGGCAATGATCACAATCAGCACCAGAAAAATCCCGGCAACAATCGCACCTTTCTTCTTTTTGGACATTTTCGGCTTTTTTTCCCGCGTTGCCTCTTCCTGCTCTTTATCGTCTGCTGACACGCCCGACAGCCTCCTTTTTATTGGTTTACTTATTACTGGTACATCGTTTTCGATGTACCAGCGTAAATGATACCATTTGCATTATTTTTTGTCAATTACTGTCGATGCCTGCCGTTTTCTTTTTCATTTCTGTCCGTAATATGCATTTGCTCCGTGTTTCCGGTAATAATGTTTATCCTGCAATTCCTGCGGTGCTGGTTTCACCTGCGGATTGATCATCTCACAGCGCGCCGCCATCTTTGCAACTTCTTCGAGTACGACCGCATTATGAACCGCTTCGTGTCCGTCTTTTCCCCAGGTGAATGGTCCATGATTTTTGCACAGAACTGCAGGTACTGCTTCATAATCTTTATCTTTGAAGTAATCTACGATCAGAAGTCCTGTATTTTTCTCATACGCCGTATCGATCTCTTCTTTTGTCAGGCAGCGCACGCACGGGATTTCTCCGTACATGTAATCTGCATGGGTGGTTCCGTAACACGGGATTCCTCTTCCTGCCTGAGCCCAGCTGGTTGCCCATGGAGAGTGCGTATGTACCACACCGCCGATCTTTGGAAATGCACGGTACACTTCCAGATGAGTAGGTGTATCAGAGGATGGATTGTATCTTCCCTCAATCTTATTTCCCTCGAGATCCATGATCACCATATCATCCGGTGTCAGTTTGTCATAGTCAACACCACTGGGTTTGATGGCAAAATATCCGGTTTCCCGGTCAATCTGGCTGACATTTCCCCAGGTAAAGGTTACCAGATTGTATTTTGGAAGCAGCATATTGGCTTCATATACCGCTTTTTTTAATTCTTCTAACATAGTTTCCTCCTGCCTAGTGCAGATGTACTACTGCTGCACGCTCAATCTCCAATCCCTCTTTATATCTGTCCATAAAAGCTTCAAATCCTTCCACATCTTTCGGATCCGGTGCAATCTGTACACTTTCTTCTTTTGCAAATACCTGTTCTTCCAGATAAGAAGCAAGGCTCTCGCCTTCTGTTTTATTTTTACGGTAAGCAGCCAGAAGAGCGATTCCCCAGGCACCGCCTTCCCCTGCTGTTTCCATCACGGATACCGGCGCATTAACCGCTGCCGCCATCACCTTCTGTCCCACACCTTTTGTCTTGAAGAAACCACCGTGCCCAAGAAGCTTATCTACAACCACACCTTCTTCTTTTAACAGGATATCCATACCCAGTTTCAGCGCACCCACACTTGTAAACAGGTGGCTTCGCATAAAGTTCGCCAGGGTAAATTTGCTGTCCGGTGTACGCGCAAATAACGGACGTCCCTCTTCAAAGTGTGTAATATGTTCTCCGGAAAAATAGCAGTATGGAAGCAGTCCGCCGCAGTCTGCATCTCCCTCTAAGGCTTTGTTATATAAAGTACCGTACAGTGTATTAGTATCTACTTTCACGCCGAAACTTTCCAGATTCTCCCGGAACAGGTTCACCCATGCGTTCAGATCCGAGGTACAGTTCTGAGAATGTACCATAGCTACCGGCATACCGTCCGGTGTTGTCACCATATCAATTTCTCCGTATACCTTTGACAGTGGTTTTTCCAGGACGATCATGGCAAATACAGAAGTACCTGCGGATACGTTACCGGTGCGTACGGCTACGCTGTTAGTCGCTGCCATACCGGTTCCTGCGTCACCTTCCGGCGGGCATACCAGACTGCCCGGCTGCAAGTTACCGCTTACATCCAGAAGTTTTGCACCTTCTTCGGTCAGCGTACCTGCGTCTTCTCCTGCAGACAGAACCTGTGGCAGGATCTCTCGCAGTTTCCATGGATATCCGTTTTCTTTTTTCAGTTCATCGAACTGTTCTACCATCTTCTGGTTATAATCTACGGTTTCCGAATCGATCGGGAACATACCGGAAGCGTCGCCGACACCCAGAACTTTCTTCCCGGTCAGTTTCCAGTGGATATAACCGGCCAGTGTAGTGAAAAATGTGATATCTTTTACATGTTCTTCACCGTTTAAGATGGCCTGATACAGATGTGCGATGCTCCATCTCTGTGGAATCTGCTGACCAAATAGCGGGGTCAGTACATCGGTCGCCTGCTCGGTGATATTATTTCTCCAGGTACGGAACGGTACCAGAAGATTGTCCTCTTCGTCAAATGGCATATAGCCATGCATCATGGCACTGAATCCCATGGATCCGATCTTTGTCAGAATCTCTCCGTACTGTTCTTTTACATCTTTTGCCAGTTCCTGATAACTGGTCTGCAATCCTTTCCAGATATCTTCCAGGCTGTAGGTCCAGATGCCGTCTACCAGCTGGTTTTCCCACTCATAGCTTCCGGAAGCGATCGGTGCATGCTCTTTGCCTACCAGAACCGCTTTGATTCTGGTAGAACCGAATTCGATTCCCAGGCTGGTTTCCCCAGCCCGGATCTCTTTTATAATCTGATTTTTATCTGTCATTTTTTTCTCCATTCTGTTATTGGAACGATTATTTGTTCAGTTTATAATACATAGAATTCCATTTCAGTTCGTTCTTGAAATTTCTGATCTGCGTATCTTTATCAATGTAAACTGCTTCGATACCCATCGCTTCTGCCCAGTCGCCCATCTGCTCTGCGGTGATATCGTAGGAGAATGCGGTATGGTGTGCTCCTCCTGCAAGAATCCATGCTTCTGCACCTGTGGCAAGATCTGGCTGTGGAGTCCAGAATGCGGTTGCTACCGGCAGTTTCGGCATCTCTTTTTCTGTCTTCTTGCAATCTACATCGTTGATGATCAGACGGAAACGATCGCCAAGATCAATCAGAGATGTTGCAATAGCCGGACCGGTTTTCGAGGTAAATACCAGTCTTGCAGGATCTTCTCTGTCACCCATAGACAACGGATTCACCTTGATGGAAATCGGACCGTCTGCAATGGTTGGGCATACTTCCAACATATGTGCTTCCAGAATACCTTCTTTTCCCGGAACCAGATTGTATGTATAGTCTTCCATAAAGGAAGTTCCCTTTGCGTCTTTTTTGCCTGTAGTCATGATCTTCATCAGACGTACCATGGCTGCGGTCTTCCAGTCACCTTCACCACCGAATCCATAACCTTTTTCCATCAGTCGCTGGATGGCCAGACCCGGCAGCTGCTGCAGTGCGCCAAGATCACCGAAATGAGTAACAATCGCCTGATAATTCTTCTCTTCCAGGAATCTCTCAAAACCGATCTCGATCTGTGCCTGTACGGCTACATGTTTTTTGAATTCTTCCGGATCGCGTCCCTCTAACAGAATCTGGTATTTACTGTAATATTCTTCTACCAGCGCATCCACATCACCTTTTCCAACTGCCTGTACAGCTTCTGCAATTTCATTAACCGGATAAGCGTCTATTTCCCAGCCGAATCTGATCTGTGCTTCTACTTTATCGCCCTCGGTAACCGCTACATTTCTCATATTATCCGCAATACGCATCACACGGATATGGCTGCTTTCCATGACACCGACTGCAGTGCGCATCCAGGAAGCGATCTTTTCCTGCACTTCTTTCGCTGCCCAGTGTCCGACAACAACTTTACGGACAATTCCCATACGAGATACGATATGTCCATATTCACGGTCGCCATGAGCAGACTGATTTTCATTCATAAAGTCCATATCAATCGTATCGTATGGAATTTCTTCATTGAACTGCGTATGCAGATGCAACAGTGGTTTCCGGTATTCCTGCAATCCCAGAATCCAGGATTTTGCCGGGGAGAACGTATGCATCCAGGTGATCACACCCGCACATTCTTCATCTGCATTTGCATCATTAAACGTTTTACGGATGACTTCATTTGTGATCAGGGTTGGTTTCCATACCACTTCATATGGAAGAATCCCGGATTTGTTCAGTTCGTTTACAATGATTTTTGAATGTTCTGCTACTTTCTGCAGACACTCATCTCCATACAGATCCTGTGAGCCGGTTGCAAACCAGAACTTATAATTTTTTGCTGTTTTCATGTGAAAAATTCCTCCTTATTTTGCTCGTTTTTATTTTTTTATCAAACAGGTTTTTTGTTCGATTTTTATCTGTTACTGATGTTTTCTATTTCCTTTTTCCTAAAAACTCCGGATGCCTACTGCCAGCGTTTTCTATTATTCTCCTCTCACCGTCGTTCCATACAAGACTTTCGGATCACCAGCTCCGGTTCAATCAGGCGAAGTACTCTGGATTCTTCGGGTGGTACCCCATGAAGCAGTTCCAGCAGAAGCTCTGCTGCCATCTCGCCAAGTTTTTCCTGCGGATGAGACACCGTCGTCAATTCCACCGGACCGGTTCTTGCGATCATCGAATCATCGTAGCCTGTCACGGACAGATCCTCCGGTACTTTTTTCCCGATCCGTTCCAGCATCCGGATCACTTCCACCGCAATCTGGTCGTTGTAGCAGACTACTGCATCAATCGGAAGTTCCGCCTCCAGCATCATCTGTACCATCACCGCAGGTTTTACCTTTCGGTCTTCGGTATGAAACCACACCACCAGTTCCGGCTGATAAGACATTCCTGCTTCCTGCAGTGCTTTGACATATCCTTTGTGACGTTCTGCCCCCTGGCTGTCATCTGCTTTGAAAACACCGGCGATCTGTCGATGTCCTGTATCGATCAGATATTTTGTCAGCAGGTACGCACCTTTCGCATCATCCAGAAGAATCGTCGGTTTATTTTTCATCTGCAGGTAGCTTCCCTGGATAAAGACATACGGGATGCCCATACGGTCAAGCTGCTCATACAGAGGCATATTTCTGCACAAAATCTGGCTTTTGCTCGGTTCGATGATCAGTCCGTCCACATCCTTGGTCAGGATGTCTTCGAGGCACTGTGCTTCTTTCTGCCGGCTGTTTCCGGTATTTTTCAGCATGATACTGTACCCCTGTTCTGTCAGTACCCGATCCATCCCCTGGATCAGACGTGGAAAAATGTAATCGGAAATATAAGTCGTAACCACTGCAATATTTTTCGAATTCTTCCGGTGTGCCATCCTGTCGGAACAGAAAGTTCCTTTGCCATGTTTTGTTGTAATATATCCGTCTGTTACCAGAATCGCCAGTGCTTTTCGCACTGTATGGCGGCTGATCTCATATTCCTGCGCCAGTTCATTTTCCGATGGCAGTTTCGCGCCGGGTCGGATCTCACCGGAAAGAATCTTACTTTTCAATTCTTCCATCAGGGACATATATTTTTTCCCTTTCTCCGTAATACACACCTCCTGCCTGTATTCTTTCTTCTATCTTATAACTTGTATGCACAACTTTACAAGTTGTATTTCTCAATTTTATTTTTTTATAAAATCCTCTTGCTTTTTGTCAGCTGATATGCTATATTCTGACCTGTCGCAAAGCCCATAAAAACAAGGTCTTACAGGGCTGACCGCCGATTTCCGGCGTAGGTCATATACTTTCAGTATATGCCTCCACGGCATCCGCCAGATATCCATGTACCCATGTCTGTCTGACTCAAAAGCCGCGTGAAAATGAATCGAGTGTTCGTGACCTTCCACTCGTAAAACAAAACTAAAGGAGAAACTGAATATGAAAAAACAAAGTAACACATTGTTCCTCGCACAATCTGCGATGATCGCGGCAATCTATGTGGTTCTGACCGTGATTCTGGCACCGTTTTCCTATGGAGAGGTACAGGTTCGTGTCTCAGAGGCACTGACCATCCTTCCGGTATTTACGCCTGCAGCTATCCCCGGTCTGTTCGTGGGATGCCTGATCAGTAATATTCTTGGCGGATGTATCCTTCCGGATATTATCTTCGGCAGTATCGCCACCTTACTGGGCGCCTGCTTCACCTATCTGCTTCGCAACCGGAACAAATTCCTAGCTCCACTGCCACCGATCATTTCCAATATCCTGATTGTTCCCTTTGTTCTGCACTACGGCTATCAGGTGCCGCTTCCGATTCCGTTTCTGATGGGTACGGTCGGTATCGGAGAAGTGATTTCCTGTGGAATCCTGGGCATGATTGTGTATACAATTCTTGATAAACACAGAGTTGCTATTTTTCGCACAGCTGCATAATTATTTAATAGTTTTCGGTCTCGTGCAGGCACGGACTTTGGTTCGTTGCTCGCATAAAAAAGAGAAGAGGTATCTGTTTTCACAGATATCTCTTCTTTTTTATGCATATATTCTTATTATCTGACTACTGATCTTCTGCTTTCCTGTGACCAGGCTGGGCTTTACAGTTCAATCAGTTCCTTCGGAGAACCCGTCAGGTTTCTGCAACCTGTTTCGGTAACCAGCACCATATCTTCAATACGAACGCCACCGAATCCCGGTACATAGATACCCGGTTCCACAGTTTCGATCATACCTGCCTGCAGCACGGTTTCATCAGACGGAGCAAGTCCTGGTTTCTCATGAATAAACAGACCCACACTGTGACCAAGACTGTGACCAAAACAGTCACCGTAACCAGCTTTTGTAATGATATCTCTGGCGGCCTTATCCACTTCCTTACCTGTTTTTCCGGCTTTTACAGCAGCAAGGCCAGCCAGTTGTGCTTCCAGAACCACGTTGTAGATCTCTTTCTGTTTATCATTGGCTTTTCCGATTACTACAGTTCTTGTCATATCAGAGCAGTATCCCTCATACTTGCATCCGAAATCCATCGTTACAAAGTCTCCGGCTTCCAGTTTCTTTCTGCCCGGAATCGCATGCGGCATAGAGGAGTTCAGTCCGGAAGCAATAATGGTATTAAATCCGAGATCTTCTGCTCCTGCTTTTTTCATCTGATATTCCAGTTCTGCTGCCACTTCCAGTTCACTGACTCCCGGTTTCAGAAAATCCAGGATCCTGGAAAATGCAACATCACCGATATGCTCTGCCTGTGCCAGATATTCGATTTCTTCTGCAGTTTTGATTCTGCGAAGTGCATCCACTTTTCCCCCCATCGGCACCCACTTTTTAACCGGAAGTGCTTTTTTCATCTTGTCGAACTGGTTGCAAAGCAGCGACTGATCTTCGTATCCGATTGCCAGTGTGCCTTCTTCTTTTTCCAGACATTCTACAAAAATCTGCTCTCTGGTATGTCCGCGATGTTCCTGAACAATGGTAAAATCACTTTCTTTTTCTGCCTGTTCCGTATAACGGGAATCTGTAATCAGGACCTGCTGGGTGGCAGATATGTACAGTGCACCCTCTCCTCCGCGGAAACCACTGATGTGTCTCATGTTATAGGGATCGGTGATGATCATTCCCCCCAGTCCTTCTTTTTTAATAAGCTCCTGTGCTTTACTCATGATGCCTTTCTCCTTTTCTGTCCCCGGTCATCTTCCCTGTACCGGAGTATCCTGATTTTATTTTACACCGCTTCGAGTGCCTGCGCAAGGTCTGCAATCAAATCATCCACATCTTCAATACCAACTGAGAGACGGATCAGATCCGGAAGAACACCTGCCTCAATCAGCTGTTCTTCATTCAGCTGTCTGTGGGTATGGCTTGCCGGATGCAGAACGCAGGTACGGGCATCTGCCACATGAGTTACAATTGCGATCAGTTTCAGTGCATTGGTGAATCGCATTGCACCTTCTTTCCCTCCTTTAGGACCGAAACAAAGTACACCACAGACACCATTTGGCATATATTTTTCTGCCAGCTGATGGTATTTGCTGCTTTCCAGCCCTGCATATTCCACCCATGCCACTTTTTCATGATTTTCCAGAAATTTCGCGATCTTTAATGCATTCTCACAGTGTCGCGGTACTCTCAGGTGCAATGTTTCCAGGCCTACATTGGTCAGAAATGCATTCATCGGAGACTGGCAGGAACCCATATCTCGCATCAGCTGTGCTACCGCTTTCTGAATATAGGCTTTTTTCCCGAATTTCTGTGTGTAAATAACACCATGATACGATTCATCCGGTGTGGTCAGACCCGGAAATTTTTCTTTGTGAGCTTCCCAGTCAAAGTTTCCACTGTCCACGATACAGCCACCCAGTGCCATGGCATGTCCATCCATATATTTTGTCGTGGAATGTGTGACGATATCCACACCAAATTGAAATGGCTGGCAGTTGATCGGTGTTGCAAAGGTATTATCACAGATCATCGGTACTCCATGGCTGTGTGCCAGATTCACGAATTTTGCAATATCAAGTACAACACCTGCCGGGTTGGAAATTGTCTCGGCAAATACTGCTTTTGTATTCGGTTTAAAGTATTTTTCCAGTTCTTCTTCCGGCAGATCCTGATCCACCAGATCTACTTCCACTCCGAAACGATGCAGGGTAACGGCTAACAGATTAGAAGTTCCGCCATAGATTTTTGCCGCACAGATGATATGATCTCCTGCCTCACAGATATTAGTCACCGCAAGCATCGTAGCTGCCTGACCGGAAGAAGTAAGCATAGCTGCCACGCCCCCCTCAAGATCACAGATTTTCTGTGCTACAATATCGCAGGTCGGATTCTGCAAACGGGAATAAAAGTAACCTTCTTTCTCCAGATCAAACAGTTTTCCCATCTCTTCGCTTGTCTCATAGCGGAACGTAGTGCTCTGATAAATCGGCAGTACTCTCGGTTCTCCGTTCTTGGGCTGCCATCCTCCCTGGACACAAATAGTATCTTTTTTCAGTTCCATATAATAATTCCTCTTTTCCTTAGGGTTTTATGGTTTTATTGTAGACGATAAAAAGGGGAAATGCAACCATTTCCCCTTTTTCTTTCTATCCTTTGATTGAATTATTTTACTGTTCACTGATAATATCCCGCACTGAATTATATAATTTCAGCTGTTTTTCTTATACACCCAAAGAAGTCCCTTTAACAGCAGATCATCATCCAGGATCACGTCTTCTTTGCAATATGGAACAATACTCTTTGCCAGACCTCCGGTAGCGATCACCGTTGCTTTTTCACCCAGTTCTTCTTCCATCCGAAGGATCACACCATCGATCAGTGCCGCATTGCTGTAGACGATGCCGCTCTTCATACATTCAATGGTATTTTTCCCGATCACCCGTTTCGGTGCTTCCAGATCGATGCCGGAAAGCTGCGCAGCTCTCGCCGTCAGTGCATCCAGAGAAGTCCGCACACCGGGAAGAATCATGCCGCCGATATAGTTTTTCTTTCTGTCGACTACACAAACCGTCGTCGCAGTTCCCATATCAAAGATGATCATCGGTGGTTTGTATTCTCTGATAGCTCCCACCGCATCTGCAATCAGATCACTTCCCACCTGTGCCGGGTTGTCCATCAGAATATTCATGCCGGTTTTAATTCCGGGGCCAAGCACCATGACTTCTTTTTTCAGTATTTTTTCGGCTGCCAGTTTTACAATCTGTGTAATCTGTGGTACAACAGAACACACGATACCACCCTCAAGTTCTTTCGGAGACATCTTGAAAATATCCAGTACATTTTTGATCACAATGGCATATTCCAGTTCTGTCTTACTTCTGTCTGTGGAAACCCGCTCGATAAAATAGGTTTTCTGTTCATCGATACATCCCACTACGATGTTGGTATTTCCGATATCAATAGCTAATATCATAATTCTCTCCCTTATAACTGTTTCTCTGTCTGTTCCAGAATCTTATTCATAATCTCCACTGCCGTTTCTTCCTTGCTTAACAACGGAAGCTGTGTTTCATCGTCTCCGGTGATCAGTGTTACAATATTGGTATCTCCGGCAAATCCGGCACCTTCCACTTTCACATTATTTGCCACGATCATATCCAGATTCTTTTTCTTCAATTTCTTTCTGGAATTTTCCAGCATATGTTCCGTCTCCATGGAAAATCCACACAGAAACTGATTCGCCCTCTTATGTTCACCCAGATATTTCAGAATATCATCCGTCCGTTCCATCTCAATAGAGAGTTCTCCGTCCGTTTTCTTCACTTTCTGCTCACTGATCGTTTTCGGACGGTAATCTGCCACAGCCGCCGCCTTGATCACGATATCCTGCCGGTCAGATCTGCCGGTCACCGCCTCATACATCTCTCTCGCTGTTGTAACCGGCACCACATCCACAAAGAGTGGTGGTTTTATGGCAGTTTTTCCACTGACCAGTGTCACCTCCGCACCTCGCATGCTACAGACTTTTGCAATCGCATACCCCATTTTTCCGCTGGAGTGATTCGTCAGATACCGCACCGGATCGATCGGTTCCTGGGTCGGTCCTGCTGTCACAAGGATTTTTTTGCCTTTCAGATCTTTTTCATAAGCCACTTCCTGTAAAATGTATTCGAGCAGAGTCTCAGGCTCAGGCATCTTTCCTTTGCCCACGTCTTTACATGCCAGAAGTCCGACTGCCGGCTGAATCACTTCATATCCATAGTGTTCCAGCTTTTTCAGATTATCCTGCACGATTGGATTTTCAAACATCTGTGTATTCATCGCAGGAGAAATGATTTTTTTGCATTTACATGCCATCACCGTTGTTGTCAGCATGTCATCTGCAATTCCATTGGCAATTTTTCCGATCACATTGGCAGAAGCCGGTGCTACCAGAACCACGTCCGCCCGCTTTGCCAGCGCCACATGTTCTACCGAATACTGAAAATTCCGGTCGAACGTATCCACCAGACACTTATTTCCTGTTAAGGTCTCGAAGGTGATGGGATTGATAAAATTCGTGGCATTTTGTGTCATCAGCACCTGCACATCAGCGTGAAGTTTGCCAAGGGCACTCGCCAGAGAAGCGATCTTATATGCTGCAATACTTCCGCTTACCGCCAGAACCACTGTTTTTCCTTTCAACATAGGTTGTCCGTCCTTTCTTCTCATCCGCTGGTCCTCCCTGTCGGGTGTACCGCGTATTTTATATCCTTTTTATTATAGCCTACTGCCCCGAAAATGCAACCTGCAGCACATAAGTCTGGCTTTGTTCGTCGGAAAATACAATATTTCCCAGCGACTGCAGCATGGATTCGTTCAGAGCCGCATATTTTTCCCGTTCTCTCGCACCCACAAAAATATATTTTATTCGATATTTTTCCAGCAGTTTTTTTACTTCTTCCTGGTTCGTCGAGGTATAGATAGCCTCTACCTCCTGTGCACGCTCATTCAGCGCCCCGGTATCGCCTCGCCACAGCCATTCATGAACATACCAGCCGAGCACTGTGGGAAGTCCCGTCATCGCGGACACCCGTTCATAGTCACTGTAACTGTCTCCATTTGCCTCAAGAACCACCGGATCGCCGGTAACATGTTCATTGAGCCAGCGGATCGCCGCAGCGTCTTCCGGAAAAGTTGTCTCAAGATATGCGGTGGCATCCAGTCCCTGATACTGCGCCGGGTTCCATACCTGACCAAACCATGCATGCACAGCAGTTACCGTATAAAAACAACAGCCCACAAAACAGGCAAACACCACGCTGGTCAGAATTTTCCGTATCACATGCCTCTTCTCCATCCACAGACGGATCAGTGCATACCCAAATAAGATTCCAAACATCGTAAATGCCTGATAGGTCAATTTGAACATTGTGTTGGATCTGGCATATTCTTTTTCATAGATATCTCTCACATAAACGATCTCCGGGATCACGATCAGCCCCAGAGCCGAGATCCCCAGCAACACACCGAAAGCATCCGCTTTTTTCGCACCTTCCCGTTTCACGCACCAGAAAAAAAGCACTGTCCCGATGGCCGGAAGTCCCCAGATCAGCCAGTACTGATATGGTCTGGAATGGTTCTGTGCAAGTGCCACTTCACTGACCATGCTCTGAAACTGCAAAGTAAACGGCAGTGCAGCTATGTTTGCCAGTAAGAATACCCATACCGCATGAAGCAGGCTGATCCCCATCGTCATTCTCATACGATGCGATTTTTCCAGTTCTTTATAGTTCTGGCAGTTGCACCAGATCACTCCCATGCCACCCATCACATAGTAGATGACAAAATCCCAGTAATTCGTCCAGTGAAACATACCGATCAGAAAAGCAAACACCAGCACGTAGGGATCTGTCAGAGCTGCCGCCACCTGGTTTTTATAAAAATTCCTGTTTCCTGTCACCTCCGCCTGCAGCGCATTTTTTCCGCTGTAATGTTGCATCATCGCATAAACCAGACTGATCAGTGCCACCACAAACATCAGATTGACCACATGGGCATGTAAGTCGCCCAAAACAAAGGAGTAGGAAGGGAATTCATGAATCGTTTTGTCATTTCCCGCCGGATAATAGCCAATATAACGGGTGGAATTCGGAAACCAGTAAGTATAATCCCCTTTTGGCAGATGAAAGATCTCCCGGATCCACGGAAGAAGTTTTCCGATCACCACATAATGCATATTTCCGGCAAGAGATACCCCTGCCCCCGCAAGGGCACCGCCAAGCAGTGCCGGTTTTTCTCTTTTCCAGCTGTCAAGTACCATCTGGCGTACCAGAGCAAACGGAACGGAAAAACAAAACCCTGCCACCAGTGTCCGCATCAGATTGTACGTCTGTGCCACCTGCGTATTGGTCAGTTTCGTTAAAAATACAGCAAAATACTGTCCGCCATAATAATAGTTGATTTTTGCTCCCGCATACCACAGATCCTTCGCCGGAAGTGTGGTACTGCGCATCATCGCCATCATAAACCCATAGTCCATGAACTTTTCTGTTCCGTACGCTGCCGGGCGAAATCCCGCCACATAAGTCCATAGAAGAAAGAATAAGATAAATACCAGTTCATCATCCAGCACTGTCTGGTACCATTCTGTTGTAAATTTCCAGGACGTTTTGTCCTTTATCTTTTGTTTCTTTAACGCAATCCAGACACCCCAGCAGACAGCTGCCAGTACACCTGTGCTTACAAGACAGCCCACATGCGTAAACGGTACAATTCCCGTACTTGCTCCCAGCCACATCAAAAATCCCGCACCGGCAATACCGAATATCTTTGCCACCAGATATCCTCTGTCACGGAATCCGGAAAAAAGATACTGGCAAAGCGGAAAACTGCACCATCCAAGCACCAGTATGGTCAGCCACCAGACAGCAAATACTTTTCCGTCCTCTTTTAACAGAACCTGTGCACTCATAAAAAGCACCATCAGTATAACAGCTTTCCATATTCCCTTTCTTTTCTCATTCACTGTTTCGCACCTCCCCACTTCCGGAAGTCTTTTAGTGTTGTTTTACCGATTTTTACAATTTTTTTCATATTAATAGAATTGACTCCACCCTGTCGCGGACGGAATGTAATTGGATAATACATTACCCGCCGTCCTTCTTTTGTATATCGCACCGTCATCAGTACATTTGCCAGAAAATACTGTGCTGGGATCTCTTTTAAAACTTCTTCCAGTTCTACAGCCCGCATCAGCCGGAACGGTGTATTGGCATCTTCCACCCAGCAGTGAAATGTCACAAGGATCACCAGTCGAAGAACCCGTGTCACAAAGATCCGCCGCCAGCCGTCCTGTCTTCTTTTTCTGCTTCCAATCAAAAGCCCACACTTTTTCCTGTCTTCCCACAGCTTCCAGAATTCTTCCGGCACAGTCTGTCCATCTGAATCTGTCTGAAAAATATAATCTGCCCCTTCCGCAATCGCACAGCGGTAGCCATATAAAATAGTGGCACCGTGTCCCTGGTTTTCTTTTTTTACCGTGCGAAGCTGCGGATATTTTCCCTGCAGCTGATCCAGTTCCTCCTGCGTCCGATCTGTACTTCCGTCGTTGATGACAAACAGTCGACTGTCCCCTCCTGTTTTTTCCACGATGGGATGCCACTGTGCTACTACATTTTCTATGTTTTCTTCCTCGTTATATGCCGGAATCACGATGATCAGCCGATCCTGATTTTGTTCTGTTATTTCACTCATGATTTCTTTCTCCCCTTTTCTTTCCCCACATATTTCCCTTTGATCTTTTTCCGTAACTGTGAAGTTACTGAACAGTTACCTTTTTCCATTATAATCGAACTTACCCACAACGTAAAGTCGATCAGAGCAAAGTTTCCCCACAGTAACCACATCCCCATACAACTACAACCGTCCTATCTTCCCGGAAGAAATCAAAATTGATCCGGTGGATCAATTATTGATATGCAACGCAACTTTAAAAGAGATCTTCCGGTTCTTTGCCGGCAGATCTCTTTCGTCTGTTAGTCTTCTATCTTTTGTTCTTTTCTGTATCTTCGCATCTTCCCCGGTGTACTCTCAAACCTGGATTTGTACATTTTCATAAATAATTTATAATTAGTGAAGCCATGGATCTCCAGCAGCTTCTGTACACTCAGATCTGTTCTCTGCAAATCTCTGACAACATGTTCCATTCTCACCGAATTCACATAATCCAGAAATGTCATGCCCATATATTTTTTAAAAAATCTGGTGAAATAATCCGGATTCAGGGAAACCAGCCGTGCGATCTCCTGCAGCGAAATTTCTTCCATATAATGTTCCTTCACATATGAAGTGATCATTCCCAGCCGTTCCATATATTTTTCCGATATTTCCATCTTATCAGAAGTAACCGATACACTGAAATCTTTTACCAGTACAGCCAGCAGATGATATATCCGGCTGTAGAACTCCAGGGTTTCTTCCGGTGACTGAAAAGGATGCAGTTCTGCAAGAGTACTCAGTGCGCTCTCCACCAGAAAAGTATCCATCCGTTGCTTCTTTCCGGTGATCTTTTCACAGACAAATTCCAGACCGTCGATCTGAGGAATAAACCGTTTCATCATCGGATAAGGGATCTGTATCAGCATCTCCCTGCACTGTCGTGGACACTGCACACTGTGTACCACCCGGGAATTAATTACCAGAAAATCTCCTTTTTTCATCCGGATGCATTCTTCCTCTCCCAAATAACAGTCTTCGCTTCCCTCCAGAAGATATAGAATCTCAAGCCCGTTATGCCAGTGAGGTGCAGTGTAATCCCTGTTGTGCCACAGGACGTTAAAAAATACATCTTCTTTAGACGGATATTTGATTGCCTCGTACCGGTATGTCTGTTTATGCATTGTAAACTAACGCCATAAATACCAGTTCTTCGTCATTTGGATTCTCCAGAGAATGGCTCTGTCCCACTTCGATCACACATACATCTCCAGGCCCTACCTCTGTTCTTGTACCATCACTGTCCACAAATACCCCTTTTCCCTTTAAAATGAAATAAGGCTCTGTATTCCCCACATGCTGATGCCAGCCAACGCTGCTGTGCGGACGAAGTACTGCCATGGCATACATGGAACCGTGTCCGTTCAGTTCTTCTTCAGATACAATGTGGTGAAATTCCACACTGCCTTCACCTCCACGCGGATGTTCTACGACTGCTACCTTTGTTTTTCTTACCATAAGATATCTTCTCCCTTCTTTCCCCGTTATATTCTTTACCGGATCTTCATAAAAACATTTTTGCTTTACAGAAAACAATTCCTGTAAGTCAAAAAAGCTCCCTGAATCACTTCAAGGAGCTTTGTAAGCTGATGACGGGAATTGAACCCGTGACCCCTTCCTTACCAAGGAAGTGCTCTACCTCTGAGCCACATCAGCATCTGCAGCGTTTTTATCTGTCCGCTACAGTTAGATAGTTTAGCAAAAGCTCCGGAAAAAGTCAAGCATAATTTTCATATTTTTCAGATTTTTTTAAATATTTTATTTTTTCCTGCCAAGACTCTCCCGGACCTTACCCTTGATTCGTTGCAGAGCATTGTCAATGGACTTGGATGATTTGTTCATCTTTTCACCAATCTGCTGATAATTATTTCCATCCAGATAAAGTGTCAGAACTTCATTTTCAAAAGTACTTAGCTGTTTTCTGATTTTTTCTTCCATCTGCACGGCATTTTCCTGTGCAATAATGATTGTCTCAGGACTCTGTTCTGTTTTACTGCCCATCTGTGTTTCCCATTCTTCTCCATTCATAGAAATATAGGAATTCAGTGGCTGATGTTTCTGCCTGGTGGATGACTGGATGGCATTATACATCTGCCGGTCCACACACAGTTGGGCAAACGTATAAAAAGAAGCCTCTTTATCCCCGCGATAATCCCGGATCGCTTTGAAGAGTCCGATCATTCCTTCCTGAATCAGATCATCCGCTTCTCCTCCTGCAAGATAGAGAACACGGGCTTTCTGGCGTACAACAAACTTGTATTTTTCCAGCAGATAATCCATAACCTCTGTATCCCCCTGCCGAAGCAGTTCCACCAGTTCCTCGTCTGTGTACTCTGTATATTCCTTCATCCTGTTTTCCTCACTGTTATCCACGCTGACGGGCGATCTCAAAAGCCAAAACCCCTGCTGCCACAGAAGCATTCAGGGAATCAATATCTCCTTTCATCGGAATCGAGGCTACAAAATCACAGGTTTCTTTGATTAATCTGCTGACTCCTTCTCCTTCGTTTCCGATTACCAGACCCATCGGTCCTTTCAGATCCATCTGATAATACGGCGTACCGTCCATATCTGCACATACGAACCACATGCCTTCTTTTTTCAGTTGTTCCATGGTCTGTTTTAAATTGGTTACTTTTGCAACCGGTGTATAATTGATTGCCCCTGCTGAAGTACGGGCAACAGTCGGGGTAAGCCCCACTGCTCTTCGTTTTGGTATGATTACACCGTGTGCACCTGCCAGATTCGCTGTTCGGATCATAGCTCCCAGATTGTGTGGATCTTCGATATTATCCAGTACGAAAATAAAAGGAGCTTCCCCTTTTTCCCTGGCTTTTTCCAGAATATCTTCCACTGTAGCATACTCATACGAAGCCGCCATCGCAATAACACCCTGGTGATGACCTGTTTCAGATAACTGATCCAGGCGTTCTTTTTTTACATAATTGATGATCGTATCACCTTTTTTTGCTTCCCGGATAATGGTTCTCACCGGTCCGTCCGGACATCCATCCAAAACATATAATTTGTCAATCGGTTTTCCCGCGCGTAATGCCTCTAAAACCGCGTTTCTTCCTTCGATTTTATTTTCCATCTTTCAGTGCCTCCAATCCAATTTTGATCAGATCAATCATTCTGCAGTACTGATCTGTCAGATACAGATACCCCATAACCGCCTCAAATCCCGTCGCACGGCGATAATCCCCTGTAGTGGCATTCTTCGCTGTAGTGTAGGACTTTGCATTTCGACCTCTCTTGTAGACTGCTTCTTCTTCCTGGGTAAAATGTGGCTCCAGCACCTGCACCATCTCCGACTGTGCCTGAGCTTTTACCAACCGGCTTGCCTGTTTATGCAGCTTATTCACCTGGCAGTTGCCCTGTTTGATCAGGATGGTGCGGATATATAACTCATAGATCCCGTCTCCGATATAGGCAAGTGTCAGCGGAGAGTAAGAGCGGATATCCGGATCCTTCAACTGAAACTGTTCTTTCAGATATGTTATGCTCGTTTCCATTTTACGCCCTCTCTGGTATCTTCCAGAATAATTCCCTGTGCCAGCAGTTCATCACGGATCTCATCGGCACGTTTGAAGTCTCTGGCTTTTCTTGCTGCCTGACGTTCTTCGATCATTTTTTCGATCTCAGCATCCAGATTTTCTTCTTTCTTTTCTACCTGAAGCCCCAGTACATCACTTAATGCAACAATCTCCTTTTTCAGTGCTGTGACAAATGCTCCGGAAGAAGCATCATTTGCATTGGTATTGGCAAATTTAACCAGTTCAAAGATTGCAGAGATTGCATCTGCGGTATTCAGATCATCATCCATGGCGTCTTCAAATTTTTTGCGGTACACAGGAATCTCTGCAAGCAGTTTTTCCTCTGCATCTGACAGAACATCCACTGCTGCTTCCTGTGCAAGATGTGTCAGATTGGAAACCGCAGTCACAATACGTTCCAGAGCATTCTTAGAAGATTCCATGATCTCTCTGCTGAAGTTGATCGGGCTTCTGTAATGTGCGCTTAACATGAAGAATCGCAGCACCTGGAGATCATACTGTTCACCGATTTCTCTTACGGTAAAGAAGTTACCCAGGGATTTGGACATTTTGCGGTTATCAATATTCAGGAAACCATTATGCAGCCAGTAATGAGCAAAAGTCTTTCCGTTACAGCACTCGCTCTGCGCGATCTCATTTTCATGGTGCGGGAAGATCAGATCCTCCCCACCGGCATGAATATCGATTTCCTCACCCAGATATTTTTTTGCCATCACAGAACACTCGATGTGCCATCCCGGACGTCCTTCACCCCATGGAGATACCCAGAAAGGTTCTCCTTCTTTTTTCGGTTTCCACAGGACGAAATCCAGCGGATCTTCTTTCTGATCTTCGCCGGACACCAGAAGAGAACGATTACCGGATCTAAGATCATCCAGATTTTTGTGGGATAATTTTCCATATTCTTCAAACTTTCTGGTACGGAAGTATACCGTTCCGTTTACATCATACGCATATCCTTTTTCCATCAGTGTTTCGATCATGGCAATCATACCATCGATCTCCTGCGTTGCCTGCGGGTGGGTAGTGGCCGGTTTTACATTCATATCCGCCATATCTTTTTTACATTCTTTGATATAACGTTCTGAAACTTCTTCTGCACTTACGCCTTCTTCGATGGATTTTTTGATGATTTTATCGTCTACATCAGTAAAATTAGATACGAAATTCACTTCATATCCCTTATATTCCATATAACGGCGCACGGTGTCGAAAACAATCATCGGACGGGCGTTACCGATATGGATAAAGTTATATACCGTAGGTCCACAGACATACATGGTAACTTTACCTTCCTGTAATGGTACGAATTCTTCTTTTTTCTTTGTCAGTGTATTATACAGTTTCATCTTGTTATTCTCCTTTTTTATTTTTGATAAAACGAAGTTCTTTTTCCACTTCCAGCAGTCGGTTGGTCACTTCCGTGTATTCCTTCTGCAACGTTTTCAGATCATCCAGCACCGGATCCGGCAGATGACAGTGATCCATACTGGTTCTCGGTACTTTCATATTTTTCTGACGAACCACACGTCCCGGAATACCTACTACGGTACAGTTCGGTGGCACCTCCTCGATCACAACAGATCCGGCTCCGATCTTGGAGTTGGCTCCGACAGTGAAAGAACCGATGATTTTTGCTCCTGCGCTTACCATAACGTTGTCTTCCAGAGTCGGGTGCCGCTTGCCGGTTTCTTTTCCGTTTCCCCCCAGGGTAACACCCTGATATAAGGTTACATTATCGCCAATGATCGTAGTTTCTCCAATGATCACACCGCTTCCATGGTCAATGAACAGTCCTTTCCCAATCGTAGCGCCCGGATGAATCTCAATCCCGGTCTTTCTGGCTGCACGCTGAGAGATCCACCGTGCCAGAAAGTAATGACCTTTCAGATATAATTTGTGTGCCCGTCTGTATTTGATCATCACCCGAAAGCTCGGATATAACAGCACTTCCAAAGGTGTCTTGATTGCCGGGTCTCGTTCCTGAATCACCTGGAACTCTTCTTTGATATGACTGATAAAACTCATTGTTCCCTCCATTTTATTTTCTGTAAACAGAAAAAGGATGACTGTCTCAATAAGAGACGAAGTCATCCGTGGTTCCACTCTTTTTGAAGACGTATCTTCCGGATTCGTCTTCCACTTTCTGCCCTTAACGCCTGCCTGCGAATCCGGCTACTCTCTTTCACCGTATCAGCTCCCGGATGCACTTCACCGACGATTCCCCGGGACTGCTTCCAGCCAGTGACTGTCCCTCTCTGTGGTTCCTCTTTCAGATACTCTTTCCGTTCTTCGCTTTTCTCATGCTTTCTGCCTTATAGTTTATGAAAAAAAAGTAGTTTTGTCAACTCCTACCGCCTGGATTTTGATTCTAATTTCTTTTGTCTTTTGTTTTATTTATGCTATAATAATGGAAATTGTTTTATCTTGTAATTATAAAGATATCGAACAGTTACAAGTATTGTTAGTATTCATAACTTCTGAGGTGACAAGAATGCCAAATTACGAAAGTATTACTCTGAGGGAAGATCTTCATATTCGCAAGATCTATTCCATTCACTATTTTGAATATATGAAAGACTATGTATTTGACGGGGAATCTCACGATTTTTGGGAATTTGTCTTCGTAGACAGCGGCAATCTTTTCGTGACCGCGGGTGATAAAGAAGTCCTTCTTGCTTCTAATGAGATGATTTTTCATAAGCCAAATGAATTTCATGCATTGCGGGGAGACGGAGAAACTTCTCCGAATCTCGTCGTAGTTTCTTTTGAATGCACAAATCCCTGCATGAAGTTCTTTGAAAATTGCCGGGTATCTCTGAATCAGAACGAACGGTTTTATCTGGGGCAGATTATCTCTGAAACCAGAAAAACTTTTTATACACCATTAAACAATCCTAACATCTGCCTGCTGGAACGCAATTCCGTTCATGATTTCGGCAGTGAACAGATTATTTTTTTGTCGCTTGAACTGCTTCTGATCAGTCTGCAGCGTCGCTACAGCACACCGCCTGCTATTGATCCGGTTGCCAGCCCGCCATTCAGCGATCATCCGATGATCCGCAGAGATACCGATGAAGTCTTCCAGGAAATCATACAGTATCTACAGCGAAATCTTTCTGAGCATCTGTCGGTTGTTCAGATCTGCAAGGAAAATTCTGTAGGGCGTTCACAATTGCAGAAAATGTTTCATGAAAAAACAGGCTGCGGCGTTATCGACTACTTCTGCCGCCTGAAAATCGAAACCGCCCAGAAAATGATCCGCCAGAGGCGATATAACTACACTCAGATTTCCGATATGCTGGGCTATTCCTCCTACCAGTATTTTTCTTTGCAATTCAAAAAATTTACCCGAATGACCCCATCCGAGTATGCATCATCCGTAAAAAATTTTTCTGGCACAGAATAGCAACTAGAGCGTGTCTGAAAAAGGCTTTTCGTGAGCTGCGAGTCCCAGTTTGTGGGAGATTTTATCCGAATGAGGGCGGCGTAGCGGGCTACGGCAACCGAACGAGGGTAAAATCTCCCGCAAAGTGGGGCTTGCAGATTGCGGAAATGATTTTTCAGACACGCTCTAAAGTACCAACCTACGCGACGCGGCTTTTATCATCAATAATTTGTGTAGGTAACAAATAACATAAATCAATAAAAAACAAAAGGGAAGACATTCAGCCAAAACCGAATACCTTCCCTTTTTCACACACTCTTTTCTCCCGGTTGGAATAAGACGGACGCAGCTGGTGACTGCTTGCTGATCTGGCAACACTTTGTGGGCGCTTAGGGCAAACTTTGAGATCCGACGCCTACGCAGACTTTCGCGCGGGTCAGCCGACCCGTGTGAATATAGTCGCAGTTAGCGGCTAGCTCAAAGTTGCCCTGCCCACGTTACCAGACCAGCAAGCAGTCGCCTGCCGCGTCCGTCTTATTCCAACCTACTTAACTCTCTTCTCAATCTCCCGATTCACTCTCTTCCTCATCTCCACTAGATAAGCAATACTTCTCGGATAAGACTCAAACTCTACCTTCTCTCCGCCTTCCGGTTCAATACACTTCATAACCACATCTCTTCCTGCAAGTTCTTCCAGATAATTCATGGCACAAAGATCACTCATTGCCTCATCCATCAGCATGATACGCAGAGATTCTTCCGGCTCTTTGTCAGCTCCCGGATATACCAAAAAAGGATCTCCTGACGGAAATGCCCCTGCTGCATCCGTACAGCGATATGGGTCGATCGGGAAGATGGAATGTTCTGCATTGTAGAAGTTGTAGCCCCAGTGCAGGAATCCATCCAGTTGGTATTTGTACATCTGCGTACCCAGAATTCTGGTACGGTAACCCGGCTGTACGATGAAACGGTTTGTTACATCCACGTACTGTCCGGTGCAATAATATCCCCACAGCTTTTCCGGACGTTTCTCCAGGAATGGCTGAATATGGTTGACTGCGCATACCGGCTGAGATACCAGACCTTTTTCATAGAATTCGTAATCGGACAGCGCATCCATCATCTGATAACCTTCCAGATCTTTTTCCACAACTTCTTTGGCTGCTTTATAAGAATCAAACTGCTCCCGGGAAGGCTCGTCAGAAATATGAAAATATGCCACCTCAGAGATCCCCAGTTTCTCCAGTTCCGGTTTCAGTGCTGCCAGGAACTGATGCAGGAACTCACTGTATTCTTTTCCTGCTGCTTCTGTGTCCCATCCAAACAGCTGCACCAGTTCCCCATCTTTCTCACCCATAACCTTCGGAGCCATCGTTGCTCCCCACTGGCTGAACAGATGAGAAATCTCATAATATTTGATACCACAGCGTTTACACATATCTACCCATCGCTCGAACTTATCGAAACCGAAGGTATATCCGTTCTCTGTTACATGTACATCTACCAGCTGTACGGTACGTCTCTCTCCACCGATTGCTGTATCCAGAGGAGGAGTAAATACCGGCGTCAGCAACATGTTACATTTTCTTTTTACGGCTGTGCGTACAAAATTTTCCACGATCTTCCAGTATTCCTCACTGAACACTTCCACGCCGTAATAATTTGCCAGACAATCCGAATGAAACCACTCTGTGTGTGGTACTGCCAGCTCCGGAAGTTCTGCATCTACTACATGAATCAACTCTATCGAACTGCCCAGAACTTCTCCTTCCACTACCATATCCACTTTTATGGTATGGTCTCCGGCAGCGAGTCCTGTGGTGTCCACATCGATCCAAAGACTCTTCCACTGTCCGCTGATCAGTTCCACACCCCACGGCTGGATCTCACTCAGCAGATCCGGATACAGACCCGGTTTGGTGGTCAGATAATCCTCATCTGCCACCATATGTGCCGGATATTCACAGGGAACCAGGCGGACACTTCTCACACGTACCTGCTCTTTGTCATCGGCCGTCACCTGCACCTGTGCTCTTCCTTTTCTCTCACCACCCCAGTAATAAGCCATCTGGAAAGATACCGTCTCTTTTTTCAGTGCGGTGATCACATCTTCCATTCCCTCTCCACTCGGCTCCTGATCCGGGAACACTTTTTCCAGCGAAGTAATTTTTTTAACTTTTAACAGTTCCATAGCTACCCCCTTATACATTTTTAATTTTTTAACCTTTTATACCACTCAGCGCAATACCTTCCACGAACTGTTTCTGTAAGAACACATACATGATGAACGGGAACAGGAAAGATACTGTTGCACCTGCCATGATCAGACCATAGTTTGTCTGGTACTGTGTTTTTAACAGAGACAATGCTACCGTCAGGGTATACATATCGGAATTGGATGTGGATACCAACGGCCACAGGAAATCATTCCAGGAAGTTACAAAGGTAAATACAACCAGTGAAATCAGTACGGGTTTGATCAGCGGAATAACGATCTGAATGAAGATCCGGTACTCCGGGCATCCGTCTACTTTCGCAGCTTCCAGCAGTTCATCCGGTACCGTATCCATAAACTGACGGATCAGGAATACACCGAATGCATTCAAAATGACAACAATCAGAGCAAAATATGTATTGGTCAGTCCCGCTTTGTTCATCATGATGAATACCGGAATCATCGTTACCTGTCCCGGAATCATCAGGGTCAGCAGATACATACGGAAAATCATCTTGCTGCCCGGAAATTTTTTCTTCGCAAATCCATAGGCTGCCATGGATGCAATAATACAGTTAAACAGACAGGAACAGAATACAACGATCACACTGTTTGTCAGTGCTCTGATAAATCCTGTCTTTTTCAGTACGTAGTTAAAGTTTGTAAAATCTCCAAAGTTAATATCACTCCAGTGTAACATCAGCGTGGTAGACTGGGTGAATGACATGATTACCATGTAGATAAAAGGTGCGATACAGATAGCTGCAAAGACTAACAAAATCAATAATCCAAGAATGGAAAAGACGGTCCATTTCTGTTTTTTCTTCATGTCTATTTCGCCTCCTTTTTCTCTTTAAAGAACAGATCTTCCACTACATTGATGATAATAATCATAAGTAACAGGAACATGGCCATTGCACATGCATATCCCATTTTGTACTGTTTAAACGCTGCATTATAGATACCCATAACCAGAGTGACACTGGAATGACCAGGGCCTCCACCTGTCATCAGGTAAGCCAGGTCGAATACCTGGAAGGACCAGATAATACCAAGGGTAACTACCAGATACGTGATCGGTTTTAATACCGGGAGCGTGATCTTGGTAAACTGCTGCAGCGGTGTCGCTCCATCCACTCTTGCCGCCTCATACAGATCTTTCTGGATTCCCATGATACCTGCATAATAGATAACCAGGAAATATCCTACGTTTTTCCATACTGCAACAATACAGATACTTAACAGAGAAGTTTTGGTACTACCCAGCCAGTTAACAGAAGAAATATGGAAGAAATTCAGAATGTTATTCAGAAAACCACCATCTGTATTCAGGATGATTCTCCATACTGTACCTGCGGTAACTGCAGATGCGATAACCGGAATAAACATAACACTTCGTAAGAATTCACCTTTTTTATTCTGTATCTTTGCTGCCAGAAAAGCTGCAAATGCCAGTGCCAGAATCGTCTGTACCGGAACAGTCATAACCACATACAGCAGAGTATTTTTTGCTGCATCTGTCACATAACTGTCTTTAAACATTTTGATATAATTATCAAGTCCTACAAATTTCGGCGAATTCATAATATTATATTCTGTAAAACTGAAATAGCCGGACATGAAAATCGGAATAATACAAAAAATCAAAATCAATACAAAACTCGGGAGAATATAAATAACTCCCTGTACTGCTTCTTTTGTTTTTCTTGACATGTCATTTCTCCTTTTTATCTTGTTTGCCCCATTGTGAAACGAGAGGGACGGTACACCGGTTACTCCTATGCACCATCCCCCTCTTATTACTAACCTTCTCTAACTAAATTTCCATCTGATTATTTCAGATTGGAGTCATAGTATTCTGTTGTGTTTTTCAGAACTTCTTCCGGAGTCAGTTCACCAAGCATCATAGACTGCATATTCTTATACAGGGTATCATACATGGAACTTGCGCCTTTGAATACCGGCAGTGACTGGAACTTGTCTGTCTGATTTGTGAACAGATCGGCAAATTTCTCATCTCCGCTGTAGGTATCGTCTGCAGTGATCGGCGGCTGCTCAGATACTCTTTCATGGAAATCTGCCATTACATCTTTGCTGGTCACATATTTCATAAGTTTGATGGCAAGATCTTTGTTTTTGCATTTGTTAAACAGTACCAGACTATCTGATGCTACAAATGTCTTTGTATTTTCCGGACCGGACAGAATAGAGTAATCCCAGTTGATTCCATCTACTTTTGCCAGGTTGCTGGATGCTGCGACTGTCATAGCAGCTTCACCATTCTTGAATGGTTCCAGAGAGTCATCTGTAGAAGTACTTGTTTCTGGAATCAGGCCTTCTTCTTTCATATCTGCAAGGAACTGTGTCGCTTTCAGACCGGCCTCAGAATCGATGGTCAGATTACCGTCTTCATCAACAATCTGTGCACCAGCTCCCCAGAAATATGGCCAGTATACTTCGTTCAGTGCTCCATAATGGGTACTTCCCCAGGTCGCACTCAGCGGTGCAACATCCGGATTACTTGCTTTTACTGCTTCGCATGCCGCTTTCAGTTCATCCCAGTTGGTCGGAACGGCATCCACACCCGCTTCTTTCAGGATATCCATGTTTGCTGCCAGAAGTCTCGGATTACCAACAACTACAGGCAGTGCATACTGTCCATCCTGGATATTTCCCAGATCGTAGTACAGGTAATTTGCTTTTTCATCATCTGTAAAGTATTCATCGATGTCTGCCAAGGCACCCATATCGATATAGTCATAGAACATTTCCATGTACAGATATCCTACATCCGGTCCGTCGTTGGAATTTACACCGGTCAGATATTTTTCTTCATAATTATCCCACGGAATAATCTCTACGTTTACTTCACAATTATTCTCTTTCTCAAACGCATCCATCTTTTCGTTCCAGAATTCTTCGTCTGTCACTTCTCCGTCCGCAGATGCAAAGGTCGGGAACCAAAAAGTCAGTTTATCTTTTCCGCCTGAGGAAGAGGAAGATGAATCACTGCTTCCTGAACTTCCACCACAGCCTGCCAGCATACCGGCTGTCATAGTTGCTGCCAATAAACACGCTACCACTTTTTTCTTATTCATATTTTTCCTCCTTCGTTCTTTTTCACAATCGTCTGTGATTTTTTTCCTTTCTTTTAACAAAATTATATCTTCTTTGTCGTACAGAAGCTATATAGAATCGTCCAGTTTTCACATAAAATTGTCCTTGAAATCCCAAAAAAGCAGCACAATTAACCAATAGCCCTCTCTTTTTTTCATAAGTGAAATGTTCTTTGCAACTTCCCATATAAAAAAGAAAGGCCACAGTACCTGTGACCTCTTTGTCTGTATTATTTTATACGATTCCCGCTTTTTTGTCAATCCTGTGCCGTTTGTATGCAGCAGATCGCCTGGGATGAAATACCCTGCAGTGTACCGGTAAATCCAAGTCCCTCTTCTGTGGTTGCTTTGATATTGACCTGGTCTTCGGAAAGTTCCAGTGCATCTGCCACATTTTTGATCATCTGATCGATGTGAGGCAGTAACTTCGGTTTCTGTGCAATGATCGTGGCATCAATATTTACAATCTGATAGCCCTTTTCTTTTAATAAAGCTCCCACTTTCTGCAATAACAGGATACTTGAGATTCCTTTATACTGCGGATCTGTATCCGGGAAATGTCTTCCGATATCCCGGAGTGCTGCTGCACCCAGAAGTGCATCCATGATCGCATGAACAACTACATCCGCATCCGAGTGTCCCAGAAGTCCCAGCTCCCACGGTATCTTCACACCGCCAAGGATCAGGTCCCGTCCTTCCGTCAGTTTATGTACATCATATCCCATTCCTACCCGTACCATATTTTTTCCTCTCTTTCTTTTTCCGTATCTGTTCAGTATTTTTACAGTTATTCCCGTCATCTCAACTTACTTTCTTCTTATTATTTAATCCGAATTGTATTCTCTGTCTGTCATGATACCTTATTTTTCCCTGCTTTGCAACAGGGCACTCCAGGTCTTTTCCCCTACAATGCCATCTGCCGGCAGTCCTCTGGTTTTCTGAAAATTTCGGATATTCTGTTCTGTTTTTTCTCCGAAAATTCCGTCTGTCTGCCCTCCTTCGCTCCACACATTCAGATAGAGCGACAGCCTTTTCTGGATCCACCGCGTAAGTTCTCCTTTCGCACCTTTCCGAACCGTTGGACAGCCCATCAGTGTCCGCGAACCGAAAATCCCATCAACGGCTCCCGGCTGATATCCCTGCCGGATCAGTTCTATTTGCAGTGCCAGGATCCATTCTCTCTGTGTACTGTCCGCTGTCAGTGCCTTCACTTCTGTATGCGGACTATCCTTTCCGGAAGATGTGGTTTTTCCGGTCGATGTATCCGATTCCGGCCAGGTTGCCTGAAAAGCATAGATATTTCCATACTCTTTTCGCAGTCTTTCCGAGGTACTTCCCCAGTCCGGCAGCTGAAAATGTAGTTTATCCACAATGGATTTCCAGTCTCCACCCCATTCCAGGCCCAACGATTCTCCGATAGCTCCGACTCTCTGAAAATAATTTCCCGACTCGTTATAGGCTCCTTTTCCGTCCTTTCGATAGACATCAAAAGCCACTCCCCACTGATGCATGGAGCGATAGGTACTCCCCGGTGCATTGGTCACCACCGGACCCGGCTTGGTTCTTCCCTGGTCATACAGTCGGTTTTGTTCCTGTACCGTCCGAAAACACTCTCCGATTCCGATCGGACATCCCTGTTTTTCGCAGACAGTCACCAGTTCTTTCGCCAGTTTCTGTAAATGTGGATGACATTTGGTCAGATCCCGTCCCATATTGATATTTCTCTCCCGGAAATTTCTCTCCTGCTATTTTATGCAACAACCGGATTTTTGTGCATCCTTACTTTCTTCTATAGACCGTTCATTATTCGATCTGTTTTTTCCATTCCTTATACGCTTTCGAATCGTTGTTATTTTTCCTCTTTTCGAAATTTTTTAATTTTTTTCAAAAAAGTGCTTGACTTTTTCATAGCAGTTTTATATAATCGTAGAGCAGGTTGCGGTTGGCAACCACGAAAAATGGCGAGATAGCTCAGTTGGCTAGAGCACACGGTTCATACCCGTGGTGTCGAGGGTTCGAATCCCCCTCTCGCTACTTCAACAACTGTATATCAGTGTTGACCCTGGAATCTTAGCTCAGCTGGGAGAGCATCTGCCTTACAAGCAGAGGGTCACAGGTTCGAGCCCTGTAGGTTCCACTTCTTCTTTGGAAGACAATTTCATATGGCGAGATAGCTCAGTTGGCTAGAGCACACGGTTCATACCCGTGGTGTCGAGGGTTCGAATCCCCCTCTCGCTACTTTAAAGAAACGTTAGTGGCGTTTCTTTTTTTTACATATATATCAAAACTGATACGGTAAATCATTTAACTCCCACTATATAATTTTTATACGTTATGAGCATGTACTTATATGACCGACCTGTTTTTTCAAAGCTCATCTTTTTTGAGAAAGGAATTTCTGCCATGTCTAATCTACAGGTTAATATGACCAAAGACCCTATTGTAAAATCCCTGGTGATTTTTGCGCTCCCTATTTTGTTTTCCAACATTTTTCAGCAGCTATACAATACAATCGATATTATGATTGTCGGTAACTTCCTTGGTGACAGTTCTCTTGCCGCTATCGGCGCTTCTTCCTCAATCTACGAACTGTTGCTTGGCTTCTGCTTTGGTGTTGGAAACGGACTGAGCATCGTTGTCTCCCGTTATTTTGGACAGGGAGATAAAACTCTGCTGAAAAAATCTGTTGCCGGATCCATCATCATTGCTCTCATCCTGACAGCCATCCTGATGACCGCTTCTTCCCTGGGACTTTATCCACTGATGCGTGCCTTGAAAACACCGGAAAATCTTCTGGCAGAATCACATTCCTATGTATCCACCCTGACAACTTTTATCGGTGTCATGTTTGCCTACAATCTGCTGGCAGGACTTTTACGGGGAATCGGAAACAGCTTTATGCCGCTGGTTTTCCTGATTATTTCTTCCCTGACCAACATCTTGCTGGATCTTTTATTTATCACACGATTTCAGATGGGTATCCGCGGTGCTGCTGTTGCCACAGTCATCGCGCAGGGATTTTCCGTTATTCTCTGTCTGATCTATATTATCCGGAAAACACCGATTCTGGTTCCGGAACGGCAGCATTTTGCGGTTGGCAAAAAGCTTTATCGCGAGCTTACCACCCAGGGACTTTCCATGGGCTTTATGAACGCAGTGGTTTCCTCCGGAACCGTTATCTTACAGAGTGCGATCAACGGTCTTGGCGAAGTGTATATCGCCTGCCATGCAACGGCAAGAAAGTTAAATTCCTTCTGTCTGATGCCGGTCAGCACCATCGGAGCTTCCATGTCCACCTTTGTTTCCCAGAACCGTGGTGCCGGAAACAAAGACCGGATCCGCAAGGGTATACGCACTGCCTGTATCATGGACGTCTGCTGGGGTGTTACAGCGATAATCATTCTCTTTTCCTTCGCTCGAAATCTGGTTACACTGTTCGGCTCCACACAGGATGTGATTCTGGATAACTCGGCCCTGTACCTGCGGTTTACCGCTCCGTTCTATGCGGTGCTCGGTATCCTCTTCAATATGAGAAATTCTTTGCAGGCACTGGGTGAAAAAACAAAACCACTGATTTCCAGCTTTATCGAATGTGCCGGAAAGATCATCTTCGCCCTGTTTATCATCCCGGTGATGGGTTACTGGGGCGTCATCATCTGTGAACCACTGATCTGGTGTTTCATGACTGCGCAGCTGGTTTACTGTTATTTGCATGTGCCGTATCTTAGAAAAGAAAACGCGTAATTGATGATAAAAAAACGGGAAACAAATGATAATCTTCTGATTGTACCATTTGTTTCCCGTTTCTTCTTTCCGTGACTTTGTCGGACTTTATTCTTTCTCAGTTACAAAGTCTTCTGTATCGTCAGCTTCTTACAGGCATTCCTCATTTTTTTATTTACCTGTTCTTGCAGTTCCAGTAAGAAAGCTGCATTTCTCAGATAATCAGAAAATGTGATCTTCATACCTGCCATTTTTTCAATTAGTGTTCCCAAAATCATCGCTTTCGCAATTATTATATATACAATTGCGAAACACGTTTTCTACAAAGCAGTCTCTCGTATGTAGTTTTAGCCCTGTAATCCGTTCGCCTGGCGGATCATATCTTCAATGACGATATCATAGATCTCACCGATAGTGTTGCAATAAGCCAGCACTTTCCATGGTTCGTTAGTATGGAAATGGATCTTCACCAAATCTTCATCTCCTGCCACAATCAGGCTGTTGCCCTCGTAATGTTCTGTAATATATTCGGATATGGCATCCTCGTCCAGATCTTCATCTCTTCTGTCGATCAGAAGCTGTGTGTCATAGCGGTATGCAAACTGATCGTCTTCTGCATCAATTGAATGTACTCCCATTGTTTCTACCTCCATATTCTGTGTACTGAATAGTTATTTTTATTTTACCATAAAATACGAATGTGTCCACAGATTTCTTCATTCATGCATTTTCCCTTTTTCTTATCTGTCCTCTTTTTATTCATCTTCCTTTACATAAAATCCATAACCGCCTTCCACCGGCATCGATTTTACTTTCATATCTTCAATCCAGATATACGTTCGGTTCTGTAAAAATAAGATCAGCTGATCGATATCGGCTTCTTCTCCTTCTACTTCCATCTCCACGCTACCATCATACAGGTTCCGTACCCATCCGTTCAGTCCTAGCTCTTCTGCTTTCTGTACCGCATAATAACGAAATCCTACGCCCTGGACGCGTCCGTAAAAATAAATATGTTTTCTGATCTTTGTTTCCTGTTCCATTCCTTTTTCCTCACAATTTTGCAATTTCTTCTGCGATATCCTCTATACTTCTTTTATCTGTATCAATTTTCACTGTTGACAGCCTGTTATAACAGGCAAGTCGTTCTATGCTTCGATCCAGTATATCCTCCGTCCTTTTTCCCTCTTCGATATCTTTTTTCAGTCGTTCCCGTAATTCACTTTCCTTTGCTGTTAAAGATATTGTCCTGATTTTACAATCCGTTTTATTTAGTTGTTCTACAATATAATCTATAATCTCCTGCTGATGCATTACCCAGCAAAAGATTATATTGTCATAAACGGAGCATTGTATAAACTGATTCAATAAAAAACAGATATTTTCTAAAACCATTTTCTTAGTCTCTTCCGTGACCCAGAACGGATCAGCATCCCAGCACCAGTCACCGTCTAAAAATACACTGTTTGGTAACTTTCTCTTCAATTGCTGACAAATTGTAGTTTTTCCGACTCCCATCGTTCCGCCAACTAAATATACATTCTTCACACTATAACACCTCCCGTTTGTCTCATTTTATTATATCGTGATCCGCACATTCCGTGCTTTCCGCTGCTTCGCAGCTATCACGATCACCATTCGCCGCTCCCGATGAATAAGCTGCGCTTATTCCCGCTCGCTAACGCTCATTATATCATACAGACAGCAAAAAGACTGCCCAGCTGGTACTTTTACCGGGCAGTCTTTTTGCTCTTATTTACTTTTAAGGAATGTTTTTGTCAGGGTTTCTTCCTATTTAAAATATGCAACACCGGATTCGAAGATCTTGATATCCTGTTCTCCGTAGATGTTCATGGCTACGGCATCGCCGCGGCGTTCGCTGTGAGCCATCTTTCCGAGTACACGACCATCTGGGCTTGTGATTCCTTCGATAGCTGCGTAGGAACCGTTGACGTTCCATTCTTCATCCATGGATACGTTTCCATTCAGATCACAGTACTGGGTTGCTACCTGACCGTTTGCGAAGAGTTTATCGATCCACTCTTTGTTTGCCACGAAACGGCCCTCTCCATGAGATGCCGGGTTGACATATACTTTGCCAAGTTCTGCCTGTGCCAGCCATGGGGATTTGTTGGTTACTACTTTGGTGTAAACCATCTTAGAAATATGTCTGCCGATGGTATTGTAAGTCAGTGTCGGTGAATCTGCAGTCTGTCCTACGATCTCACCATAAGGAACCAGTCCCAGTTTGATCAGAGCCTGGAATCCGTTACAGATACCAAGTGCCAGACCATCTCTCTCATTCAACAGTTTTGTTACGGCTTCTTTGATCTTCGCATTCTGAAAAGCAGTTGCAAAGAATTTTGCAGAACCATCCGGTTCATCACCGGCGGAGAATCCGCCTGGGAACATGATGATCTGTGCCTGATTGATTGCTTCCTCGAAGATTGCCACAGAATCACGGATATCTTCTGCCGTCAGATTCTTGAATACTCTTGTGATCACATCCGCACCGGCACGTTCAAATGCTTTCGCACTGTCGTACTCACAGTTGGTACCCGGGAATACCGGGATAAATACGGTCGGACGTGCTACTTTATGTTTGCACACATGGATGCTGTCTGCTTTGTAAAGCGGGCTTTCCACTTTCTCCATGTTATCGGTTCCTTTGGTCTTGAAGACTTTCTCCAGAGTTCCGGTCCATGCATCCAGTGCTTCTTTCATGGAGATTTCCATTCCATCTTTGTATGTGAATTTTGCATCGTCTGTCACTTCACCGATAACAGTATACGTTACAGACAGTTCTTCGACTTTGTCAGCCGGTACTTCGCAGATGATATCACCAAATCCCGGTGCAAACAGATCTCTCTCGTCCAGATTGTGTTCAATCTTCACACCCAGCTGATTACCGAATGCCATCTTGCTGACTGCTGCTGCGATACCATGACGATCCAGTGCGTAAGCGGAAAGAACTTTGCCATCCAGGATATCCTGATGCAGTTTTCCGTACTGATCCATAGTTGCTGCATAATCCGGCAGATCATAGCTGTCTTTCGGCAGACGGATCCATACCAGTTTGCTTCCTGCCTTTTTCAGTTCCGGTGTGATAATATCCTGTTTCTTAGCCACATCTACCGCAAAGGAAACCAGTGTCGGCGGAACATCAATATCGTTGAAGGTTCCGGACATACTGTCCTTTCCACCGATAGATGGAAGGCCAAATCCCATCTGTGCCGCATATGCACCAAGCAACGCTGCAAATGGCTGACTCCAACGTTCCGGATCCTCTGTCATTCGACGGAAGTATTCCTGGAAGGTGAAACGGATCTTGGAGTAATCTCCGCCGTTCGCTACGATACGTGCAATAGATTCTACAACTGCATAAACTGCACCGTGATATGGGCTCCAGCTGGATACATATGGATCAAATCCGTAGCTCATCATAGTCACAGTATCTGTTTTTCCGTTCATTACCGGAACCTTAGCCACCATAGCCTGAGTTTCTGTCAGCTGATATTTACCACCATATGGCATAAATACACTTCCGGCCCCGATGGATCCGTCGAACATCTCTACCAGCCCCTTCTGAGAACAGGTATTCAGATCAGCCAGCATAGATAACCATGCTGCTTTGGTATCTGCAGGAGCTTTTTCTTCACGCTCCAGAACATTTCCCTCTTTATTCGGAATATCTACCAGAACTTCTGTCTCCTGATGCGCACCGTTGGTATCCAGGAAAGCACGGGAAATATTAACAACTTCTTTTCCTCTCCAGTTCAGTACCAGACGCGGTTCTTCGGTAACAACAGCTACTACAACAGCTTCCAGGTTTTCTTCGTTGGCATATTTCATGAATTCGTCAACGTCTTTCGGATCTACAACAACAGCCATACGTTCCTGAGACTCGGAAATAGCAATTTCTGTTCCATCCAGACCGGCATATTTTTTCGGTACCTTATCCAGATTGATCTGCAGTCCCGGTGCCAGTTCTCCGATTGCTACAGATACACCGCCTGCACCAAAGTCATTACATTTTTTGATCAGTTTGCTGACTTCTTCTCTACGGAACATACGCTGGATCTTACGTTCTGTCGGAGCGTTACCTTTCTGTACCTCGGCACCACAAACTTCGATAGAAGCTTCTGTATGTACTTTGGAAGAACCGGTTGCACCACCGATACCGTCACGGCCGGTACGTCCACCTAACAGGATGATGATATCGCCCGGATCAGAATTCTCTCTCTTGACAGCACGTCTCGGAGCCGCACCCATGACAGCACCGATCTCCATACGTTTTGCCACATAATTCGGATGATAGATTTCTTTTACATAACCGGTAGCCAGACCGATCTGGTTACCATAGGAGCTGTAGCCATGGGCTGCACCACGAACCAGTTTCTTCTGTGGCAGTTTTCCTTTCAGAGTCTCTTTTACAGAAACTGTAGGATCTGCAGCACCGGTCACACGCATTGCCTGATATACATACGTACGTCCTGACAGCGGATCACGGATCGCACCACCCAGACAGGTAGCAGCACCACCAAAAGGTTCGATCTCGGTCGGATGGTTATGTGTTTCATTCTTAAAGTTGATAAGCCATTCTTCTTCTTTTCCGTCTACATCCACCGGAACCACGATGGAGCAGGCATTGATCTCATCGGATTCTTCCTGATCCTGCAGTTTCCCTTCAGATTTCAGCTTTTTCATAGCAAGAAGCGCCAGGTCCATCAGACAGATAAATTTGTCATCTCTTCCCTTGTAGAGAACTTCTCTGTCTGCCAGATACTGTTCATAAGTTTTCACGATCGGCTCTTTGTAATCGCCATCTTTGAATGTTACATTTTTCAGTTCTGTGGAGAAGGTAGTATGACGGCAGTGATCGGACCAGTACGTATCCAGCACACGGATCTCTGTCATGGATGGATTTCTTTTCTCTTCGTTTTTAAAATAATTCTGGATATGCTGGAAATCCTTAAATGTCATAGCCAGATTCAAAGAAGCGTACAGTTCTTTCAGAGCTGCTTCTTCCATATCGATAAAACCATCAAAGATTTTAACATCTTCCGGTTCTTCAAATTTTGTTACCAGAGTCTCCGGTTTTACCATTCCTGTCTCGCGGGAATCCACCGGGTTGATACAGTGATTTTTGATTGCTTCGAATTCTTCGTCCGTGATATTTCCTTCAATCACATATGTGGTTGCTGATTTAATGATCGGCTGCTCATCTTCTTTCAGGAACTGTACACACTGCACTGCGGAATCTGCTCTCTGGTCAAACTGACCCGGCAGGTATTCCACGGAAAATACTCTTGCTCCTTCTGCCATCGGAATCTGCTCTTTATACAGTACATCTACCGGTGGCTCTGAGAATACACATGTACATGCTTTCTCAAACACTTCCTCTGAAATATTTTCCACATCGTAACGAATATATACATGAACTGCTGTCACAGTCTTAATCCCAAGGTAGCTGCTGATCTCATGCTTTAATTCTTTTGCCTGTACCGCAAAATCAGGTTTCTTTTCTACATAAACACGTCTTACACTGCTCATCCTTCACCCTGTCCTTTCTGTGCACTCCTGTTTATAACTTCTGCAGAAATGCTCTTCGCGATACCAGAATCAATATCTGGCGTTTTCTTCGGTCTTATTTCCTTTTAAGGCCACTGGATCGCATCTCTCAGAGATCCAGTGTACTGTCACTATAAAAATACCACAGGATACATTATTAGTAAAATTAATATATTTAATCTTTTTAATAAGTTTTGCTTATTATTTGTTTATTTTTGTGAAAATACTGGATGCACCCACAAGATTTTGTTATACTGAAAGCAGTTATAAGGAGGACTTATCAAAAATGATGGATATAAACTACGAATTGTACAAAGTATTTTACTATGTGGCAATCTCCCTGAGCTTTTCGGACGCTTCCAAACAACTGTTTATCTCCCAGTCAGCTGTCAGCCAGTCTGTCAAAGTACTGGAAAAGAAACTGGGAATCACTCTGTTTATCCGAAGCACCAAACGGGTACAGCTGACACCTGAAGGAGAAACACTGCTTCGCCACATCGAACCGGCAATGAACCTGATCAAACGCGGAGAAGCGCAGATCATGGAAGCCAGTAACCTGGGGGGAGGTCAGCTTCGCATCGGCGCCAGCGATACCATCTGTCGGTATTATCTTGTTCCATTCCTGAACAAATTTCATAAAACCTACCCGAATGTCCACATCAAAGTCACGAATCAGACTTCCACCAAATGTGTGGATCTTCTGGAAATGGGACAGGTAGACCTGATTGTCACCAACTATCCGAACTCCCGGTTAAGTCATGGGGATCATATCCGGACGATCCACTCCTTCAGGGACTGCTTCATTGCAAGCTCAACCCACTACAAAGAACTGATGGATAAAAAACTGCACCTGAAAGATCTCCTGGACTACCCGATCATGATGCTCGACCGGAAAAGCACCACCAGCGAATTCCTGCACCACCTCTTCCAGCAACACCAGCTGGATCTGGTCCCGGAAATCGAACTGGGCAGTAACGACCTCCTGATTGATCTTGCCCGCATCGGTCTCGGCATCGCCTTTGTCCCGGACTACTGCATACCCGACGATGGCGAACTCTTCCCCCTGGACATCCAGGAAGAACTCCCGGGCCGAACCCTCGTCATCGCCCACAATCCCCAGCTGCCGCTGACCAAAGCAGCGAAGGAATTCCTGAACATTCTCTAACTCAAAAAAGGAGCATCCGTTTTCCAACCGATGCTCCCAACTTTTTTCTTTCTCCACAACAAACTTTACTTTTACCCCTCGTCCTCCACAATCAGAACACAGCCGCAGGCGCCTGTTCGTCCCCTTCATCCACCGCAGTCCCTGCCATTACCTCTCGTCCTGAACCCACTCCACCTCCCCTTGGCTAAAGCACAGCCGCGGGCAACAAAGCCTGGGCGGACAACACTTTGTGGGCGGTTAGAGCAAGCTTTAAGATTCGACGCTTACGTAGGCTTTCGCGAGGGTCAGCTGACCCTCGTGAATCATAGCCGAAGTTAGCGGCTAGCTCAAAGTTGCTCTGCCCACGTTGTCCGCCCAGGCTTTGTTGCCCGCGGCGTCCCTTTCGCCACACTCTCCCCCCTATCTCCCCCAAAACTCTTCCAGGACCTTCCCAACTCCCCTCCGGTCACAAACCACATACTCCTCCCATTCCCGTGGAAACAGCCCCGTATAATCCGGCAAACAAAACCTCTCATCCAGAAGTAAAATCACTCCCCGGTCTTCTTTCGTTCGAATCACCCTTCCTGCAGACTGCAGCACCTTATTCATTCCCGGAAACCGGTATGCATAATCAAACCCATTCTCCTTCTTTCTGTCATAAAACTGCTTCAGAATCTCTCTCTCATAACTCACCTGCGGAAGTCCGGTTCCCACGATCACAGCTCCAACAAGCCGCTCTCCAATGAGGTCGATTCCTTCCGCAAAAATTCCTCCCATCACACAAAATCCAAGCAGCGTCCCTGTATTTTCACTCTCGAAACGTTCCAGAAAATCCTCCCGTTCTTTCTCCTGCATCGACGGACTTTGCTGCAGAATCTCCACCCCATCCGTCCCATACAGTTCCATGTAGCGTTCCAGAATATCATCCAGCATTCGATACGACGGGAAGAAAATCATATAGTTTCCGGTATGAGAACACACTACCGCATGAATATACTCTGCAATCTTCCCATACTCTTCAGGTCCCCTCCTTGTGTACCGGCTGCTCACATCCCGGCCGAGGATCAGACACTTCTGTTCTTTGGCAAAGGGTGTCTGTGCATAGATCGCATAATCATCGCTTCGTCCGCTTAAAAGCTCCCGGTAATACATCACCGGAAGTAATGTAGCCGAAAAGAAAACAGTGCTTCTCCCTTTATCCATACAGTTTTGCAGGTTCTGTGCCGGATTCACACAAAACAGTTTAACACGAAATCTTCCATCCTCATCATGCTGTGTATAAATTACATAATTTTCATCGATGAGATCACTGATATACAGGAAACTCCGCACCTCAAAATAAAAATCCAGAAGTTCTTTTCGAAGTTCTCCATCACCAAGTTCCTCCAGATAGTTTTCCGTTTCACCCATCACAGAAAGCAATGCCAGCGAAAAATTTCCAATGGACGGAAGAACCTGGCAGGTCTCACATTCCCGTTTCCACTCAAGCATCTGCCGGTTGCACCGCTCCAGTGCTTTTTCCAGCTTTTTCCGGTATGGCTTCACCAGCTTTTTCATTCTCAGGATATCCTCCTTGTACAAAACCGCACTGTACATCTCCCGTCCCCGTTCCACCAGATTGTGAGCCTCATCGATCAAAAATACGTAATCTCCTTTCACACCTTCCGCAAAAAAACGGCGAAGATATACCTGTGGGTCAAATACATAATTATAGTCACAGATCACTCCATCCACCCAGACGGCGAGATCCAGACTCATCTCATACGGGCAGACCTGATACCTTTCCGCATAAGAAAGCAACATCTCCCGGTCATAAATTTCCTCTTTCTCCAAAAGCTCAAACACCGCATCATTTACCCGGTCAAAATGTCCCTTTGCCCTTGCACAGGCTGCCGGATTACACTCCATGCTGTCACACACACACAATTTTTCTTTTGCAGTCAAAAGCAGAGACTTCCAGCGAAGTCCATGCTTTTTCAGGATTTCAAAAGCTTCCCCTGCAACCGTACGGGTAATTGTTTTTGCAGTCAGATAAAAGATTCTTTCTGAGATTCCTTCTCCAACGGAGCGCACAGCCGGATACAGACATGACATCGTTTTGCCCACACCGGTAGGTGCCTGGATAAACAGCTGCTTTTCCCGCAAAATGGTCCGGTAAACACCATGTACCAGTTCCCGCTGTCCCTCCCGGTAAGGGAAAGGAAATTCCAGTCCGATCATGGATGCATTCCTCACTTTTTTCCACTCCTGGTGCCAGTGGGCCCAGATATAGTAGGTATCGGCAAGTTTCTGAAACCATGTTTTCAGTTCCTGCGCATCGAACATATAGGAGAACCTGCGAATCTCTTCCGTTTCCATGTTGCAGTATGTCATCTGTACTTCCATCTGTTTCAGCTGATTCTGTTCTGCATAGATCGCCGCATAACACCTGGCCTGTGCAAGATGTACCGGAACCGGTTCTTCCACAAACCTGAGTTCCCGGTGTACGCCTTTGATCTCATCGACCATCACATGATCTTCTTTTTCCTCTATTCCATCCGCCCGGCCTTCCACGAGCAAATCCAGATCTTCATAGCAGAAGCGGCAGTTGAGCGGCACCTCGGCCTGATAAGCAGCTCCCATCTGTCTCTGAATCTTTTTGTGGATTCTGGTTCCCTTTGCCAGCGACTCTTTATCTGCCCATCCGCCTCTCCTGTTGTCTATATCACCGGAACGCAGGATAAACTCCACCAGCTCCCTGACCGAAATCTTTACTTCTTCTTTTTCCATCCGCCCACCACCTTTCACTTTGCTTATTATAACTCATCCACCTGCCTTTGCCTATATTTCCGTAAATCAAAATTGATCCACCGGATCAATTATTGATATGCAACACAAACAAAAGAAAAATCTTCCGCAGGAACCATTTGGCTTCACCACGGAAGATTTTTCTTTTTTCGCATATCAAATCATTTTCAGATACCTTTATGCAATTGCAAATTTTTGAATTGCTTTGTCGAATTCTTTGTCTTCTCCATAACACTGAACGGTAAGTTCCTGTGTCAGATCCATACTCATGATTCCGAGAATGGATTTTGCATCAATAATTACACGATTGTAGAAGATGTCAATATCAAAGTCACATTTTCCAGCCGCCTTCACAAATTCTTCCACTTCACTCGCCTCATTTAATTTGATTTTGCTTGTTTTCATATCCTGCATTATATCAATCCTTTCTGAAACTCGCGGTAACAAAATCTGTGTACCGGTGTAGAATATCGGTACCCCCTTCTCCAACTGGTAGTACCACATATTCCGAGAATTGATTATCGCATCTGATGCGAAATTTGTCAACTTTTTAATCTTCTCTGTTTTATGTTGGTGTTGCACTATTTTTAGTGCTTTCTTTTACATTTTTCACCTGTTTTTTTGCTATTTGCACAGCATTCTCTCCGCATTGAAATCGTTTACAATTCAGAGCGGGCAATATTCTCTTGAAAATCAGCTTCTCTTTTTCAAATTTCGTCAAAAACAACATAAAAAAGGAACAGCATTTTCACACTGTTCCTCTGAAGGATTATCCAACGATTTTTTCTACTGCTTTATCCAGATATTCATTTTCTACCGCATGGAAAGCTCCCTTGTCGGCTGCTTCCGCATACAGTGGATTGATCGGCATCTTGCCGAGCACTTCTGTTCCCAGCTCTGCCACTATCTCATCAATATGACTCTCACCGAATACAGAAATATGTTTTCCGCAGTCCGGGCATACCAGATAGCTGTAGTTTTCCACAACACCCAGCACATTGATTTTCATCATCTGTGCCATCTTATAAGCTTTACGTACAATCATCTTTACCAGATCCTGCGGGGAAGATACGATCACGATACCTTCTACCGGCAGAGACTGGAAGACTGTCAGCGGTACATCACCGGTTCCAGGCGGCATATCTACGAACAGATAGTCCAGATCTCCCCAGATCACATCGGTCCAGAACTGTTTTACCATATTTGCCAGAATCGGTCCTCTCCAGATGACCGGTTCGTCTTCTCTCGGAAGCAACAGGTTTACAGACATTACCTTAATGCCGTTTTTTGCCTCGATCGGATAGATACCGGCATCTACTGCCTGTGCCGGACCCTTGACACCATACATCTTCGGGATGGAGGGTCCTGTGATATCCGCATCCAGGATACCTACTTTGTAACCTTTCTGTGCCATTCTATTTGCCAGAGATGCGGTAACGAAGGATTTACCAACGCCGCCTTTTCCGCTGACGATGCCAATCACATGTTTTACGTTGGACTGGCTGTTCATCTCTTCCAGCATACTCTTGGGCTGTTTGCTTGGACATCCTTCACAGCTTTCTTTGCTGCAGGATGTGTTGCTACATTCTTTTGCCATTGTCTGTCCTCTTTTCTCTTTTTATTTCATAAAGCGATCGATTGCTTTGTTCAGTTCTTCCAGAGCTTCCATATCCCCATCCTTAACTGCATCCACAATACAATGCTGTATGTGATCCTGTAAAATCACTTTTCCGGTATTATTAATTGCCGATTTGACTGCCGAAAGCTGGATCAGCACTTCCGAGCAGTCTCTGCCTTCTTCCACCATCCGACGGATCGATTCCAGATGACCGATAGCTCTTGACAACCGGTTAATTACCGCTTTTGTGTTTTCATGGGTATGGGTATGACTGTGCTTGACAACCGTTCCATCTTCCAGTACATGTACATGCTCTCCCATCTTTTTCCTCCCATCCATACATTCCCGGATCAGATCTCGGAAAATGTATATCGCTGATGCATCCCGGAAAAATAGACGTCAAATACTATACTGCCATCTTTCTGAATGCTTTTTTCGTAAGTTTCTTTCCGGCCTCCGCATCGTTCCCGGATATAGCTTTCCGGATCTTCACACTGGATTTCCTCAAAAAACTGATCTCTGGAATGATTCAGCGGACACTGGTTTATAATTTCTCTGATGACTTCATATTGTTTCATCTATCGTCCCTCCCACATCGTTTTTATTATAACAATCTTTTGCAAAAAGGACAACACATCCGGAAGAAAAAGGGAGAAGAAAAAGTGAGAAAACTGTTGCCTTTCCAACCGTAAGGTTGTATCATAGCATACAAGAAATTAAAATACATTTAAGGTGATTTTAAATGCATTTTGACTCGTAACTGTGAAGGTACTGAACATTTACGAAAGAAAAATAAATGAGTGATAAACAGCAGGAGGAAAAAGCACATGCAGCTTTTAGAAGAACGTATCTTAAAAGACGGAATTGTCAAACCGGGAAATGTTTTAAAGGTAGACAGTTTCTTAAATCACCAGATGGACATTGCATTCATCAATGAACTGGGAAAAGAATTCCAACGCCGGTTCGCTGATGCACCGATCACAAAGATTCTTACTATCGAAGCTTCCGGTATCGGTATTGCCTGTCTGGTAGCCCAGTATTTCCATGTCCCGGTTGTTTTCGCAAAGAAAGCACAGAGCCTGAATCTGGACGGAGAGATGTTTACCTCCAAAGTAGAATCCTTTACACACAAGAAAGTATATGATGTCATCCTTTCCAAGAAGTTCCTTGGACCGGAAGATCATGTACTCTTGATTGACGATTTTCTGGCAAACGGCTGCGCACTGATGGGTCTGATCGACATCGTAAACAAATCAGGAGCCACTCTGGAAGGTGCTGGTATAGTTATCGAAAAGGGCTTCCAGGAAGGTGGAAAGAAAATCCGTGAGATGGGTGTTCGCCTGGAGTCTCTGGCTATCGTAGAGTCCATGACCGACGATTCACTCACTTTCCGTCCGAATAATTAATCAGTCCCGGATCCTCTGAATCACCCGGGCAACCATTATATCTTGAGGTTTTTAAAAAAAGAACATTCCATTTTATTTGGAATGTTCTTTTGTAACTATTCAGTAGCCACTGTACCGCGAGGTGTTTTGGCATGAATATGCCAAAATCCCGAGACATACAAGCCAAAATGCCATCACCGAAGGTGATTTACGCGAGCAACGAGTCAAAGTCCGTGCTTGCACGGAACCTTGAGGAGTGCCGCGATAACGATAAAAACTCGCAAAGCGTGTTTTTATCGTTTAAATGCATTTTGGCACGTAACTGTGAAGGAACTGAACAGTTACGTGCTTTTTATTTTCTGTGTCTTTTGATGAACCACCGGTATCAGTTCCCGATATCCTCCTCATCAAATTCCACCACCGTATAATATCCCCGGTCTGTTTCTTTAATATCTTTTACAATCCCTTTTCGTGACTGCAGTCTCTCATAACCGGGATAGTTTTTACTCATGGCGATCATTGGCTGTATCGTATAATAATATGACGTTGGCAGAGCACTTTCTGTCACATCCACTTCCTGCCCCACTGTCAGAAGTCCCTGACGTTCCATCTTAAACTCCATATTTCGCATGATAGATCCTCCTTCCCTGTATGTCTGTTCCCATCTGCTTTTCTTCATAATCTTCTTTTCACTGTTTATCTGGTTTCGATACCTGTATTTTTTCCGGTGTTATGTAACAGTGAAAATACTGAACAGTTACGCTTTTATTATAGATTTCCCGTAAAAAAATACAAGACCATCTCTCCGCTTTTTCTTCCATTTTCAGTATTTTTCCAAAACATCGGAGGAAAATTGTGCAAAATTTTGTCTTGCGAAACAGGAATCGCCATTATATAATGGGGTACGTGATTTGAAATGCGGTTTCCGGAAGCTGTTGTTTTCGGAAGCTACAGCCAACCAAACATTCATAGAACAAAGGAGAACAAATATGGGTGGAATTTTTGGAGTTGCATCAAAAAGCAATTGTGTGTCTGATTTATTTTTTGGAACTGACTATCATTCCCATCTTGGTACACGCCGGGGTGGCATGGCAGTCTACGGCAAAGAAGGCGGATTCAACCGAGCGATCCACAATATCCAGAACGCTCCCTTCCGTACAAAATTTGAACGGGACGTGCAGGAATTAGAGGGTACTCTCGGTATCGGCTGTATCTCTGATACAGAACCGCAACCGCTTTTAGTTCAGTCTCATCTGGGAAGTTTTGCGATCACAACTGTTGGTAAGATTAATAATATGGACGAACTGGTAAAACGTTCTTTCGCCAACGGCTGCACACATTTTCTCGAAATGAGCGGCGGAGATATTAACGCTACAGAGATGGTGGCATCTCTCATCAATCAGAAATCTTCTCTGATCGAAGGCATTCGCTACGCGCAGGATGTTATTGAAGGATCTATGACCATGCTGGTTATGACTCCTGAAGGTATCTATGCGGCCAGAGACCGATTAGGCCGTACTCCACTGATCCTCGGAAAGAAAGAGGATGCGATCTGCGCTTCTTTTGAGAACTTTGCTTATTTTAATCTCGGTTACCATGACTACAAAGAACTGGGACCATCTGAGATTGTCTTCTTTACACCGGATGGTGTGGAAACTGTTTCTCCGGCAAAAAATGAAATGAAGATCTGCTCCTTCTTATGGGTTTACTATGGTTATCCTACCTCTTCCTATGAAGGAATCAACGTAGAACAGATGCGTTATAACTGCGGCGATATGCTTGCAAAGCGCGATAATGTATCTGCGGATATTGTTGCAGGTGTTCCGGACTCCGGTACCGCACATGCCATTGGTTATGCCAACCGTTCCGGTATTCCGTTTGCCCGCCCATTTATCAAATATACCCCAACCTGGCCGCGTTCCTTTATGCCGACACATCAGAGTCAGAGAGAGCAGATTGCTCACATGAAACTGATCCCGGTACGTGAACTGATCAAAGACAAGAGCATGGTGCTGATCGACGACTCTATCGTGCGTGGTACACAGCTTGGTCAGACAACCCAGTTCCTGTACGAGAGCGGAGCAAAAGAAGTACATATCCGTCCGGCATGTCCGCCGTTATTATACGGATGTAAATACCTGAACTTCTCCCGTTCCAAATCCGAGATGGATCTGATCACCCGCCGTGTGATCCAGAAACGGGAAGGTACGGTGACGGAAGCGATTCTGGAAGATTACGCCAATCCGGATTCTCACAACTATCACGAAATGCTTGATGAAATCGGCAAACAGCTGAACTTTACTTCTCTTCGCTATCATCGTCTCGACGATATGGTTGCTTCCATCGGACTGGAGCCATGCAAGGTTTGTACCTACTGCTTTGACGGAAAAGAATAAATAAAGCTTATACATAAAAATCCAGGCAGCCGTTTTTCACCGTTGCCTGGATTTTTGTTGCATTGTATATTCTCTTTATTTTTCCACCGGATATCCGCATTTTTTACAGTACTCTGCTCCGGGTTCAAGTTCCGCTCCACAGTTCGGGCAGGTACCTGCCGTTCTGACCGGCTGCTGATTCTGACTGCTGTTTGACGGATGATTCTCTCCAAAAAGCTCTTTTGCCTTATCTTTCAGATTATTTCCCACATCTTCCATTGTGGATTTGAAATCAAAACCGTTTGGATTCACCGATGTGCCATTCGGATTGGAACCGGAAGTCGGCCATACCGGCGGCGGTGTCTGGGCTGTGGTATTCCCGGTATAGTAGTAATAATCCCGCTGGCTTTCAGCCTGCTGTGGTGCGGTCTTTTCATAGGCGTCTGCGAAATTGTTCATCACATCACAGGCATAAAAGTACGATAAAAACGGAATATGCATCACGATCGTAAAGATCACCGGTGATTCGATATGCACGTTGTAGCGGTCACCTGCCTGATCCAGCCGGGATGCCAGCTGATACGTCCAGTACAGTCCGTAGATGCCACAGGTGATCCAGGAAAGGATCCATGCCAGGATATAATTCTGCGTCATTTTCCGGTCATCTCTGCAAACCCAGTTGGTATCTTCCCCATACTGATACCAGAAAAAGATATGATACAGACCGCAGGTCACGAGCCCTAGCAGTGCACTGACCAGACCATTTCTTCTTTTTATTCTCATATACGTTCGTCTCCTCTGTCATGTTCTGTTATTTGATGCACTTATTATACCATCAATGAAAATCTCTCACAATGGCACAACCCCCTCAGAAAATGAAGCTTCTCTTAATTTTTTCTTGTCCGTTTCTTATTTTACATCTATAATTACAAATAGGCTGATTTCAGTCGCAAAATCTGAACAGTAAAGGATATTTTATCTATGCATCTGGAAATCATTTTCAAAGATTCCAACCGGAAAAAAATATTTTTATCCAAAACAAAAACGTTATGCGCGGTCATCCTTTCCTACCATCTGCTGACCTGGTTTACCGGCTGTCCGTTCCGCTTCTTTTTCGGCATATCCTGCCCCGGCTGTGGAATGACCCGCGCGCTTCTCGCCGCTCTGCGCCTGGACTTTGCCGCCGCATTTTCCTACCATCCGTTGTTTTTCCTGCTGCCGTTTTTTCTGCTGGGGTATTATCTCGATCCCTGGATTAATTGGAGCCGTCACTACCTTCTTCTCGGATCTGTAGCTGCCCTCTTTGTACTCACCTACCTGGTTCGCCTGCTGTTCCTTCACGATCCGGTTGTAACCTGGCACCCGGCTTCCGGAACCCTCTTAAAACCATTCTTTCATCTTTTAAACATAAAACTTCCGTGATAGATTTCTCCGTTATTTTCACTGAAATCCATCCCGGAAGTTTTTAAAATCCAATCATCTGTACAAGAAAAACCGCCCCCGCGGCTCCGACAGCCACAGTAAGCAATCCCCGTTTCATATACGCCAGCACAATCGCCACCACACAGCCGACAACTGCACTCACCTCAGATCCCGTACTGGAAAAAATCGCCGGAAAGGTCATCGCCGAAAGCACCGCATAGGGCACGTAATACAGAAACGACTGTACTCGTTTGTCATTGATCTTTTTTCGGAAAATTGCCATTGGAAGCATACGGATCACATAAGTTGTCAATGCCATCACAAACATACTGACAATAATATACTTTGTACTCACCCTGCATTCTCCTCCTCATTTCTCGGAAATAACCATGCCGCAATTCCACTGACCAGAATCGTGATCAAAATGATCGCCCAGCCACCGGACAGATGTTTCAGCACAGGAAGACTGGAAAAGGCAACACTTGCTGCGATTGCCAAAATCACCGTGAACAGCACATTTTTTTGTTCTCTGGCCGGAGGAATGATAATGGCAATAAACATACCATACAAAGCAATTCCCATGGCACTGGATAATTTCTGCGGCATCAGCTGGGTGGCAGCACCACCCACAAAAGTCCCAAGAGTCCAGCCAACAACCGGCGTCAGGATCAGTCCTGCCATATAGGAAGCTGTTAATTTCCTGGGCTGCTGCATGGAAACTGCAAAAATCTCATCTGTAATTCCATAAGCAATCCCCAGTCTCTTCTTCATGGACATCTTACTTTCCACTTTCTGAGAAACAGACAGAGACATCAGGAAATAACGGATATTAATGATCAGCGTGGTCATGGCAATCTCAATCATAGAACCTCCGGCTACCATCAGATTCACCCCTGCAAACTGACCTGCACTGGTTACATTAGTCAGGGATATCAACACAGCTGTCCATAGCGGCAGGCCGGAACGAACCGCTGTAATTCCAAATGCCGCCGATACCGAAAAATATCCCAAACAAATGGGAATTCCGTGACGAATTCCCTGTAAAAATTCTCTCTTTTTCATTTTTCTCACCCTGTCCGCAACTGCTATCTGTCAGCCAAATTGCGAACACTTTCCCGTACAATTAATTCCGTGGGCAGTCTCATCCTGCCCACCGGCACCTCTTCTCCATAGATGCGCCGCATCAGAAGCCCAACTGCTTCTTTTCCCTTTTCTTCCGGCTTCTGCCGCATGGTCGTAAGCATCGGCCTGGAAAGTCTTGCATAAATATTATCATCGAAACCGGTGACCGACAGGTCTTCCGGCACAGAGATCCCTTTCGAATAAAAGATGCTGATAGCTTCATTTGCCAGAAAATCCGAGATAAAAAACGCCGCCGTATACCCTGTTTTCTTCACGTTTTGTGCAAACTGCCGCAGCACTTCGTGCCGGTAATTATCATGCTGTGGAAGATAAAAATAATCATCTTTGTAAAACTGCAGCTTATGTTCTTCCATCGCTTTCTGCAGTCCGCGAAATCTATACAGACTACTTCCCATTGGATGTTGCTGATCCCCAAAAAAGGCAATCTTTCGATGTCCCTGACCGATCAGATAAGAGGTCATCTCATACCCACCCTCATAGTCTTCTAATCCGATATTGTCAAATCCTTCACCATAGGAATCCACAAAAACAATGGGAATGGGGATCTGATGTACCAGAGCGGTACAAAACTCTGCTTCACATCCTAGCAGGATCGCACCTTCCAGACTGGAATTCTGCAGTACTTTTGCAAAACTCTCGTTATCGTCTACCGTTCCGCAAACCATGGCGCGATCGTATTTGCGCAGTTCCCGGTCAATTCCCTCCAACAGGCTCCCACAAAAGGGATCCGTCAGCACATGTTTTTTCTTTCCAAGACAAATATAGACCGCTACCAGATGATGCTGCGGTTCCCCACTGTTGTTTTTCTTTTCTTTCACATAATGATTACGGAGCAATGCTTCTTCGACACGTTGTCTGGTCTCCTGTGACATTTTTCCGGCACGTCCATTTAACACATTGGAAACAGTTGTGGCACTGACCCCCAGCTGATCTGCAATTTCCTTAATCGTGATCATTTCTCTCATCCTTCTTCTCGTAAGGTATATGGAAAATCTACTTTCATATCCCGGAAATAATATTCCCGGTCTCTTTCTGTAATCTCGCGTATCACACGGCATGGGTTGCCCACGGCAACCACATTGGCAGGAATATCTCTCGTAACGATACTTCCCGCACCGATCACCGAATTATCTCCGATCGTTACCCCAGGGAGCACAACAGAATTTGCTCCGATCCATACCTTATTGCCAATGTGGATAGGCAGCGAATAATGTGCACCCATCTCTCGATACAGCGGATAGACCGGATGGCCGGTGGTACAGATGGTTACATTGGGACCGATCATGACCTGATTGCCAATATACACATCCATATCATCTATGATGACCAGATTAAAATTGGCATAAAACTGATCCCCCAGATGAACATGATTACCGTAAGACATATGTACCGGACTTTCAATAAACACACGGTCCGTACAATGCCCGAGAATCCCTTTCAGAATTTCTTTTTTCTTCACATCCTCGCTCGGACGGGTGTTGTTATAGTCAAACATCACTTCTTTGCAGTGACGTCTCTGCGCTTCCAGTTTCTTTTCCTGTTCGATATCGATCGGATCTGTATGTCCATGTTCATAAAAAGGCATCCCGTTTTTGATTCGCTCCTCTAAGTGCATCTTTTCTCCTCCTTTTAAAAGCTCCGAATCTTATCGTCCGCTTCGCTTTCTGTCTTATCAATCTTCCGGATCACCACATAATAAGAAAAATTATCACTGACTTTAATCTCTACCCGGTCACCCACTTTATGTCCAAGAATCGCTTTCCCGATCGGTGATTCTGTACTGATCAGCCCACTCAGAGAATTGCCGCGGATCGAAGTTACCAGACGATAGGTTTCCTCCTCATCGTCATCTTCCATGTACAGTGTCACTGTATTATTCAGTCCCACTTCATCTTCTTTGGACTCTTCTGAAATCACAACTGCCGTCTTTAACATTCTCTCCAGATACCGGATCCGGCTCTCATTCTGATTTTTTTCTTTTTTTGCCGCATAGTATTCAAAATTTTCGCTGAGATCGCCCTGGGCTCTTGCCTCTTTTACCGCTTCGATAGCATCTTTCCGAACTACCAGTTTCCGGTATTCAATCTCTTTTTCTATTTTCTCCACATCATGTTTCGTTAATCGTTCTCCCACAATCCGTCTCCTCTTTCCCAACTGATATTTTTAACCTATTACGTAACTTTTCAGTACTCTCACCATTACGGACCGAAATACATATAAATGCCTTTGGCGATGCTGAATAATTACTCGATCACCTTATGATTCAGCCATTTTCTTCCATGAAACCGCAGGGTATAAAAGATACCACGGAGTGTCCAGTCAGAGAACATACCGATCCAGACTGCAATCGGTCCGAAACCAAAAACACGACAAAGAACCACACATAATGTTACCCTGCAAAGCCACATGGTTGTACAGGATAATATCATGGAGAATTTCACATCGCCTGCCGCCCGCATGGAATATGCCGGAATAAAAGCCGGTACCCATACGATTGGTTTGATGATGGTGATCCAGGTCACCATAAAGAAACACATCCTACCACTCTCTGCGCTCATACCTCCCAGATGGATGATTGGTTTTGTCAGAGCAAACACCAGCAGGCAGCTGATGATGATAACTACCTCAGATACCAGGCACATCTTTTTTGTATAGTATATCGCCTCATCCTTTCTTCCGGCACCGATACACTCTCCTACTACATTCATCAGACCGATGCCGATACCGATGGCTGCAATACCGTTCAGATTTTCCAGAATATTTGTCATCGCCTGTGCTGCGATTGCCGCAGTACCAAGAGTCGATACCGTAGACTGGATCGCCAGCTTACCAAACTGAAACATCCCGTTTTCGATACCCGTCGGGATACCAAGCGCCAGGATCATCTTAATCTTATGCCTGTCCGGGCGGATCTTTGTGTAATCCCGAACACATATCTCTTCTTTTGGACTACGCAGGAAATACATGACAACGATCGCACAGAAAATTCTTGAAATCAGTGTGGACAGTGCCGCACCGGCCACCCCCATATGGAAGCCGAAAATCAGAATCGCATTTCCCACAATATTCATAATATTAGAGATCACCGAGATGGTCATAGGCAGACTCGTATTTTCCTGTGCCCGAAATACGGAAGATCCCGCATTAAAAACTGCAATAAACGGAAACGAAAGGGCTGTATACAGGAAGTATATCTCGGAATTAGTCATTACTTCCGCTTCCACTTTTCCGAAGATCAGATGCAACAGTGGAATCTGAAATACCACACAGACTACAGTCAGTACTACAGCAATCGCCGTGATAATAAAAATCAGCTGTTTTGCCGCATCAGTGGCATTTTTTGTATTTTTCTGTCCCATGTACTGGGAACAGATGATGGTTCCTCCTGCTGCCAGTGCGGCAAACACCTGGATCACCAGCACATTGATCGAATCCACCAGCGATACCGCCGAGATAGCCGCCGATCCCACGTTGCTGACCATCATCGTATCTGCCGTTCCCATCAGAGAATTCAGAATCTGTTCCACAACCACCGGCACCAGCAATGCCCACAGTTGTTTGTTAGTAAATAGATGTTTCTTTTGTCCCGGTTCTGTTTCCATGTTTTTTCCCCACTCTTTTCGCTGCTCATTATTTTCAATCAGTATTATTTTAGCTTTCTCCTATCTATTATGCAACCCCGGAATTCCTCTCTTTTCCGGTATTTTTTCCGGATCGTATGTGTCCAGGAGATTTCTCATTCCATAAAGAAATGTTTCCAAATCTCCTGCCACTTTCATCTGTCGGTCCCAGATATTACTTTCCGGAAAAGACCGGCGCAGATAGCTCCAGATTTCCTTTAATTTGAACAGTGCCTTCTCTTCATTGATCGAGATTCTTACATATTCATCCCTCAGCCGTCCGGCAAATGCTTCCCATACCGATTTTTCCGGTAAGTCTTTTCCATGCAGCTGTCCGGTCAGCCCCGGATGTCGAAGAACACCTCTTCCGATCATCACCGCTGTAATCTGTGGAAATTCTCTTTCTATCCTTTTCAGATCCTCCACCGTAAAAATATCGCCGTTATAACAAAGCGGTGCCTTCCGCACCTCGTATGCCACGGAAAATGCATCCAGCCGTGGTGTTCCACTATAAAAATCTTCCCTCACCCGCGGATGAATAATCAGCTCTTCCAGCGGATAACCGTTAAAAATCTCCATCAGCGGTCCAATCTCTTCAGGATCGTAACGTCCCAGTCTGGTCTTGATGGAAATTTTCATATCCAGCTGTTCAAAAATCTCGTCCAGGAATTTACGCAGTCCTTCTCTGTCCTGTAAAAAACCGGAGCCTCTGCCCCCGTTCACCACCGTTTTCGAAGGGCACCCCAGGTTCAGATTGATTTCCTCATATCCATATTCCCGCATCCCTCTTGCGGTGCGGATAAAAGCCTCACTGTTATTTGTCAGAATCTGCGGGATCAGCAGTATTCCCCGGTTATTCTCCGGCAGAATATCATTTCGTTCTTTGTAATTAAAAAGTCGTCCCTTCTGTTCTTTTGCTGCGACAAACGGAGCAAAATATTTATCAAAAGGATAAAAATATGCATGATATGCATTGCGAAAAACATATCCCGTCACCTCTTCGAGGGGAGCCATATAGTATCTCAAATCTCTTCCTCCCCCAGACGGATCCGTTCCATACGTGCTGCTGTTTCTTCGTCCAGATGGTCAAACAGATAATTCTTCTCTGAAGAACGTTTTTGTCTTGCAGTCTCCCGGATCTGATGGCTGACCTCGATCACATCTTCCAACAGTTCCCGTGCCGACATTCTCTGTCCTCCCTGCCCCAGAATGATGACCTGTTCCAGCTGGTCGGAGGTGGCAACTGTCACACGGTATTTTCTTCCAATCTCATGCACCGTTTTTTCAATGTACTGATCGGCGGTTTCCGCCTCTTTCGTATAAACCACATGGATATTGTGATATGTTTCCACGCTGCCCGGATTGCCTTTCACTTTGTAAGCATCAAATACCAGAATCAGCGTGCACTTTTTAAATCCCTGATAATTGCATAAAATATCCATCAGTTTTTCCCGGGCGCCGTCGATGTTGGCTGCTGCCAGTTCTTTCAGATCCTCCCAGGCAAAGATGATGTTATAGCCGTCCACCAGCAGATATTCTTTCTCCCCGTCCGGCGTCTTTTTCTGCTTATAATCGCTGGTCGATTTGCCGTATCCCTCCAGAGGATCCCGGCGACTCTTTTTCCATCCCTTTACGCTCCGTCCAACCGGCGGTTCTTCTCCAAGTTTCCGGATCGGTCCGTAGGTGCGCTCAAAGATTTCTTCCAGCTCTTTCTCGGTCGCCAGGTATTTTTCATTTTCTTCTTTCCAGTTTTTCGCCGTTACCGGTTTCTCCGGTTTCGTCTCCTGACCGGCGGGTGCATTCCGGCCGCTCTCCACATGCATATATTCTTCCACCCGATCCCAGTTGACCACAAACCCGGCACCGTGTGCACAAAAGACCGATCCGGTCGGATTCTCAAGATCAGCTTCCGGATCGTATCCAACCGCCTCCACGACTTCTTCCTGATTGTGGCACGGATAATATCCTTTTAAGGTACAGGAGAGTCTTCCCCTGCCACTGGTGTAGGAAATCACTTCTTTCTGATAATCCCGCATCGTGACAACCGGCGCGGATCCGGTCAGCACCGTCATCTCGCCTTCTGTCTTCGGCGGATCAAATTCTCCGAGCATCTTCTGGATATCGGTCATGCTTCGTCCTACCTGCTCCGAAGGCACTTCCAACCGGAACTCATAATACGGTTCCAGTAACTGACTTTTCGCCTTGCGAAGTCCCTGTCTTACGGCACGATACGTCGCCTGACGGAAATCCCCGCCCTCGGTATGTTTGATATGTGCCCGTCCGGTCAGAAGTGTGATCTTCATATCCGTGATCGGAGCTCCGAGCAACACCCCCTTGTGTTCCCGCTCTTCCAGATGGGTCAGAATCAGCCGCTGCCAGTTCCGGTCCAGCACATCCTCACTGCAATCTGTAGCAAAGGTAAGGCCACTTCCTGTTTCACCCGGTTCTAAGAGGAGATGCACTTCCGCATAGTGACGCAGCGGTTCAAAATGACCTATTCCTTCCACTGGTTCAAGAATCGTTTCTTTATAGACAATATGTCCCTCATCGAAAGTCACAGTCATACCGAAACGTTCTTTAATCAGACTTTTTAAGATCTCGATCTGTACTTCTCCCATGACCTGTGCATAGATTTCTCCAAGCGTTCCGTTCCATACAATATGTAACAGTGGTTCCTCTTCCTCCAGCTGTCGAAGCTGCAGCAGTGCCTGATGCACATTAACTTCTTCCGGAAGTCCGATACGATAAGACAGCACCGGTTCCAGCACTGGCATATCGGATGCCTGTTCGCTTCCCAGTCCCTGCCCGGGATATGTCGCAGTAAGCCCGGTCACCGCACAGACCGTTCCTGCTTTTACTTCCGAAACCATCGTATATTTTTCCCCGGAATAGATACGGATCTGATTGACTTTTTCCTGCCAGATGCCCTCGCCGCTCTCTCCCGGTTTTCCATTCGAAAGTACTGATTTCACCTTCAGTGCTCCGCCGGTGATCTTCATATGGGAAAGCCGTTCTCCCTGACTGTCTCTGGTAATTTTATAAATCTTTGCCCCAAAACTTTCCGGATACGATGACTCCCGGATACGAAGTTTCAGATCCTCCAGGAATTCTTTCACACCGGTCAGCTTCAGCGCCGACCCGAAATAACATGGAAAGAGTTTTCTCTCCCGGATCATTTTCTGAATTTGCACTCTGCTGATTTCTTCTCCTTCCAGATAGGCTTCCATCACCTGTTCATCACAGACGGCCACTTGCTCCTTCCAGTCTTCGCTGGTCTGATCCACGGAAAAATCCACACAATTTGTATCCAATTTTTCTTTTAATTCCACAAGCAAGGTCTCCCGGTCTGTTCCCGGCTGATCCATCTTGTTGATGAATAAAAAAACCGGAATCTGATATCGGGAAAGCAGCCGCCACAGTGTCTCTGTATGTCCCTGCACACCATCTGCCCCGCTGATAACCAGAATCCCATAGTCGAGAACCTGCAGCGTTCTCTCCATCTCCGCCGAAAAGTCCACATGTCCCGGCGTATCCAGAAGCGTGATCCCAAACTCCCCAAGGGTACACTCTGCCTGTTTTGAAAAAATCGTGATTCCCCGGTTTTTCTCTAAGGTATTCGTATCTAAAAATGCATCCTGGTGATCCACACGTCCCAGCTTCCGGATCGCTTTACAGGTATATAAAATACCTTCGGACAAAGTGGTCTTTCCCGCATCCACATGTGCCAGGATTCCCATCGTAATCTGTTTTTCCGGTTTATTTTCTGATGTAAATGCCATCGAAAATACCCCTTTCTGTCGTTATTTGTAACTGTTCAGTAACTTCACAGATCCTGTCTACTGAATAGTTATCGCCTTTATTACGATTTATCATAACACAGAAAGGGGCTTTCGTCCATTCGTCCATATAGGAAACTCTCGATATTCTTTTTTCATAACTGTTCAATACTCATCTATTGCCTGACTTTAACACCAGCAGTAAATTTTTTCCGGTCTCTGCTCCGTCTGCGGACATTCTCCCTGGAGATAACCTGCTTCTTTCATATAAGAGATCGGTACATCTGTACTCTCTTTTTTCATACTTACTTCACGTCCCTGGCGGTCGAGCATCTTCATCTCCAGACTGCCATCGACCAGATATGGTCCGACCAGAATACCATCCAGATCCATACCGAAGTTTCGGCTCCGGATCATATGCAGCAGTCCATCATTCATCTCCCCACCATTTTTTCTGATGTCATAGATCAGGAATCCGTTCTCTGTCCCCTGATATTTATGAAAAATAATCTGTCTGGCCATATCCTTTACTCCTTTTCGTTTTCACCTCTTGATACTTTTATTATATCAGAAATTTTTTAAATAAATTTTCTTTTTCTGCTGTATATATTCAAAATAGTGCTGTATACTGACAGTAACTAATTTATGCATCCTACTATAAAGGAGGTTATCATGCCAGATATTTATCAGAAAAGCGGATATCTGAACAGTCCGTTCCGGCTTTTTTATCTTGAAGATCTGCCCGGGCGGGAATATACCTATCACTATCATGACTTTCACAAATTGTTGATTTTCCTGAACGGAACGGTAAGCTACCGGGTGGAGGGCCGGGAATACGATCTGAAACCGGGCGATCAGGTGCTGATTCCTGCCGGTGAGATCCACTGTCCGGTGGTGCATCCCAGTGCAACCTATACCCGGTTGATCGCGTATATCTCACCGGACTATTTTTCAACCCTTTCCGGGGAATGTGACCTCTCCGGCTGTTTTTCCCATGCACTGGAAGCTCATGAAAATCTGATCCGCATTCCCGATTATTTTTCCGGTTCGTTATATCCGGTTTTGCAGGAACTGATCCGAACATTTTCTTCGGAAGATTTTGGTACTTCTTTTTACCAGAAGCTAAAATTCGCAGAATATCTTCTGCTGTTGAACCGTTATCTGTTGAAGCAGGAAAATCAGAAAATCTCTCTGATTCTTCCCACCGCCAATCCACAGATCTTACAGATTCTTGACTATATCAATGCTCATCTGACACAAGACCTGTCCATCGACAAGATCGCAGATGCTGCCTTCCTGAACCGCTCCTATCTGATGCATCTGTTTCGTGACGAAACCGGATATACGATTGGAAAATACATAACAGAAAAACGCCTCTATCTGGCAAACCATGCCATCGAACAGGGCGTTTCTGTCACCGATGCCTGCTATCAGAGCGGATTTCGCAACTATACAACCTTCTACCAGGCGTATCGAAACAAATATCACAAATCTCCAAAGCAGGCACGAAAATAATTTAATTTGCTGTCATCTTCACTTTACTCTGTTTTTCCCATTTCCGCATCGTATAGATATAATAGGGGATTAACGGAATCAGCGCAGAGATCCATGCAGCAGGATCTGCCAGACATACCCCGGCAAAACTGGTGTGTCCTGCTACCAGCATAATAATTCCGGTTCTTGCCACCAGTTCAAAGATTCCACCGACCATCGGCACCAGACCATAGCCCAGTCCCTGCAGGGCGTTTCGATATAGGAAGATACTTCCAAGGAACGGATAGCACCAGAATACTGTGTGGAAATATGTCTCCGCCACATCCAGTACCTGCGTCTCCGATGCATCAATAAATAAAAGTGCCATATGTCTTCCGAGGAAATACAGGATCAGCATGGCAAAGATGCTGTATACAAAGATCATCAGCTGCGTACAGCGCACACCCTGTTTGACTCTGTCCATTTTCCCCGCTCCGCGGTTCTGTCCAACATAGGTAGCGATGGTCGCACCAAAAGCGACAAACACGGTACTGAAAATATTCTGCAGTTTTCCTGCTGCCGAAAACCCTGCCATATAATTTTCCCCGTATACATTGATCGCACCCTGCACCACAATGACACCGATCGCGGTGATGGAAAACTGCAATGCCATCGGAATACCGAGTGCCAGAAGTTTTCCCAGCTCCTGAAAAGAAACTGTAAAGTTTTCTTTTTTCAGATGAAGAATCGGGAATTTTTTCACGATATAGATCAGGCATAAAATCGCTGAAATCGCCTGTGCGATCACCGTTGCATACGCACAGCCTTCCACTCCCATGCCCACATAGATGATAAATACAATATCCAACAGTACGTTGATCACCGCCGAAATAATCAGGAAATAGAGCGGTGATTTGGAATCCCCCAGTGCACGCAGGAATGCTGCCAGCGCGTTATAGGCTGCCGTTACGATCAGACCGGCATAGATGATTCCCATATAGGAAGTTACATCCGGCATAATCTCTTCTGAATAATTCATCAGATGCATGATCGGACGGTTGGCAATTTCAAAACCTATCGTCATGGTTACAGCAAATGCTACCATCAGATAGATAGACATTGCCACATAGTGACGCATCCGGTCGTATTTTTTTGCACCGAACCACTGTGCTACTAGAATCGCAAATCCACTGCTGAGTCCGTTCAGCCAGCCGGTGACAAAAAACATCAGCGAACCGGTACTTCCGATTGCTGCCAGTGCCCGCACCCCGAGGAACTGTCCTGCTACGATAGAATCTGCAATGTTATAAAACTGCTGAAAGATGTTTCCGAGAAACATGGGAATCATAAACTGTATGATCAATTTTACAGGACTCCCGGATGTCATATCCCGGATGGTACTGTTTCCCCCGTTTTTTTCCATTTCCTGTTTTCCTTTCTTTTATCCTCTTACTTATGATTTTTCTTACCTGGAGCGTGTCTGAAAAATCATTTCCACAAACTGAGACTCCCAGCTCACGAAAAGCCTTTTTTAGACACACTCTAAGGTATTATAATCATTTCACAGGAAAATGCAATAATTTTTCTATCATTTTTCTTTCGATTTTTCGCAGTCCCATATTTATTTTTACCAGTCTGCCTCCGGGTCAAAGGTGATATCTGCCTGATACTCTTCTCCTTCTCCTTGGTTTAAAAAGTTCTCCAGTGACTCTTTGATTTCTTCCTCTTTCCCCTGCAATTCATCCGGAATCATCAGATCAAAAACCACCTTGATCTTATCGTCACACGAATGTATCCGAAAATCGTGCATCGCAAGTCGGCTGTCTTTCTGTACCAGCCACTGTTTCACCAGCTTCTGCATCCGGTTAATCTCCACATCGTCTGTGATCACCGGATCGAGATGAATAACCAGATTTGTTCCGTATTCTTCCAGGCATTTCCGTTCGATCTGATCCACCACTTCATGACACGCCATCAGATTGTCATCTTTATCAAATTCCACATGGATACTCGCGTACCGTTTTCCCGGACCGTAATCATGTACCATCAGATCGTGACAGCCAAGTACCATGGGATAGGTCATAATTTCTTCTGTCAGTTCTTTCCGAAAATCAGATTTTACTCCTTCTCCGAGAAGTGGGGAAATCGTATCTCTCGCCAGGCCGATGCCACTCCAGAGAATAAAGACAGACACCAGAATTCCCATGATACCATCTACCTTCCATCCGGTTGCATGCTCGATCAGAGCAGCGATCAGAACCGCCGTTGTCGTCAGCACATCATTTCTGCTGTCTGCTGCGGTAGCTATCAGCGTCGTGGAATCAATTCTTTTTCCCATCCTGGTATTAAAGATCATCATCCCTGCTTTTACCAGAATCGATGCAATCAGTACAATCATGGACAGCAGAGAAAATTCTACTGCCGCCGGATGAAGCACCTTCTCCACCGAACTTTTTGCCAGCTCGAATCCGATAAACAAGATCATCACCGCCACCGTAAGACTTGCCAGATACTCGAACCTTGCATGCCCATAAGGATGTTCTTTATCCGCAGGTTTCTCCGCCAGTTTGAATCCGGTCAGCGTCACGATGGAGCTTGCCGCATCGGACAGGTTGTTTAAACCGTCTGCGGTAATCGACATGGAACCTGCAAGTTTTCCGACCGCCAGCTTACTTCCCGCCAGACCGACATTACAGACAATCCCCACCAGGCCGGACAGCTTTCCAAGAGCCGCACGTTTTGCAGAATCCTGTAAATCTTTTTGTTTCATAAGTTTTACCTCCGTTTTTGATAACTTATGCCTGCAACATTTTCCTGTTATTCTCCCGTGCTTATCAATATTTTCTCAGGTGAATCTCTGCATTCTGACTGATAAACTATCAAAACAGAATTCATCATCACTCTTCTTTACAATAAAAAAACACCCATGGGACAATATAAGTAAACTACTGTCCCACAGATGTCACGTTCTCATCTGCTGCCCTTGTCGGGCCCGGCCCCATGGATCTCCATCGCCTGCTCAGTTTGTACTGTAGATTGATATGCAGTGCAAATTGTATTTCGAGTATATTAACACATGTATTGGTGATTGGCAAGGGACTTTGCATCCGAACTTTTGTTAGTTTTGATATTTTTGTTGTAACTGTTCAGTACCTTCACAGTTACAAGCCAAAATGCATAAAAAATCACCTTCGGTGATGGCATTTTGGCTTGTATGTCTCGGGATTTTGACATATTCATGTCAAAACACCTCGCGGGACAGTGGCTACTGAATAGTTACTTTTTGTTACTTACTCAGCACACCTGAACTGCCATGTTTCTTTCGTCCTTTTTTATATTGATACATATCCCGATCGGCTCTGTCTTTGACAACTGCAATATCTTCACCTGAAACTGGAGCTGATCCGTAAGAAACTGTTGGGAAAAATGCGAACTTTCTTCGTTTCTCTGTCCACCGCCGCAGAAATTCCTGTTTGCATTCCTCTTCTTTCGCTCTGTTTTTCAGTAATACACAAAACTCGTCACCACCTATACGATAACAATATCCAAAGTCAGCATATGCTTTTTTGATGCATTCCGCAATACCCGCAAGGCAAAGATCACCTTTCACGTGACCATGGCAGTCATTGACCTGTTTGAAATCATCCACATCAAACACTACCAGCACTCCACTGTTGTATTTTATCTTTTGGGTCTGTTTCAAATAGCTGTTCTGATTCAAAAGTCCTGTGAGTGCATCCAACTGATTCCACATCTCATTGCAATAGATAAAATATAATACAGAAAGCAACGTAACACATAGCCATGTAACATGAAGTTCAGGCAGTGCAACCTGAATGATTGTTTCAACCATCACAAAAAGAATCAATGGATAGATCAGCATCCTGCTGCGATTCTGAAATTCTCTGGCTGTGATGATCGTAGATATCGAAAGATACAAAATTGCCCCAAAATACATGATGACATATATGTAAAAATGCGGACCACGTGAATACATATTATCCGCACTCACGGAGAATACCATTCCATATGGAATAGAGACCAGCAGAAACATAAGATATGCGATCTCGCAACACACTGCAATTCTGATCTTGCGCCGGAGAGCTGTCTTTCTGTCTAATACATACACAAGACAGACAGACACCGCCGGCGACAGACCAAACCCCAGATAATTAGACACAATATTCAGCCATCGGTATCCGGACGGTAAGCCATCCACAACCACCGTTATGACCTCCAGCACTGAAATTCCTGCGATCATAAGATAGGCCAGAAAAAAACCTCGCTTTTGTTTTTCGCTAAGCGATTCACTCAGATGTGTGAGTATGCACATAAAACATAAAACAAAAAGATCAATTGTAGTTAATACATAAAAATATCCATCCATTACAAAACTTCCCATTTTTTCATCTGCAACTGCTTTTTCACAAATATTTACTTTATTTAGCTGCAGCAAAAGATTCTATTTTCGGTTTCATAAACCTCAAGCTATATTCTAACAAACTATGTATGAAAAAGATATACACTTCCTTGTTTTATGCGTTTTTATTTTTGAACAATTCCTCACGGAACAGTTATTTTAAACGCTCTCTGTCACTGTCAAAGGCTCAATCACGACATTCTTTGACAGTTTAAAAATATAAGGTAACTGTTCAGTATCTTCACAGTTACGAGCCAAAATGTAAAAAAAGCAGATGCATAAGATTGCTCTTTTCTCATGCATCTACCTCCTATACAGGTGCATTCATCATAATCTGCTGTCACAGCAGACATGGAACGCTGCCTTTTTTTCTATATCTCTTCAGCTTTCACTAACGTAATCGTCCCATTATCCAGGCATTCCACAAATTTGTAGACCAGATCCGGGTCGAATTGCTTTCCGGCGTCCTGAAGAAGCTTCTCCCTTGCTACATTCAACGGAAAGGCCTTTTTATAACAACGTTTTGATGTCATGGCATCAAAGGAATCTGCCACACACAGAATCCGTGCTGTCAGAGGTATATCCTCTCCTGCGATCCGTCGTGGATATCCTTTGCCATCATACCGTTCATGATGACCGATAACAGCCGGAATAACATAATCCAGAGAAGGCAGATGACGGATAATATCGATAGAAGCCTCTACATGTCCCTTGATTGTTTCATACTCATCGTCTGTCAGTTTGTCGGCCTTATTTAATATATACTCCGGAATACCAATCTTACCGACATCGTGTAAAAGGGCTGCCTGGCGAATGATCTCCACCATATCTTCATTCATGCCAAGTGCTGTTGCAAGCGCTGTTGCATAATAGGCCACATTTGTGGAATGGCTGAATGTATAATGATCCTTTGCATCGATTGCTGCTGTCAGGGCATAGATGGTTGATTCATATTCCTGGTAAATATGTGCCCGGTTTGTTGACACTATATTCTTGTTGGCATTGCGGAACATGGTATCAAAGACCTGGATCCCGTTCTTTCCACTGTGTTTCACATGGTAAACTGCAAGATCCACATTCTCCATCAGTTCCTTCACATTTTTTGCCGCATAAGGTGCCGCGCTGATTCCCGCACTGACCGTAATTGCTTTCAGCTTCATGTCCGTCCTGCAGTTATTCATAACAGAAATCTGCTTTTCAATGGATTCCACCAGGTTTCTGGCAGAGAAAAGATCATATCCCGGCAACAAAACAGCATATTCTTTTCCACCGTAACGGGCAGCATATCCGTTTTCTCCCACACTGCTCTGGATGATTTTTGCAATACGCTGGAGACACAGATCACCTTCTTTCAGACCATACAGCTGATTATATAACTTAAAATCATCTACATTGATAAGTGCAAGTGCCAACGATCCATCTTTATTCTTTTCAAACTCTTCATGAAGCACTTCATGGAAATATTTCCGGTTCAACAAGCCGGTCATCTCATCCGTTCTTGCCTCAATGCAGGCTTTTTCATACATTCTTGCATTCTTAATCGCAATAGAAGCCACCGATGTGATGTTTGAGATCAGTTCCACTTCATCATAGACCAATCTCTTTTTCCCTGAATCTGCTGTGATCAATATCACCCCCGCCAAAGTATCACCGTCTTTTAATCCGGCACAATAGCGCGTGTGCTTCTTATCCAGATGATGTTTTTCTTCCTCCCACATGGACTTATACTCTACAGAATAGCGAAAATCCCTGTAAACCAGCGGTTCTTCATGATCTTTCAGCCATTGTATCATCGGATTTTCTTCTTCCAGAGAAAATGCCAGATCGTTAAGAGGCTGGTCACTTGCAACTCCACAGTAAGCCTCTCCGGGCGCCTTCTGCATACATATATAGATATTGCCCACATCCATCAGTTCTTTCATCACCCGGATGGTTCGATCCAGAATTTCCTGAAGATCCAGGGTTTTTGAAATCGCTGAATTAAATTCCCTTAACTTCTCCGCCTGATGGTTCTCTTCCCTTACAAATACACTGCGGATCAAAAGCTTCCACAGATAAGTAAAGATTGCATAGGTAATCAGAAAAACAATGGCAAATACAAGGGTGTACATGGTGATATTATTATCCGGCTGCATATGGAGGATCTTTTGCAGAAACGGCATGATATTTAAAAATACAAGAATAGAAAACAGGAATCCTACGCCATAGCACAAACTGGGAGATGCCAGCATCTGGAGGCGGAACAATCGTCTTCGAATCAGTGCATAAAACAGTAAAAATACATTTACCACACCACTTAAAATATCAATCGGAAAACCGCTGAAAAATGGAATTCCAAGAAATGCATTGCCAAGAAACAGTGCAAGTACTCCCATCATCACCGGCTCATACTGAACTTTCATGGTAGGATTTTCTTTACAGATCCGTACAAGAATTACAAAAAGGTGGATCAGAAAAAGTCCTGCCGGAATGAAAAATACAATAATAGAAGGGGTGATCTCATATACAAAGGTTTGTACCCCTCTTTTTTCTATCATCTTAGGAGCTTCCAGAAAAACTCCAAATTGGACATTCACCCAAAAGCAGATCAGCATGGTCACCAGGTATATTCTACCGACGGATCCGTTCCTGACTCCGCCAAAGGCAAGAATAAAACGATAATACGCATATGGCAGTAATAAGATTCCCAACAGGGAAACCTGATACCAGAATTCACATCCCGGCCAGAACTGTGCTCGCATGAAGGCAGAGCCTCCTGTCCAGAAAAGCAATCCCAGCAATACCACCAGAAAACTGTTTATGATTTTATTTTTCTTTGCTGTCAAAAACATCAACAGCAGAAAGCCATAGCACAGCATGGCTATAATTGATATATATCCGTAGGTTCCCATAAATTTCCCTTATCCCATTCTTTGCTTCACTCGTAACTGTTCCATACCTGCACAGTTATCTTACTTTATTTAGATATTCCTGTACATCCAGTAATTCCTTCATATCATAATGCGAAGGATTCATCTGATGTATCTTTTTACCTGTCTTTTTCTCATAGGCTTCAAAGGTTCCGCAGCTGAAAATTGTAACCTGTAACGGATCCATACCCAGAATTTTCTTCAGATCCCGATAATCCTGATCAATATATTTGAAATATGTACTCAGTAAATCCTTTAAAATATTGGCACTCATGGCATTGCTAAGAAGTGCCTCCTGTTCCAGTTCCACATACATGTGAAGATACGGTCGGTTCTGCTCATTGTATTCCTTCGCTGCCACCCAGTTGGTGATCGGAAGTTTGGAAAGGCTGATCACACTTCGAATTCCATTTTCCGAAATTCTGGTGAAACCTGCAATATCAATGATCCAGGGTACCCGGTCCACATATTCAAAACGAGGGATCCTGGTCTCATCTTCCCGATTTTCCAATCCCACACAGCGATACATATCTCCACAACGATAACGGGCAAACGCACCGCCTTTCAGGATCGTAAATACCAGCTCATACTTTTCACCGGGTCTCACCTCATCCATCAGATAAGTAGGCGGAATATATGAAGGATCGTCATAATTTCTCATCATATCTTTCTCTGTAATAAACTCATAGAACGCAGTATCCGGGAAGAAATACATTCCCTTTCTTGTCCATGTCTCTGTACCCATAATAGAAGGCTCCGTACCGGCGAACAATTCCATGGGACGAATACCCCAAAGTTCTTCCAGATCATCTTTGTAGCACAGGTTATCCGTACCTGCCACCATAAATCCTTTCAGATGAAACAAATCCTTTGGAAGAAATGGTCTGTTTTCTTTCTTACACCGGTGCTTTGCCTGAATCATACGTAAGATCATATGAGGCTTGCATTTCATAAGGCTTGACAGTTTGATACCGCCACCTCCACCACTGGTCAGAGAAGAAAGGCTCAGACTCACTGCGTAAGCCACGCTTCCAAGACCAAAGAAAAATCCAAGATCCTTTTGCATAGCCATCTTAAATCCCAGTTTATTTCTTTCGCTGAAGCTCATATTTACAGCTTCATCAACTGCCGGTAAAAATTCAATCCCGATCTCCTCACCCAATGCCAGCGGAAAAAGTCCGGTTGCAAAAGGCAACGGTGCCAGGGCATACAAAAATTTGTCTGTAGCTGCCACATCAAAAGAGCCCTTTTCTTTACTGGTAGAAAGAATCAGACATGCTGTCACGTTGTTGCGATAGGTATCCAGCATGCTTCTGGTATAGGGTGCCACCTTAATAGGATGCTTACCACCCTCCCAGGTCGTCTGGATCCAGATAACCGGATTGCCCGGAAGCATATCCGGCTGCTTGGTAAGCAATACATCTGCATAATCTTCATAGGTTGTCAATGGCACCATTTTCCGAAATTCATCCAGATTCGTCGGATGCTTTCCCTTCAAAATGGACTGTCCCAGACCACAGTTACTCCATAACCGGATCTGCTCCTCCATCAATCGCCGTTGAATCTTCATATATCCATCCATAGACAAATCAAGGAATCCACAGTACTGCTGCCAGATTTCTTTATACTGTTGTTTCTTTAATTTTTCTTCTAAATTCATAGTCTGTCCGCTCCAGATCGATCATTGTTTTCTGACACTATAGAAACATGCCTGTATGCTTTCTTTATTTGGTATTAAAAAGGGAGTGTGTTTCTGATATTCTCTATAATTAAAAAACGTCTGCGGAAAAGTCCACAGATCCTGAAAAATGATATACAGATAATTCCAAAAAATCATAAGTAAAAAATAGATTCCCTGTTTCCATCCGCCAAACATTCCCCACATACAAAGATATGCACCTGCAAACCACAAAACGCCGGGATGCCGACACAATCCATACACCCCTTCTGTGTATGCAGCCCGTAATCTGTTTTCTTCACAATAGGTTTGCTCAAAAGGAAGAGCGAAAAACAAGGTGTATATAAGAAGTGCCAAAAAGCACATTGCTCCGATTCCGAATCCAATCATTCTTCCGATCCTGTGACTGCACTGTCCCCATGCAAACCAAAGTTCCATGAACAGTGACAAAACAACCAGAATAGTGCCCGCTGCGAAAAATTTTTGTAACAACCTGTTCTGTTTTCTAACACTGTTTATATCGTAAATAAAGTACAGAAGAAACCCTGCACTCCCTAAAATAATCTGCTGCATTTCTATTCTCCGAATTTTGTACACAATACTATACAGACGCATAATCACGCACTTTTAATTATAATAAAAGTCACTATAAATAGCAAGGATAATTTGGTTTTGGTGTACAAAGGAGATTTTATTTTCCATATAAGTGTTATGCACAATGCATAATTGCATTACTGTTTTATTAGGCATTTTGTGGCCGTTGCCGCTTAATTAATGTTTTTTGACTATATTGGCTATTTTTTATGTGCACATTTTAACTTGTAATCTTTCTGTATATTTTACCAGGTAAAAATATATTGTTTCACTCGGTGATTGTGTAAAATACTTTCACTCTTTCTGATTTTTCCAGTTCCTTTGTCTTAGTTCAAAAAAATCCCCCTCACAATTACGAATATACTATTTTAATCATATACAACGATATTCTGATGGCGTTACATGATAGCGATTTTTAAACAATCTACAAAAATAGTCCACATTATGAAATCCGCTTTCATAAGCGATCGTTTTTACTTTTTTATTCGTATTTTTCAATAGCCGGGAAGCTGCCTGTAAACGATATTCTATCAGATAATTCACCGGCGTAGTATGTAAAAATCGCTGAAACAAATGAAGCGCAGTACTTTTACTGACTCCTATATGTGAAGCTATTTCATTCAACGACAGTCCGTGCTTATAATTTTCATGTATATATTGCATCATCAGCTGTACCCTTTTCTGTGCTGCCTCATCTACTGTCTGCATCTTTTCTTTATCCGATAACTTTACATTTTCATAAAAAATCAGCCATAAATTCTGCAACAATGCCAAAGTGGAAAGCTCCTTTATTTTCTCATTCTCCTGTGTTTCCATTATTTTTATCATAATTTGTATAATCCTTGCCTGCCATGGTTCAGCACTCTGAAAACGCTGAAAAGACATATTCGATGAAATGATTGGTAAAATATATTTTTTATAGACCAAACTATTCTCCGGCGCAATAAATTCAGGCATACATACAAAGTTAGGAATGACACCACCGGATGCTGCATAAAACCGATGCAGTATTTTAGAATTGATAAAAATTGCATCTCCTTCTGACAATATAATCTGTTTTTCACCTATTCCACATAGGACTTTTCCAGATTCAACATATAAAAATTCAAATTCTCTGTGCCAGTGCCATTCAATACAATGAAAATCAAACAGTTCCAGATTATCATAATAATACTGGAAAGGGTAATCACTGCTGCCATGGGGTTTGATTTCCATGAACTCCTCGTCTGTAAGTATTTTATTATATGTTTTATTATAATCCATCCTCATATCACATTCTTTCTTTTTTACGATATTATACAGTATTTGTGCGATTTAATTCAATGTATGTGGCTCACATTTGCTATATAATCAAACAAAAAAAGGAAAGAGGTATTCTTATGATTTTTAAATGGATGAATGAAAGTGCAATCAATATTGAAGGCGACAGAATTGAAATAACTGCACCACCAAAAACAGACTTTTTTTGTGGCAGCATTGATGAATGTGAAGAAGGTATTTTGCCGGAATCACTTTGTAATGCCCCATATTATTATACTGAAATTGATGGGGACTTTGTTCTTAAGGTAAAAGTATCCCATGATTTTAAAGAAACCTATGATTCTGCTTCTGTAATGATAATGGCAGATGACAGTCATTGGGCAAAATGTTGTTATGAACTGACAGATTTTGGAACCCATGCAGCTGTAAGTGTTGTTACAAAAGGCGATTCAGATGATGCAAACGGCTGTAACCTTGAAGGCAATTCTGCCTGGCTTCAGGTATGCAGAGTAGGAAATAATTTTGCATTCCACTATTCAGCAGACGGTACAAACTATTACATGATGCGGTATTTCCATTTGCCGTCTAAGCCAATCATCAAAGTCGGATTGCTTGCTCAGGCTCCAAGCGGAAATGGTGGAAAACGTATTTACGAACATCTTTCTATTGAACGTAAAACTGTTAAAAACATTCGGAGTGGGAAATAGAAAATGAATGCTATAAAGAAAAATGACTACCATAAGACAAAAATAGCCTGTTATATGGGCTTTATCACACAGGCTATTGCGGCAAACTTCGCACCGCTTCTTTTTTTGAAATTTCATAATGATTATCATATTTCTCTGGGCAATATTGCTTTGATATCTACTTTTTTCTTTTTCACACAACTTCTGGTTGATCTGTTCTGTGCCAAATTTGTAGATTATATTGGATATCGTGTTTGCATTGTTGCATCAGAAATATTTGCTTCACTGGGTCTGGTTGGACTGGCCTTTTTACCTGATCTTTTACCTGATCCTTTCATTGGAATTCTATGTAGTGTCATCATATATGCTATAGGAAGTGGCTTGATTGAAGTACTTTGCAGTCCTATTATTGAAGCCTGTCCATTCGAAAACAAAGAAGCAACTATGAGCCTGCTCCATTCCTTTTACTGTTGGGGCGCTGTCGGTACAATTTTAATTTCCAGCCTGTTTTTCCTGATATTCGGAATAAACAGCTGGAAATGGCTTGCTGTGATATGGGCACTCATTCCGGCTGTGAACACTTATAATTTCATGACCTGTCCGATTGAGCATCTGGTTGACAATGGTACCGGAATGGGAATTAGAAGTCTATTTGCCAAACCGTTTTTCTGGGTTGCGATATGTCTGATGATCTGTTCTGGGGCTTCTGAACTTTCAATGGCTCAATGGGCATCTGCTTATGCCGAATCTGCACTGAGGTTATCAAAAACACTGGGAGATTTAGCAGGTCCATGTATGTTTGCAGTCACCATGGGAATCAGTCGCATAATTTTTGGAAAATATGGAGAACAACTGGATTTAATGAAGTTTATGGGTGGTTCCGGCATATTATGTGTTATCTGCTATCTTCTTTCTGCCTTGTCATCTAATCCGACTATCGGACTTATCGGTTGTATCGTATGTGGATTTTCAGTTGGAATCATGTGGCCGGGAACAATCAGTATTTCTTCGAAAACTTTTCCAAAAGGTGGAACAGCTATGTTCTCTCTCCTTGCCATGGCAGGAGATTTAGGCGGCAGTATCGGACCCGGAATCGTTGGCCGTATCACTCAGAATTCTGAAAATAATATTCGGATCGGCATGGGATGCGGGCTTATTTTTCCGGTAGTCCTGTTATTTATGTTATTCCTGATGCATCGAAAAAATCAACGCGACCAGAAATAACACTGTCAGTGTATTTTGTAGAATAAGAACCGCCTCCTGGCTGAGATAGCCTGGAGACGGTTCTTTTACCAACCATAAAGTTTACATAACTTTTTGATACATAACTACCATGAACGGCATCATCACAATCGCTCCGATCGTCGTCGGCTTCAAAAAACTCTACTTGTACTTGCGGCCTCCACGTTTTTTGTAGTCCTCGTCTATACGCTTTTTCCAGTCTGCGCTCAGCGGGGCACTGCATCGGACAGAGCTGATTGCTTCGCTGACCACCTCATAATTCAACGCGGTTCCTTCGCTGTCGCACTGATAGTTGACTGCACGATCTGCACCGATTCCGAAATGGCTTGCGGTCTCTACCGCATCAATATTGGCACCAAGGAACAAAAACTCCCATCCGTATTTTGCTTTCTGCCGCTCGATCATCTTCTTCACTTTTTCGCTGCTGTACCGACGGCTGGCATTTTCCATTCCGTCCGTAGTGATTACAAACATGGTGTGTTCCGGCACATCCTCCGGTCTTGCGTACTTATGAACATTTCCAATGTGATGGATCGCACCGCCGATGGCATCTAAGAGTGCCGTGCATCCGCGAACCGTGTAATCACGGTCAGTCATCGGTCGGATGTCCCTTACATTTACACGGTCGTGCAGGACTTCGCTCACATTGTCAAACAGCATCGTTGAGATCAGTGCTTCGCCCTCTGCTTTTTTCTGCTGCTCAATCATGGAATTGAATCCGCCGATGGTATCCCGTTCCAGTCCGCTCATGGAACCGCTGCGGTCTAAGATAAAAACGATCTCTGTTAAATTCTTTCTCATATGCTTGTCCTCCCAAAATCTCGCCCTTGCGGGCTCGCTGTCGCGGTATTCGCCAAGGTTTCGAGCAAGCTCGAACTTTGGCTCATTACACGCGCATATGGCTGCTCGGTTTCGTATCTTACAGCCATAGTATAGCGATTTTCTTTCGTGGAGTGGTCGCATGGAAAGCGACATTTCTTTTTCCTTATGCTCCGATCAGGCTCTGGTCGAAAGCAAACAGTGCTTCGTTGATTTCATACACATTGTAGTTTCCCCGTTCGACAAAATATTCTACAATGATATCGAATTTGCTCGAACGGGAAAGGGTAAACCCTGCCTTGCCGAGCATCTCCTGCATCTGGGCAAGCGGCAACTCCAATGCCAGAGCAAATGCCAGCACCGTAGGTTTGGATGGCTTATAGAATTTATCCGAACGGATCTTCGAGAAGAGTTTCCGGTCAATGTTTGCCTTCTTGTAACACTGGGCATCCGTCATGCCGCTTTCATCAATCTTCCGCAGCAGCATTTCCGAAAAGCTCTCATCCATCTGTCCCAGTGCCTCTTCCAGAGATTGACTGCTGCAAGATTTACAGATTGCTTCGGGCGGCAGCGGAACAGATGCAGCTTCAAAACAGGATTCCTCTGACAATGCTTCGAGCCGCCGTCTCTGTTCTGACCGGCTGTCAGTATGTTCATCCACATACCGGTCATCTATGTACGCCGCGATATCGGCAAACAGTTTTCCGCTAATCTGATATGCCTTCCGGTCAAAAACAACGATGTAGACCATTATCTCATTTTCCAGCAGGAACGTACTGATGGTATCGACTGCAACCTTCAGAGCCTGCTCTTTTGGATAGCCGTAAACACCGGAGGAAATCAGCGGAAAGGCCACCGACTGACAGCCATTTTCTTTCGCCAGGTTCAAAGATGTCCGATAACAGGATTCCAGAAGCTCCTGCTCCCGATGCTTGCCATCCCGCCAGCGCGGGCCGACTGCATGGATCACATATTTGCAGGGTAAACGGTACCCCTTTGTAATTTTAGCACTTCCGGTCTCGCAGCCAAGCAGCGTACTGCACTCTGCAAGCAGCTCCGGTCCGGCGGCACGATGAATGCAGCCGTCCACACCACCACCGCCTAAAAGAGAAGTGTTGGCAGCATTGACGATTGCATCAACGCTCATTTTTGTAATATCGTTTCTGATAATCTGCAATGGCATGAAACCTACCCCCATTCGTCAATTTAACTTTCTATCTGTATTATAGCTTCTTTTGTGTTAAGATGCAAAATTCAAGTTAATACCGATAAGCCCTCTTAATCAAATCAAATATATTTTTTGGAAAATACGCTAATGTCGCCTTTTCAAAAAACGGAAATCCTTTGTCTGTTTGTGGTACCGGAATGTTATACATATATCTCATCAAAAGCATTCTTAGCAGCCTGGTGAAGCAGAATTTCTTCCTCATGTTCCTCCCGGAATTTCTTAGAGTAACCTGCCTGTCGGTATGCCACATAGACCTCACATGATAGGCAATCACGTCATCTGTGCCATGCACTCGTCCGGTAGCGACAATGTACTGCCGCTTTACCAGAAGGAACTGAAAAACTACCAGGATATTCAGAAATATATAAACCTGAAGTTGTTATTCTTTATTGCTTTTGAAAACCATTACAAGTTCAACAATTCCAACAATTATACCGATAAAACCAAATGGGAAATCGCTAAAACTTGCCAATACAGTTCGATTCATTTCTGCGCTACTTGCACTTAAGAGTATTCCAAATAAAATAACTGCTATACCCTTTAACCTGATATCACTCATTTTGTTTACCCCCACAACTCCCGATTGAGATTTCACCTGTTTTAAGAGATGTAATAACCGTTATATTCTGTTATTAAATTTCTCACAAACCTTTGAAAACACTGAATTTGTCACAGGTGAGCTTTCCCTTATTGTTTCCCTTGTGTTATATCGTCCCACCAGCGTTTACGAACTCTGATAAGGGCAAATACAAGGGTGCAGGACATCCGGTGGATATCCGCTTTGCACCGACCGCAGCGGCAGCGGAAACCAAGAAAAAACTGATAACACATTATAACACAAAATAAAAGTGACATGGTGAACTGATTGAAATGCTTCTGATTTTTGTAACTGATGATTGATTGAGCGATAAGGAGATACGATACGATGAGAACGATATTTGCAGAATATAATTCACACAGAAACAGCATTGATGTATATACCAATGCAGTCTATATACTTCGCATTGATTGTTGGGAAGCAGAAAAGGACTTAAAGACTACTCCCGGATCAGACTGTGCATTAAATGCACTTGCCATTGATGAACCGCTTGAATATGTAAGATTATATCTTGATGGAAATTTGCAGATGTGGGTAGATGCAGAAGATTCTACTACTAAGCCATTAACGAATCAATTCCAAGACAAGCTTTCATTTCCTTGATTCATATTAAGTATGAAAAACGTTTTAGTTCCGATTCTGCATTTAATCCATATCCTTATATTTTAAATATTCTATAAACTTTTCAACTGCTGGAGTCATTTTCTTCCGATTTTTCATCGCTAATACAATTTCTCTGAAATATGGTGTTCGAAATGATCGGATTGCAATTTGATATGGTATACGTTTCAAAATCATCTCTGGAAGTATGCCAATTCCTAATCCTTTTTCAACCATTGCCATAATTGCGTAATCCTCCCATGTTGTAAAACGGATATTGGGATGTACATTATGTTTTTCAAGCAATTCAGATACTTCTGTTTTTCCACCATGCTCCAACCGCTCATTATATTCCGAAGTTTTTTTACAAAATTTTTTCTGCTGAACAAATTGTTATACAAAATGCTCAACTTCGTATTATGTGTATTCTTTTTTTTGAACCACTATGCGGTTTTTATGAAATCCCTGCTGGTGTATTAAGAGGTACAGGACATTCCTTATACCCGGCTATTGCCACAATTATAGGAACCTGTTGCTTTCGTATTCTCTGGATACATACTATTTTCAGGCAGCATTGCCAGTTAAATATTCTGTACTATGCTTTTCCTATTTCATGGATACTAACACTATTTCTTATTATAATTGGCTTTGTTATAATAAACCCAATAAAGTAATATCAAAACGAATAAATATTATTATGCACAAATCGGACAGCTTTGAAAATTTAGCTGTCCGATCTACTCTTAATAATATCCTCGTTCTTCCCGCCAGTCTTTCACATAACATCGGATTCCGATATAGACCACATGACCAAGTAGTAACAGTACATCTTTCGCTCATACGCTGCCTCCGCACGTTCAGCTGCCCGAATAGTCTCCATTACTTCCTCTGTCACATCTACAAAAAAGTCTGTTGTATAAA
>ERZ839489.21-NODE-21-length-188062-cov-6.090459_pt1 | contig 188062 bp, 199 predicted proteins | sample MGYA00519938_ERZ839489 | MGnify/ENA primary metagenome ERZ839489 (study PRJEB31850, sample SAMEA3708846) | human gut metagenome | biome: human gut; feature: human-associated habitat; material: faeces | place: China | collected 2014 ...
CGCCTCTCATAAGGGCATACAAAAAGAGCAGTTTTACGACTTACTCAGGTCAAAATAAAAGAGAACTATTGATAATTCAACAGTTCTCTACTAAATGATGTAATTTAAATAATATTAAGATCCAAAAGCTGCTTCTTTTCTGTCAGGAAAGTTTTTTAATGAAGCCCATAAAAATCTCTCTACAAATTCTTTAGAGAGCCAATTAGTAAATGATTTTTTAAATCCTTGAAAAATAATTTTATGATTATCTTTATCAATTTCTGCTGTACTTTCTTCCAAATCAGAAGAAATTTTCAATTTTCTAACATGTTCGTCATCATATAATACTTCATAACTAAAGAACTTCATTAACTTTCACCTTCTTGCTCACTTTCGTAATCAGGTATAACACCCTTTACTTTAAGTTTAACACATGCCTTTTGATAATTATATTTTTTATTAGCTTCTTTATGGGCTTTTCCATAATTTCCATAATATTTACCGTTTGGATTATCCATCAATTTAGCTTCTAATGCTTCATGTTGTAATAATAAAATATCATGATCCATTGGATTACCATTAATTAGTCTTTGCAAACTATGAGCCATATCAATTTCAGGTGCAAAATTACTTCTTACATACTCCATAGTTTTTATAATCTAATAAATCATATTTACTATCCAAAACGTGAATCAACGCTTCACTCACAATATCTCGTGATAAATCAGATGATTGCGTAACTCTGTCAATCTGTTTCTGTCTATCAGAATTTCTTAATTGTTTGTAATACATTCTAGCAAAGTTATTTTGTCTCCGCTGTTCTTGATTCATTGATATTTCAGTTTCATCATACGCTGGATAATATTTAGCCCCAGAAGCAAACAAACTAAGCATTCCTAAACTAAGGATTTTAACACCAGTAATTTTCTTCCAATCCTGATATCCTAATGGCTTTTGACTAGTCATTCTTTCCCACTGTTGATAATTCATATCCTTCACATAAGTACCTTTACCAGTTTTAGGATCACGACTCCACCGTGTTTCAATGTCTGGTAAATCCTTGTCATATGGAACTGTGATACATCTACAATAGGGATGAATTAGCGGATAATTAATGCCCTCTTTTTTATCTTTGACATTAAAAATGCGCTCATCTAAGTGGGCGCATTGATCACAAGTATGGCTTTCTAAAGTTGCTAAGTACTGATACTGTTCAATATCACTGTCTTTATAGAATTGGGCTGTATCTTCTTCTGCTGCATGCCCATCTCAGTGATAACTAGTCTATGTAAATCTCTTTCAGAAACCTTCTGGAATCTGTCTCGCATCATTCTAACTACTTTACTTGGAGAGTAACCAAACAAAGTACCTCTTAAAAGTGCATCGGTTAACTCATCAGGTAGGACTTCCGTGTATTCTTTCCAAATACGCTTACTGAAATCACTACCTTTCCAAGGTCGATAAACAATGTTTTCTAGTTGCTGTTCATTAAAGTAATTTAGTTTGATATCTAATTGACCAGTAGCACGATACTTGTTGTAAGCATCTAAATAGTAACTGTTCTGATACTGTTTAGCTAAACCTTTTTGCATTCGCAACTGTTCAGACATGCCGTACTTTTTAAAAAACTCAACCATCTGTTCATGTAATTGTTGAAGTCTGAAAATACGGCTTTTGTAGTATTCAAGACGGTTACGGGATTATGGTACACCGGTATTAAAGGAAAAGCTGACGGTGCATTTGCTTCTCTTACATTTGAGAATGGTGCATTAACCTCTAAGACTCAAACCGATTTGAAATAGTTTTAAAACCAGTCAACGCTGGTTTTATTTTTACGATCAGATAGAACTAGTGTTCTGAAAGGAAGTGACAAAAATGTTAACCAATCGAGAGAAACTTAGAAGATTAGGAATTTTCGCATGCGATCCTTATGGAGAAAAGAAAGATATTTGTGATGAAGATTATCAAACATTGTTGAAGCTTTTTAAAATTTCTAATGAAAAAGAGGATTAAAAATGGCTGTTTATAAAGATAAAAAGACAAAGACGTGGTTTGTCAAAAGATCTTGGTATGATGCCCATAAAAAGCGACACTACATTACTCGTAGAGGATTTAAAACTAAGCGAGAAGCTGAAAAAGTTAACGTCAAACTGGCGGCACAGGTAAATGATGGTATTGATGTAACAAGAGATCCTGTTTTTGCTGACTACTATAATGAATGGGTCAAAACTTACAAAGAAAATTCAGTTGCACCTAATACCTTGAGACAATACATTCTTGCTAGCACACACCTTCAACATTATTTTGGCCAAACTACCATAAAATCAATTAACAGATCAAAATATCAGCAATTTATCAATTGGTTTGGAAAAAATCATGCTAAAAGTACAGTAGTAAAAACTAATCGCTTTTATAAATCCTGCGTAAGTTCAGCAATTGAAGATGGAATAATCACTCGTAATTTTACAGATCATATCACACTTGCCTATAATAACGATAAAGCTTTTAAAGTGACTTATTTACAAGCAGATAATATAACCCGTCTTTTCAATTACTTATATGACCATCGTAGACCACAATACACAACATCTTGCATGCTGATGTTAATGATTGTCACAGGATTAAGATAGTCTGAAGTTGCCGGGTTAACATGGGATAATATTTTCTTTTCGGAAAACCTTATAAAAGTAGAAAAAAGTTGGGTTTACGGTCAAAAAGATTATGGTCCAAAAAAAATGAAACTTCACAGCGAATTGTAAGTGTTCCGCAGATCATGATGGACTGCATAAAAGAATTAAAAGGAAACCATAAAACTAAGGTGTTTTGGTCTCCAAGCTATAAAACCTTCCCCGGTCATAAAAGCTTGGGGGCAGGATTGCAAATAGCTCTTAAGAATTTAAATATTTCTGCACCAGGATTCCACCCACATTCACTCCGTCACTCTCAAGTTGCTTTACTCTTACAAGCAAATATCCCAATTTATGATATTGCCAAAAGACTAGGACACTCTACCACTCGAACAACTGAGCAAACTTATGCGTATGAATTCAAAAAGCATCGTGATTTAATGAACCAAAAAATCAACGATGCTTTAGCTAAAAGTTTAAAAAAATAATGTTTGGGGGGGCATTTAGGGGTCATATCCAATTTTAAGCTCTCTAAATGCCCTATTATTACTGATATATCAGTTCTTTTAAAATTTACCTCCGTTTACGTGGACAACACACTAAAAGATCCTTGCTGTGATGCCATTCTCTAGTTAGAATAATATCATTTTTAATCAGTTTCTATCAACAAAAAATCGAATGCTGCACCACACCTTAGCCAAACAAAAGACTAAATACCATCTCATGATATTTGGTCATACTTATCTTATTTTATCTGATTACTATTTTCTAAACGCTCAATTCTTTTATCCAAAGGTGGATGATCGGAGAAAAGGCGGCTAATCCAACTATGAGCACTCGGGAAATTAAAATATAAATGTTGTAGGGTTAAATCTTGCGAGACAATTTGTGGAGTACTCTCTCCTTCTTCTAGCTTTTCAAGTTTAGATAATGCAGAAATTAAGCCACTTGGTTCACGTGTCAAATCAACTGAACCAATATCCGCTAAATATTCTCTCTGACGTGATACTAGTAAAAATAGCAACTTTGCTATAGGAATTCCAATAATAGAAATAATTCCACCTACAATAATCAAAAATAAGGCAAAAAATTTGATGAGAAGACCTAACAAACCTTTACTCTCACTAGTTAATACACCCCATCCAAATACAACGATTCCTACACCAGTCATTGTAATTAAACTAGTTAGCGCACTGGCCAAAACTGTAATACGAGTATCATAGTTTCGAATATGGGAAAGTTCATGGCCAATGACACCTTGAACTTCCTTTTTATTCATCATATTCAATAGTCCCTGCGTTAAAGCTAAACTTGCATGTTGTGGATCGCGTCCGGTAGCAAAAGCATTCGGCGCCTGATCAGGAGTAATATATAATTTTGGAACTGGCAACCCACCAGCTAAACAGAGTTCTTCAACCAATTCATAAATTTGGGGCTCTGTTTCTTTAGTAATTTCAACAGCATTTGTTACTTTCATAAGATGGCGAGTTGCATCAAAGTATACGTGTGCAATGTAAATCAAACCTATAACAAAGAACAACCCTCCAATATAAACTGTAAAAAGCATCCCAAGAAAAATACTTATTATTAGTATCAACAAGGTGTATAAACCTAAAATAATCCAAGTATTTCGTTTATTCTGTTCAATTTGTTTATAAAGCATTCTTTTCACTCCAAGTACTATTCAGAATTATTTTACCTCTTTTAAAAACAAGTTAATAGGCACATTTATTCTTATATTTTGTTTTTTAGTCTACCCTCCCACAGCTAAGGAAGTCATAAAATCCTAACTAAGCACATTAACATTTCTTCATAATTATCCATATTAAAAAGATAGTCCACTGAACAAAAGGACTATCTTTTTATCTACAAATATTAACCTGCCAAATAAACCTTAATTACTAATTCCAAATTTTTGCCATCCCAATGAAAAGTTTTTACACGACCAAATAGAAGATTTCCTGCATCAATTAGGCGACTAAATATCAAATTATGTTCGTGTGGAACATAGCCCAGTTTTAGGCCAGAAGGCGTAGTAACAGAAATTGCATTCTTATCGTATTTATTATCTGCTTCACGTATTAGTAAAACTGGGTCGTTTTCCTTTAAGCGAGGAACTATTTTATCTTCTAAATGCAAATATTCCGAGCCACGTACCTCACATCCATATAGAAACGTACTATGACTTTCTCCAGATTGTTTATAGTATATCTTTTTCAATTCAGTCATTTGATTTTCCAAATTACTAATTCGATCCATCAAATCTGTAATTAAAACATCATCATTCCTGTACATACTCATTACATTTACTCTTCTATTGAACAATTTTAGGTTTAGTTTGCCGGTTCTTTGAAATACGGTTTATTTTTTTCTATACTTATATTCTACAAAAGGATATGCCTAAATTCTATGATTTTAATAATATCATTGGTTTATCTTTATTATCTTTTCTACATGATTAATAGAGCAAGCAAAACTATGACTCATCCAACAAGATGAAAATACATAACTTAGCCAACCTCATAACTATCTAAAATAGAGAAAGTATTCCACACCCTACTATTTCATATAAACAACACTTTAAATTATCAATTATGCATGTTTTCAGTCCATCCAATCTTCATATAGGCACTCCTAAAGGCATCAGTTTTATATTAAAGTTTATTAAGGTAGTTATTAATTTAAGTGCATTCATTGCAGGATTATAGATAAAATATAGTGTGAGGTAGTCAATATGATAGCAATACCTAAAGAGTTAAATAATATGCTAACTTTTCCTAAAGATAAACCAGTACCAATATTGAAGAAAAGCGCAAATAACAAGCAAAAAATAATCTATGCCGATTTCATAACTACACTCCTATCTGATAAAACATGTTGCAGATATGAAGACGATTTTTTTCAACCACATAAAGCCCAACTATGGTAACAATTATATTAGTATCAAATTCAAATAAAGAAGTTATCTATAAATTTTTAGATGGTAATAATAATTATAAGGGACAAATAACCGTCAATAAGGCTGATTTATCTTATAAATTAAAAGATAAAGAAAAATTTACTAATTCATATGAAATCCAAGCGTATAGATTAGTTAAGCGATGTATTGAACTAAATAAATATCCTCCAATAGCATCAAAAGGTTGGGGCTAAAATTTTACTTCTATATTTTTTGATCTTTCATGAAATTATATGGAATTATTTATACTGCTTATTCATCCTTGTTTTTATCTGAATAAACCTGAACCCATTTACTCCTTCGACCAGTCTGCATAATCCCACGCAGCCTCAAGTCTTAGACCGTCCTCATTTAATTCCCCGCTTCATTCAATGAGGTAGCTATATAATCCCCAACTATATCAAAGTAATAATCATAATCCCTTTCATTTTGCATAGGGACATTAACAATTCCATTTTCTTCATAATTATTCTTAAATTTAATAAATATATTAGGATATGTTGTTCTAATGAATAGAAAATCATCCTTTTTAAATCTTAGATTTCTCATTTTTTCTGTTCTATTATCCTTTTAAAACTAGAGATTTTAATTAACAATATTTAAATTATTGAAGGTGTGTATTTTGACCAAAAATAAAACCAAAAGGAACGATAACATGGTCTGGCTAACAGACGGTAAGTTCTCTGAAGAATATTTTAATTACTTAGAAGCAAAAGAAAATGATAATTTAGATAAGATTCCCAAATTCAACAAAACAAAAAGCCATTAATATTTTTAATTAATACTAATGATTTTTATAAAGAGTAAATATTTTGATCTAACAACTAGTTAAAACTAGCTACTTGGTCTTGAGCCCTGCAATCTTTATTGATCTAACAATCATCTAAAACATCACACCAAACTGCTTAATTAAGTCAGCAGATCTAAACCTTTTTTATTCTTCTAATCATTCCAACACCTTTATTCAATTTTTCTTCTGCCCAAGCAAACTCTTATAAAAACTAATTACAATTAAAATCATAACTATACTAGTTGGTAGTGCAGCAATAATAGCCACTGATTGAATATTATAAACAGACTCCCCAGTCAGAATCAGTACTAAAGGAAAAATACTAAAAGCAATTGCCCAAAATGCTCTCATTTTTTTACTTGGAGTTTCTTCTACAAGTAAATTCTTGTACGAGTATTTGGAAATGACCATCGTTATGGAATCAAAAACTGTGCAGTACAATCCTATCATTGCTCCACTAAGGATAATTAATCCCCATTCGTAATGAGGTAAAGTTCTAAAAAGAGTAGTTATGATTACCGGATAAGAATCGTCTTTGCTTAATAAGGCTGTAACATTGATAATTTTGCGAATTTGTTCTCTAATCCCAAAATTACTCAAAATAATAAAGGATAAGAAAGTGCCACTCAACCCCCAAAAATATGCACCTAGAATAATTTCACGAATTTTTTTTCCTTTACTAATACTTCCAATAAAAAATGGAGTAGCAACACACCAAACAATCCAATAAGACCAATAATACACAGTCCAATTTTGAGTAAAACTATTAATTTTATTTGGCAGTGCTAAAGAAATAAAATTAGTAGTTAAATTTCTTATTGCAGCTCCTCCTGCCACAAAGTCAGAACTCACTCCACCTCCTACAAGTAAGACATATAATAATAAAAGTCCAAACATAGAGAAAGCTATTATTGAAAAACGGCTCATTGCTTTTAAGCCAAGTAAGGAGACTGATAAATAAATTATTACTATCACTGCCATTAAAATCAAAGACCAACTTTGAATGGTCCCTACATGAAATAAAATTTTTGCAACTTGAGCTAATAAAGGAAGTGACATTGAAAAAGTAGTGGCCGTTGCTGCAACTAGAGAAAAAATCGCAATTAGATCTATTATCTTGCCTGTAATACCATCAATTAAGTTTCCAAAAATCGGTCGACAGGCTTCCGAGAATTTCTGTTTTTTGTTTTGAGACACATAGAGCATATATCCAAATGCAACTGCCAACATAATATAAAATGACCATGTAATTGGTCCCCAGTGAAATAATGAATACGTCAGCGACCACTCAAATGGATTCTTTTTGCTTTGAATAGTCGGCTCTCCAATATACATCATCCACTCACACAAGGAATAAAAAATGACATCCGCTGACATTGTAGAGGTAAAAATCATCATCCCCCATTTAAGAGTTGGATAAATTGGTTTATCGTTTTCCTTTCCTATTTTTATATTTCCTAATGGTGAAAAAGATAAGACCAACGTACTTAATAAAAATAGAATTCCTACCCAAAGGTAATAACCGGAGAAATATTTATTAATTTCCGAACGAATATTTACTAAGAAACTTTTTGATTCATTGGGGAAGATAAGAAATATACAACTTAAAAGTAAAACCAATAACAAAGGAATAGAGATCAACGAAAGATCTATTTTTGAAATTTTTTTCTTCATCTTACTTTACATATTTCTTATAAGAAGAATCTATATCAGCTAATTCTTCAATACTATCAATTTCAACGATATCTTCTTTATTTATTTTATGCACAGAAAGGTTAAACTTATCAGCATAGATAAACATTGGAACGTCATCCCAATAAATATCATAGTTTTTATTTTCAAATTCCTTTTCTACAAGTTCTCCTAACATAGCACTATCATTAGCATTCCATTTAGAAACACTGTATAGTCGCCAACCCTGGTCACCACCATCTCGATCACAAGATATAACTCTACCTTCGTTATCGGTATGCATTATCCATTCATCTGACCATTCGTTAATAAAACTTCCTGCATAACCTGATTTTTCAAAATCAGCACTTAAAATTTCTGGATTATAGATTAATTGATCACCATCTAAAATGATTGTATTCTTTAACTCTTTTCTAGCTACATACAGAGAAGAAATATTATTATACTTGTTAAAATATGGGTTATTAATCAACTTAACACCAGCATACTTTTGGGGTAAGAAATCAAACTTATCTGCTAAATATCCCGTTACAATTGTAATGTCATTTATATTTTCTCGATGCAACGCCTGAATAATACTTTCGATCATTCTAGTTCCATTTACCTTTACTAAGGGTTTAGGCGTCTCATTAGTTAATGGTCTCATTCTGGTTCCTAAACCAGCTGCCATTATTATTGCATTATCTAATTTAGTCATTCTTCTTCTCCAAATACTTTAAAACTAATTTACTGTACTCTTTGGCATAACGATATTGTGCGATTGAATATTCGCCAAAATCTAGTCCTAATGATTGCTTATATTCACACCAGTTACTCCACAGTAGTCCTCCTACAGCAACATAAGCATAAATTTTATGTCTAATATTATCTTTGCATTTATTTTCATAGTAAATATCTATTAGTTCATCAATTTTGTCTTTATTATAGCCAGCATAAATGGCATACATTGCAATATCCAAATCTGGATCCTGCATGCCAGCATATTCCCAATCGATAAGAAATACATTTTCGTTCTGATCAATCAAGAAGTTATCTGAATTGGCATCTATATGACATAAAGACCATCTATCAATATTATCTTCAATAAATTTTTTTAGCTTAAGAACATTGTTCTTTGTTTCTGAATAATCTCGATAAGCTGAATCTGTATTTCTAAGACTTTCATAAAAATCTATCTGCCTCCAAATGTCAAAAGTATGATTAACTTGATAGTTTTGCTTATGAAATTGTCGTAAGACACTCATACTATTTTTAACATCTTGAAAATTATTTGCATCACTATTTCTAGTATTTTCTAGAAATTCAGATATTTTGTATCCATTATCTGGATTTAAATATAATATTTTTTCAGTATATGGCTCTGTTTTCACTTTCTGGTAAACATCATACTCTTCTTTTCGATCGATTAGCTTATCTGTTCCTTCACCAGGAATCCGCATAATATATCTTTTATTATTAACTGTAAAAATGAAGGATCTATTTGTCATTCCTTTTTTTAAAGTATGAATATTATGAATATCTTTTTTATTTACCTTTAAAACTTGTTCGATAATCTCAATTGCGTCATTTTTTAAATGCGTTGATCCTGAATCTAAATCTAGCAATTGTTCATAAGAATTAATTTCAGCATGTGAATCATCAGAAATAACTTTACCATTGAGCAAGAACGTCTTTTTATCCTCTAAAACATCTTCCCAGAAAGAAGTATGACGCTCCTTTTTAATCATTTCTTCTAGTCTTTTTGAAACAATTTTTCCATGCGTACTATTTATATATGCAAGACCAATCATTTTATTTCCATTTGATGCTTTAAAACGCACCTTACCATTATTTTTAACTTGCCAATCCGAACCCGTTACTATTTCTTCCCCAAATAAATACCATGATTCATCTTCAACGGTAGAAAATGGGTTAGTTTTAAACCATACATCACAAGGGAGAACATAAGTATTAGATATGACATTATTAACTAAAAATAAAGAGTAGATATTATTCCAATCCTTATAATGAGAATTAACAACTAAATTGACATGATATTTATCAATTAAAAACTCATAATGTTCCTTCATGAAGCCGACTACAATTTCGATATTTTTAATTCCCACTTCATGTAATTGTTTAATCAAGCGTTCAATTAAAGTTTCACCTTTAACTTCCAACAATCCTTTTGGTTCCTCAGTATTAATAGGCACCATTCTCATTCCATATCCTGCTGCAAGAATAATTGCATTTTTTGGATGATGAGACTCAAAATATATTTCGGCCTTAGTAGTAATATTGTTATTTTGGTCTATAAATCTTTGCCTTTTTAATTCACTAATTATCTGATTAACTTTTCCAAGTGAGATATTAAGCTTTTTAGCTAAATCTCTTTGTCTAATACTTGGTTTTATTGTTCTTAATACTTCTATTTCTTTTGTGTTCATATTATTTGTTTCCTTTGTATTTTTGAACATTTGTAGTATATCATATTATCAAATCAAATTTATCTATACTAAAAAAATATATCTAAATAAAATCCTCATACTTTAAAAGGAAATATCTGCTTAACGTAAATAGATATTAAAAGTGATATAATGATAAACAGTTATTAAAAATTTCTTATTTTAGGAGAGACGAAAAATTTTATGAAAAGAGTTATTACCTATGGCACCTTTGATTTACTTCATTATGGTCACATAAATTTATTACGTAGAGCAAAAAAATATGGCGATTATCTTATAGTTGCACTATCAACAGATGAATTTAATCTTGCGAAAGGAAAACGTAGTTACTTTAACTACGAAAAAAGAAAGTCTCTTCTAGAATCTATAAGATATGTAGATCTAGTCATTCCAGAAAGAAACTGGGAGCAAAAAGTTAATGACATTCATGAATATAATATCGATACATTTGTCATGGGTGATGATTGGAAAGGAAAGTTCGATTATCTTAAGAATGAAGGAGTTAATGTACTTTACTTACCTCGCACACCTAAAATCAGCACCAGTAAAATTAAAAAAGACCTAAAGTTAAATAAATAATTATATTCTCCAAATTGAAAGGATAATGCCTCAATTTGGAGTTTTTTTATGGTATCAAAAAGCGATTTCTTAAAACCAAAGGTTCAAGAAATCGCTATTACTTCAATTTATAAATAGTCGCAACTATCTATGCCTTGATAATCAATAACCAAATAGATGATTACAGCGTAACCACAGAAAGTTAAAAATTTTAGATGAAATCAACTTAATCAACAAAATAGTTAGGTTAAGTGATGATAGTATTTGACCTTGGATAGAAAAAAGTTATAAGCTTTACAACTTAAAATCTTACAATTTTATTCTAGACAATAGTGGCAATTACTATTGCTTTTTTTAATAATTAAATTAATTTTTTAAAAATTTGTTTTTAATGTTATTTATTACAGAATATATAGTAGTATTCTTTAAAAATACTAAAATAGCACCATAGATTCCAATAGAAAGAACTACTGATAATACTATCTTAGGAATCCAATTTTGCCATCCAATATCACATAACCAACAAATTAAAATAATTCCACCGCAACCTACAACTGATGATAATAAATTATTTTTAAAGTCTTTTGAAGTAATGATACTTTTTATAATATCTCTAGCAAAATAAAGATTGAAAAACATCATACTTGCTTCAGCAACTACTGTAGATAAGGCTGCAGCTTTTTCACTCCAAAATGGAATTAAAACAATATTTAAGACAATGTTTAAAATGGCACTAATAACTGTACCAATAAGTACAAGTTTTTCACGTTTAGCTGGTATCAGGACACAATCAGAAATTAACCAGCTAAATAAAGAAAATATTAAAGCCAAACACAAAATTTGTAGGGATGGAGTTGCTGCTAAAAAGGGACGACCTGAAATTATTAAAATAACGCCCTTACTTAACATAAATAAACCTGTCATTGCTGGTAGAGTAAACAAAAGCAGCATATTAGTTACCCTTGTTAATACTTGGTTATATTCATTCATCCTTCTTTTTCCCATTAGCATTGCAAGTCTAGGAACTGTAACTATTAACAAAGAAGACAATAGGTTTTTTACAATGGTATACACTTTTGCAGCTACGCTATATAATCCAACAACGTATGTATTTTTCATAATCCCTAATATAGTTATATCTGAACTCACATATATCATAATGGCAACATTAGAAGCAAATATAACTAGAATCGGTACAATATGATATTTCCATGGAATATGCCAAGTTAATCTAATCTTTACAAACGACCGGGCATGTACAAAATTAAAAATACTAGAACCGACACACGAAAAAACTGTTATTGCAGCATAGTTAAGATAATCATTCTTGTTTCTAACAAAAATAAATAATAATATTAATGATATTACTTGAAAAATAATACTACGAATAGTTATGTATGCATAATCTTCATAAATTGAATATATCCACTCTGTTCCTAAAGTAGTAAAAAAAATTTGGATAGAAAAGATTAAAATACATGATATATAATCATGTAAATTAGTAAAAATTACTAAACATGCTAAAAGTAACACATAAGAAACAAGTGTAGACCAGATATTTATTGTAAAAACTTCACTAGCAAATTTATTTATTTGTTCTTTGTTATCCCTATACTTAGCACCTTCTCGAATTGCATAAGTACTAATACCTAATGCAGCAATCAATAAGAAATAGCTAACAATTGAATTAGAGTAATTATAAATACCTACACCCTTTACCCCAAGTACTCTTGATACATAAGGAAAAGTGATTAACGGAAAGAGCAAATTTAAAATACTTTTCAATCCGTTTAAAAAAGCATTTAACCCTAAAGATCTTCTCTTCATTTTTTTAACTTTCTTTTTACAGCCCCTATTTTTCCAATTACTTTAAACATTAAATAACTATGTCTAATTGCTTGTAATTCAATTTTATATCTAACATTATAATTATTAACCTTGACGTCATATTTGATAAAATGAACTAATTCATTATGAGAGTCTATGCTTTTTTTTGATAATCTATGAAAATAAGAAATAACGCTAATTACAGTATCATGTTCTGATTTAGTACTTAAATCGGGAAAATTTAGTTTCATAAACTTGTACATTTCATAGTGAGCAACGGCTGCATCTCTTAAATTCTTTACAGAATTATCATGTACAATACTTGTTTGTCGTTGTCTGTAATAATATAAAATACCAGATAAAAGAGTTATATTATTAGCTTTTTCGTACACTTTATACATAATCGACATATCTTCATAGTTTCTACCAACAGGAAATTCTAAATCTTCAAACAACTTCTTTTTAAAAATTTTATTCCATGCAAAAGAAGCATATTCCATATTAAGTAATGTATTCATTGCTTGCGATAAATTAAGTTTTTTTACAGTCTGGAGTGGAATTGTATCTTCTATTTCAGAGTCATTTGAAAACATTTTATATCTGAAAATAAAAACATCTGAATTATTAAATTTAGTAATATTATTTATTAAATAAGAAATTGAATATTTAGAAATACAATCATCGCTATCTACAAACCAAATCCATTTTCCATGTGCGTGTTGAATACCATAATTTCTCGCAGAGGATAAACCACCATTATTTTTTTTATAAATTGTAAAATGCTTATTACCTTTTATTAATTTCTTTACTATAGATATACTATTATCTTTTGATCCATCATCGACTATGATAACTTCTATTTTATCATCTAGTTTATTATTCAAAATACTTTCTATACAGCTTTTAACATAAGGTTCTACATTATAAACAGGAATAACAATACTCAAAACAGGTTGCATAATCTCTTTAATTTTCACTTTCATAATAATTTACATAAGGTAGCAAAAATAACAAAAAAAAGGGAGGCAGTACAATTCAATCCCGAACTTTGATCAACTATTAACAAAAATCCTCCCAAATTTAATTGTCGTAAAAATGAAATTATATAATCATTTTCTAAAAAATCTATTTTTAACCTTCCAATTCCATAAAATTCGAATATAGTGTAAGCTTATACTCTGTCTTTTTATATTTCTTATATACTTTAGATCATTTAATTTCTTTTTATCTATAGGAATAAATTCATTTGGGATAATTGCGAAAGCCTTAGCTCGCTCTACTCCCTCTTTCAATTTCATTTTTCTTTGCTGCAAATGTACGTATAAAAACTCTTCATTTTTTACAGAATTTTGCTGAAAAATATATCTAATGATGCTTTTTCCATTCCAAATACAGAGTGTATCTTTTAAGTCTTCATTATGAAATGTATCAGTTGAATAATCATAAATTACATTTTTAAATTTAGTTGGTGTAACACGTGGGTTATAAGACCAATCAGCATGAAAAACCTTATATCCATTCTTTACAAAAATTGTATCAACATTATGTTTTCCATTACCTGTTTCATCAAAAACAGTTATTTTATTTTCGGTTAAAGCATTTTTATAATACCAATTTCCATTAACTGATTTCATAAAAACTTTATTTATCTCTGGACTATTTCTAAATAGAACCATATGGCCTAAAGAAAACAGTTTGTCATATTTTTCAATAAAGTCAATTGACAATAATTTATCTAAATTACCCATGATTGTGTCAATATCACAATATCCCCAATATGGATATGATTGTATATAGTTCTCAAAAATATATCCATAAGTTGGTTTAAAATCACATAATTTTCTTGTAAATTCTAAAGATAATTTAATATCAAACTTTTCTTGGGCTTTTTCTTGGAATTCGTTCCAAGACATTGGAACACGTTTAACATTTTCTGGATAATCAAAATTACTCATATCATCAGTAAATATTAACCAGTCAAATGATTTATTTGGTTTACAACTATTTAAAAATAATTGAAAATATTTTGGCAACTTTCCAAAATACGGAATTATAAAACAAGCTCTTTTCACGCTAACTCCTTACTATCTTTATTGAATTTAAAACCTAAATTTGCTAAGGGAATAAGTAGAAAAACATTATACTCTAATAAATAAAATTGTTGATCAATTAAACTATCTAATGCTATAAACATGCATATAAATGGAACAATATAATTTCTTAATCTTATAGATCTATTCATACTCCATATATAACCAATTTCAACTAATATCAATAATCCTATGCCATATTCTAAGAGAAAGACATAATAAGAAGAATCAATATAAAACCAGCCTTTGAAAAATTGATCAATATTATCGTAAATTTGTTGTCCCCAAATAGTATAACCAAAAAATTTTATACCCATATCAGTATTGGTTAATCTATATGAGGTAAATTTATCAAGAGTTGCCATAAAACTGCTTCCTCCTGAAATAAATTTATTCATTATAAAGATTGAAAGAACAGTACATAGTAAAAAGATATATTTTTCTAGCATGTGGATAAATCTAGATGAAATAATTCTTTTTCCATACTTCAATACCATACTAGCTGGTACAAGGAGAAAAATTGTTCCACTCCCTAGACGAGCATCTGAATAAATTAAAGTAAAAAAACCAAAGAAAATATAAATAATTATTCTAAAAAGAATATTGCTATTTTTCTCTATACATAAAACTAAATCTGCTAACAATATATAAACAATTAACTGTACAAAGTCAGTCGGAAATCGATAACCAAAAGTATGTCTAACAGTATTTCCTCGTTGTATATAAGGTGTCTGAATAAACCCTAACATATTACTTATAACTGTAAAAATCAATAAAGCTGAAGCAGTAATAATAAAAATCTTTAAAATTTTATCAAACTCAATATCTTTAGCACCTAAAATAAACAAAAAATCTAAAAGTATTATTGGTTCGTTTGATCTTACAGTACTAATTACAGATAAAACAAAAAACAAAAGAAGAAAAATAATATTTTTCTTAGATAAGGATATACTGTCCTCATATGTTCCTTTTATAGCAGCAAAAATTAGTTGAACAAATAAGAAAAAAATACCTATACTAATAAGAACATACCTTGCTTGACTCGGAATTGGAATCATAGTATGTCCTAATAATTGTCCTATTAGAAAAAAAACGTACCCAATAAAAAAACCTATATCTTTTGTTTTTATATTCATCTCTTCGTCTCACTTATCCATTATTTAAGCAATAATCTATAAATTCTTTATAAGATTTAAATTTATAATTCTCATAAAGTCTTTTCTTACTTAATTCATAATTTCCCATTAGTTTCATTTGAGCTGTAAACTTTTTATTTAGATTAGTTGGCTTAAATAAAAAAAGTACTCATTAAGTTCACTTTCCAGAGGGATTTTTCCAAATCTTTTTTTGTATTCCTTAACAAAGATTACAGCTTCCCTAAGTTGTTTTGACTTTCTTTTTTCGTAATATTCATCAAGTGTCATTAACTTTTTGGCAGGATTACCAGCATAGACCGAATTAGATTCTACTCGGCCACTAATTACACTATTGGCACCAATGATTACATTGTCACCTATAGTAGAGCCACCTAGAATCGTAGCTCCCCAACCAATAAATACATTATTTCCAATTACTGTCTTACGCTGACTCCCATAAATATAACCATATTTTCTTTTGATTACACTCCAGCTATAATCATGATTTAGAATAGTTGCAGGGCCAGTTATTTGAACATAGTCCCCTATAGAAAGTAAATGAGGTGCCTGAATATCAATAGTAGTATTATATGGTCTATAAATTTTTACACCATTTCCTACTGATACACCAATTTTTTTCAAATGATTGATATAACTGTCGCTAGTTGCTTTATAACCTAATATTTTTACTTTAATCCAATTTTTTATATTCATTTTATACACCTAATTTAAAAATTAACAGCAACATTAAAGCTTTACGTTTTTGTATCAATCTTAAAAAGACACGTTGCTTCTTATTTAACTCATCAACAGGATATTTTGAAATAGCTTCTTTTAAGACAAGATTACTACAAATTTCTCTTATAACTTTTACTCCCTTAAAAAGCTCATTATTTTTTTCCTGTGCTATGCTTGACCTTACATTAATAAAAAACTGTTTTCTAAGTCTATTGACTGCTTCTTCGGATAGCCTTTCTTCTTTCACTTTATTTAACAAATACGAATATAAAATAACATATAGTTCAAACTTATTAGGCCAATACTTATGTGACAGTGAATTAGGATTGAATCTGTAATAATATTCAGCTGAAGAGATAATTTTTACCGATTTAGAATATTGAAAATAATCTAAATTCCATACAATATCTTCTGAAATATATTTTCTTTCAGAAACAAAATGTATATGATTCTTTTTTATTAATTCCAAGGAATACAAATTATTCCATACAGACATTTTAATACTATCATTTTTTTGTGGAGAATTTCCTAACATTTTCTCCATCACATTAGTTTTTACTTCTTCATTTGAAAATTCAGCAGAAATATATTTTTTTTCTAGGCTAATTTTTCCCGTATCATTAATGCGAGTAAATCCTCCAATTATAGTATCATAGTTCTTATGTTTTAGAGGTTCTACTAATTTCTTTAAACTGTTTTCCCCTAAAAAATCATCACTATCCACAAACATAATATATTTTCCATTTGCACGTTCCATACCGTAGTTTCTTGTCAAACCCAAGCCACTGTTACTTTTATGGTAAGTAAAAATATAATCATACTTATCAGCATATTCATCACAAATGCTTCCACTGTTATCAGTTGAACCGTCATCAACTAAAATAATCTCAAAATTTTTATAATTTTGATTAATAATAGATTCAATACATTGATTTAAAAATTTCTCAACATTATAAACTGGTACTACAATTGTTACAAAGGGATTAATTTTCTTTTGAGTATTATTGCTATTCATAATCTATAAACTATTTATTTCTATATATCTACTTTTTCCAAATGGTTCATAAGATGCTCGTATAAATTTATGGCTTTTAGGAGCTTTTATTTTTATAACATTTGGAAATTTACTAAAATTGTCATTTACTGTAAAACAAATTTTATTTTTTAAAGGTAATTCTGAAAATCTTCTAATATCTTCCTTTGTACATCCATTTTGATCATTAAATTTATACAGTATGTGATTCCAGTCTATTCTTTTTATTCTTCTTTTCCACTTTTCTGTAACTTGTTGCTCAGAAGAGTAATGCATAAAGAATATCTCTATATCACCCAATTTGGCCACTGGATACGTTCCATAGCCATGTGTTAATTTTAATTTATCATAATATTTGGATTCCGTAGGATCAATAAACTCTAGACTTTGATTCAAATAATGGTGAATAACCGAAATAAACTTAATATAATCGGATGCCAAAAAAAACAAACCCACTGTAGGAGATTGCTTAATTAAATTATAGCTTTCATAAGTTTCCCCTCCCCAGCAATTATTAGAAATGATCGTGAATTGTTCTTTATTAATCTTTTTTTCCTAAACTTAGCTCCTCCTTTTCTCTTAAATTCCAAAAATTTTAACCTAATTCCTTCAATCGTCACTTTAGTTTCCTCTTTTTTATTTATCTAATTTTATTCTAACTAATTCATGTCGAGTATTTCTTTCATTAATAGGAGGTAATTGCATATAATCACCATATTCTTTTTTCAACATTTCATCAGCATTTTCTGAAATCAGAAAATATTTATCTTCAAAAGGAGTATATTTTAAATTTAAAAAATCGTTTAAATTATAAGTTTCTCGTGTTCCATCTGATCCTACACTATTTAAATTTCTAACTTCATCAACACTATTCAAATTTTCGACATATTTAGATGCTACAGAATCGCATTTATCATATAACTTTTTAATTGGATAGAAAACAAATACTATACGTGCAATTTGTGCAGCTATTTTTTTCTTTCCCTTTCGAGCTTTAATATTAATATATTTGCTCATTAATCCTATTCTCAAAAATCTGTAATATATATACTGTAAACTACGTCTAACTTTATTATTTGGAATAGCATCAATGGGAAAAACATCAATGAAAACTCCATGATTTATCTTATGATTTGATAAAAATGTTTCTTCAAAAATAGTGTTATTCATTCTAATTTTATCAAATGGATAATAGTAATCACTATCTGTTTTTTGACATTGATAGAAGAAATTAGAAGACAATTCTTTAGGGAAAATTTTTCTGATTTTTAAAAAATCATTTCTCAATACATACACATCTATGTCATCATCCCAGGGTATAAATCCTTTATGCCGTATAGCTCCTAACATTGTTCCGCCAGCTAGAGTATATTTTATATTATGTTTCTTACACAATCTATCAAATTCAGATAGAATCTCAACTTCTTTTTCTTGTACTTTTTTTCTATCAATATCTGTTAGTTGCATTACTTTTCCTCCAAAGTAAAGTAATTATTTACAAATTTTACTGTATATATCTATTAATTTTTGAGCATTTGTTTCAACATCATAACCATGATCTTTAAGTACTTCAATAAAATTATTAGATGTATCTTGCCTTCTACTTCTCATGTTTGAAAAATTATATTGTTCTATGCGATCTTTCCATTTCGTCGGGTTATCCAAACTAATGCTTATCATATTATCAGCAACATTATTTTCCATTGAAACTTTAGAAGAAACTACGTTATATAATCCTGAAGCAGTTGACTCTACCAAAGTAAATGGTTGACCTTCGTAAATAGATGGCAGTAAAAACAGATCCATTGCGCTCAAATAGTCTGAAGTATTATTAATTGCTCCAGTAAAAAATATTCTATTTATTAAGCCTCTTTTACGAACTTCCTGCTTAATTTTTTCGAAATTCATACCTTGGCCAACCAAAATAAGATGATAGTTTTGAGGTAAAAAAGGGATTATTTTAAAAAAATACTTTTGATTTTTCTGATCATTAAATCTACCAATATGCCCTAAAAGAATATCATTTTCTTTTAAGTGCAACATTTTTCGAATATCATTTCTTTTCTTATATGAAAAAGTATAATTTCTCAAAAATATTCCATTTTTTATTACTTCAAAATTTTGATTTTTAAAAAGCCATTTTCCAGCGGCATTATTACATGCAATTCTTCCATTAACTAATATTTCAAATATGGGACGCAAAGCTTGATTAATTTTTGGATGATCAGTTGTTGTATTATGACTATGCGCAATTCGACCTTTTACACCTGCAAAAAAGGCAGCTAACAACTCAATGGACATAGTAGTGCTGTTTCCATTTACATGTACTACATCAAAACTTTCATTCTTTAAATACTTACGTAAAGTATTAAAATATTTCCAAGTTCTTTTTGAGCGATACGGAATCTCAAAAATATCGATGTTATTATTATTCAGTTTTTTTCTCAAAGTATCTGAAACTCTATTAGGGGCCACAATAGTCACGGAAATATGATGTTGTGCCAATAAAATACTGTTATCAATAATAAAAGTCGTAATACCATTATCTTCCAAATTTACAGTATTTATCATTGCTAATTTCATTTTTTAATCAATCCATTTACTATTTTCTCAAATGCAATAATAAATTGCTTGTTATTACTGCTTTCTCCAGCATTTTTAGTTTTCACAACTTTATCGTAGTTTTCAATTGTATTAGAAAGCTGGTTTATATCATAAACAGGAATTATATTATTCATTCTTTCGTTAATTAATTTCGTAAAATCAACCTGATGATTGTTAACATGCTCATGATATTTTTCTTGTCTTGGAACAACAATTGGAACTTTTCCAAATTGAAGTGCTTCAATGAAGCTTGAAGGTCCACCATGAGTAATCACAATGCGTGCTTTTTTTAAAGTATTTTGCATTTCTTCAAAAGACATCATTTTATGATTATCACAATGAACTGGTTGATACGTGCTAAAACCGGTTTGAATAATTACTTTTTCTTTGATTATACCATCAGCTACTAAATCATCTATTTTCTTTACTAAACGATTAAAGGGTTGCTCATGAGTACCTACAGTAACAAAAATCATTCTATCACCTTTAAAAAATACTTCCTAAATTAATTGCCTTCGGATATACTTTTTTCATTTCTTCCCATTCAACAATAAATTTGTCAGTTATTGGATACACTAATTTTCCAGTAATTGTTGGCTTATCATATCTATCAAACACTTCAATATAAACCGTCTTTGCCCCCATTAATTTGCCGATATAAAAAAATGGAACTGCTACTGCAGCCCCACTAGAAATAATTACATCAGGACGTTCTTTACGGAGCACTTTAATTGCTAGAAAAGTATTACGAATTAAATTTTTTAGATTGCGGTTTGTTGGATAGTGACATCCATACATCTTTTCTCCCTTTAGCTTACTTCGAGCATCTTCTTTATCAAAAGTAACCCAAAATCGCTCCTTATTTTGCCAAAAAGGCTTCAACATGTATAGATGAGTTAAATGACCACCACTAGAACCAACTAAACAAACTTTCATACTTTTTCTATCTCCCTAATATGCACTATTTGGATGAATCACAACACCAACAGTCTTTAACAAAATCTTAAAATCAAACCATAGACTACTATTATTAATGTATTCCAAGTCTAATTCTACCATTTCATCAAAATCTGCATCATTACGCTTGGTTACTTGCCAAAGACCAGTACAACCCGGTGTAACAGTTAAACGCAACTTGTCATACGGTGTATAATCTTCTACTTCCATTGGTAGAGGTGGACGTGGTCCAACTAAAGACATATCACCTTTTAACACATTCCAGAGTTGCGGTAATTCATCTAAACTATACTTTCTGATAACATGTCCAATTTTAGTGACACGTGGATCATCTTTAATCTTGAACATTGCCCCATCAATTTCATTTTGCTCTTCTAATTGTTCCACCATTTGATCGGCGTTAACAATCATTGAACGAAATTTCCACATTTTAAATGGCTTTTCATTTTTACCGATTCGTTCTTGTGAATAGAAAGCCGGGCCACCATCTTCCTTTTTAATTAAGACAATTAAAATTAAAAATAATGGAGACAATAATATTAATGCCAATCCACTAGCCAAAACGTCAAATCCACGTTTTATAGCACGGTATCCTACACGTCCATTAACTTTTGACGGATCTAGTTTTACCTTTTTAACCTCTTGTGCCATCATTTAAAACTCTATCCCCCAACAATAAATTTAAAATATCCAAAACCGTTTCTTTTTCTTTAAAGGTTTCCAATTTAAATTAACATTATCCGAATTAATAATGTTTCTTGCATTCTGCTTAAAGCTATTAGCAACATCCAATCCTTGCATCTTTTCTAATTTCTCATAAGCGTCATGCATTCGACTTTCTCGTTTTGGCAATGTGTGTGCATCTGAAGCAAAAGTGGCTACTTGACCCGCTTCTACAAATTGATCCGCTAATTTTTCAATCTCTTTACCAAATACTCCCACATACGAACTAGCAGTTATTTGCGTTAAACAGCCTTGCTCAATAAACTCTTGTAATTTTTCAGGATGAGCCAAGATACCAGAATTTCTTTCTGGATGAACAATTATTGGGGTAATCCCCCGTCCTAACAATTTAAAAGTCATATCTTTGGCATAAGTTGGTACATCTTCACTTGGAAATTCTAATAGCATATATCTGCCATCTTCATCACAAAATAAGATATCATCATCATCTAAAGCTTGCGGTAAATTACCATTTAGACGAACTTCTTGACTTGGAAAGACAGTCAAAGGAATATTGTGCTGTTCTAATTCCTTTTGAAAACTAGCTGTCTCTTTAATGATATCCTCTTTATGATTTAAATATTTTCCATTTAAAGTATGCGGGGTCATTAATGCATGAGTAATTCCATCGGCTACTGCAGCTTCTGCTAGACCTAATGAAGATTCCAAATCAGGAGAACCATCATCAATTCCTGGTAATATATGTGAGTGAATATCAACTAATACCATTATTTACTACTTCGTTTCTGTATCTTTTTCCTGACTATAACCGTATCCATAGCCATAGCCGTATCCATAACCATAGCCGTCTGGACCAGTTCTTACATCATTCATTACATAACCTAAAACATGGGTTTTAGTTAAGTTAAGCATTTCAATAGCCCGCTCAACTCCAGCCTTCTGCGTAATTCCTTGACGTACAACTAGGACTACACCATCCATTTCACCAGCTAAAATTTGTGTATCTGAAACTTCTAAAACTGGGGCTAAATCCAAAATTACTAAATCATAGTGTTCTTTAACCATGTTTAGAAAGGCACGCATTCTATTTGAACCTAATAATTGAGCCGGATTAGGTGGAATCGGACCAGCGGGCATTACCGAAAGGTTAGGAATAATATCTTCCCTAACAATATTCGCCATATCTACTTCATTAGAATGCGAAGTAAGGATAGTTGTTAATCCCACTCTATTTGAAAGATCAAATGTTTGATGCAATGTTGGTCTGTGTAAATCGGCATCGATCAACAATACTTTTTTACCCGCTTGAGCCATTGTAACAGCCACATTAACTGTTACAGTTGACTTACCCTCACTAATATTAGCTGATGTAAAAGCTAAAGCTTTGATTTGATGATCAACACTAGTAAAGTCAATATTAGTTTTAACTGTTCTAAATTGTTCGCTTACTGGATTTTGTGGTTTTGCTACAGTAATTAGCTTAGCACCATATTGCATCGTTTCATCAGTACCACGTTTTTTACGTCTATTAAACAATCCCATCTATACTCTCCTATACACGCTTCTTTTTACCAGACTTATTGTCCTTCTTATTGATACTAAAATCGTTAGATAAGTGGAAGTGAGACACATGACCTAAGTTAGTTAAACCTAGTTCCTTAGTCAAGTAATCATCATCTCTGACTGTAGTATTAAATGAATCACGTAAGACAATTAAGGCAATACTAATAATTAACCCTAATACAATTCCAGCTAAAGTAAATAATGAAGTTCTAGGGAATGTCTTAGTACCACGAGCAGCCGGAGACACAATCGTCACATTATTAACATTCATAATACTCTTAATTTTATTCTTAAAAGTTTGAGCAACGGCGTTTGCGATTGCTTGCGCTTTCTCTGGATCATTACTCTTAGCACTAATCGTGAAAACTTGAGATTGTTGTTGCGTAGTTACAGAAACTGCTTTTTGCATTTCCTTAGCGCTCACATTATAACTACGTCCCGCTCTTCTAACAACTGCTGGTTCAGCTGGGCTTACTAACTTTTTAGTCCCATCTGCTAAAGTGCGATATTTAGCTGGTTTAGCTGCTTTTACTACTTCAGTAGGATTTTTTAGCCACTTAGAAGCATCTTTTAAAATAACTGGACTAGTAACAATATCCTTATAAGTATTAATTAACTGGACATCAGCTTGTTGAGCATTGAATGCTTGGCCAGCATCAGTCGTATTTCTTTTTTGGTTAACCAAAATCTGAGTTGTTGAAGTATATTTAGGTTCAACCACAAAAGCAGCTAAGATAAACCCAACTGCTCCTAATCCAATTGCCCATAGAATGATAGACCAGATATGTTCTCGAAGAAGCATCCATAATCTACGTAAATCGATTGTATTTTCAGTTTTTGTACTGTTTTCCACTTTTTCCTATTCTCCTGTCTTTAAGGTTTCCGGCTTAAGCCCTAAGGCAGCACGTAACTTATTACTAATTCTTTGACATTCTGCTTGACTAACTGACTCATAGGCAACGCCATTCTCCCAATCGCCTTGCCCTTGAGCATGGTCACTTGTGATATTGTCAGTTGCATGACGATAGTTCTGAGCTAACGCAACCATATTATCAAACGTTAAGTTAGTCATTGTTTGCTTAGATATTGAATTCAAGAATGCTTGGTTAACGACTGTCTTGTAAGAAATGGAACTCTTTAATAATGCCATAATTACAAGTCTTTGTCTCTCTTGACGCCCATAATCTCCTCTTGGGTCATCATACCGCATTCTACTGAATGCCAAAGCCTTCTTCCCATTCATGTGATAAGTTACGCCCTTAGTGAAGTGATAGCCTTCATAATCAAATGTTAGTGGCGACTTAACTGTCACTCCCCCAACTTGATCAATAGCCTTCTCTAATCCTCCCATGTTTACCATTACGTAAGCATCAGTTGGAACATTGAAGTACTTCTTGATCGTTTTAACAGTTTCATCTACACCACCATAAGTATAAGCTGCGTTAATCTTGGCTGGTGAATAGTCTGGATAATCCGGTAAGTTAACTTTCATATCTCGAGGCAAGCTGACAACTGTTGTCTTATTGGTTTTAGGATTGATGACCATCATCATAATGGTATCTGTTCTCCCCTTGTAAGAACGTCCAAATTCACCTGTATCTGTTCCCAATAAAAGCAGGCTCATTGGCTTCTTATCTTTCAGTGTGTCGCTAACCTTCCGATCACTAATTTCATTACTCATCGGATTATACATATTGTTAGTGGCAACATGGATATTGTGCCAAGCGATAATAACCGCAATGATGTCTACTGCTAGGAAGACACCTAATACAATCCAAAAGATACGCCAAAACTTTTTACGTCGATGATGCCGGTGATGATGTGAGCGATGTCTTAATTCATTATCACTATTCTTATGATCCATTTTATTCCTCTTTTATTTTTTGCTTTTTAGTAACACTAAAAGTCATTATACAAAAAATATATGAAAATTCATAGAAAATTCACAACTAGCATAAAAAAACACATTTATTGAATCAGAACATGCTCTAAATAGCGCTCTAACCACCTTCATGTTGATAAGTATACTGGCACCTCCCACCAGAAATCAACCTAACTTCGGCAAAAATACAGTTTACGTTATTTAATTTGCTGCGTTTTTTATTTAATTTTTCAAAGCGTTTTTCAATTTAACCAGCAAATTCTTCTTTACTCTCTGCAGAGTTCGCCTTGAACATCCCGCCACCTCAACTAAATTTGTAATTTCTTTTTTTGCGAGCAAATGTTAAAAAACACTAATTTCTCAATTCCATTTAATTCCTGGACTTTATCTTTAAAAATTATTAAGTTATCCCATTCAATTTTTTTCTTAAATTCAAGCTCGTTATTTATCTCCTCGCTTCTTTCTTCGCGGCGTTAAACCTTTCTTAATTCATCTAACGTATGCCAAAGAATCTTCTTAAAGGCAAGCCGATCAATATCGTGGTCCTGACTCTTCTCAAGCATCCCCGCATAAATCCCCCCCATCCTGGACCAAGTCCGCATACTCTTGATAGTCTTTTCTCACACCAGCTGCCTTAATTGCTCCGCAAACCAAGCGGCGATTTTCCCAGGCTTTAATAAAATTTTCTTCTTTAATCATGTGATCATTCCTTTAAGTAATGTCACAAGCGCTTGTGCAGATATTAGAGTATCAGGAACGCAATTTTTCTAAAATCCAAGACCTACCTACTACAAAACCGTGCTGTTAAGCAATTTTTATTTTTATCTATTCTTTCTTTTCCCCTCTTTATTCCTTTACCGCATTTCTTGTAAAAGAAAAACACGCCTTCTTCAGACGTGTTATAAAAGTGCTTTAATTCTTCTAGATAAACGATAAAACAGGTTGTGGTCGTTAATTTGCCAATCTTTAATATCAAAAAAGTCAGCGCAGTGCCGACCATAATTTTGATGGAACTCTTCAATTGCAGCTTCAGCAAGATCTTTCAAATTTAAAACATTATGGATTTTAGGTAAGTAAAGATATTCTTGATCCGCTACTAAGCTTTTTCTTCTGCATTTGCATAACTTTAGATAGAAGTCATGTGAATTGGCATAATTAACCAACATTTGACCAAAAACATGATTATGCGTAATTGCTTCTGCCAAACGTTTATGTAAATTCGGTGCATAATCATCAAATTCAAAATTATAAACGCGATTATTTCCTTTACAAGAAAATATTACTTTCTTTTTACATTGCTGCATTGTCTGCATATGGTGTAAGCCAATCCAACATGTATGCCTTTCTGAATGAGCTAGAAGTGAAAAGTAGGCAATTTCTCTTAAAGAAATTGTGTTACGGTAGTAAAAGCCCAGTTCTTTTTGTAGTTTCTTTTGTAAAACTGCTCCTAAAATCAGCTTGTGCTTTAACAGATGGTTAATTAGTTGCCGACTATTTTTTTGGCATAAAATAATACCATCTTTTTTATCTAAAATTACTGACTGGTATTTCCCCTTAATGTGATTAGTGTGGAAGTCATACAAGGCGACCATATTCTCATTTAGTTCATAATCTGATGCTTCTGACACAAACGGTATAAGATTGCCACTGATATTGTGATCTAACCTTTGCTTAATGCAGTCTTTAGACCAAGTATTTAAGTCTTCATTATTTGGTAAACCAATGTTAAAAAGATTTAGTTTATTATTCATTGTCATCTCCTTTTCTATTAAATAACATTTTTCATTAAATAATATAATAATACCAAAAAATCACTATATAAAAAAGGTCATACACTTATAAAAGTGTAGGACCTAATTAAATAACTTTTTTAAAAGTTCAAAAATTCATCTGGTTTCATCCCTAAAGCTGCTCCAATGACAGTTTTGAATGTTGAAACATCTTGAACTCCATCAAATTGCTGACCATTAATTAAAAAGTATGGTACAGATTCAACTCCGCGACTTCTAAGTCAGCTTCTTCTTGCATAACTACATCTTTATATGCATTTGAATCTAGTATCTTCTTAACTTCTTCGGTATCTAACTTATTCTTCTTTGCAACATCTAATAATACTTTATGGTCTGCTAATTCCTTATTTTCAGTAAAGTAAGCATAGAATAAATCATCAGCTAGATTTTCAATTAGCTTAGAATCGTGATAAGTTGCCTTAGCCCATTGAACCATCCGGTGAGCATCCATGGTATTTGTATTATAAGCAGTTGCTTCATTAATTGTTAAACCAACTGCCTTACCCATTGACTTAGCATGATCATAGGCTGCATTTGCTTTAACTAACGGAATATCCTTTTCATAAGCTAGAAGGACTGCATTAGTTGACTTAGGTGCATCTAAATCAATTTGAAAAGCATTCAAGTCATATTCAATCTTATCTTGAACACCTAACTCTTCAATTGCCTTTTGTAAGTCGATTTCACCAATGTAGCAGTAAGGACATGCATAATCGCCCCAAATTGAAATTTTCATTTTTCAACTCTTCTGTCTCTTATTACGCTCTCACCTCTACAATAGAAACTTTATCCGTATAAAGCAACTATTTTCGCTTACGTTTTAAGTCTTCTTTAGTTGCAACTAAGTCAATTATTTTCTTTGGTGCTAGATTTGGATACATATGAGTAAGGTAAGCTAATAATTCAACGAAGTTTAGTAAGTAACTCGTTAAATTATTGTCTTTCATCATCCCACCAGTAAAATTATTGTCTTTAATATTTGCAAACATGTAAAAATCACGCACTGTATCCATATTTTGATAAGTTACTAGCTCACTGAAAATGTCATTAATTTCTTTTCGAATTTCTTGACCATCAGTCACCTCTCGTTTAACTGGTAAGTCAATCGCATACGCAGAATCCCTTCCATGAGCTAACTCAAGATAAGACTTTCTCTCAAGCATCATATCGCTAATTTCTTTAAACTTTTCATCAGTAAAGTCCATATTTACTTCTAGACTAGTTAAATAACCAGCTAAGGCTTCTACTAGATCATCTTCTGTCTTAAAGGATGGGGTTAATACATAAACATAGCGGTCCGTTCTCACAAATAGAAGAAAGTACGTCAAATCTAAGTGTTGCAAGTTTCTACTATATTTAATCAGTTCTTTTTCAAAGCGATAGCCTTCAGGATTTTCTAAGTCAAATTGGCCACCCTGATAAGGAGCTCGATATATTTGCCAAAAGTCTTCTACATTGAAGCCATCAATATTTCGATCTTCAAAAGCAGCTTTATTGAGTAATTTAGCTTCACTAGGACGCTTTTTTTCTAAATCTTTTATTAGAGCTAATGGATTGAGAATATTGCGGTTTGCATATTCCATGAGCATCACTTGAATATCATGATAAGTCGACATATTTTGATCGCTAGTATCATGGAAGAAAACATCCCCTAACTGGTCAGTATAATTAACAACCAAGACATAGTCACCAATCTCTTTTTCACTAGCTAGGTCTTCAGCTAAATCAATGATATCTTCTACTCGGGTTTCTAGTTGCTTAAGCTTATCATCAGTAATCTCTTGACTAGGGCGCTTGAGCTTTCTCATAGCATGCACATTAAATAAGTCACTTTCTAAATCGCCCTTTAATACATCAATGAATTCATAATAATCTAGATCAAGTCTTTGAACGAAAGTCCCAATTACCCTAAAAACAAGCCCCTCAGCTCGTGCTGGTTGATAAGTGCGGCGTAAATTATCACTAATAAAAGTTTCTTCAAAGTCCGGTGTCTGTACTATGACTGCCAGGTCCATTGTATTTGGTGTTTCATACACCTTATCAAGCAGTTCTTTCATTTTATTACTTAACATTTTTATACCCTACCTATTCCAATCATCTCACTTTTCATCTATTATACGGATATTTATTTTTAGAAACAAAAAGTCTGCAAAGAAGCAGACCTTAAGCTAGATATTTTCACCATACATAATGTTTGAAAAGCTACCATTTAATGACTTGTCTTGACTAACATGTAAGTTAACAACGTTCCCCTTACCAGACTCATCTACCAAAACAATTGGTTTTTGCTTGTGCCAGCAAAAGAGAAAAGTCTTATGTTGTCCATCTTTAGTTAAGTCATGATTATAGATAGCCAAGACGTCATAATCATAATGATGTTCGCCTTGTGGACTCCAGCCAATGCTTATCTTTTTACCATTCAACTTAAAAGTATCTTTCTTAAAGGCATCTGGATAAAAACGATTTGCTGAAGTAGAAAGCTTGTTTTTACCATCATATTTGGTATAGGTTTGGCTCTTCTTTTTACCGTACTTATCCATTTCCTTAGCTAGTTTTTGATCTTTTTTCTTATCCCAGTGCTTCTTCTGAGTAGTCTTTGAACTCTTAACGATACTATTATTAGTTGAATTAGAGTTATTGGAACAGCCGCTTGCTCCTACTAAGCTGAGAGCAATCACACTCATTAATAATATTTTCTTCATATTTCTTCTTTTCTTCCATTATTATCCTACCATTAAATTTCAACTTTAGAACCTTTTTAATCTTGAATAAAAAAGGTGTAATTTCACTTTTTAGTCGAAATTACACTTTGAATAGAAGAAATTTAGTAATAGAGGCTAGTTTGCCTTCTGATATATTAAATTGTTGATTGCTTCAATTAGAGCTTCTTTAGTAGGCACACCTTCGTCATGATAATGGCCAATTTCAAAGTATGGTACTGCATCCGCATTTCGATTGGCTAAGTCATTTTCATCTTCGATAACTACGTCCTTATATTCTTCACTCGTAAGAATCTTTTTGGCAGATGAGTCATCCAATCCAGCGTCTTTTGCTAATTTTACTAAGACGTCATTATCAGTAATATTTTGATTTTCAACAAAATAAGCTTTAAAGATTGCGTCAATTAACTTGGCCGTCTTTTGATTACCTTGTGTATCATTAGCCCATTTAGTTAAACGCAATGCTTTCATCGTATTGACTGGAAGTGTATTTGCATAATTAATTGTTAAACCAGCATCTCTAGCTTGTTCAGTAATATTTTGAAATCTTTCATGAAGTTGCTTTTGGGTTAAACCATCTTTTTTTCATCAACTTCTCTCCCCGCGTTTGCGTTGGATTTTCAGTAGCAGTTGGATCAATTTGAAAAGCGCGAAAGTTATAATCTAACTTGTTTTGATCAATTCCTACTGCCTTAACTGCCTCAGTTAGCTTATGAAAAGCAATATAACAAAATGGAGATGCATAATCCATCCAAAAACTCATTCTCATAGTATGCCTACTTTCCGGTTATTTAGTAGCTTCTTTAATTAAAGCCTTCAAATCATCATCAGAAAAGTCTTTACCGTATTTATTTTGTAATTCTTCTAAAATAAAGCCATTGTCACGATTACGGTGAATCATTTCACGAACGTCTTTCATAATAGCTTCTTTTTCACGATCAAATGTTGGAACTGTCATAATTACAGCCTTCTTTCATATATAATCCGCTTTCACTTTTTATTGTATGAGTTAAAGTCATAATGAAAAAGATTTAGTCTTAACATAATAAAAAGATAGTCTTACTATAAGACTATCTTTTATAAATCATGTTGATATTTCTTCAATAAAACAACCGCAATCCAAATTGAAATAAATGATGGCAAAATAATTACTACCAGTAAATCCGGGTTGAGGATACGAACTGTTTTGATCATTTTAGTAATTGTATGGATCTTAGCAATGTTATTGAAGATTGATTGATAAACTGTAACATAAATTAATGACCATTGAATACAGTATTCAATCAGCGTTAACGTTATTTCGGAAATATGATAATGTTTATTGAATCTCTTTAATCCCTCATATAATAGTAAGCCTGATAGAATTACTAACGCTGCTAAAAGCAAGAAGAGATTTCCTAATTTCATATCATGAACCCGATCAATAAATAGTGCCGCAATTCCAAATAAAATTGAGAAGTTAACTGTACTAAGCAGTAGTAATACTAAAAATAAAATAATTGCTTTCAGAAAATAAAGCCGATGTTTAGAAGTAAAAATATATCCTGATACTACTATTGCTAAAATAACCAGGAAAATTGGTAAAACTTGCATTACTTATCAGACATCTCGATTTTCTTAATAAGAGCTTCACAGCCTCGATAAATATCTTGATAAGCCCCTTCAAAGTCCCTAGTATACCAAGGATCATCAACATCCATCATAGAGCCAGCAAAAGATAAAAGTTTATATTCTTTTCTGTCTGGGTCTCCTGCTGAAATATGATTCATATCAAAGAAGTTTTCTTCATCCATCCCGATAATGTAGTCATATTTCTCATAGTCGCTCTTAACCATTTTTCTAGCTTGACGATGGTTAAAAGGAATTCCATGCTCATTCATTACTCTTTGAGAACGCACATCGATATCATGGCCAATCCCACTAATAATTGCATCTTCGGTTGTAGCAGCTGAAGCAATTTCATACTCATTTTCTTTACCTAGATCTTTAACAATCTTTTTAGTAATAAATTCAGCCATAGGCGAACGACAAATATTACCATGACAAATAAATAAAATTTTTTTAGTCATTTCTTTCCCTTATTTCTTTAAAGTGTATATTTTAATTCTAAAGCTAATACATTTATTTAGGCAAGAAAAAATACCGACTAGAGCTTGTCAGCTCCAACCGGTATTCTTCTTTTTCAAAGGTTGTTGAAACATTATTAGTTCAATATTTTCAACGTATTTAATTATATCAAAGATAGATGAATTTAATCAGCAAATTATACAATTTTTTAAATTACATCTTATCTTCGACCCAATCCCAGAATTTATCTACATTTAATTTAGAAACACTAGAGAATGGTAAGAAAGATACATTTTCTTGTGATAGATCCAAACTCTTGCCGATTTTTTGCTTAATCTGACTTGCTTCCATCTTTTTCAACTTATCCATCTTCGTTGCTACCACCAAGATTGGAATATCGAGATAGAGAGCATAATTAAACATATTGATATCATCAGCAGTTGGGTTGTGACGTGCATCAACTAAAAGAATTAATCCCTTTAAATCGGCACGCGTTTCAAGATAATCTTGAATCATTTCACCAAAAGCAGCTCTTTGCTTTTTAGAAACTTTTGCATAGCCATAACCTGGTACGTCAACCAAATACAACTCATTATTAACCTTATAAAAATTAAGAGTTTGAGTCTTACCTGGTTGTTGGGATGTACGGGCTAGTTTACGGCGATTAACAATCGTATTAATCAAACTAGATTTACCAACATTAGAACGGCCAGCCAAGGCAAATTCTGGTAAATCATCTTTCGGATACTGTTTTTCAGAAACAGCACTAATGACAAATTCAGCATCTACGACTTTCATTATTTAGTCGCCTCACTCGTCTTTTCAGCCTTATCCTCTTTATAGGTAATCTTAGGCTCTGCATGCTTAGTAATAACATCCTTAGTAATTTGGACTTCTTGGATGTTATCATCACTTGGTGTACGGTACATTACATTCATTAATGAATTTTCAACAATAGAACGTAAACCACGTGCACCCATATGACGACTAATAGCCATATCTGCAATAGCTTGTAGGGCTCCATCAGTAAATTCAAGGTCCACATCGTCAAGTGACAATAATTTCTTGTATTGTTTTACTAAAGCATTCTTTGGTTCAGTTAAAATTCTAATTAAGTCCTCAGTACTCAACTTATCAAGAGTAGCAATAATTGGAATACGTCCAATAAATTCAGGAATTAAACCGAATTTAACCAAATCTCCAGTTGTAAGATTCTTTTGCCAGTCATCTACATCTACTTGGTTAAGACCATTTTCTGCACCAAAACCAATTGTTTTCTTACCAAGACGGTTTTTAACGATATTTTCAATACCATCAAAAGCACCACCAACAATGAACAAGATATTAGTAGTATCAATCTTAATCATTTGTTGTTGCGGGTGTTTACGTCCGCCTTGAGGAGGAACAGAAGCAATAGTTCCTTCTAAGATCTTAAGTAATGACTGTTGTACACCTTCACCGGAAACATCACGAGTAATTGAAACATTTTCTGCTTTTTTAGAAATCTTATCAATTTCGTCAATGTAGATGATTCCACGTTGGGCACGCTCTATATCATAGTCGGCATTTTGCAACAATTTGAGCAAAATATTTTCTACATCTTCACCAACATAGCCGGCTTCAGTCAAAGTAGTAGCGTCCGCAATAGCAAATGGAACATTCAAAATTTTAGCCAAAGTTTGGGCTAAATAAGTTTTACCCGAACCAGTTGGTCCAATCAAAGCAATGTTTGATTTTTGCAACTCAGTTCCAGTGCTATCAATATCCATTTGACTGATACGTTTATAGTGGTTGTAAACAGCAACGGAAAGCACCTTCTTGGCACGATCTTGACCAATTACGTACTCATCCAATTGCTTTTTAATTTCCATTGGCTTAGGTAAATCTTTAGTTTCTTTAATGGAATCTGCTTTTAATTCATCATCAATAATTTTCTTAGAAAGATCGATACATTCATTACAAATGTAGACTCCATTTCCAGCCACAATTTTTTTAACTTGTGACTGTGGTTTACCGCAAAAAGAACATTTTACCTCTTCTTGCTCAGTAATTTCGTTAGCCATCAGCCATCCTCCTTTTCACTTACTTTATGTCAAAATAAGCTTAGCAGTTCACTTTAACAGAGTAAAGAAAATTGTCTTATTAATTAATAGTAAAGAAAAAAGCGACTGTCATAGCCGCCCTTTTCTTAAACTAGTTATCAACTATTATTTATCAGCCTTTTTGTCGTCTTCTTTGGTTGACTTCTTAGCAGTTGATTTCTTAGTAGCTTTCTTAGCAACTTGCTTTGCCTTGTCAACTACTAAATCAATAGCTTTTCTAATAGCAATATCATGCTTAAGCATATCATCACTCAAGCTACGACGAACAACTTTTTCGTCCATGTTGTAGTCGTGTGCTAAGTCTTTGATTTCTTGCTTAATTTCATCAGCAGTTGCGTCAAGTTTTTCTTTAGCAACGATTGCTTCCAAAACAAGGTTAGTCTTAACACGTTCTGCAGCACCCTTAGCTAATTGTTCACGCAATTGAGCTTCAGTAGTACCAGTTAACTTGAAGTAAGTTTGTGGGTCAATACCTTGACGTTGCATGTTGCCTAAGTATTGGTTCAATTGGTTTTGAACATCTTCGTCGATCATTGCTTGAGGAACTTCATCAATGGTTGCATTTTCAACTGCACCCTTGATTGCAGCATCTTGGATAGCGTCTTTTGCGTCATCTTCCTTGTGCTTCTTCAAGTCTTTCTTGATCTTATCTTTTAATTCATCAAGTGATTCTACTGAATCATCAACATCTTTAGCAAACTCGTCATCTAACTTAGGTAATTCTTTAGATTTCACTTCATGAATCTTAGTAGCAAAGTGTGCTTCTTTACCAGCTAAGTCTTTTGCACCGTAATCTTCTGGGAAGGTTACAACAACATCTACATCATCGCCAGCTTTGTGATCAATAAGTTGATCTTCAAAACCAGGAATGAAAGTACCAGAACCTAATTCTAATGAGTAGTTTTGTGCACTACCACCATCAAATGGTTTACCATCAATAGTACCAGTGTAGTCGATAGTAACAGTATCGCCTTTAGCAGCCTTACCGTCTTTCAATACTAATTCAGCATTTTGTTCACGGCGCTTGTTTAATTCTGCATCTACGTCCTTAACTAAAACGCGAGTGTTTTGCTTAGGAACTTCAATACCCTTGTAGTCACCTAACTTAACTTCTGGCTTAACAGAAACAGTAGCCTTCATTACCCAAGGCTTGTTCTTATCCATTGAAACTGGAGTAATTTGTGGTTGGCCAACTGGGGCAATACCAGCTTCTTTAACAGCAGCAGTGTAAGCTTCTGGTAAAACGATGTTTAAAGCATCTTCGTAAAGAGCTTCTTCACCGTAAAATTGATCAAAAATAACACGAGAAACGTGACCTTTACGGAAACCAGGTACACGTAAGTTCTTCTTAACACGTTTGAAAGCTTGATCTAAGCCCTTTTTTACTTCTTCTTGTGAGATTTCAAAAGTTAATTCACCGGATGTTTTACCGGTCTTTTCCCATTTTACAGACATTAATTAAATACCTCCGATGTCAAATTTGGGTTTGCTATTGCACACTTAACTATCTTACCCTAAACCTTGCTAAAACACAAATCCAGAGAGAAATTTGTTAATTTTTGTATAAAAAAAAGATGTATCCTAAGATACATCTTTTTTAAGAAAGTTTGGAATTAGTCAAGGATTTCAGTAACTTGACCAGCACCAACAGTCTTACCACCTTCACGGATAGTAAACTTAGTACCCTTTTCAATGGCAACTGGCTTGATCAATTCAACAGTGAATTCAACGTTATCACCAGGCATAACCATTTCAGTACCTTCTGGCAATTCAATCTTACCAGTTACGTCAGTAGTGTGGAAGTAGAATTGTGGACGGTAATCTGAGAAGAATGGAGTGTGACGACCACCTTCATCTTTGTTCAAGATATAAACTTGACCCTTGAAGTTCTTGTGGGTTTGAATTGAACCAGGTGCAGCTAAAACTTGACCACGTTCAACTTGATCACGGTCGATACCACGAAGCAATACACCAACGTTATCGCCGGCTTCACCAAGGTCAAGAGTCTTGTGGAACATTTCCAAACCAGTAACAGTTGACTTTTCAATCTTGTCAGTTAAACCAACGATTTCAACTTCATCGCCGACCTTAACAGTACCACGGTCGATACGACCAGAAGCAACAGTACCACGACCAGTGATAGTAAATACGTCTTCAACTGGCATTAAGAATGGCTTGTCAGTATCACGTTCTGGAGTTGGGATGTATTCGTCAACAGTTTCCATTAATTTTCTGATAACGTCTTGTTGTTCTGGGTCACCTTCAAGTGCCTTCAAAGCTGAACCACGGATAACAGGAACATCGTCACCAGGGTAATCGTATTCTGATAACAAGTCACGTACTTCCATTTCAACTAAGTCGATCAATTCTGGATCGTCAACTAAGTCAACCTTGTTTAAGAATACAACGATGTATTGAACACCAACTTGACGAGCAAGTAAGATGTGTTCACGAGTTTGTGGCATAGGACCATCAGTTGCAGCAACAACCAAGATAGCACCATCCATTTGTGCAGCACCAGTAATCATGTTCTTGATGTAGTCAGCGTGACCTGGAGCATCCATGTGAGCGTAGTGACGATTCTTAGTTTCGTATTCTACGTGAGCGGTATTAATAGTAATACCACGTTCCTTTTCTTCTGGAGCAGCATCGATTTGTGAGTAATCTTCAGCTTGTGCCAAACCGTCTTCTGCCAAAACAGTAGTAATAGCTGCAGTCAAAGTGGTCTTACCATGGTCAACGTGGCCGATAGTACCAATGTTAACGTGCGGCTTAGTTCTTTCGTAATGTTCTTTTTCTGCCATTAATATGACCCTCCTGTAAATTTGCAAGAAGTCCGTTGAGTAAGTAACGGATAATTCTCTGTTGATTATTATACTACTTTCAAAGGTAAAAGCCTAGCTCGTACCCCTTTGAAAATATCCTTTATTGATTATACTAGATCCACAGAAAATGTAAACCTTTTTTGCTCAATATCGGCACTAAAAATCAGAATTTGTTGCTTTTTCATATGCCAAATATTCATATATTTTATTTAAAAGTTTCTGATTAGCTCCGCCCTTCTTTTGCTCAAGATAATTTCTAAAATCATGAGCAAATTGATCCGGATCTCTAATATAATCATTTAAACGCGGATATAGCATCCCTAAACAAACATTCATCTCACCAATCATTATTGGCAGTTTGCTTGGATCCTGTCTAAAGTAATCCGCTAAGCTAACACAAACTTCACGATAAATTAGACTTTTTTCAAGTAAGTCCGTTTCTTTAGGAATAAAGTCTTTTAATTCTCCTAAAATGTAAACTTGAACTTTTTCGCTGTATCCAAGTTTTATTAAATCTTCACATAAGGATAAACGCAAAGCAAAATTAGGAGATGGATCCATTAAAATACTTTTTGCCAAATTAGTAAAGTTTTCTGTACTTAAGCAATATAAAAGTAAATAGTCTTTTTCTTGAATATATTTAAGCTGTTTAAAATTTTTCATTATTTCTAACTGCTTAATTTGACTAACCGGTTCAATTTTTACTGGTATTTTTTTTTGCAGTAAGTACTCAAGCTCAGCCGCTTCAATTGCATAATGCTGAAAAGCTAAAATTTTAAGATAAGTATCGTATACTCTCTGATTAGAAAAAAGGTCAGGCTCTTCCTTAATCAAAGAATATGCCTGATCTCCCTTCTCTTGGCTTAAATATATTTCACATAGCTCACAAACAATATCTGAATCATGACCTAACCGTAAAGCTTCAAGTAAATATTGCTTAGCTTGCGGTAAATCATTGTGCTTTTTAGCCTCTTTTGCTAAAAGAAGAAAGTTATCTTGACTTGCATGTGACATTAAGCTTTTGCCTTCTTTTGTTCTGAATCTTTTTTATGATGATTTTTTCTAACTGGCCGTTTCTCAGAATTATTTTCTTGATTGTTTCGTCTAGCCATTGCACGGTGTCTATTTTGATTAACTTCCATTACAACTGGCAAAACAACTGGACGACGTCCTGTTTGCTTGTAAAGATATTTTTCAACATCATTACGAACATCTTGCTTTAATTCAGTCCAATCAAATTTCTTATGTTCAAAGTTGTTGTTTATTGCTTCTTTAATTACATCAGCAGCGCCATTCATCAAGGCATGGTTAGCCTTAATGTATACAAATCCTCTAGTTGAAACACGTGGTTCTGAGATGATCTTCTTTTTCTTTCTGTCAATAGTAGCTGCAGCAATGAAGACACCGTCATCAGATAGAACTTCCCGGTCTCTTAAAACGATGTTTCCAACATCACCGACACCAGAACCGTCAATCATGATATCTTCACCAGGAACAGCATCTGTACGATAGAAACGTCCCTTTTCTAAAGAATATGCATCCCCGTTATGTGGTAGGAAAATATCCTTCTTATTCATACCTGCTTCAATGGCTAAATCTTTATGGATCTCAAGAAGACGGTATTCACCAATAACTGGAATTAAGAACTTAGGCCTAAGTGTATCAATTAACATTTGTAAGTCACGGCCAGTGGCATGTCCACTTGTATGCTTATCTCTACCGAGTTCTTTAACTGTTCCGCCAGCACGATAAATCATATCACTAGTTTGGGCAACCATAGTTTCAACTGAGTGTGAAGGAGTGGTAGCGATGAAAACTAAATCTCCCTTCTTAATCTTAATCATCCGGTGACGGTTAGTTGCCATCTTTTGAAGGGATTTAAGTGGTTCACCCATCCGACCAGTTTCTAAGATTACTAATTCATTGTCAGGAATCTTCTTTAAGTCCTTACTGTGAACAAGTAATCCTTTAGGTACGTTTAAGTAACCTAATTTCATTGCTGTATAGACAATCTTACCAGCATCTCTACCTGTCAAGAAAACATGTCTTCCAGTGGCAGCCGCTGCTTGGAAAATCTCTTGAACACGGACGATATTTGATGCTTTTGCTGCAGCAATGATTCGACCATCATAATTCTCAAAAATATTGTAAATGTATTTTTCAATACTAGTCTGACGATCATTTGGGAAGTTTGCTTCAGCATTAGTGGAGTCACTAAGAAGTGCGAGGACGCCCTTTTGGGCAATTTCAGATAAACGAACAAAATCAGTTCGATAACCCTTTTTAGCTGATGGATCAAACTTAAAGTCACCAGTGTAGACAATTTCTCCTTCTTTAGTGGAAATATCAATTCCTAAAGAATCTGGGATTGAGTGCGTAGTCTTGAAGAAAGAGACATTTGCATTTTTAAATTCAATTTCTGTGTCAGCGTCAATAACATGGAACAAGTCATTTTTACGACGTCTATTTTCACGTTGAACAGCGATCTTAGCCAATTCAATAGTTAATTTTGAACCAAAAACTGGAATATCGTGATTTCTTAAAATATATGGAAGAGCACCGATTGAGTCAGCATGACCATGAGTTAAAAAGATACCAGCAATTTTATCGGCATAATCTTGGAAAAATTGTAGGTCAGGAATAACAACGTCAATTCCTAATAAAGATGAATCAGGATACTTCAAACCCGCATCCATAATAAAAATTTCGTCTTCTACTTGAACAGCGTACATGTTTTTACCATTTTCACGTGCGCCACCCAAGATCATTATCTTAATCTTTTGTGACATTTTTTTGCTTCTTTCTATATTTACTTAAATTATTTATGGATCTTAATGATCAAAACGAAGTTAATCTAATTAATTTTACCATATAATAGTATGAATTTGAAAGGAACAAAAAAGCTACTCTTTAAGATAAAGAGTAGCTGAGGTTTAGGAATTATTAGAATTAACGACGTAAACCTAACTTGTTGATTAATTCACGGTAACGTTGAATATCTTTGTTCTTCAAGTAACGAAGTAAGTTACGACGGTGACCAATCTTCTTAAGCAAACCAACGTATGAGTGATGGTCTTGCTTGTTAGCCTTTAAGTGGTCGTTCAAGTTGTTGATGTCACTAGTTAAAAGTGCAATTTGAACTTCTGGAGAACCAGTATCGCCATCGTGACGTGCGTATTCTTTGATTAATTCATCTTTCTTTTCTTTTGAAATAGCCATTAGAAAAATACCTCTCTTTTAAATAATTGCCATTAACAACGTTAACCGTCGGCGGCGGGAAAACAGCGTCAATGGTTCCAACAGATATTAATATTACATGGAAGTTTTTAAAAAAGCAAGTCCAAATTACCTTGCACCAACGGCTTGTATTAAGTATAATTAACGAGTAAATCTATTTTATCGAGGTGATTTTGATGCCACAAATTAAATCAGCAATTAAACGTGTTAAGACTAATGCTACTGCTAACAAGCGCAATGCTGCTGAATTAAGTAAATTGAGAACTGCTGTAAGAAAATTCAACGAAGCTGTTGAAAATGACGCAAAAGATGTCCTCGATTTAGAAGTTAAAGCTGCACGTGCTTTAGATAAGGCTGTTTCTAAAGGTCTTATTTCTAAGAACAAAGCTAACCGTGATAAATCACGCTTATCTAAAAAGGCTGCTAACAAGTAAATTATTTACTTGACACCTGATATTAGGCAAAATAAAAGCTCGGAGTTTTCCTCCGGGCTTTTTTGTTGTCTAAATTTTTAATAAAAAGAGCTTCAAGAACTCATCCCCATGATAAGTTCCGTTTTTATAGCCAAAATCAAGTTCAATAGCCTGTTTTAGCAACACTGTTAATTTACTTAATGAGACTTTATTTTCAAGGGCTAATTTTACTCGATACGGATTCACTTTTAACTCTTTAGTAATTTGATCTTTACTCCACCGTCTATTCTGCAAAACTTTAACACAAGTCAAAAATTCAAGTTGAGATTCAAAAATAGCTAGTAGCTGAATTGCACTCGCGCCTTCTCGTAAATGATCCTCTAAACGTTGAGTAGCCTCTTGATATTTTTCATCAAAAGCAGCTGTTAATATTTCAAAAATATTTTCTGAAAGAGAACGATCAATATTTTCATTAATTAGCGTTTCAGTGATTCTTTTATCTTCACCAACAATATTTTTTAATTTTACGTAGTTACTTAAAGAAACATCGAGAACCTGGTCACTTCTTTGGATTAATATTTGAAGAGCCATATTAGTAATTTGATATCCCTCTTCTTTACTTATAGCCTTAATTATTCCACTTACTTCATATGGCTTAAAAGTAGTTTCAATCACATTAACATGTTCAAGCAAAAGTTTACTAATCTTTTTTCTACGATCAATTTTTTCATAATTAGCTACAAAAACAACTATATCTTCTAAATCACCTAAATGTTCAATGATTTTAGTTAATTTTTCAACTTGTTTTTTAAACTTTTGTGGTACTTTAGCCATTAAAAAGAAAGGATTTTTAACAACAACAATTTTCTGATTACTAAATAAAGAAGACTCTGTTAAAGTTGCCATCAATTCATCAAGTCCATCTTCAAGGCAGTCTACAATCACTTGATCAAGTTCAGAAAAAGATTTTTGATTGAGATAGTTACGAACCAAATAATCATTAAAAAATGAATCAGGTCCTTGAATCAAAAGATTAGCATTATTAGGATTAGTCTGTTTAAAAAGAGAGATTAATGTCATTTTGTATTTCCTTTATAAAAAGTCGTAATCTTATCACCTTGAAATGGTGAGTAATTCCAAGTAATTGTACCACTATCTTGCGTATTTAAATATGGAATATCTAAGTCTTTCAATGTTTTTAAAGTTTCTTGATGAGGATGTCCAAAACGATTATTGCGTCCTGAAGAAATAAAGACCAGCCGCGGATTCAACTGCTTTAAAAAATCTGGATCGCTAGAAGTTTTACTACCATGATGTCCTAATTTAAAGTAATCAACTTGGAAATTATAGTGATTTTGTATCTCTTTTTCTCCTTCTCGGCCCAAGTCTCCAGTAAAAAGCCAACGTTTATTTGCTAACTTAAAAGTTATAGATAAAGAATCCTCATTCTTCCCTAAGCCCGGTTTAAAAGGATAAACCACGTCAAAGTCGATCGCGCCTTCTCTAACTTTATCACCTGCAAGAAGTGGCATCAGTTGCACATCATTTAAATGATTACTTATTTTCTTTATAAAAGACTGATTATCAGTCAAACCTTTAGCAAAATATAGCCGATTTACTGGAATTTGATCTAGCAACGCCTTTAAATCACCAATATGATCTGCATCTTGATGACTTAAAAAGACTCCATCAAGATGATCAATTCCCTGCGCATATAAAATTGGAATAGTGATCCGATTTAACTGCGGCTCACTTTTTCTTTTACCAAAATTTAGCTTTCCGCCCGTATCTATTAAATATGTTTTTCTATTTAAGGGCGTCGTAATTAAAATGCTATCCCCCTGTCCTACGTCAATAAAAGAAACTTGTCCTTTTAGTGGAAAATGAATCAAACAAAAAAAGCTAGTATATGCTCCAATTAAAATTACTCTTAACTTCAATTTCTTTACTTTATGCCTAGGCATAATAATCAAAAATAAAGTCACAAGCAACAAAAATATAGTTTGAAACCAATTTATTTGCCCAAAAGTTATTAATCCGACTTGCTTTTCAGCAATAAAATTAGTTAGGTCTGCAATGACTTTAAAAATTGGTTCACTTATTTTGACAATATTTGGTAAACACCAAAATAGAAAAATCACAATAAAGGTTAAAGGCAAAAGAATAAAATTAAAAATTGGAACAATCAAGAAATTATAAATGATAGTTAAAAAGTTAATCCGATAAAAATTATGTAATAGAATTGGCGTAATTAATAAATTAAGAACTATATTTTGTTTAATCTTTTTAAAATTCTTGCTTATTTCTAATCCAAAGACTAACAAATAACTTAAAATCGCCCCACTATTTAAAAATAATAGCGGATTAAATATAAGATGAGTTAACGCTACTATTCCTAATTTATCTCCGCTACTAATCATAATCTTTTTTCTTTTAAAGAATACTTTCCAAAAGTAGCTTAAACTCGCCCGCACAAAACCAGCCTGAAAATTAGAGAGTAAGATTTCTATTATTAAAAAAAGAACACAGAAAATCGTTAGCTCTTCTTCTGTTCTTTTCATAATTGTCCCAAGCCACATAATTCCCAGAATATATAAACTTACGTGCAGACCAGAGATACTTAACAAATGGATAATCCCTAAGTCACGATAACTATTGAGTAAAACCTTATTTTCCGGACTAGGATTTTGTGCTAGAACCATTTCATTGGCAAAAAATCTTGTGAACTGGGGCATTTTTTCAAAATAATCGATCAGTCGCTTACGTAAAATATGAATCCAATCAAAAATAGTAATTTTCTTAGGATAAAGCTCATAGCTTTCAAGTTTCACTCTTTCCCTTATTTTTTTACTACGATAATACTTTTGGTAGTCAAATTCACCTGGGTTAGTTGCTGGCATAATTTGTTCTACTTTTGCCTTGTAGTTTACTAAATAACATCCCCCAAAGCGATTTAATTCTTTTTCAAGTGACTTGTTTATGCTTCCACTAATTAAAACTTTATTCTTTCCAATTCTTCCCTCCCCATAGAAAAATTGGTCACTCACCTTCACCTGATCACTATATATTTGAATTGGTTTTCCAATTTTCGTTTCACTTGTTTGCTGATTAAGTAAAGTTATAAGAGATATTATTCCTAAAAACAAAACCAGTAATTGTCGATACTGAGGAAATTTATAAATGAGCAAGAAGCAGAAAAAAAGCAAAAAAATTACAGCTACAACTCTTCGAGCAAAAGAAGTAGCTTGCAAAATTAGAAAAGTAACTGAAATACATCCCAAACTAAGTAATAAATAGAATCCGGGAGCATAAAAACTAGAGAGCCAATTGATCTTTAAGCTTTTCAAAAGTCTTTTCACCAATTCCTGTCACTTTAGTTAAATCTTCAATTTGTTTGAAATCTCCATTTTGATCGCGATACGCAATAATTTGTTCTGCTTTCTTCTGACCTACTCCATTTAATTTCTGTAAATCTTCAACTGTTGCAGAATTTAAATGGACCTGCTCAGAATTTGAACTAGCAGAATCTGAAGCAGATGAGTTAGTAGTTGTTGTATTTCCGACTGCTGGTACATTCTCTATTTTTTCACCAATGTGGGGGACATAAATTTGATCTTGATCTTTTAAAAGAGCTGCTCGATTTATTGCTCTTGTCTCTGACTTATCGGTTAAGCCGCCACATACTTTTAATAAATCATTTAAGCGTGCCCCATTTTTTAAGGTATAAACTCCACTATGTTTAACAGCTCCAGCAATATCTACAGTTACAGTATTTTGTTTAGATGGGCTATTAACTCCAGTAGCAGAAGGCGTGTTATTACTTTTATTTTTAGAAAAATCTGTTGATTGGTTCTTATTATTTTCACTTAAAACTTGGCTGTTATTAATTGCTGGCTGATTATTTTTTTGAATAAAATATCCACCAATTAAAATCGTCGCAATAATTCCAATTACTAGTCCTTTCTTTTCTAAGATGAAGCCTTTTATTTTTTCAAAATCCATTTTTATCACCTCATTATTTATTACGAAAAAAAGCAGCAATTTTTTTGCTGCTTTTTTCTTATTTTTCTAAATAATTTAGTGCATCTTCAAATCGAGCTACGGGTACAATCTTCATTTTAGTATGAATTTTCTTAGCAGTTTTTACCGCTTCTGCATAGTTCGTTTCACTCTTTTTAACTCCCGCTGGTTGATCAGTTGGAGCAAAGAAGACTTTCATTCCCTGTCGACTAGCTGCTACTACTTTCTTATCAACGCCGCCAATCATTCCTACTTTTCCTTGATCATCAATCGTCCCAGTCCCTGCTATCTTTTTAGAACTAAGATTTTTTCCGGTAAATAATTGATAACATTCGAGCGTAAACATTAATCCAGCTGAAGGTCCACCAATATCTTCCGCATCAATTTTTACTGCAGGCTTTGTTACTACTCGTGTATGATCTACAAGTTGAATACCGATTCCGTAACGGTTAGTTCCAGAAAGTTTTACCGTTTCACCAGAGAAAGTTAAGTGTTTTTTTCCTCTAATAACTTCAATCTTTACCTTACTCTTCTTTAAAGAAGAAACATATTTAATTAATTCTTGACTAGAATTGAATTTCTTACCATTTACGCTAACTAATACGTCTCCTACCTTCAACTTATTCTTAAAAGTTGAATTACTCATTATTTCCATTACGTAAACGCCTAAGAACTCTTGACGATGCGGAACGTTTGCCTTTTTAGCCGCATAGTAAATAGCATTATTTTGACTAGTTTCCATGTAATACTGCTGCATTTGGTTATATTCGGCACTAGTCGATGTTCCCATTAATTCATCCTTTGAGTAGCGACTATCTGCTGGCCTCAAAAAACTTGTCAAATAATCAATCATTACCGCCGGTCGTTCGCTTACGGTTACTAAATAAAAATTAGGATTAGCCTTTCTAGTACTTTTTACATATTTACTAATCTGAAAAGCTTCACCAGGAGCTTCAATATAATATTGCGTTGGCCACAGACAAAATACAACTGCTATTAAAAATGCTGCTATTCCTAGCAGCCAAAACTTTAATTTTCTATTTTTTTTCATTATTTCTATTCCTCAATTTTTCTTCCAATGCAGCTGCGACTGGCTTTGGAACTAAGGTTGAAACATCCCCACCAAAAAATACAGTTTCTTTAATCATACTAGAAGAAATAAAACTATCTTCTGGGCGAGTAAACAATAAAACTGTATTTAAATCTGGATCTAACGTCTTGTTGATTCCAGCTATATCACGCTCGTAGTTAAAATCTGCTGTATTTCGCAATCCACGAACAATTGCACCTGCACCAAGTTCATGTGCTACTTCCACGGTTAACTCGGCTGGTCGAGCAATAACTTCAACTTTTTCGTTGTTTTCAAAAACTTTTCTCGCCAATTCTAAACGTTCTTTTTCATTAAAAAGATACTTTTTACTAGTATTGGTCATAATTACTACATACAATTTTTCAAACATATGAGATGCACCTTCAATAACCTCAACATGTCCATTAGTTATTGGGTCAAAACTTCCGGGAAAAATCGCCTTTGTCATTTTAATCTCTTTCGTAAACCTTTACCTTTGTTCGTCCTAACTGATGATCCTTAATAATTGAAAAGCCAGAAACCTCTGGTAATTCATCATGTTCATCTGTCTCCGCTACAACAAGCGCCTTCTCATTTAATAGATTATTCTCAAGCAATTTCGTCATAATCTTTACAATTTTTTGTTTAGCATAAGGTGGGTCAAGAAAAACAAGATCAAATTTCTTACCCTCATCCTGCAAAATTTTAATTGCGCGATTATCACTACACTTTAAGACTCTGAATCTTTCTTCTTCCTTGGTGAGTTCAACATTTTTTTTGATAACCTGGCATGCCTGACCACTAATATCTACTAAAACAGCCTCATCATAGCCCCGAGAAACAGCTTCAATTCCTAAGGCACCACTGCCAGCATATAGATCGAGTACTTGGCCGCCATCAAAAAATTGCCCCAAAGAATTAAATAAAGACCCTTTTACCTTATCACTAGTTGGTCGAGTGGCATTACTCTTCAATGTATGTAAATTACGCTTAGCATATTTTCCTGCAATAATTCTCAAACTCGTAAATCCTCGTTTTCTTCTCGTAATTTTTCAGCTTCTTCTTTTAGTTCCCGCATCATTTTTTCCTCGTGTTCAGCAGAGAAATCGAGCTCATCAGTTTTTGATGTTTCCACAGACTGCACATAACTTTTGCTTCTGAGCTCTGCAATTGTCTTAGCTGCGTATTGTGAACTGACATATAAAATCACATACTTATTTTTACGTGAAAAATAAATAATATTACCAAATCTACGCAACTTATACTGATCGCTAATTTGATTCAACCAAACAATTATCTGCGTACGGGGAATCATTTTTTCATTTGACTCATCCTTAAAAACCAAACTCAAAGTACACTCCTACTTTCTACTAATGCTTTCTTTTCAGCAGCTGAAATATTTAAGACTAAACCTAAAGCGGCAGTTAGTACAATCATTGATGATCCCCCATAAGAAATAAATGGTAAGGTTACCCCAGTAATTGGCAATAATCCTAAAACTGCCCCTACATTAAAGAGCGTTTCTGTAAAAATCATGGTTACAACCCCGAAACAAACTAAAGCATTAAATTGTGAATCGGCATGAATTCCTACTTCCATAATGCGCCACATTAAAAAGAATAATAAGGTAATAATCACAATGGCGCCAATTACTCCTAACTCTTCAGCGGTAATAGATAAAATGAAATCAGTATATGGTTCAGGTAAGTAGCCTCTCTTTTGCATACTATTACCTAATCCAACACCAAACAAACCACCATTATGAATTGCATAATAGGAGTTTACCAACTGTGCACCACCTGTTTTTTCTAGCTTAAAGGGATGGGCAAAAGCGAGCAACCGCTGAAATTGATAGGAATCTTTGATGAATCCTGGGGTCCAAAACAATAAAATTGCCATCAATAAAACAATTCCTAGCAGTAATCCTACTAACCAATAAACGGCTAATCTTGTGGGGATTCCTGAGACACTATACATGACAAAAACAATCATAAATAGAATTGCTGAACCACCAAAGTCAGGCTCTAAAATTACCAAACCAATCATCAAAAATGAAATTACAGTTGGCCCAAATAAATTATGCCAGATTTGTCCCGGAATAAACTTCCCATCTCGTCTTGACAAGACAAAAGCCAAATAAAGAACTAGAGATAATTTAGCTACTTCCACTGGCTGAATATTAATAAATCCTAAATTAATCCAACCAACAGCACCATTAACAGCAGCTTTTCCATGACTAACAATTTTTAGAACGATTAAAAACATTAACATCAAAAATGAAATTCCTAAGTAGGACATAACAATTTTTCTGTTTTTGAATACTCTTAATTTTAAAGCAAAACAAGGAATTCCAAAGGCTATAAATGCTGCCAAGAAATATATAATCTGTCTTTTCATGTATACACTCGGTGAAAAACCATTTACTAATAAAATGTCCGAGCTTGCTGAATAGACCATAATAACCCCGATAGTTGACAAAACAAGATATGGGATCAAGATGCTATAGTCTAAGTATCTTAGTTTTTGTCGCACAATATATCTGCCCCTTTAGTTAAATAATCTTTCTTATTATATCACTACCTCTGCATAACAAAAAAAGTAGCTCAATAAATTGAGCTACTTTTAAAAATTAAATAAGAAATAAACTATTTGTTACGTTTCTTATCTGCCTTTTTTCTTTCGTTAGTGTTTAAGATCTTCTTACGTAAACGAATACTTTCTGGAGTTACTTCACAGTATTCATCATCGTTCAAGAATTCAATAGCTTCTTCCAAAGTCATAGTCTTAGGAGTCTTAATTGAAGCTGAGTGGTCTTTACCTGCAGCACGGGTGTTAGTCAAGTTCTTACCCTTAGTTACGTTAACAGCAATATCACGTTCACGTGATGATTGACCAACAATCATACCTTCGTAAACTTCAACACCAGCACCGATGAATAATTCACCACGTTGTTCAACTGATTGAAGTGAGTAAGTAGTTGATTGACCTTGGTTGATTGAAACTAAGGCACCGTTACGACGGCCTGGTTCCCAGTTCTTAACAACAGGCTTGTATGAATCAAAAGTATGGTTCATAATTCCGTAACCAGCAGTTTGAGACATGAATTCGTTGTTGTAACCAATCAAACCACGTGATGGAACTAAGAATTCAAGTCTAGTTTGACCGTTACCAGTAGATTCCATATTCTTCATTTCACCTTTTCTTTGTGAAAGAGAATCGATAACAGAACCTACATAAGCATCTGGAGTATCTACTTGAACTGCTTCAAATGGTTCACACATTTGTCCATCAACTTCACGGTAAATAACTTTAGGACGTGAAAGTTGTAATTCGAATCCTTCACGACGAAGTTCTTCAACTAAAATTGACAAGTGTAATTCACCACGACCAGAAACAGTCCAGGCATTTAATTGGTCAGTTGGTTCAACCTTCAAAGAAACATCAGTACGAGTTTGACGAATTAAACGGTCTTCAAGTTTCTTAGGAGTAACTTGATCACCTTCACGACCAGCAAATGGTGAGTCGTTTGCAACAAAGTCCATTTGAAGGGTTGGTGGATCAATCTTAAGAAGTGGCAATGCTTCAGGCTTGTCAGCAGAAGCAATAGTTTCACCAACATAAATATCATTAATACCTGAAATAGCAATGATATCGCCGGCTTTTGCTTCTTGAATTTCGTTACGCTTCAAACCGAAGTAACCAAACAACTTAGTAACACGGAAGTTTTGAGTTGAACCATCACGTTTCATAACAGTAATGTTGTCACCAACTTTAACTTTTCCGCGGTAAATACGGCCTACACCGATACGACCTACGTAGTCATCCCAATCAAGCATAGTGATTTGGAATTGTAATGGTTCTTCAGAATTATCAACTGGAGCAGGAATATTCTTAACAATAGTATCAAAAATAGGATCCATTGTTTCTTCTTGCTTAGCTGGGTCTGATTCGTATGAAGAAGTACCGTTTAAAGCAGATGCGTAAACAACTGGGAAATCAAGTTGTTCATCACTAGCACCTAATTCGATGAATAATTCAAGAACTTCATCCAATACTTCCTTTGGACGAGCACCTGGACGGTCAATCTTATTAATAACTACGATTGGCTTGACGCCAGCTTCCAAAGCCTTCTTAAGCACAAAACGAGTTTGTGGCATAGTACCTTCGTAAGCATCAACAAGCAATAAACATCCGTCAACCATGTGCATGATACGTTCTACTTCACCACCGAAGTCAGCGTGTCCTGGTGTATCCAGGATGTTAATAGTAGTATCACCGTACTTAACAGCAGTGTTCTTAGATAAGATAGTAATACCACGTTCACGTTCAATAGCATTGGAGTCCATAGCACGATCTTCTAGATTCATGTGCTCTGGCAATGTATCTGATTGTTTTAACAATTGGTTAACCAAAGTAGTCTTACCGTGGTCAACGTGTGCGATAATGGCAATATTTCTAATATCGTCTCTTCTTTGCAAAAGAAATTCCTCCCCGAACTTCATAAAAAAACTGTGACTCCAGTCACAGCCCTTTCACGCAAAAATAATAATGCAGTTATTGAAGCTTTATATCTCTATAGTTTCGTTTTACAATTCTACTCTAAAAATATAATGTCGTCAACGGAAGTACAAGCTGTGAACTGTTTATTTTTAACAAAAATATTATACCAAAAACTTCGGTCGTTGCCGTCTTTTCTTTCAATTGTTATTATAGTTTATAGCAAATCATTTAATTAAGGAGATATAATTTTGATTTTAATGCATGATATTACGCGCGATGGCAATCCAGTTTTAAGACAAGTTGCTAAGCCTTTAACTTTTCCATTATCCGATGAATACAAAAAATTAGCTGACGACATGATGCAATACTTAATCAACTCACAAGATCCTAAGATTGCTGAAAAGCATCAATTAAGAGCCGGTGTTGGTTTGGCTGCTCCACAAGTTGGTGAAAGTGTTCAAATGGCTGCTCTTTTAGTTCCAAACGACAAAGGTGAAATCATCTTTAAGGAAGTTTTTGTTAATCCTAAAATTCTTTCTGAATCAGTTAGAAGAACTTGTCTTGCTGAAGGAGAAGGCTGTTTAAGTGTAGACAAAGACATTGAAGGATATGTTCCTCGTCCTGATAAATTAAAAATTCGTTATTACACAGTAGATGGTGAAGAAAAAACTATTCGCTTAAAAGACTATCCAGCAATCGTTGCTTCCCACGAAATTGATCACTTAAATGGTCATTTATTCTATGATCGCATCAATAAGCAAAATCCTTTTGAATTAGCAGAAGATACAATCGTAATTTCTTAAAATTAAACTTTTAATTTTCTATTAGGCGTTAGAGCAAGATGTTCTATCGCCTTTTTCCATACTATATATGAAGTAAATTGGTATACTTAAAAGCAAGTTTATGATAAAATTTTAATAGCTATGAATTTCTGCAAGTTTATGCAGAAGTTTTTTTGAACGTTTTAAATATAAGGAGATTATAAGAAATGATCTACAAAGTTTTATACCAAAAAGACCAGATCGTTAATCCAAGAAGAGAAACTACTAAGACTCTTTTTTTAGAAGCAGATAATGTAGTTGCAGCAAGAACTATGGTTGAGGATAATACCCCCTACAACATTGAACTCATCCAAGAATTAACTGGAAATTCCCTTGCTTACGAAAAGCAAAGTCCAGATTTCAAACTGACAACTTTTGATTCTAAGGATAACTAACGACCTTGAAATTAAAGAATAACGAAGTCGGCGTTTACGCTATAGGGGGTCTAGGCGAAATCGGCCGTAATATGTACTGCGTTGAGTACCAAGATGAAATTATCATCATGGACTGCGGTATCAAATTCCCTGAAGACGATATGATGGGAATTAATTATGTTATCTCAGACTATTCCTACTTAGCTAAGAATAGAAAAAAAATTAAAGCATTAGTTGTTACGCACGGACATGAAGACCACATCGGAGGAATTCCTTACCTTTTAAAGAAAATTCCTGAAATTCCTGTCTATGCTACTCCATTTGCTTTAGCCTTAATTCGAGGAAAACTTGATGAACATGGAATTTTAAACTCTAGTGAACTTCATGAAGAACATGAAGATACTGTTTTAAAATTCGATAAATTATCAGTAAGTTTCTTCAGAACCACTCACTCAATTCCGGATACTCTAGGAATTGCAGTTCATACTCCTGAAGGAGCCGTTCTATTTACTGGAGACTTTAAATTTGACTTAACTCCAGTTATGAATCAACCAGCTCCTGATTTCCAAGAGATGGCTAAGCTTGGAAAAGAAGGCGTCTTAGCCCTTTTATCTGACTCCACTAATGCAGAGGTTCCTACATTTACAAAGTCAGAAAGATTTGTTGCTCATTCATTACACGACATCATTACTGGAATTAAAGGCAGAATTATTTTTGCCACTTTTGCTTCCAATCTTTACCGTGTATCAACTGCGATCAAAGCCGCTGTTGATACCGGAAGAAAAGTAGCTATCTTTGGTCGTTCAATGGAAAATGGGGTTCAAAATGGTATTGATCTTGGCTACTTAGATATTCCTGAAGGAACCTTAGTTGATGCTAATGAAATTAATCATACTCCACCAGAAAAGGCAATGATCTTATGTACTGGTTCTCAAGGTGAACCTCTTGCTGCTCTTTCAAGAATTGCAGATGGAACTCACCGTCAGATTTCATTACAACCAGGCGACACCGTCATCTTTTCTTCTAATCCAATTCCAGGTAACACTACTAGCGTTAACCACCTAATTAATAAGTTAACTGAAGCTGGTGCGAATGTTGTTCACGGCAAGATTCACAATGTCCACACTTCTGGACATGCTGGCCAAGAAGAACAAAAAATGATGATTGAGTTAACTAAACCTGAATACTTCATTCCAGTTCATGGTGAATATAGAATGCAAGTAGTTCATACTGAAACTGCTCAATCTACTGGTATGCCTAAAGATCATACTTTTGTTCTTAAAAATGGGGATGTCCTTGCTTTGACGAGAGATTCTTCTAGAATCGCTGGTCACATTAATATACCAGATGTCTTTGTTGATACTTCTGGTAGCGATGATGTTGGTAATATCGTTGTTCGTGACCGTCAAATCTTAGCTGAAGAAGGTCTTGTAGTAGTAGTAGCAACTGTTGACTACAAGCACCAACGCGTTCTTGCAGGGCCAGACATTTTGAGTCGTGGTTTTGTCTACATGCGTGAATCAACAGAATTGATTAGTCAAGCTCAGAAACACGTCTACCATGTTCTTAAGACAGAAATGGCGAAAGATCCACAACCGAAAGAAAATGAAATTAGAAAGGCAATTATTGAGAATCTTCAAGATTTCCTATATTCAAAGACTGAAAGAAGACCAATGATTCTGCCAATGCTAATTGAAAAGAAATAAAATAAGCCCCAAATGGGGCTTATTTTTTTATTACATAGGCACAAAATAATGGCAAAGATTCATTTACTTGTAAACCTAAAATCTGGGAGCAACAGAGGCGAAAAAGCTCTCAAGCAAATTGAAACTGTACTTAAAAATGAAAAAATGGACTATGACATTCATATCTCCAATTATCCGGGACAATTGGTTCCACTTGCAACCAAGGTAGCCACCGGAACTGAATATGTTATTGTAGTTGGTGGCGATGGTTCTCTAAACCAAGCATTAAATGGTGTTAAAAATTCCGAACAGCCTAATACTCCCCTTGCCTACTTTCCAGCAGGCACTGGAAATGATTTTGCTAGAGCAGCTAAACTTGAAACAGATTCTCTAAAATTGATTAGACATCTAAAGAATAATCCGACCGTTACTAAAGTAGATTGCGGAAAATACCATGATCTAATTAACGGTGAGACAAGATACTTTGTTAACAATTTAGGAATTGGTTTTGATGCTTATGTAGTTAAATAAAACGAACCACTCAAAACTAAAAACTAAATTTAATAAAATTAATATAGGTAACTTAACTTACGAAATTAATATTGTTCAAGCGCTCAAGGGACAAGACAATTTTAAAGTCAGAGTTTCGACTAATGGTCACACCTCTTACTATGAACACGCCTATTTAGTTACTGTTACTAACCATCCCTACTTCGGTGGCGGCGTACCAATCTTACCGATTGCTAGCATTTATAATCACCAATTAGATATTGCAATTGTAGAAAAGCCAAATTTGGCAAAATTTATTTATCTATTTTCCAAGTTACTCATCAATGGATCACATATGAAAAGTAAACAATTTCATTATTTTGAATCCTCTGCAATTGAAGTTAAAACTGATGATCCTGAGTACGATCAACTTGATGGAGAAGAACTATCAAAAAGAAAGTTTCATCTAAAATTTTAAGTGGATCATTTTGATCTTTTGCAATAAACGACAAATAACCAGCTCATAATAAGCTGGTTATTTTGCTATCTTTTTTCTTCTAATTTAATATCTTCCATTCCAATCATTGGATCAATCTGTCCAGAATAAATTAGCTCAGGAGTCAAAATATAATCTTCTGGCTCAACATTTTCTTCTTTAACTTCAGTTTTAGTTTTTTCTTGTTCCGCATTTACATTTGAAGTATTTTCAACTTCTTTTAGACCTAGTTCATGCCTAATTTTAGCTGCTAACTCAGTCTTACGGTCATTACCTGGAGTACGCAATGCCATAATATACGCCTTTTTTTCTCCTACCATAACTAAGTTTTTTTCGGCACGAGTAATGGCGGTATATAACAAATTCCGCCTCAACATCATATAATTTTGCATCGTAAGGTTTAAAATTACTAACGGAAATTCTGATCCTTGGGACTTATGGATAGTAATGGCATACGCACGGGTAATATCATTTAAGTCTTTAATACCAAATTCTATTTCACGACCGTCAAAATCAGCAATTAATATTTTGGCTTTATCATCAGGATTAAGGCCAATAATTTTACCAATTTGACCATTATAAATATCTTTTTCTGGATTATTTTGTAATTGTAGAATTCGGTCCCCGATTCTAAAACTTTCATTGTGAGCTTCAATTACTTTAGTTTTTGCTGATAGTGGATTCATCACATCCTGCAAAATATCATTCAAGTGAGTAATTCCACCTTGACCGTTGTACATTGCTCCCAGAACTTGAACATCATCCTTTTTGAAACCACGTTTAATAGCCAAATTTACGATTTGATCAATTGCATCCCCCACCAAGCTTGGTTGACATGGAATAAAGGAGTAGTTTTTAGTTTTATTAAAAATAGTCTCCTCGGCTTCTTCATCATTAATTGCATGGGCCAACTTAATAATTGATGAATCTTCACCCTGTCTATGAATCACTTGCAATCGTGTAGTCGGAAATGCTCCTGAACTTATTAAATCACTAAAAACATTCCCTGCTCCCACTGAAGGAAGCTGGTCTTTGTCTCCAACAAAAACTATCCTCTTTGTTGAATTAATACCGGATAAAAGCTGTTTAAAGAGGAACATGTCAACCATTGACATTTCATCAATTATTAAAATCTCACCGTTTAATTCGTTTACATCAGTTGCATCATTTTCACCAATGCCTAACCCTAATAAGCGGTGAATAGTTTTTGCTGAAATATCTGTAACCTCGCTCATTCGCTTGGCTGCTCGACCCGTTGGTGCAGCAAGTAAAAATGGTGGATCATCGCTATACAAAGCTGCACTTGGAATTTCCGCAAGTTCCTTTAAACACATTAAAATTCCATTGATAATTGTCGTTTTACCAGTACCAGGACCACCAGTAAGAATCGAAATTGGATTATTTAGCGCGTTTTTAATTGCATTTTTTTGAGTATCATCATATTCAATTTCAAGTGTTTCTTCGACATGTTTTATTGCTTTTTCAATATCGCTATCATCAAATTCTTCTTTTTCGACTTGATTATTAACTACATGTTTTAATTCAGTTGCTATATCAAGTTCAGTTTGAAAAATTGTCTGCAAAGCTGCCTTATCACCTGAAACAACAACTTTTCCTTGCCTTTGAAGTTCATTAACACTATTAGCAAGCTCATCATAAGAGGTAGATTGAACTAAATCATAAGCTTGTGTTAATAATTCATCAAGTGCAACATAAGTATCTCCCAAGGTATTAAGCGCAGTCTGTAAAATACTTAAAATTGCTCCTCTAACTCTTCTAGGATCATTTAATTCAATTCCCAGTGCCTGTCCCATATTATCGGCAGTTTTAAACCCAAAGCCGCGAATCTCGCTAACAGCCTGATAAGGATCTTCCTCTAGTTTCTTTAAGGAATCACCATGATATACTTTATAAATATTACCAGCTACTTTTTTATTGATCCCATATCTAGCCAGCTTAATTACAATTTCTGAAAATGAATCCATCTGATTAATTCCAGATAATAAGCTATCCTTTTGCTTTTGAGTCAAATCAAGATTGTCAATCTCAGTTGGATTTGACTTAATAAGATCTAAAGCATTCGTTCCTAAACTATCAATGATCTTTTCAGCAGCCCTCTTACCAATTCCAGGAAACTTATCAGAACTAAGGTATTTAGCTAAACTACCCTCTTCATGAGGCAAAACTGGTTCATAAGAACTTATACGAAATTGTTTACCAAATTTTTCGTGTACAACAATATTACCGGTAAATTTATAGGTTGATCCAATTTGAATATCCCCAAAATTTCCAGTTACTCGGATATTATCACGATCGTAATCAGGTAATTTACTGATTAAATCTACATCAATAATCTTGAAAAGATCTTGATTGTTTTCAAAAACAATTCCATTTATTCGTCCAGTAAAACTAGTTTCTGCCATTTTTACCTCTAATCAATTTTGCTACCGCATTATATTGCTTTTGTGCTTGAGCAAAATATTTGGGATCTTGATTTTTTGATAATTTAAAATATTTTTCTGCTTCATCAGGATCAGTATCAAATAAAGTTAACCCCAATAAAAAATTAACTTTTGCATTTCTCTGGTCTTCTGAAACTTTCTTATAAGTTTGATTTGCAGATTTTAAATCACCCAAACTAAGCCAAATATCACCAATTAATTCTAAAGTTCGTTCATCCTGATTCTTTAAAGTTAAGGCATAGGCTAGTGCCTTTTGATACTGCCCTAATTTCATAAAGATCAAAGCTTTTTGATACATTGTCTCTTCATCATCTGCAATGGAGCTAAGCAACGTAAGCGACTTGGCAAAATCTCCTTGCATGTAGTAGCAGACAGCAATGTTATAGGTTAGATCTTCAGGATGCTTAACAAGGCCACGAGCTTTTTCTAACAGTTCTAGCGCCTGATCAGCAGCATTTTGTTCAATTAAATAAGTTGAAAGTTGCAAATAATTCTCAATATCCTGGGGATGCTTGTTTATCTTTTCAATTAATAAATGTATAGCTTTATCTACATTGCCAGCATCATATAAGTTGGCTATCTTTTTATCCATTTTAAATTGTATCCCTACTAGTAATTTTTCGATCTAGGTAGCTTGTTTCATTCCACGCTACTTCATCAAAAGTCTTTCCACGATCTTCTGTATCAAGAATGGTAAGACTTGTATTAGTTAAGCCGCCACGCTTTCTAATATCGGCAATATCGTACCCCTCTAGAGTTCTAATTAAGGCACACAAGGCAGCCCCATGACTTACTAATAATACTTTATCATCCTTGTTAGGATATCTTTTTACAATATCAGCAATCAATTTCTTTCCACGTTCTATCATATGGTCAAAATTTTCACCATGGAAAGTTGATGGATCATAACGATCAGGAAAATACCGAAATGCTTTTATTTGATCTGGATATTTACTTTCAGCATCAACAAATTTCATTCCTTCCAGATCCCCTAAATTGAATTCTTTTAAACGGTCGTCAACAATGACTGGTACAGTAATTCCCATATCATCTCTAAGCATTACTGCAGTTGTTAATGCTCGCTGTAAAGGACTAGAATAAAAAGCTCTAAACTTTGTTCCTTTTAAGTATCCAGCTAATTTTTTGATATCTTCGTAACTTTCAGGCAAAAGAGGTGAATTACCACTACCACCTTGATAGCGTCCTTCTAAGTTCCATTTTGTTTTTCCATGTCTTACAAAATATAATTGCATAATTTGCTTATCCCTCCACTTTTATTACTATTATAAGTTTTAAGAGGAGAAAATAACAGTTTATAAAAATAAAAAAGAAGCCTCAAAAGAGACTTCTTCTAAACTATACTAGTTGTAATTGCTTTTCATTTTGGTATGCACGGTCAATTGTAGCTCCACCTAAGCACTCTTCACCATTGTAGAACACAATAGCTTGTCCAGGAGTAACAGCACGTGCTGGCTCATCAAACTCAACATGAACTGTATTATCCTTTGCACGGTAGTGCATAGTTACACCAACATCAGGTTGGCGGTATCTAAACTTAGCAGTACACTTCAAATCAACGTCGTGATCTGGTTGGCCTGTAAAGAATGATACACCGCTTGCATCTAAGCTAGTAGCATATAAAAGCTTACTGTCATAACCTTGCTCAACAATTAGCTCGTTTTTCTTTAGGTCCTTACCTACTACAAACCATGGATCAGTTGATTCCTTAGTTGAACCTAAACCAAGGCCGGATCTTTGACCAATAGTGTAGTACATTAAACCAGCATGCTCACCAACAACTTTTCCATCTGGAGTAACCATTTTTCCTGATTGAGCTGGTAAAAATTCACTCAAGAACTTTCTAAAGTTACGTTCACCGATGAAACAAATTCCTGTAGAATCCTTCTTTTTAGCAGTTGCTAGACCTGAAGCAATAGCAATTTCACGCACTTGTGGCTTAGTTAAATTAGCAAGTGGGAAAATTACCTTCTTCAATTGATCTTGTGAAAGTTGGTTTAAAAAGTAAGTTTGATCCTTATTGCCATCCTTTGGACGCATCATATGAACAACACCGTTGTCGTCAACTCTTGTTGCTGCATAGTGACCCATTGCAATATAATCCGCATCTAAATCCATTGCGAAATCTAAGAAAGATTTAAATTTTATTTCTTTATTACACATTACATCAGGATTTGGAGTTCTGCCCTTTTTATATTCATCCAAGAAATATTCAAATACGCGCTCCCAGTAATCCTTTTCAAAGTTAATAGAATAGTAAGGAATACCGATTTCATCTGCAACTTTTTTTACATCTTCGTAATCCTCAGTTGCCGTACAAACTCCGGAATCATCAGTATCATCCCAATTCTTCATGAAGACGCCGACAACATCAAAGCCTTGTTGTTTGAGTAAAAGTGCAGAAACTGAAGAATCAACTCCACCACTCATACCAACAACGACTCTAATTTTGCTGTTATCTACCATTTTATCCTTTTCTCCTTTTAGCAAGGTGCAATAATTTGGCGATCTTCAAGATCCTTTAAAATGAAGTTAAGCAGTTCAACCATTGGCGCTAGTTGTTTATTCTTAAAAATATTAACCTTTTGCAAACCATTAGTATCTGTAACTACCATTGTTAAATGATCTAAATCTTCATTAATTGTTAGCTTTAATTGACAGGTAGCATTATAAGGGGAGTCATTATATAAGGGATGCTTATACATAAAATTACCTCTTTTAGTTTTTGTGAAACCTGCATCAATCAATGCATAACGCTTAATTTCAGGATTAATCGTAAATTTACGATTATCGCCGTTAATAATTACTGTATTTGCCATAAAAATATCACTCTCAATATTATTATCTTATTTTTTGTAAGTGTCAAGTATATGATTTTACTATTATTATACCTTAAGATAAATTCTCAAAAAAATAATTTTACTATTTAGCTAGACGCTTGCACATCTTAACTAAATCTGATGCAAATTCTTGAATTTCTTCTTCAGTATTAAATCTACCAAAGCTAATTCTAATTGATTCTGCAATTCTTGGTGAATCTTCTCCATACATTGCCTGTAATACATGTGAAGGAGTAAGAGAACCCGCTGTACAGGCAGAACCACCGGAAACAGCATATCCACTTAAGTCTAAATTAGTTAGAGCCGAGTAAGTACCTACACCTTTTAACCATAAGTTCAAAACGTGATGGGATACTTCGCCTTCAAGAGTACCATTAATTTCATAATCAATTTGATTTTTATCAAGTTCATCCAAAATTATTTTTTGAAAGTTTTGGTACTTCTCTTGCAGCTTCTGCTTATCCATTTCATTTAGTTCTTGAGCAGCTATACCAAAGCCAGCAATACCTGGTACATTTTCCGTTCCTGGACGGCGTTTAGTTTCTTGTTCGCCTCCTAAAAGTAGATTACTTACTTTTAGACCATCTTTTTCATAAAGAAAACCTAAAAACTTTGGTCCATTAACTTTATGAGCAGAAGTTGATAATAAGTCGATGTTCATTTCTTTAACATCAATCTCAATATTTCCGAAGCCTTGTACGTCGTCTACATGAAAATATGCATTAGACTCTTTTACTAATTCACCAATTTCTTTTAACGGCATAATTGATCCAACTTCATTATTAACTGCCATAATAGAAACTAAGATTGTATCTGGTGTTAGCTCTCTCTTCAAGTCGTTTAAATTAATATGGCCGGTTTCATCGACATCAAGATAGACAATTTCGTATCCTTCTTGAGCTAAGCGTTTCATAGGATTTAGGACAGAAGGATGCTCAATTTTAGTAGTAATAATTTTTTTACCAATATCTTTTCTAGAACGTACTGTACCAAAAATAGCAGTATTATTGCTTTCAGAGCCACCACTAGTAAAAATTATTTCCTTATCTTGGGCATTAATTGTTTCTGCTAGTTGATGACGAGCTGTTTCAACTACATGACGTGCCTTACGACCAAATGCGTGTTGACTAGAAGCGTTGCCAAAATCATCAGCCATTTCACTACTAATTTTTTCAATAACTTTTGGATCCATTGGCGTAGTTGCCGCGTTATCTAAGTATACATTTTTCCTAGTCATATTATCTTATAACCTCTTTACTTTCCTTACATTTTGGAAGTGGCTCTTTTATTTTAACATAAAAATAGACTAAGTTACGATGAACTTAGTCTATCAATAGTTTAATCTAAAACCGTTTCTTCAAGATAGGATGCAATTATACTTGCAGCTTTTGCTCCAACTTCCTTGACGAATTTATCAAAGTCATTGTCAGCATTAGCATCTCCATTATCTGAAATAGCACGAATTGCAACCAATGGAGTATTAAAATGTCTAGCTACTTGTGCAAAAGCAGCTCCTTCCATTTCTACTCCCAATGCGTCAGAGAAATTCTTTTTAATCTCATCCTTTTGTGCTTCAGAAGCAATAAAACTATCTCCAGTTACAATCAATCCTTCTTTAAAAGGAATATCGTGTTCCTTCAAATATGCTGCAAATTTTGCACGGAAGGAATTATCTAGGGTATAGCCTGCAGGCTCTTGTGGAATTTGACCTTCCACGTAGTTACCTGCACTAGTATTATGAGCATCATAGTACATAAACTTATTAGGTAAAATTAAATCTTTTCTCTTTACATCTTCTTGTAGTGATCCAGCAGAGCCAGTCATAAAAATCACGTCAATATCTTCTTTAGTTAACAGGCTGGTCAAATTCATAGCTGCATTAACTTTACCGATTCCACTTAATCCTAAGTAAATGTCATTTTCATTTACTGAAAAATGATCAAATTCAGTTGTGCCAAAGACTTCTTTATTTTCAGACTTAAAATGCTTTTTATAGAATTCTGCTTCTTCTTCCATTGGGACAATAATTGCGATTTTCATTTTTTACCTCTAAATCTAAAGTTTAAACAAAGCGAACAAAACTATAACTAACAAAACAACAACGATTAAAATGGCATAGTTCAGACGCTTTTTTAAACGATCAACCTTATCTTCACGCTTTTCTTTTAAAGCACGATTTGCGAGATCCTCTCTTAATTCAAATTTTGAAGAATCTTGAACCTCAACTTTCTGATCACTTGCATCAGTTTGATGCCTATCTCTCTTCAATCGTTTAAAATTATCGAAAATTTTGCTTACTTTTTCTTTTTGTTGTTTTTTACGATAATCTGCTCGTTTTTCAGTCATTACTTTGATTTCCTGTTAAAATCATATTTTCCCAAAATGTAATTGCCATTACAGTTTTTGCATCCATAATTTCTCCAGAAGCAATTAACTGTTTTAATTCTGGCAGACTGTACCATTCTTGAGTTAAAAATTCATCTTCATCAAGAGGACGTTTATTTTCAATTTTTGACAAAGTATCACAATAGAATAAATGAATTTTTTCATCACAAAAACCAACAGATGTATAAAATTCACTTACCTTTTCCCAATACTCGGCCTTGTAGCCACCCTCTTCATTCAGCTCTCTTTTCATTGCATCAAGAGGCGAAGCGTCTGTCTCATCAATTAAACCCGCAGGAATCTCCAAAGTTAATTGTTTAATGGGCTCACGCCATTGCTTTACAAGAAGTATTTTTTTCTCATCATTGATGGCAATTGCAGCACTAGCATCAGGATGCTTAACTATCTCACGAGTAGCTGTTTTTCCATTAGGTAAACTAATAGTTTCAACATTTAAATCAATAAGTTTACCCTCGAAAATAGGTTTATTTGAGATTTCAGTTTCTCTCAGATTCACTTAATTTCTCCTTTTAGTCATGATCAACATAAACGTTGATACATTGTAGACCCTTTTTTCCTTGCGCTAATTGATAACGAACTCTTTGACCTACGTTCAGTTTTTTATAACCTTCTTCTTTAATTGACTTATAAAAAACAAAGTAAGATGAATGAGTTAAATCATCCTCAATAAATCCATACGCAGAGTTTGGATCAAATTGTTTAACAGTACCTTTACGCATTATTTTTCTAAACCTTCTTTTTCTGCTTCAGGAAAGTTTTCAGCAACGATAGCTGCACAGCGCGCACATAATTCTGGGAAACGTGGGTCACTACCAACATCGGTTGTAGTACGACGACATCTTGGACAAACTTCACCAGCAGCGTGTTCCACTACAATGGATGCAGTTGGCAATTTTTCAGCATTTTCAGGTGCTTCTTCATCACTAATAGTTAAATCAGAAACAATCAAAATTTGTCTGATATTAGCGTTTAATTTATTGAGAAGTGCCTTCGTTTCTTCAGTTGGGTAGAGAGTAACGTGTGCTTCAAATGACTTACCAATTACCTTAGCATTACGTGCTTCCTCAAGTGCCTTCAACACATCTGAACGAACTTTCATAAAGGCATTCCAATCTGCTAAAACTTCATCCTCATTAGCAAAATGGTCTACTTCTGGCATATTAGCAAGTTGAACGTAATCTTCTGGTTCCTTGAGATAACCCCAAACTTCTTCCATAGTATGTGGAAGGATTGGTGTCATCAATTTAGTTAGCTTAACTAAAACATCGTAAATTACAGTTTGCATTGAACGACGAGTTTCACTGTCTTCAGCATCAATGTAAAGAATGTCCTTAGCAAAGTCTAAGTAAAAGGCAGATAAATCATTAGAAATGAAGCTAAATACTTTCTTATAAACACTATTAAAATCAAACTTATTGTATGCTTCAATTGCCTCTTCAATCAAGCGATTTAACTTGATTTCCATATATTGATCTACACCAGACATATCTGGATAAGCAATTGCATCTTCCTTAGGATCAAAGTCAGAAGTATTAGCAAGCATGAAACGCATAGTATTTCTAATCTTACGGTAGCTTTCAGCAGATTGACGTAAAATATCTTGAGAAACTGCTACATCAGAAGTAGTATCTGCTCCGGCAACCCATAAACGAATGATTTCTGCACCCATTTGCTTGATTACATCATTAGGTGAAATTACATTGCCTAATGACTTAGACATCTTGTGTCCCTTGTCATCTAAAACAAAACCTTGAGATAAAACTTGCTTATATGGAGCTTTACCAGTTACAGCAACTGAAGTAATTAAACTTGAGTTAAACCAACCACGGTATTGGTCACTACCTTCAAGATATAAATCTGCTGGGAAACCTAAACCATCACGCTCTTGCATTACACCAGCCCAAGAAGAACCAGAATCAAACCAAACATCTAAGATATCAGTTTCTTTTCTAAACTTACCATTTGGTGAATGTTCTGACTTAAATCCTTCTGGAAGTAGTTCTTCTGCAGTACGAGTGTACCAAGCATTAGAACCTTCTTTTTCAAAGATTTGAGCAACATGTTCAATAGTTTCTGGAGTAACAATTGGAGTATCGTCTTCTGCATAGAAAATTGGAAGTGGTACACCCCATGCACGTTGACGAGAAATTACCCAATCACCACGATCTTTAATCATATTGTAAAGACGAGTCTTACCCCATGTAGGGATGAAATTAGCTTTTTCAATTTCTGCTAAAATTTGATCTCTAAATTTGTCAATTGAAGCAAACCATTGAGTAGTTGCACGGTAAATAACAGGTTTCTTAGTACGCCAGTCGTGTGGGTATGAGTGAGTAAAGAAACTAAGCTTTAAGAGTGCGCCAGCTTTTTCAAGCTTATCGGCAACAACTTTATTAGCATCATCATAAAACATTCCCACTAAGTCTGGATCAGGCACTTCTTTAGTAAATCTACCTTGTGCATCCATTGGACTAAATACTGGTAAGCCATAGCGACGACCTACATTGTAGTCATCTTCACCAAAACCAGTAGCGTTATGAACTAGTCCAGTACCATCATCAGCAGTAACATAAGTATCATTCATTACCAACCCAGTTACATCGTATAGTGGATGTTGGTAAGTCATTCTATCAAAGTCGGTACCCTTTAAGGTCTTAACAACCTTATAATCTTTCCAACCTAAATCTTCAGCAACTGCTGAAAGACGTTGTGAACCGATGACGTACTTTTTGCCATTAACTTCAACTACTGAATAATCAAATTTAGGATTTACAGTAATTCCGACATTACTTGGAATAGTCCAAGGAGTAGTAGTCCAGATTACTAGTGAGGTATCTGAATCTAGAATACCCTTTCCATCTTTAATTGGAAAAGCAACGTAGATTCTTGGTGATTTAATATCATGATATTCAACTTCAGCTTCAGCTAAAGTGGATTCACTTGACCAGGACCAGTAAACAGGTTTCTTACCCTTATAGATATAACCTTTTTTAAACATTTCACCGAAGACTCTAATTTCTTCAGCTTCAAATTTTGGTTGTAAGGTAATGTAAGGATGATCCCAATCAGCCATTACTCCTAAGCGTTTGAAGTCGGCCATTTGTTTTTGAACTTGTTCTTCCGCAAATTGGCGACAAAGTTCTCTATATTTAGCCCGATCCATTGTTTTACGGTCAACGCCCTTTTTGGCTAATTGTTGTTCAACTGGAAGTCCATGAGTATCCCATCCAGGAACATAAGGAGCATAGTAACCATTCATATTTTTAAAACGAACGATAATATCCTTCGAGATCTTATTTAAGGAGTGTCCCATGTGAATATTACCATTAGCAAATGGAGGACCATCATGAAGGTCAAAACGGGGTTTGCCTTCATTAAGTTTTAATCTTTGTTCATATAATTTATTTTCTTCCCATTCTTTTTGCCATTCAGCTTCACGAACTGGAAGATTACCGCGCATTTTAAATTTAGTTTTACCTAAATTCAATGTATCTTTGACTCTCATAAAAAATCCTTTCTTAATCAAAAAAAGCTTCATCCCAAATAGGACGAAGCTTCTCGTGGTACCACCTAAATTGAATAGGATACACTTGACCCTATTCCACTTATTCTCTGTGTATCGTACAGAAAACGTTTAAGTCAATTGGCAGCTGATCAACTTTCGAAAGTTGTTAGTCTTTCACCATCACTAACTCGCTAAGGTATCTACTTGTTGTTACTGTCGACTTAAATTTTAATTATCTTTTACATCATCAGGAAAAATAATTACTGGGCCATCACGACGCTCAGAACTTTCTTCTGTAGCATGCATACTTTCCTTAACAGAGTTTTCCCCATCTAAGAGTTCAGTATTATCTTCCTTTTCTTGAACAGAGTTTACTTCATTTACTGTATTATTGTCAACCTCTGAAATAGCAGAAGTAGTTTCTTCAGCTGGTACTTCATCATCTACCGGACCATCTGGAATAGGATCATCCTCAAGTGGTTGTGAACCGTCAGCTGGATATAAGCGGGAGCGGCCATAGTATTTATCTAGGTAATATTGCCAATCAGAATCACTTAATTCTTTGATCTGATCTTTTAACATTCTTTGAACTGCTTCTCTAAAATCTTCTACTTTTGCCTTAAGTAACTCATAATCATGATTTAAGGTATCATATTGTTTTTGAAGGTCAGCTCTTTTTTTCTCACCCTCATCTCGAGCTTTATTAACTATTTCATCAGCATCTTGGTTAGCTTTTTGAATAATTTCTTGTGCTTCTTTATTTGTTCTTTTTTTAATTTCTTCAGCATTTTCTTGTGCTGAAATTAAAGACTCATTAATCGAATCTTTAACCTTTTCAAATTTATCTACTTTTTTCTTTAGTTCAACATTTTCATTTTTTAAATCAACAATTTGATCGAGTGCATCCCCATATGCATCAACAATTCGATCTAAAAAACCATCTACCTGCTTGGAATCATATCCACGAAGTTTTGTACTAAACTCCTTATTATGGATATCCATTGGCGTTAATGTCATATTATCACCTTTTCTTTGCTTGCCATACTTTTATTTCAAGTCTTTTTTTACCTTTCTTCGTAGTGGCAAGATTAATAATCTCGTATCTCCCATGATGGCGAATACTAAGCATATCCTGTACAGAAATAATTATATTAGATTGTGTTACAAGATGCCAATTTAATTTCACTTCTCCCGCTTCAATAATTTTCTTAACTTGGCTTCTGCTTAAGTTCGTAATCGCACTGATAACAGCATCAAGTCGAAGTGAGATCGCTACTGAAGTCATTTCTTCGCTATCATCTTCCTGCATTAAAACTTTGGATAGGGGCAGTTCAGATAATTTCACTTTTGTTCTTCCAATTCGATCGATTTCCTCAAGAAAATAATCTTTCAATTCAGCTTTAACGAAGAACTGCCAATTTCCGTTTTCATCATTGATAATATCACCAAAAGTATCCAATTCAATTCCTAGGTGCGTCAAAACACCTAAGATTTGACTATGAGTGAGTTCAGACCATTTTTGAGGATAAGCAATTTCTAAAAGCGAAATATTGAATTCATCGGGCTTGTACCCTTCACTCCACTCACATAAAAGCATTCGCTTCTTTTCCGCATTTGAAAAGCCACCAAAGCTGTATAACTGTGCATATCCTCCAACTATTTCTCGAAAAATATATTGTTCTCTAGGATTAAGAAAATCAGTTAAAATCGGTTCATTTTTAAATAAAAACTGATTAAAAAGACCGACGAAATAATCTACCGTCGGTCTTTCACTTTCATCAAAATGTTGATAAAAACTATTAGCTTGTCTTTTTTCCATTTTATCTAATAAACACGTACCTAATTATATTTGCTATCCAATAAAGGACATAATTATTTACAAAATAAATTACTAACAAAGCTACAACGGGAGCAAAAGAAATTCCAGCTATTGGAGGAATAAAACGTTCAAATATCTCCAAATAAGGCTCAACAATTTTCCCTAGTACTCGCCCCACTTTAGTTACAAGTAGTCGTGGGATCCAAGTTAGTAAAGTATAGATAACAATTAGAAAGCTATAGATATTTAATAAATCAGAAATAATGCGTAATATCCAGCCTATAATTGAAAATATCATTAATCCATTTTATCTTTCTTTTCAACCAATTCAGCAATTTTACCATCAGTTTCAAATTTTGGTGGAGTTGCTAAGAAGATCTTATCCCCCACACGTTGAATTTCACCATTTAGGGCATAAACAGTACCAGTAATAAAATCAACGATTCTACATGCCTGTTCATCATCCATACGTGCAAAATTAATAATAACAGCCTTGTTATTTAGAAGATTTTGAGCTACTTCTTTTGCATCAGAATATACACGAGGCTCGTATAAAACGATTTTACTCGTAGCACTAACACCAGAATTAATAGAAACAACATTTGCTCTTCTCTCATTTTTTTGAGCTTGAGGGATTTCTTCTTGCTGTTCCTCTGATTCAGTATATGGCACTTCATTCATTTCATCATCTTCAGAGATACCAAAAAATCTACCTAATTTATCGAAAGCCATAATTTCTTCCTCCAAATACTAATCTTGACGACGATGTTTGAAGAATGGAATATCATTATCTGATTCATCATCTACACTAGTTTCAATTTGAGAAATACTAGTGGAGTCGTCTGAACTAAATGAATCAAATTCATCGTCATCTTTTTCTTTATTTTCTACAGGTTTTGGACGATTGTTCTCTTTTCTATCTTGCTTCCAAACGCTTGTGGGGTCAAGTAAAGTATCTTGAGATTCTTTCTTTTCTGCTTTTACTTCAGGAATAGATTGAGTAGGAGCTTGGTGAGAAATAGTATTTTCAACCTTAATTTCGGTATCATCTGCTGAAGCAGGCTTAGATACTTCTGGTTGTTCACTCTTTGTAGGTTCTGGAGTTACTACTTCTTGGCGTGCTGGACGTGAAGGACGACGCATTGGTTGTTTTGAAGCTTCTTCCTCAGCCTTTGAGTCAATTCCTGTTGCAATAACAGTAACTACTACTTCATCACCTAAATTTGCATTGATTGACGTACCAAAGATAATATTTACACCATCTCCAGCAGCTTTTGAAACAATATCAGAAGCATCTTGCGCTTCAAATAAAGTTAAATCTGGTCCACCAGTGATGTTAAGCAGAACTTGCTTAGCACCATCAATTGATACTTCAAGTAATGGAGATGAAATAGCAAGTTTAGTAGCTTCAACTGTTCTGTTTTCTCCGCTAGCACGACCAATTCCCATTAAGGCAGCACCTTGATTTTCCATTACAGTCTTAACATCTGCAAAGTCAAGGTTAACGTAGTCAGTTGAAGTAATTAAATCTGAAATACCTTGGACACCTTGACGAAGAACATTATCAGCTTCTTTGAACGCATCCATCATTGGTGTTTTCTTATCAACCATTTCTAATAAACGATTATTAGCAATAATAACCAGGGTATCAACATATTGCTTTAATTGAGCAATTCCTTCTGCCGCATTTTTTGAACGTTTTGGACCTTCAAATGTAAAGGGACGAGTAACAACCCCAACAGTTAACGCTCCAGTTTCACGTGCAATCTTTGCAATTACAGGAGCAGCACCAGTTCCAGTACCACCACCCATACCAGCAGTAATAAAGATCATGTCAGCGCCCTTTAAAGAGTCTTCAATTGTTTGTTGGCTCTCTTCAGCAGCTTTTTGACCAACTTCAGGATGAGAACCTGCACCTAACCCACGAGTAAGTTTAGGTCCAAGTTGAATCTTATTTTCTGCTTTATTACTATTAAGAGCTTGTACGTCCGTGTTAGCTGCGATAAAGGAAACTCCCTGTACTCCTTCATCAATCATTCGGTTTACAGCGTTACCACCGGCACCACCAACACCGATTACTTTAATGACTGCGTTTTTGTTGTCATCAGAATCGAAAGTAAAATCCATTTACTAAACCACCTTATTTAATCAAAAAATTTCTTAAAGAATTCTTTGATTCCTTTTTTATTATTCTTATTATCATCATTCTCTTCAGACGTAGAGACCGTTGATGTAGCACTAGTCTTATTATAATCTTCTTTGGGCTCCATTTCACTAGGAGTTAGACGTCTTTTGAAAAATTTCATATTTTCTTGAGACGAAGATTGGTTAGAAACCGGAGAAGTAATCTGGTTTCCATAAATAACACTGTTAACCAAGTAATCAATATCAGCCAAACTATAAGCATAATTTACTACTCCATAGCTAGCAGCGTACATTGGATTGCGTAGTCCCATTTGATCTGGTTGAAAAATTCTAGCCTTTACGCCAAAATCTTCTTTTACAATGTCATCAATTCCCTGGAGTGCACTACTTCCACCAGTAATCACAACTCCACCTGGCAACTTGAAGGCATCATGAGATTTTAATCCTTTTCCAATTCGACTGAAAGTTTGATCAAGACGAGCATTTATTATTTCACTTAAATACTCTTCATCAATCATTTTTGGCGCGTTTTCACCCACTACATTAACTGGAAATTGATTATCACTAGAAGTTAAGCTTGGATCTGCATAACCAAATTGTATTTTGATTTTTTCAGCTTCTTTTTTCGAAGTATTTAAAACAACTGAAATATCATTGGTAATATCAATTCCACCCTCTAAATCAATTGTCGCATACTTAATCTTATTTTCATGAATAACAGTAGCAGTAGTTGATCCTCCACCTAGATCCAGAAGAACTGTACCAAAGGTTCTTTCTCCTTCATCAAGAGCAACACTGGCAATTGCTAACGGTGTAGGTACAAAGAAATTATTCTGATACCCTGCTCTTTCGATAGCCTTGCGAATATTATGTAAATCTGCACTAGGTGCCGTCAATAATATACCGTGTACCTCCAGTGAATGAGCAATCATTTTTCTCGGATCATCTACATCAGTTTTTCCATCAATTAAAAATTTATTAGGTAAGAAAGCAATTGCTTCTCGTCCATCTTTTAATGCTGTATCAATAGCAGTTACTAAAACACGTTTTACATCATTATCAGTAACTTCTCTGCCATTTTCTTCAATATTAATTAATCCAACAGCATTTTCTAATTGAAGCAATCCAACTGGAATTCCAGTTACTACGCGATAAATCTTTGAATTTGTCTTTTGCGCTACTTTCTTTAAAACAGCACTAATACTTTCAGCAGTTTGATCAATATCAACAATTTTTCCGTGCCGCATTCCTTTAGTAGGACCATTTGCAGCACCAATAATTTGCATTTCATTAGATGCAGTGTCAGCGACTACTGCTTTTACGCTTGTTGTTCCTATATCCAAGCCTACGAGTAAATCAGTTTTATCCAAGGTAATGCCCCCAAAACATAACTATACAATAAATTTTAACATATGGTTTAAGTTCTCACTAATATCAAGTCAGTCCTAATTTGACTTTTTCTGCCTGTGTGAGCGGTCTACTATAAGCACCAATTTCAAAATCAATTACAGATGGTTCTCTTAGCTGACTTTTAATTTTGTCATAGTAGCGCATCTTACTTTTAATGGTAGTAAGATTTCCAATAACTATATTATTATTTTTCATTACCAAAATAATCTGCGTTGGCCTTCGTGTTTCATCACTCAGCATTTTAACTTGGTCACGGATATTTTTTGGTAGACTGGCATAAACCTTGATATCTTCACTAAGAGAGACTTTTTGATTATATCCAGTAAACAAAGGCTTATTTTTATCAATTTTATTACTTGCAATAATTTGGCTACCTACTTTTCCAGTCGCCAAGATTTTGCGATAGCCGTCACCTTCATGAATATATCCGATTACTGGTCGCTCTTTGATATTTAAAATCAAATGATTTGCTTTTTGGACGCCCACTTGTACTTTCTCTATTTCTGGGAAAGTAGCTGATAGTTTTTTACTGTATTCTTTTCCTTTTAGTAGACAAAAGACAACCTTGTTTTCAGGAGAAATACCTACAGTCTTTACTACTTGCCTACTATTTAATTCAGGCGCTCCTTTAACCTGTACGCTTGCTACATTTGCTTTTGGAGAAATATAGTATCCTAAAGCTAAAATACAACACAGTGAAAAGAAAATTATAAAACCTAATCGAGTCAATAAAGCATGCCGACGTTCAGCTTGCAATTTAGTTAGTGAGGCAGAGACCCGTCTTTTTTCATTAGTGTTTGTCTTATTTTTATAATCAATCCATCCTGACAATTCTTTTTTAGGATCTTTTTTGGTTATTTTTCTTTTAGCCACATGCCTCACTCCCTTTCACTATTTATTTTTAATTAGACTTTCCATCACCGAAATTACTTGATCAGATGCATCTGGAACACCTAATTTCTTAGATGCTTCACTCATCTTCTTTGCATAATTTGTATCGAGTAGAATATGATCGATTGATGAAACAAAGTTATTAGGATTTAAATCATTTTCTGCAATAACTAAAGCCGCTCCTGCTTTTTCCATATCAAGCGCATTTTTCATTTGATGATTATGCGTTACATTTGGACTAGGTATTAAAATTACAGGCACACCAAGGGCGGTAAATTCAGCCAAACTAGTTGCCCCAGATCGTGCTACAACGCATGTCATTTGTGGTAATAAGCCTGGCATATTATCAATATAAGGAACAATCTTTATATTTGAATTCACTTCTTTACCGGCTAATTTTTTCTTAACATCGCCATAATACAATTGCCCAGTTGCCCAAATAACCTGATATGGTTTTGTTTCAAGCTCTGGCAAAGACTTTTCAACGATTTGATTAATTGCTAAAGCACCGCGTGAGCCACCAAAAATCAGTACAGTTGGCATGTTAGGATTTAAATCCCATTTCTTAGCAATATCAATGTTTTCTTTATTTAAACCAAGAACTTGTTGTGAGCGTGGATTACCAGTTTTTACTAATTTCTTTTTCTCTGAAAATTGCTTTGCAGCATCATCAAAGGTATAACAAATTTTATCAACATAATGAGCTAAAAACTTATTTGCCAGTCCAACTACTGAATTAGATTCATGAATGATAGTTGGAATATGCATTTTAGCTGCCTCATAAACTATAGCGCCTGATACATATCCACCAGTTCCCACTACTACATCAGGTTTAAAATTCTTAATAATTTGTTTTGCTTCTTTTGTAGCTTTAATGAATAATTCGATTGTTTCGAAATTCTTTAGAGGATGTTTTCGATCAAATCCTTTAATTTTTAAAGTCTTAAAAGGAATTCCTGCCGCAGGAACAATCTTCGATTCTAATCCTCGATCAGTCCCAACAAACAAAATTTCATCATTTGTAACTAACTTACGTTCTTTCAAACGTTCAATTAACGCCATAATTGGATATATGTGGCCACCAGTTCCGCCACCAGAAAAAATTACTCTCATTTTTATTTAGTCTTTAATTCCTTAATAAATTTTACAAAAAAGTCTCCACGTTCTTCAAAAGTGTTAAATTGATCCCAAGATGCACATGCTGGTGAAAACAAAATAATATCTCCTGCTTCACTTAATTCATATGCTCGCGGAACAGCTTCTTGTAAAGTATTAACAATTACAATATCTTTAATACCCGCTTTACGAGCAGCGTCAGCTAAAAGATATTTAGTTTCGCCATAAAGTACAATTGATTTTACATGCTTTTTAAATAGTGGAACTAGTGAATCAAACATAAATCCACGATCTAATCCACCCGCAATCAAAACTTCCGGCTCTTTAAATGATGGAATAGCTACAGTAGCAGCTTCAATATTCGTTGATTTTGAATCGTTATAAATTTTACGATCATTATAAGTCATTACATATTGCAAACGGTGAGTTGCACCAGTAAAAGTACTTAATGCATATTGAATGTCACTATCATCTGCACTCATTAATTTAGAAATGGCAATGGCTACTAAACAATTTTGTTGGTTATGAATACCTGGGATCTTGATATCGCTGATCTTCATAATATGATGATCGTCTTTGCTTTCAAGATATTCATCACCAATAAAATAGTCGGCAGTTTTATCTGTTTCCGAAAATGTCTGAACCTTAGCTTTTGTCTTATCAAGCTCTTTTTCTAAAATATTCTTTTGATCAAAGTTAGCAATAAAATAATCATTTTGATCTTGAGATTGAGTAATTCTAAGCTTAGCTTCAACATAATTGTCAAAAGTCTTATGGTAGTCAAGGTGAACATTATTATAAATATCAACAATGGCAGCTACTTTAGGCTTAATATCAGTTACCCCAAGTAATTGGAAACTAGACATTTCTACTACTAGGAGATCTTTAGAAGTTGCTTTTTCAACTACTTCTGAAATTGGAACACCAATATTACCAACTGCATAAGCATGACCACCATTTTTAGATAAATGATGATCCATAATTCTTTGGGTAAGCATGACCGTAGTTGTCTTTCCATTTGAGCCAGTAACACAAACGTATGGTGCTTCACTAACATTAAGTGCAATTTCAGGCTCAGTAATAACTGGAATATCTAATTTTTCGGCCTTCTCTACCATTGGATTTTCATAAGGAATTCCGGGGTTTTTAACAAGATAATCAAATTTTTCCTCATCAAAAATCTCTACTGGATGGTATCCAGAAATAACTCTAACTCCTAACTTATCTAATTTAGCAGCACGATCATCATTAGATAAATCTTTTTTATCATTTAAAGTTAGCTTAGCGCCAAGCTTCAAAAGAAGTTTAGCAACGGAAAAACCACTCTTTCCTAAGCCTAAAATCAAAATATTTTTATTTTCGTATGTCTTAATTTTTTTCATTTTAAAATTAACCCCAGATAATTAAATAAATAATACTTCCAATTAAACCAACAATCCAAAATACAATATCAACCTTCCATTCAGACCAGCCAAGCATTTCGAAATGGTGATGGATTGGTGTCATCTTGAAAATTCTCTTTCCAGTAGTTTGGAAGGAAATAACTTGTAAGATCACACTTAAAGTTTCTAACACAAAAACAATTCCAATTAAAAGCAATGACCATGGACGATGAAGGAAAATCGATACAGTGGCTAATCCTCCACCTAAAGCTAATGAACCTGCATCTCCCATGAAAATTTTAGCTGGCTTATGATTGAAAATGAAGAAACCTACTAAACCACCAATTACACTGAGAGTAAATACAACGATAACCCAATTTCTTTCTTGGTAAGCTATCCAAGCATAAGTAGCATAAGCAATAATGGATAAACCAGTTGCTAATCCATCTAACCCATCAGATAAGTTAACTGCGTTAGAAAAACCAACCAACCAGAAAAGAACAAACAAACTAAAGAGGAAGGAATTTCTTACCATTCCTGCAAAAGGGATATATAATTCAAAGGCAAAATGATCACTAAAGGCTAGTGTAATAATTAAAGCTGCAATAATAATTTGTCCTAATAATTTTTGCCATGCTCTCAAGCCTAAATTACGTTTGAAATATAGCTTAATCCCATCATCTAAAAAGCCAATAATTCCGTATCCTAAGAAAGCAATAATTAAAATCCATGCAGTCTTATTTAAATCTTTTTGCCAAATCAACACCCATAAGGTAGAAATAACACCGGCAAGCATAAAGACCACTCCACCCATAGTTGGTGTACCTGATTTTTTCTCATGCCACTTAGGGCCTTCATCTCTAATAACTTGTCCTTCATGTTTCATTCGCATGAAACCAATAAACAACGGTAAGAAGATAACCGTAAGAGCAAAGCTGCTAATGAACGGTATCAAAGAAAACTGCATTTTGTATTACTCCTTTAACTTTTACTATTTTAAGTTTACAGATAGCTTACTATTTTTATCAATTACTTTCCCAGCCGGAATAGACTGTTTAGTAACTTTTCCTTTTCCATTAATCGTAATTGGAATATCAGTTGTCGTCATGAAGCTATTAACCTCATCTTCGCTCCAGCCAACCATATTTGGACATGTAACTTGTCCTCCAGTATACAAGAAAATCTTTGTATCTGTATCTTCTTTTACACCAGCTCCTACTGACTGCCGACTAACATTCTTTCCAGTTCCAATCACTTCAACTGAAACTCCTGCATTATTAGCATCTTCTTTTGCTTTTTCAACGCTTTTACCAGTTAAAGCGGGGACGGTTACTTTTTCATTAACCTTTGCTGAAGAATCAGAAAGTGAAATCAAGCGATTCATAATTGGTTTAAAAATAGAAGAAAGAATTGTTTCAGCTGGTTTGGACATTTTTTGTGGCTGCTTCATGGTTAAATAAACACAATAACGAGGATTATTAGCAGGTGTTACCCCAACTACTGAGAAAATATAATTATTATCCCCAGTCAAATATCCACCATGAGGTCCAGCTATTTGTGCCGTACCAGTTTTTACAGCGATGCTCTTTCCCGGCATTTTATAAGCTGCACCAGTACCGTAAGATGCGTTTACAACATCTTGCATTCCTTTTAGAACAGTTTTAGCTGTTTTAGCAGAATAAATAGGTGTTCCGACTTTTGTACGGTGAAACTTTTCTACTACTTTACCAGAAGGTGAAACTATTTTTTCGACAAATTGAGGTTTTACCATCTGACCATTATTGGCCAAGGCACTATATGCTTGCATCATTTGCATTGCATTAACATTAACCCCTTGTCCAAATGCAGTAACAGCCTGATTCAACGGAGTAGAAAAGTTTAAAATACCTGCGGTTTCTCCAGGAAGCGTTACGCCTGTCTTTTTACCGATTCGGTATTTATTCAAATATTCTTTCCAAGTTTTTGAACCCATCTTTTGTTCAAGTTTTACAAAACCAACATTACTGGAACGAGGAAAGGCTTGACTAAACGGAATGCTTCCCCACCCACTATTGTTCCAGTCATGAATTGTTGAGCCCTGAACAGTGACTGCTCCAGACTTGTATTGTTCATTAGGATTGTAATGACCGCTTTCAATTGCACTTGAATAAGTTAAAACTTTGAAAACTGATCCCGGTTCATAGGAATCCTGCACTAACATATTTCGCCATGATGTATCTAATCCCTTTTTAGTTTGAGGATTAAAGGTAGGACGCTGAGAAGCAGCCAGAATTTTACCAGTTTTAATATCTTCTACAACTGCTGTTAAAGCTTTTGGCTTATATTTATCTTGCACTTGCGACATTAAAATCTCTAAGTAGGTTTGCAATCGTGAATCAAGTGTCAAATAAATGTTGTCTCCATCTTTTGTAGCACGTGCATTCTTTTGACTATTAGGCAATTGATAATTTTCTGCATCTACAAAAGCTTCGCGATACCCATCTTTACCGGCTAATTGTTTGTCAAAGTATGCTTCAATTCCCATCGTACCAACTAAAGTACTATTTCCTTGATTCTTTTGGGGTTGTGCCAAACCAATAATGTGAGAAGCAAAGTTTCCATTGGGATAAAGTCTAGATGGAGTTTCGATAAATTTAATTCCTGGCAACTTCATCTCTTCAATTTTTTCCTTTTGAGATAAAGTTAAACCTGTTCCAGCTGAACCAAATTCAACCTGGAAAACCTTATGCTTCGGAGTCAAATATGAATATATTTTTTCTTCACTTAAAGGAAGTACTTCAGCCAACTTTTGTGCTGTTTTGCGTTTATTCGTAACATACATTGGCTTATTATGATAATCAATTGAGCTCTTATCTAAGATGGCATATACAGTAAAGACATGCGCATCTTCAGCAAGAGTTAAACCATTTTTATCATAAATTGTTCCTCGGGTCGCCTTTAAAACCTCATTTCGCCTATAAATCTGATTTACACGCTTATTTAGGTTTTCGCCAGCAACCTGATTTGAAATCCCTATATATAAAAATCTACCTATAAATACAAGAAAAACCAAAGCCAAGACTAGCTGGAGGATTCTCCCCACCGTAAAGCGGTAGCCGTGGGCTTTGGATCTATTTCTATTTAAGTTATTAAACTTTTTCATTAACGGACATTCCTAATGTTACTCTCAACCAAGTGCAAGCCTTGATCACGGGCAATTTTATTAATTCTAGTAGTTGACGTTAATTCACCAATCTTCTGACGAAGATCAGTGTTATGACTTTTTTGAGAAATTATTGTTTGCTCAACATTTGCTAATTTATGTTGAGCACTAGTAGCGGAAATGCTAGCTGAAACCAATAAAATCATTAAACCTAATGTAATGAGTGAACCTAGAACGACTAAACTTTTTTCAAATGCTGTCCAAGGAACGCTTTTAGGATTAAGAACAATTGCTTTCTTTGGCTGCTCAGTCTGCTGTTGACTTTGTTGATAATTTAAATTTCTTGCTGAGCTATCAGCCATCTTTTTCTCCTTAAATATTAACTAAAAATTATAATTTCTCTGCAACCCTTAACTTGGCACTGTGTGAGCGATTATTTTCCTCTAATTCATCGCTACTTGCCATGATAGGTTTGCGACTAATCAATCGCAATGTTGGTTTACTGTCAGCCGGTACCATAGGCATTCCCCGTGGTATTTCGACTTCAGAATACTTTTTAAATATCTTTTTGACGATTTTATCTTCATGAGACTGAAAAGTAATTACACTAATTCGACTACCTGGTTTCAATAGCTTAATTGCTTCTTCAAGAGATTCTTGTAATACCCATAATTCATTGTTAACTGCAACTCGAATAGCTTGAAAGCTCTTCTTCGCAGGATGTCCCCCACTTCGTCGTGCATATGCTGGAATGGCATCCTTAATCACATCTACTAAATCAAAAGTAGTTACAATTGGCTTCTCTTTTCTTCGATCAACTATTTTTCTAGCAATCTGACGAGAAAACTTTTCATCTCCATACTTATACAAAACATCACTTAATTCTTTTTGTGACCACGTGTTTACCATTGTATAAGCATCTAACTCTTGGCTCTGGTCCATCCTCATATCTAATCGAGCATCGAAACGATAAGAAAAACCCCGTTCAGGTTGATCAAACTGTGGAGACGAAACTCCGAGATCGTAATAAATACCATCTATTCCATCTGAAATCCCCAGCTCTACCAGATTTTCTTTCAAATGACAGAAGTTATCATGAACCAAAATTAATCGAGGTTCTGCTCCTACCTGTAACTCCTTGGCAAAACTCTCTTTTGCCATAGAAATTGCATACTCATCTTGATCAAATCCAATCACAGTACCCTTATTTAACTTACTGAGTAGATATCGGGCGTGACCACCACCACCAAAAGTTGCGTCTACATAAAGACCACCATCTTTTGGATTTAAATTGTCTATTGTTTCGTGCAAAAGCACGCTTTTATGCTTGAATTTCATAATTTTATAACTCGATGTCATCCAAGTCTTCTGCGATATCGTCATAGTTTTCGTTGGCTTCCTCTGAGAAATCATTCCAGCGTTCTGCTGACCAAATTTCAATTCTATTGGAAACACCAACAATTACACATTCCTTAATGAGTGCGGCATGCTCTTTCAGTGTCATGGTCAGATTAACACGTCCTTGCTTGTCAAATTCACTCTCCATCGCACCTGAGTAGAAAAGTCGCGTAAACTTACGTGCACTTCTCTTAGTCAGTGGAAGTTTGGCTAACTTAGCCTCAATTTTTTGCCATTCTTCAATTGGATAGCCAAAAATACAGCCTTCCATTCCACGAGTAAATATCATCTTATTACCAATCTCAACTCTAAATTTGGCTGGTATAATTAGCCGGCCTTTGCTGTCGAGATTATGATGATACTCGCCCATGAACATGGTCTAGCCCCCTTTCCAATGAATAATTTACCACACTTCCCCACTTTCTACCACAAGTTTTACACTTTTTATTTATATATTACGTTATTTTATGATAATTATAATTTTATTCAACAAAAAATGTCCTCATCATCATGATTGAGGACAGTTTAAGGTTTATTAAAAAAGTGGGGAAATTTTTATAGTAAAAGCAAAATTAAGAGACCAACGTACCAAACAATAGATGATGCTGCTAAATAGTGCCATAACATTCCAAATGTCTTACCCACTGAAATGTTTTTGTTTTTAATTGCAGTATAAATTGAAACAATTACAACTAAAATAAAGTAAAGTAAAAATCCATACGGTAAAAAAGATGGCTGCTTTGTTTCTTGAGTTAATAACTGACAAGCAACAATAAAGAAAAAAGGAAAAATGTCATAACCACTAAATTGAGCCTTAGGAAATAATTTTACTAAAAAAGCAGCAACGACAATTCCACATAAAGGAATTAAAAAGATAAGCAAAAAATTCATGAAAACCCTCCAATAAGTTTATTTTAAACTATTTCAATTAAATATAAAATTACAATTAAAACATGGTACACTAGAATTATTAATTTAGGAGGGACATATGAGAAAACGTAAGAAAAAATCTGGATTTCAAAAGTTAACTATTATTATGGCCTGGTTTATGGCAGTTATCACCCTTCTTGGGGTAGTAGCTACTGCTTTAATTGGAACTGGTGTCTTTCAATTTTAAAATCTTTTGCATATTAAAAAGAGCCGCTTAATAGCGACTCTTTTTTGTTTAGAAATAGTATTCTTTTTTCAAAAATGGATACTCTTCAGCTAGTTTTACCCAGAACCAATAAGTACATAAAACAAGAATTAAGCACCATAGTAAATTAGGCAAAATACTACGTGAAAAACTAGCAAAAGACAATTGGATTATGCCTACCATATTAAACATCAAAAACACATAAGCACTTACGCATAAATAAGTAACTAAACAGATTAATAATCTAAACCAGAATACTTCTGGAAGAAAGCGAGCACTTTGCTGAATAATAAAACAGATTAAAGGAAAAGCTACAGTATAAATTCCAATAATTCCTAAATAGTATAGATCCGCAATAAGGCCTAATCCTAAGCAGAGCCAAATATCAGCATCATTTTTATCATCGCATAGAGAAATTAAGGTAATTCCAATAATTGTTAACCAACAACTTCCAGAAAAACCTCGATGAAAGATAAAAGTTTGTAAATTATAAGCTAATACCCCATCTAGAATTAATGCCACAAACAAAGCAATGGCAACATACCATCGACGTAATTCTGCCATTACCCTTCAACCTTTCTTTTAATTACAGATACAACTGATGGATCGTTAAGGTTACCTGCTGGTTGAATTTCGACAACATCTGATAAGCCAAAAGTATCCCGGGTTGTCTTCTTAACTGTTCCTATTAAGAGACCTTTTGGAGATAGACCACCCATTCCACTAGTATAAACTCGGGTTCCTTTCTTCAACTTTTGACCGTCAACTACTTGGGTAAATGCTATTTGATTATTTCCAACAACAGAAATTACTCCATGAACTTTTTTGCCATTAGCTGCATCAGCTTCTACAGCAAATTTATTTGTTGATTTATCAGTTGTAGTAATCAGTTCGACCTTTGAAGTAGTACTATTTACCTCAACAACCCGTCCAATTACACCTTTACCTGCCATAACAGGCATATTCTTCTTAACACCTGCTCTTGAACCTTGATCAATAATTAATAAATCTGACCAAGTATCTGCAGCACGAGAAATTACCGAACCATTAATAATTGTATAGTCCGTCAAAGTTTTCTTTAATTTTAAAGCTTGCTTTAACTGAGTATTCTCAGCTTCAAGTGAACTATTTCGAGCCTTAGTTTGAGCAAGATTATCAACTTGCTTTTTTAAATGATCGTTTTCAGCTTGAGTATTAAACAGATCTTCTACATTAGCCGCCCCATTAGAAATTAAGTTAATTGGCCAATTAACTACTCGGGTTACTATGGAAACCGTATCATTACCAATTTTTTGAACTAAAAAAGGTGATTGTCTTCTATTACGTAAGCGAACAGAAATAGATAACATACTTAAAACTAAAATAACTAGGACAAAAATTGTCAATAACTTTTTGTTTTTGAGAAATTTTTTCATCTACTACTATCTTCCTAATTTAAAAGTTAATAGAAAAAGACCGGCTTTTACGCCGGTCTCTAAATTAACGTCTCTTACGCATAACTTCAATATTTTTGAGAGATTCACCGGTACCAATTGCAACACAATCAAGTGGATCTTGAGCAATAAAGACTGGAACTTTAGTAGCATCTGAAATAACTTCCGGTAAGTTCTTCAAAAGAGCTCCACCACCGGTTAATACGATACCATGGTCAATAACATCAGCAGCAATTTCTGGAGATGTTTCTTCCAAAGTTTCTTTAATTGCTACAATTATATTTTGAACTACTTCTTGAATAGCTTTTGCAACATCTTCTGCATTAATATCAATTGACTTTGGTAATCCTGTGACTAAATCACGTCCACGAATATTCATTGATTCAATTTCTTTTGCCTTTTCAACTGAAGCAGAAGCAATTTGAATCTTAATAGTTTCAGCAGTTCTTTCACCAATTAATAAGTTGTAATTTTGATGAATATAAGTTGCAATTGAACTATTAAACTTATCTCCTGCCATTCTGGTAGAACGAGATGAAACAATACCACCTAATGAGATAGTTGCCACATCAGTAGTTCCCCCACCAATATCAACAACCATTGAACCTGTTGGATCCATAACAGGGAGGCCAGCACCAATAGCTGCAGCAAATGGTTCTTCAATTACGTATGCTTCACGTGCACCAGCAACTCTAGCTGCATCAATAACAGCTCTCTTTTCAACTTCAGTTACACCTGATGGTACACAAATCATTGCAGCTGGCTTTGAATTACCAACTGTTTTTTCCATGAAATACTTAAGCATAGCAGCAGTTGTATCGTAATCTGCGATTACTCCATCTTTCATTGGTCGAATAGCAACAATTGATCCAGGAGTTCTACCAATCATTTCTTTGGCTTCGGAACCAACTGCAATAACTTCACCCGTTTGAGTATTCTTAGCAACAACAGAAGGTTCACGTAAAACAATACCTTTACCTTCAATATAAACGAGTGTGTTGGCAGTTCCCAAATCAATCCCAATATTTTTAGATCCTAATCCAAACACGCAAAATCTCTCCTTAAATTTATCTCTTTAATTATTTTAGCCTAAATCGTATCTTTATTTAGTCTTAGATATTATAGCATAGAAACACTAATGTAAAAATTTGCTTTAAGGAAATTTGCCTAATACTTAAGGAAGACTTAAAGAAGTTCAGTCTCTCGAAAGCTTAAATAGGTATTATCTGTCACAATAAAATGATCTAAAAAATCAATTCCCATATATTTACTTGCTTCTACTAACTTTTTTGTAAAGCGTAAATCATGTTGCGATGGCTGTTCATCCCCACTAGGATGATTATGTGCTACAAAAAAGGCAGTACTATTATAAATGACAGCCCATCGAAAGATATCTCGGGGATGAGCAACTGCTCTATTTACCGTTCCCTGAAAAATTAATTTTTCAGCAATTATCTTATTTTTTGAATCCAGATAAATTCCATATAGCTCTTCTTGCGGACGGCCACATAATTTATCCGCGATATAGCATCCTACTTGCGAACTCGAGTAAAAGCTCTCAATTTTCTTATTATTGACGCTCTTTATGCGCTCCAATAACAATTGAAGTAAAATTGCTACCTCATCATTGCAACTTGGACTAGCAGCAAATTGCCATAGTTCCTTAAAGCTACTGATTCCTACCTCATCTAGTTTTCTAAATAAACTATTAAATGTAAGAATATCTTTTTTCTCTAACGATTCAGCTAATTTCTTTATTAAATCAACATCAGTCTGCAATAATTCTTCTTTTTTCATAAATATCAATTACTCCTTTGATATTTATTACGAAAAAACTATTTAATTTTTTCAAGAAAAGCATAAAAATCTTTGCAAATTAATGTCGCCTTATCTTTATCTAAATTTGTTGGTTGCTTTAAATCTGGAACCATTACGCATTTTAAACCCGCAGCACTTGCTGCTGCAGCACCTGTGCTTGAATCTTCAAATACTAGTAGATTCTCTTTAGGTAATTGCATTTTTTTAGCAGCCAATAGATAAATATCTGGTGCTGGCTTAGCTTGAATATTTCCAGATTCAACATCTTTATAACTTAGATAAAAATCAAAGTAATCTTTTATTTTTAAAACATCTAAATTATGGACAATTACATTCTCATAATTACTCGATGCAATTGATAATTTGATATTTTTCTCTTTAAATACCGCTAATGCTTCTCGTACTCCTGGTTGAAGTTTAAGTTTACCTTCATCAGTCCATTTCCAGACTAAATCATCAGTTCTTTTAATAAATTTATCTCGATCGGCTTCAGTTTTGAAATGTTTATGATAAAAATCTTCCATTTCCTTAACTGAAGAACCAACTAGTTTCAGATAACTATCATCAGGAATATCTAAGTTTGCTTCTTTAGCAGCCACGATATTAGCATCCCAATACAACTTTTCGGAATTAACTAATAATCCATCCATATCAAAAATTATACCTTCAATAGGATCAGCAATATCTTCAACTTTCATCTTTACCTCTTTTGCAGTAATTTAAAACTGCACCAACTAAATAAAAAGATCCTGTCACTAATAGCATATCATCTGCCTGCAACTTATTCTTCAAGCTTGTATAAGCTTCTTCAAAATTTTCTTTATATTCAAATTCTTTTTGTGCCTCTTTTGGAAAGTCTTCTAATCTAGCAGCTCTAGGATAATCAATTCGTGTTAAAGTGACTTTTTCATCCTTAAATAATTTTGTGACTGGACCCAGGTCTTTATCTTTCATCATTCCAAGTAACACGTAGATTTGTCCTTTTTTCTTCTTTCGAACTAAGTTTAAAAGATTCTCCATCGCTTGTAAATTATGTGCCCCGTCGACAATGATTTCAGGACTAGTTTGAATCACATCATATCTACCAGGAATACGGGTTTTATTAATTGCTTCTTCAATCTTTTTTCTATCTAAATCAAGTTGCAACAATTGAATTGCTTGAACTGCTACCCCAATATCATAAGCTTCTACCAAAGGCCGTAATGCAAAATTATAGAGATTCTTTGAATCTTGATATTCAATCACATCGGGCATTATTTTTATTTGAAAATCTCTTCCTAATAAAAATGATTTTGAATTTTCACTTTGCGCCTTATTGAGTAAAATCTCTAATACATTTTGGGGAACATTTCCTAAGACCACGGGTTTATTAGATTTTATTACACCACTTTTTTCTTCAGCAATATCTTTTAAAGTTGGCCCTATTATTTTTTCATGATCTAATCCAATTGTTGTAATAACACTTACTTCAGGAATAATTACATTTGTCTTGTCATGCTCTCCTCCAATTCCTACTTCAATAACTGCATAGTCACAGTTTTCTTGAGCAAAAAATTGAAAGGCCAAAGCTACTTCATATTCAAATGTTACTAAAGAAAAATTAGGATCGTCTTTTTTTAGTATCTCTATTGCCGTCTCAATTTCATTAGCTGTTTTAATGAGATCATTATTGCTTATATTTTTACCATTTAATTGAATTCGTTCATTAAATTCATATATATAAGGAGACACAAAAAGGCCAGTCTTTTGATCGGCCTTTTGCAATAGATTACTCAAATAATAGGATGTCGACCCTTTACCATTTGTTCCGGTAACATGAATTGTCTTAACACTATCTTGAGGATTATTTAGCTGTTTCAAAATCCTTCGGATATAACTCAGATCATTTTTAGGATGAAGTTTGGGTAAAGAATATATTCTCTTAATTACCTGGTCAACATTAGTAAGTTTCACTTCTATTTACTTTCCTTTAATTCTTTCATTCTTTCACGAACACCAGCAAGTTGACTTTCGTAGTCAGCCTTCTTTTCTTTTTCTTTATTTATAACTGTTTCAGGAGCATGGGCTACAAATCCTTGATTTGAAAGTTTCTTTTCAGCTCTTTCAACTTCAGCTTCAAGACGTTTTTCTTCCTTTTCCATCTTAGCGAGTTCTTCATCTACATTAACTAATTCAGTTAATGGAACAAAGATTTGAGCTCCTGGAATTACGGCAGTTTTAGCAAGTTTTGGTGCTTCAATATCAGCTGCAACAGATAAAGCTTTTGGATGAAGGAAGTTTTCTACATATTCAGCGTTATTATCCAAAACAGCTTTATTCTTATCATCATCAATTTGAATCATGATATCAATTGGGGATGACATAGGTGCATTAACTTCCATACGGATATTTCTAACAGCCTTAATTACTTCAATTAAGAAGGCCATTTGACTGTCAGCTGCTTTGTTTTCAAATTCCTTATGAGTTTCTGGATATTTAGCTACCATAATACTCTTACCATCGTGAGGCATTGAAAGCCATAACTTTTCAGTTACAAATGGCATAATTGGGTGAAGTAAACGTAAGATTTGATCAAGAATCCAGATTAAGTTTTCTTGTTTTCTAGCCTTTAATTCTTCATCATCACCGTTTAATGCAACCTTAGAAATTTCAATGTACCAATCACAGAAGTCATTCCAAATAAAGTTGTAAAGTTCACGACCAGCTTCACCAAATTGATATTCATCAAATAATCTAGTTACTTCACTAACAGTGTGATTCAAACGATCAAAAATCCAGCTATCTGCCAAATCAAACTTAGAAGTATCTGGCATATGAGCAGGCTTAGCATCTTCCGGCAAGTTCATAATTACGAAACGACTTGCGTTCCAAATCTTGTTGATAAAGTTCCAAGCTGCACCCATCTTCTTTGGATCATAACGAGTATCTTGACCAGGAGCTGTACCGTTAAGTAAGAACCAACGAAGAGCGTCAGCACCATATTCATCAACAACATCCATTGGGTCAACACCGTTACCCAAAGACTTACTCATCTTACGTCCTTGTGGGTCACGAATTAAACCATGCAAAACAACATCATCAAATGGACGCTTACCAGTAAAGTGCAAACTTTGGAAAATCATTCTTGATACCCAGAAGAAGATGATATCGTAACCAGTAACTAAAGTATTAGTTGGAAAGTAGCGCTTGAAGTCTTCTGAATCTTCATCAGGCCAACCTAAAGTAGAGAATGGCCATAATGCACTTGAAAACCAAGTATCAAGTACATCTGAATCTTGCTCCCAGTTTTCACTATCTTTAGGAGCTTCAAGACCTACGTAAGTTTCACCAGTCTTCTTGTTGTACCAAGCTGGAATTCTGTGGCCCCACCATAATTGACGAGAAATTACCCAGTCATGAACATCGCTCATCCATTGTTCAAGAGTATGTTCAAATCTTTCAGGAACAAAGTTTACCTTGTCATCAGTCTTTTGGTTTTCTAAAACTTTTTCAGCTAATGGCTTCATCTTAACGAACCATTGTTTAGAAAGTCTTGGTTCTACTTGAACACCAGAACGCTCTGAGTGACCAACTGAGTGAACAATTGGTTCCACCTTGATTAAGAAGCCTTCTTCTTTAAGATCCTTAACTAGCGCATCCCGTGCTTCGAAACGATCCATACCAGCATACTTGCCAGCTTCTTCGTTCATAGTTCCGTTATCATTCATAACATTGATTCTTTCTAAGTTATGACGATTACCTACTTGGAAGTCGTTAGGATCATGAGCTGGAGTGATCTTAACAAGACCGGTACCAAATTCTGGATCAACGTGTTGGTCTTCAATAATTGGGATGTGGCGTCCAACAAGTGGTAATACTAATTCCTTACCAACAATATCTTTGTAACGTTCATCCCCTGGTGCAACAGCTACTGCAGTATCACCAAACATAGTTTCAGGACGAGTAGTTGCAATTTCAACAAATCCAGAACCATCTGCAAATGGATACTTAATGTGGTAAAATGCGCCCTTATCATCTTTGTGAATAACTTCGATATCACTAAGAGCTGTTTCCAATTTTGGATCCCAGTTAATGATGTATTCACCACGGTAAATGAGTCCTTCATTATAAAGTTGAACGAAAACTTTTCTGACAGCTTTTGAAAGACCTTTATCAAGGGTAAATCTTTCACGAGAATAATCTAGTGAAAGACCCATCTTTGCCCATTGGCTCTTGATAATTGATGCATATTCATCTTTCCAGTCCCAAACTTGCTTAACAAAAGCTTCACGTCCCATTTCGTGACGATCTTTTCCTTGTGTACGAAGTTTGGCTTCAACTTTAGCTTGAGTTGCAATACCAGCATGATCCATACCAGGAAGGTATAAAGTATCATAACCTTGCATACGCTTAAAACGAATTAATGTATCTTGAATTGCTGTATCCCATGCATGTCCCAAGTGCAACTTACCAGTTACATTTGGTGGTGGGATAACGATTGAATAAGGATGAGCTTTTTTATCGCCAGATGGCTTAAAAAGATCTTCATCAAGCCATTCCTGATATCTTCCCTTTTCAACTTCATTAGGATTATATTTAGGTGCTAAATCTGCCATTTAAATTCCTCCAATAAAAAAGTCCTAGACAAATATTTGTCTAGGACGAAATTTTTCCGCGGTACCACCTACGATTAGGTATAGAACCTATACCTCTCTTATAAGCGATAACGGCGCTGAAGTGTCCGGATTAACCTACTAAAAAATTCAATTAATCAGCTAATCAAGCTACTAGTAATATTCTTTAAGTCTCTCAGCATATTGACTTTTCTCTGTAATGCGAAATTACTCCTCTTGATTCTTGCTTTGTTTATGATTATAGCATGAAAGAAAATAAGAAGAAAGCTAGGAATTAATCTCTATTTTCTCTAATCACTTTCACTAATTGAATTAAGATAGTTGGAATAATTGCCAAAATCACAATTAACCATACTTCTTGAGCAGTTAATGGTTGAACTGCAAATAATCCATGTAATGCTGGTACAAAAAGAATTAAGGCTAAAAGTACAGTTCCTAATGCAAAAGCTGCCAAACTGTACCAATTATTTTTAAATCCAATCTTAAAAATGCTGTGCTGTGAACGGCAGTTGAACCCATGAAGTAAACGCGCAAATGTTAAAGTTGAAAATGCCATAGTACATGCAATTGCTGGTGTATCCCTTAAACCAAGTAAGAAAGCAGCAATAACACTTAGTGAAATTAAGAAACCTTGAATACTAATTTGTGTAACGAATTTTTTATCTAACAAACTAGCTTTAGGATCACGTGGTTTACGTTTTAAAATATCAGGATTTCCTGGTTCCATCCCAATAGCTAAAGCTGGAAGAGAGTCAGTAACTAAGTTAATGAATAAAAGTTGAACTGCAACAAATGGAACTGGTAACGCAGCGATTGAAGCAAATAAAACAGTAATGATAGCTGATAAGTTACCAGATAATAAATATCCAATCGCATTACGGATATTTTCATAAACTGTTCTACCATTTGCAACAGCTTTAATAATTGTCGCAAAGTTATCATCAGTCAAAATCATACTTGCAGCATCTTTTGATACTTCAGTACCAGTAATACCCATTGCAACACCAACGTCTGCCTTCTTTAATGCAGGTGCATCGTTAACTCCGTCACCTGTCATTGATACGATATGATTTTTTCTTTGCCAGGCATTAACAATTCTAATTTTGTTTTCTGGTGAAACTCGGGCATAAACTGCTACTTTTTCAATTTGTTGGTCTAATTCTTCATCACTTAATGCATCTAACTCTAAACCTGTTAATGCAAGATCCCCATCAGTGAAAATACCAATCTTTTTCGCAATTGCTACTGCAGTTACTTTGTGGTCACCAGTGATCATCACAGTTCTAATCCCGGCTTCTTTAGCACGTGCAACAGCTGCAACACTTTCTTTTCTAGGTGGATCCATTTCTGAAACCAAACCAATGAAAGTTAAGTCTTTTTCGCTATCAGTAGATAACTCTTCATCACTTTCCTTATAGGCAAATGCCAACACTCTTAGTCCATTTTCTGAAAAGTGATTATTTTGAGCCAAAATATCTTTTCGATCTTGTTCAGTCATTGGGCGGACATCATCCCCAAAACGAATATTCACACAACGTTTAAGTAAAACATCGATTGCTCCTTTTACAAAAATTGTAGGAACAGTGTGAATTAAATGCTTAGTACTCATTAATTTTCTATCAGAGTCAAAAGGCACTTCCTCTAAACGATCTAAATGTTTTCTTAAGTCACTTTCAGATAAGCCTAATTTTCCGTCACCAAGATCAATTCCTGGAACTTTACGATACATTTCTAATAAGGCTAATTCTGTTGGATCACCAATTTTTTTACCATCAGATAGACTTGCATCATTGTTTAAAACAACATCATATAGTAAATAACGATGCAACTGATTACTTAAGTTCAACTCTTCAGGCTTAAGAACTTTACCGCCAATATAAATGTCTTCAACAGTCATCTTATTTTGCGTTAAAGTTCCAGTTTTATCAGAACAAATTACTGAAACTGACCCCAATGATTCAACCGCGTCTAAATTTTTGATAATTGCATGTTCTTTAGCCATTTTTTGAGTTCCCATAGCCTGCACAATAGTTACAATTGAGCTTAAAGCTTCAGGAATAGCTGCTACGGCTAATGCTACTGCAAATAGTAATGCATCTAGTAAAGGTTGACCACGCCACATTTGCAATCCTAAGATCAAGGCACAGAAAATCAAAATTGCAGTTGCAAGACGAGATGAAAATTGATCAAGTGAAACTTGTAATGGCGTTCTGCGCTCCTTAGTTTCATTCATTAAGGTAGCAATTTTACCAATTTCAGTATCCATACCAGTTGCTGTAACTAAAACATTTGCACGTCCATAAGTTACAAGAGAACTAGAATATACCATGTTTACTCGATCAGCCAAAGGAACTTCTTTTTCAAAAGTCGTATCTAACTTATCAATATTAGTTGACTCACCGGTTAAGGAACTTTCATTTACCTGCAATGAAAAATTATCTAAAATTCTACCATCCGCAGTAACTAAATCCCCTGCTTCAAGTAAAAGTATATCGCCAGGAACAACATCTTTTGCGGCAATTTCTTGTTTCTTACCATCTCTTAAAACCTTAGCGGCAGGTGCAGATAGGGACTTCAAGGCTTCTAGCGACTTTTCCGCCTTAACATGTTGCACTGTTCCTAAAATAGCATTTAGAATCAAAACAACAATAATAACTGCTGTACTTTCTAAGTTACCAGTAAATGCAGAAATCACAGCTGCAACAATCAAAATAATGACCATTAGGTCTTTAAATTGTTCTAAAAAGACTTCTACAACACTTTTTTTCTTACCTTCTACTAGAGCATTCGGTCCTACTTGAGCTAATTTCTCTTGAGCAGCTTTACTAGTTAAACCTTGCTGTTCATTAGCTCCAAGCTCTTTTAGAACTTCTTCTTTACTCTCACGATAATATGCTTTCACTTAAACCCTCCATCTACTGGGAAAACCAGACTTTGGCATAAAAAAAGAGACCATTGTCTGAACAAAAAACGTTTAGCCAATAGTCTCACCATTTAAACTTACAGCGGAAAATTTAATTTCGTTTTGACGCCGTAAGTACACCCTTATGCCGGTTACTCCCTATATGTTGATTATAAGTTTATCATGTTTTTATTAAGCTGGCAATAAAAATTATTGGCTTACCCACTGTGCACCACCCAAGTTATAGGCAGTTTTCCCGGGCATTTTCTTTACTGCAAAATAATTCCAAGCACTATCTTTACGTAATTTCTTCTCGGTTTTCTTTTCGAAAGCTGGATCGGTATAAACTTGAGTATCATGTTCTAACTTAATTTTGCCCACTTGTGCTTTAGGAGCAAACTTATTGGAATTTTTTAAATTATCATAACTAATCCAAATATTAGGTTTTACATGATAAAAAAGTTGATTGCCTTTCATTTTAACTTGATCAACATAAACTTTTTTACCATTTTTCAAATACATATAACCTGAAATTGATTCACTGGGGTAAGCGGCTGCTTCATAGTATCTTTTAAAGACATTATTTTCATGTAAAATAATGGCCAATTTAACTGGATAATCTGTCAATATTCCTGAAACATTTTCTTCTGGGCGCGAATACTTCTTCATTTGAGTTTCTGTATCAATACCCCAGAGTAAATATTTTTTATTATGCTCACCTAAATAATCCGCAGCTGTCTTAGCATAAAAATTATTTGCATAATACTGCAGCATTGGTGATATTTTAAAATCACCAGCTAATTGAGTTAATGGAATTTGTGGATCACTTTTATGAATTTTTAAAAGAGCTAACTCTGAGAACGATTCTAACAACACCCGATTTTGTAAATGATATATTTTGATTAAACTAAGTAGACTATTGATATCGTTATCACTATTATCTTTGGGTTCAATCATAAATTTTACGTTAGAACTCTGATAACGTTTAAAGACATCGACAAGACGATGAATGGACTCACCATTTTGATTTTTATATGTAATTAGGTCATGATAAGGTAAGTCTGCAATGCTTTTATCAATCCCAAAAACTCTACTTAGGTTTTCATCATGACTTACTACGAGAACATGATCAGCAGTTTGTTGTAAATCTAGTTCTAAATAGTCTACTTTTGCACATACTGCACGATCATATGCAACCCAACTATGCTCTGCAAACTCTCCTTGTTCATTATCCCCGCGGTGGGCAATGTTTAAAAAACCACAGGTAAAAGGAAAAATCAAAATAAAGAAAACAACCAAAATTATTCATAATTCTCATTCTCTACTTGATATCTGTTAGAGTAATTTCCTGATATTGGCCGCGTTTTAGGTTAGCTGGCAGGACTAATTTTCCCATGGAAATTCGATCTAATTCTATTACTTTCATCCCCACTGCTCCAAACATTCGCTTAATTTGGTGATACTTTCCCTCTTGAATTTCAATCTCAATTTCTGATTGATCGGACTCTTTATCTTGCATTAAAATCTTTAATTCTGCTGGTTTTAGTTTTGTCCCATCATCTAATGTCATACCACTAGCAAAAATTTTAACTGTCTCTTCATCAGCTACTCCAGCAATTTTTGCCCGATATTTTTTAGTAACATGTTTATTAGGAGCTAGCAACTCATGGGCTAAAGCACCATCATTTGTTAACAATAATAAACCCGTTGTATCCTTATCCAGTCTACCTACTGGCGCTATGTCTTTATAACGATCTTTAGGTTTAAGTAAAGAAAGAACAGTTTTTTGACTTCTATCTTGTGTTGCTGAAATAACACCTTTAGGTTTATTGAGAAGAAAATAATGGTATTGCTTATATGCCACTTTTTCTCCATCAACTGCTACTTGGTCTTCTTCTTTAACTTGCTCCTTGGGTGTCTTTACAACTTCTCCATTAACTGTCACAATCTTCTTTTTAATGAGATTATGGACTTCCTTACGTGAACCAATATTCATGTTAGCCAAATACTTATCAATTCTCATATATTTTGTCTTTCTAAAATAAAAAGCGCTAGCATTCTGCTAGCACTTTTTTATAACAAGTCTGCGTCTTCTTGAGCCTTATCATCCAAGAACTTTTGATTTGGATAAATTGGTGTAATCTCCATTCCATCAATTGCCCGCTGAATCATTCCTTCAGCATCAAGTCTATCTTCTAACTTACGAGCTTCATCCAATTTTGGTTTAGTCTTTGGACGTGGTGGAGCAAAAATTGTACAACAATCTTCAAATGGCTCAATAGAAAGGTCGAATGTTCCGATTTGCTCAGCTAGCTTAATAATTTCAGTTTTATCCATTGTAGCCACTGGGCGAAGAACCGGTGTTGAAGTCACATCATTAATTGCAACCATTGATTCTAGTGTTTGAGATGCCACTTGACCAACTGATTCACCGTTGAAGATTGCTAACCCACCACGCATTGCGCGAATACGATCTGCTAATTGCAACATAAAACGACGTTGAATGGTCATTAAGTAACCTTCTGGTAACTTTTCCTTAATTTGCTCTTGAATTTCCGTAAAAGGTACAGCAATAAAATTAATCTTTCCAGAATAGTTAGCCAAAATTCCAGTTAACTCTTTTGCTTTAGCAAGTGCCTTTTCAGTAGTATATGGAGGACTAAAGAAGTGCACCATATCAATTTCAACTCCACGTTTCATTGCTAAGTAAGAAGCTACTGGAGAATCAATCCCACCTGATAGCATCATGACGGCCTTTCCAGCAGTTCCAACCGGCATACCACCTGCTCCATGAAGAAGTTGGTTTGAAATATAGATTGCGTCTTGACGAACTTCAATTCTTAAGACTAAGTCAGGTTTTTTCATTTGAACCTTTAAATTATCCATATTATCAAATAGGTAATCACCAATCATCATGTTTAACTGATTAGTGTCATATTCAAAATCATGGTCACTGCGTCTAGTATTAACTTTAAATGTCATACCATTCTTAAAAGTTGCCTGCATCAATTCAAGGGATGCTTTTTTGATTGCATCAAGATTCTTATCAACTTTTATAGTTGGAGAATATGTTTGAATACCAAAAACAAGTTTTAAACGTTGATCAATTTTCTCAAATGGTGCACCATTCAAGACAATATGCATACGATCATGTTTAGGATGAATTTCGATTTCTGGAAAATCTTGCAAAGCTCTAGTTACATTACCAGCAAGTCTTCCGATAAAGTCTTTTCGATTTTTTCCTTTAGTGGATAGTTCACCATAGCGAACCATTACTTCTGTATATTGCATAATTTCACCTTATTTCAAATGATTAATTTCAGCGAAGTGCTTATATATTTTATCAAAAACTGAAATAAATTGCTCAGCTTCTTCAATTGTATTACTTGGATCAAAACTTAGTCTAATTGCACCAGTAGCTAAATCATCATCTACCTTCATAGAATTCAAAGTGCCACTCTCTACACCACTTCTTGAAGAACATGCACTAGTGGTTGAAACATAGATATCTTCAGACTCAAGCGTATGAACTAAAGTTTCCCCGCGAATACCTTCTAATGAAAAACATAAAATACTTGGAACAAAATTATCGTTAATTGGTGAAAAAATATGAATTCCTGGTTTTCCATTTAGATAGGAAACTATTTTATTCTTAACTGCCAATTCTTGTTCAGCATTTTTCTTTTCATCAGCTAAATATAAACGCATGGCTTTGGCAGTTGCCGCAATTGCAGGTAAATTTTCAGTACTTGAACGTAAGGCCTTTTCTTGACCACCGCCATCAATTAACGGCTTAATCATTTTACCTTCTTTTTTATAAAGAATACCTACGCCACGAGGTGCATGAAATTTATGAGCTGACAGACTCATTAGGTCTACTCGATCAGTAAATACTTCATCCCAAACATCTTTTCCCAAAGCTTGAACATTATCAACATGAAAAGTAACGTTAGGATAATTTTCTAAAACTTTACTAATAGCTTTAATAGGTTGAATTGTACCAATCTCATTATTAACGCCCATAATTGAAACTAAAATTGTTTCTTTATCTAATGCTTCTTTTAAATCTTCAGGATTTACTTGTCCATTCTTATCAACTGGTAAAACAGTTACACGAAATCCCAAATTTTCTAAAGCACGTACTGAATTTGAAACTGCTGCATGTTCAACACTTGATGTAATAATATGGTTACCAAATTCTTTTTTAGCTAAAGCAGTACCTTTGATTGCCCAATTATCAGATTCACTTCCACTAGATGTGAAAAATATCTCATATGGCTTAACATTCAATAAATTAGCAATTTGTTTTCTAGAGGCTTCTAAAAGTTGATGAGATCGATCTCCCATTTTATGCAAACTTGAAGGATTTCCCCAGATATCCTTTGTTACTTTATCATATGTCTCTAAAGCCGCAGGATAGACAGCTGTTGTAGCACTATTATCAAAATAGATCAATTTTCTTTCTCCCCTAAAAAACGACCATAGAGATGGTCGTTTGATAATCATATAAAATCTTAACTTAAAAATACTATTGCTTCAATCTTTTACTCTTCTTCGTCTGCTTCTTGCTCGCTATAGTATTCTTTTTCAATTCTTTGATAGCTTCCTGGCTCTACCTTTTCTAGCGCTGTCGCAATTACGTCCAACGCTTCTTTATACTCATATTTATTCTGATATAAATCATAAGCTTCTTTACGTGCACGTTTAATTTCAGGATTTGAAAGATATTTATTTGAATATTGCATAGTCAATTCAACTAAATCAGCAGAATTTAAAATCTCATCTGCTTCTTTCTTTAAACGTTCAATATCTTCCTGAATTTGAATCAGTTCGCTAGATATTTTTTCCATATTTATTCTAACTTGATTCAATTCATTATCTGTATGCTTAACTTCATTTAATACTAAAGTATACATCTGAATAAAACTTTCAGGCTTTCCGGGTAGCTGACGTCGTTCAACTTTTCGATAAACTAAAGAAATTTCTTGCTTAAAGTGGATTATAGAATCATTAGCAATTTTTTCTGCATCAAATAGTCCATCTATATCATTTGAGAGTTTTTTCTCAGTCTTTTCAATTTCTTTCAAATTATCTAACATAGTTAGCCATTTATTCTCAATTTGAGAGTAAACACCGTTACCATCAGCTAGCTTTTGACAGTCAACATCAAAGTCAGAATTCATTCGGCTAACTTGACTTTTTAGTTGTCTAGCTTCAGCTAGCTCTCCATGTGTCAATTCATAACTTTGATCCACATGCTCTAACTTAGCTACAAGTTGATTAGATGCATTTCCAACATGGGAAAGAATTTGAACAATTTTATCTTGATTTTTATCAACAAATGGTCGAGCTTTAAATTCTTTTGTAAGAATGTCATATAAGCTCTCAATTCGTGTACTTATTTCTTTATTATTCTTTTCAACCTTTTTAAGTTCTAATTTGGTAAGACTCTTTTTAGTACTATCAACTAGTTCTCTTAAGCTCTTGATTTCTTCTAGTACATTCACTTCAGTAATTTTGTACTTATCTTTTATCATTTGACGATAAGTATTGCTTAGTTCGTTAAGTTGGTCAGGAAAAACATTTTTCAACTCTTGATCAAAGTTCTCTACCTTAGGAAGATCAGTCTTTAGAGTAGTAAGATTTGTATTGATTTTAACTAATACTTTCTTTGCTTCTTCATGATCTCCTTCACCAGATAAATTCTTTACAGTTTGAAAATCACTTTCTAAGGTTGCCAAATTTTCTTCAATCTGGTCAATTGCATTTCCATAATTAAAAGATTGAGATAATATTTTTTTACGTAGTTGTTGGTAGTCTTTTGATAAAGCAGCATAGTGTTTTTGATTATCTCGATTTGCTTCAAGTAAATTAGTAAATACTTGTTTACTATGTTCGACATTGTCTTGATTAGTCTGCAATAATTCTGTTGCTTCTTTAATTAATTGGCGAGTTTTTATTAAATTAAATTTTGCATTAAGCCCAGCCGCTTGTTCAAGAAGATGCTTTAATTCTCCAACGTCCTTAGTATCAACTTTTTGATATACTTTCTGCCATCTTTTAAAAGTTTCCAAACTTTTTCCGGCTAATTCCATTTTCTCTAAACGTTTAATATCTTCTTCAACGCTAATATCTTTTAATTCATCAGTTAGCGCATCTAATTCTGCAATCTGATGATTAAAATACTTATTAAGAATAACAACTGTAGCAATAACGGCAATTATAGCAATCAATATTACAATAATAAGAATAGATAACCCTGATGACATAATACCCTCCATATTTCATATTAATTATACCAGACTTCATCTTAATGCCAGCTAGAAAATCTCTACTTTTACTTGCTTTAAAACATATTTCTTACTATAATAGTCTTCGTGTAAAATATTTGCAGCAATAAGTGACAAGAACGTCAACATCTTGAGGCGTTTAGTGAACGAGTAACCCGCGCTGCACTGGGCGAAACATGCAACTTGAGATGCACGAATGTTGAACTTATTTCTCATATTTTACTCCAAAAAATTATTATTTTTTATGGAGGATTTTTTATGTCAAGATATACTGGTCCAAGTTGGAAACGTTCAAGACGCTTAGGTATCTCACTTTCAGGTACTGGTAAGGAAATTAGCCGTCGTAACTACGCACCTGGTGATCATGGTCCTAATAACCGTGCTAAGGTTTCTGAATATGGTCAACAATTAAAGGAAAAGCAAAAGTTACGTTGGATGTTTGGTTTAAATGAACGTCAATTCCAAAACTTATTTATCCGTGCTGGTAAGATTCGTGAAGGTAAGCACGGTGTTAACTTCATGGCTTTACTTGAAAGACGTTTAGACAACATCGTTTACCGCTTAGGTTTAGCTTCAACTAGAGAACAAGCTAGACAACTTGTTAACCACGGTCACATCTTAGTAGATGGCAAGCGTGTTGACATTCCTTCATACGAAGTTAAAGTTGGTCAAGAAATCAGCTTAAGAGATAAGTCAAAGAACTTACAACAAGTTAAGGACGCTTTAGATGCAGTTGTATCACGTCCACCATTTGTTTCATTTGATGACAGCAAAATGACTGGTACTTTAGTACGTCTTCCAGAACGTGACGAAATGGAACCAGAAGTTGATGAAGCTCTTATCGTTGAATGGTACAACAAGAAGCTTTAATATTTTCTGCTTCATTACAAAAAGTCTTTCCTCTTTTGGAAAGACTTTTTTGTTTTCTTCTTTTCCACTTGCTACACTAAGAATGTAATATTTTATTATAAAAAGGAAAAAGAAATATGACTGAAGATTTAAATACCCGTCTTGAACATGCTGCTAAAGGAATTACTCCTCAAACTTGTCCTGATGAACGGAGAAGATATTTAGGTTCTTTACGTGAACGAGTTCTAGTAAGAATGACTGTAAAAGAAACCGACAATCCGGACTTAGATGCTTTGTTTTTAGACCATTTAAATGACTTTAAAAATTATACTATCTTAATCAATGGTAAAATGCCTCAAAATAAATTTATTAGTAAATTAATGAGTTTGTGTTCACAAAAAGATATTAAGTTCACTTTAATAAATGACGAAACTGCCAAAAACGAACCAGACTCCACTGGCGTTTTAGTAGTTTCAAAAACTGCTATTAATCATTATCGAATTGACATCAACCAAGTATATGCTCCAGAAGTGCCACATGAACAATTATCAAAACCAAAAAAAGAAAATTTCTGGGACAAATTATTTAGAAAAAAGGACTAATTATGCAACCTCTTGCTTATCGTATGCGCCCCAAAAACTTAGATGAAGTTGTTGGTCAAGAACATTTAGTAGGAAATAAGAAAATAATTAGACGAATGGTCGAAGCTAAACTCCTATCCTCAATGATTCTTTATGGACCTCCTGGTATTGGAAAAACTAGTATTGCCAGCGCAATTGCAGGTTCCACTAAATATGCATTTAGGAAACTTAATGCAGCAACTGACACAAAAAAAGATCTTCAAATCATTGCTGAAGAAGGAAAAATGAGTGGAACTGTCATCTTACTTTTAGATGAAATACATCGTTTAGACAAACCAAAGCAAGACTTTCTATTACCTCTTTTAGAATCAGGGAATATTATTTTAATCGGTGCTACGACAGAAAATCCCTATATTTCCATCTCTCCTGCTATTCGATCCAGATGTCAGATTTTTGAATTACATCGTCTTAAAAAATGGGATATTTCGCATGCGATTGATCGTGCTCTTAAAGATTCCGAAACAGGATTAGGTAAATACAATGTAGAGTTAACAAAAGATGCGCGTAATCTTCTCATTGAAAAAGGAAATGGCGATTTAAGAGCAACACTTAGTGCATTAGAATTAGCAGTTTTATCGACAAAAGAAGAAAAACAGGAGAACGCTGATAATAAACTAGTAATCGATAAAGCTGAAATTCAAGATTCCATCCAATTTAAATCTCAAAATTATGATGCAACTAGTGATGGCCACTATGATTTATTATCTGCATTTCAAAAATCAATTCGAGGTTCGGATACTGATGCAGCACTTTATTATCTAGGGAATCTCTGCGAATCTGGTGATTTAGTAGCAATCTGTAGACGATTATTGGTAATTGCCTATGAAGATATTGGACTCGCTAATCCCCCAGCCTGCAGTCGTACAGTTAATGCAGTACAAGCCGCTCAAATGGTAGGTCTACCAGAAGCGCGAATTATTTTGTCAAATACTGTCATTGAACTCTGCCTATCGCCCAAAAGTAATAGTGCAATTACTGCAATTGATTCAGCAATAAGTGACATTCAAAATAAGCAGAATGATCCTATCCCTGATAGTCTAAAGGACGCACACTACAAGGGAGCGGCTACCTTAAATCATGGTGTTTCTTATCTTTATCCCCATGACTTTCAAGGTGATTGGATTGCCCAGCAATACTTACCTAACAACCTAAAAAATGTCTCCTACTTTAATCCGAAGGGTAATTCTAAAGTTGAAGATGCATTAAAAAGACAATATCTGCGCCTAAAAAAAATGCAAAAAGACGGGCTGCAAAAGTAAATCCAATTTATTGACATTGATCATATCTTTGCTAAAATAGATAGTGATCTGAGTTGATCAACCTAATTACAAAGTTGACCGATCAAACTAAAGACGTTGGAATTTATGAATAACATCTGAATCGGAATACTAGCTTGTCCTAGGATCCATATTCACTGCGACATAGATTCAAATTTTGAACACTGCGGGTTCAACAAGCGTCATTATGTTGCAGTCAACTCAGATTTTATTGAAATTCAAGGAAGCGGCGTAAGCCGCTTTTTTTATTAAGTGAGGTTTAATAAGTGGTATTAAAAGTTCTAATGCTAATTTTTATTTTATTAGTGTTTATTACAGCTTGGTATTTAATTAGAAGTAAAAATAAAGGACAATTCATTATTTTCACTTTTATCGGAAATAAAAAAATTAATATGCTGTTCTCAATTACTAGTTTAGTGTTAATTTTAACTGGTTTTATTGGGATTATTATTTTATTTACCTTACCTAAAATATTTAATTTCATTACCTTAATTATTGCTGCAATGGCGCTTTCCATCTTTTCATTTACTTTCATGAATTTAAATGAATAGTTTTATTATTATTCTATTTAAATAAAATTTTGGTAAAATATTGATGGAGAGGTGATCAACATGTTAAAACAATACCAACATATCCAAGTTGCCGTAGATGGTTCAAAAGAAGCTGACGTTGCATTTAGCAAAGCTGTTGAAGTATCCAAAAGAAACGGTGCTACTCTTGAAATTTTACACGTAGTAGATACTCGTGCATTTCAAGATGTTTCTAGCTTTGATTCAGCAATGGTTGAACAAGTATCTGAAGAGGCAAAAACCAAAATTGAAGAATATTATAACCGGGCTAAAGATGCTGGAGTTAAAGATGTTCACTATTCAATTGAATTTGGTTCTCCAAAGAATATCATTGCTCATGAATTTCCAGAAGAACACAATATCGATTTAATAATTTTAGGTGCTACTGGTTTAAATGCCGTAGAAAGATTACTAATTGGTAGTATTACGGAATATGTTACCCGTACTGCAGCTTGTGATGTTCTTGTAATTCGTCAACCAGCTGCACAAAACGAAGATATTAAGAAAAATAGAAAAAATTAAGAGCAAAAAAATACCTCATCAAAAATGATGAGGTATTTTTTTATACTTTTAAAAGTCTCCAGCGGTACTAAAAATATAATCTTTATGGTGCCACTTCATCGATAGAATCAAGCCAATTCCAATCATATTTCCTAATAAGGCTGATCCTCCTTGAGATACAAATGGTAGCGGGATACCAGTCAATGGTAAAAGATCAATTCCCATTCCGATATTTTCAAAAACGTGAAATAAAATCATCATGATAATTCCCGTAGAAATATAAGAATAAAATGCATTCTTTGTTTCAAAAGTAATTTTGACCATTTGAAAAATTAAATAGAAATAAATCAAAATCAAAGCACAACATCCTACGAAGCCTAATGATTCACCAATAACTGAGAAAACCATATCAGAAGTTCTAACAGGAACATAAACACTGACTTTACCAAAACCATGTCCCCAAATTTGACCTGATCCAATCGCCTTCATACTTTGCCACAATTGATAAGCACCTGAAGAAGTATCTTGAGATGGATTCAACCAAGAGTTAATTCTTTGAAACTGGTAGGCCCTAAAGTTAAATGCACTTCCTAAAAATGCTTGTCCACCGGGGGTAGTAACCAGTAAGATTGCTGCTGCACCAATAATAAACACAACACCATATACTGGGATGATAATTTTCCAAGTAATTCCTGAAACTAAAATTACCCCACCAACAATTGCAAAGAACACAAGCATGGTACCGAAGTCATTTTGTAGCTTTAACAAAACTGCGACTGGAATTAACCATGCAAATATTTTACCAATCAAAAGCCAGTCTGTTTTAAAAGTATGGGCATACTGTTCATTATGCCGCTCTACTACTCTTGCTAACATTAAGATAAAGGCAGGTTTCATAATTTCAGACGGTTGAAAAGTTAATGGTCCTAATTTAAACCAACTCTTCGCACCAGTATCGGCAAATACTTGCCGGTTATACAAGAATAAAACTGCAATTAATAAAATTATTCCAATCCCATAAGCAATTGGAGCAATTTTAAAAAGTTGTTCTGCATCAAATTGCATTACAAAAATCACCAGTGCAATTGATACCAGATACCAAACTGCTTGAGTAATAACTGCTTTTACTGGGCTCCCCATTTTAGGATCATTCACAGTTGCAACCCAAATACCGTATAGACTGATGACGGCTAATAAAAAGACTGGAACTACTACCCCCCATGCGATGCGATCATACCAATCTGCTTTATTTTCAACTTTTGTCATTGTATATCCCTACTTTGTTTATTTCTCATGCAAAGTAAAGTATGAAAGTAATTCATTAATAGCACTTTCTAAAGTCTTGGAATAGAGACTGTGATTTGTTTTAGAAGATACTACATGATAGCGTTCTTCTTCTTGTTCAATAATTCCAATAGAACGTTTACCAGGAATAACAACTTCCCAGGTAGGTGCTGAAGTGCCTTTTCTTTCATTAACTTCAATATCAATACTTTCCAATTTTCTAGACATATATATTCTCCTACTTTTTATTCGAATGAAATGCCTGCGCAATAATTTCATCTTCATATCGTTCAGGATGAGGATTACGACGCAGGGTAAAATAATCCGGTACTGGATCTACTCCTCCCTTAATAAAAGGATTACAGCGTAATATCCGCGCTAGTCCCATTATTAAGCCTAAAATTGCTCCATGCTTTTTTAAAGCATCAATCATATAGCTTGAACAAGTAGGATAATACCTACATGTTGGTGGCAAAATTGGAGAAATAAATTTCTTATAAACATTTACCAACCCAATTAACAATTTATTCATTTTAACTTAAAAACTCAAAAAAATGAATCCATGTTGTAGGAAAGAAAATTGCAAAAGGATTGCCACTTGCAACACCACATCCAATAAAGGCTCCAAGGAGTATGGTTGCAAACAAGTATAAAATAATCTTTCCCAATTTTTTTAAATGTTTATTTACTAATGAAAAATTAAAACTTGCTCTCTTCATAATTAGTGTCTCTGATGATTCTCAATATTTTTAAGCAACACACCTGTTCCATTTGCAACAGCTTCTAATGGTTTATCAGCTTTTAAAACTGGAACTTGGAGATAATAAGTAATTAATTTATCAATATTCTTTAGTAAGGCTCCACCACCTGTTAACATAATACCACGATCGATAATGTCAGCAGACAATTCAGGTGGAGTTTGCTCCAAAACTTCTTTAGTTGCAGCCACAATTGACATTAAACCATCTTCAAGAGCCTTTTGAACTTCTAGCTCGTTAATTGTAACTTGCTTTGGCAATCCGTCAACCATATCACGACCACGAACAGTCATCGTCTTAGTTGGATCAGCTTCAAAAGTGGTCCCAAGTTGAATCTTAATTTCCTCAGCAGTGTGTTGTCCTACTAAAAGATTCTTACTACGTTTAATATAGCTGGCAATGGCCTGATTCATTTTATCCCCGGCCCAACGAAGTGAGCGAGAAGTTACGATTTCTCCCATTGACAAGACAGCAATATCAGTAGTACCACCACCAATATCAATAACCATATTTCCTTGTGGTCTAAAAATATCTAGCCCTGCTCCCACAGCTGCTACTTTAGGTTCAAAGTCTAGATATACTCGGCCTCCACCTGATTTCTCAGCAGCTTGAATAATAGCTTTTTGCTCAATTGAAGTAACTCCAGTAGGAGCACAGATTAGAATATTAGGTTTAGACATAAAACCTTTTACGTTTAATTTTTCAATAAAGTAGCTAAGCATTTCTTCTGTAATATCAAAATCTGCAATTACACCATTTTTCAATGGTCTAATTACTCTAATATTACCTGGTGTACGCCCTACCATTTTATATGCCTCAGTACCGACTGCGACAACTTTATCTTTATCAGTATCTACAGCAACAACAGAAGGTTCATTTAAAACGATACCTTTGCCGGATACATTTATTAGAACATTTGCAGTTCCTAAGTCAATTCCTATATCTCTTGCCACGCTAGTGCCTCCAGTATTTAATCATTAAAAATTGTAACATAAATACCGCTTTACTTTAAGGACAAGTGTAAAGAAGTGCTTTTCAAAAGCATTTCTTATAAAAATCATTAAAAAAGCATTTTTAATGCTAAGGATTGATCCACTAATGCCAAAATAAATTGTCCAACTATAAAACCTAAGGCAATCGACACAAATAGTAAAAATACTTGAATTTCAAATGTGTGTCCCTTCTTAAATAACTGGTCCACTCTTAGGCCTCTCACTGCTCTGAACGAAAATGCAATCGTCACTAAATATGTGATTAGGCTGACAATTGCATGAACTCCTACTTGTTTCATCATATAATTTTCTCCATAAAAAAAGACGAACTCATCGTTCGTCTTTCTCATTTCTATTTACCGTAATTTTCACGTACATGTAATCTATTAACTGCACGACGTAAGGCAATTTCAGCTTCTAGCATTTCTCTTTCGTTGTGCTTCTCTTTAGCTTCTTGCATATGTTGTTCAGCACGCTTCTTAGCTGATTGTGCACGCTTAACATCAATATTGCGAGCACGTTCAGCACTGTCCGCAATAATGGTTGCTTCATTATTTGAAAATTCAATATAGCCCCCATTAACAGCAATATGGTCAATACGATCATTCATTTCATGCGTTCTTTTTACCCGAACTTCACCAATAGCTAAAGGAGTAACAATTGGAAGGTGATCATACATAATTGCACGATCTCCATCAATTGCGCGCATTGCTACCATCGTAGCATTATGCGAATAGACAATACCATCAGGTGTTACAACGCTAACTTTTATAACTTTTTCTGGATCTGCCATAACGCATCACCCTACTTTGCTTCTAACATTGCTTTTGCTTCAGGATCTTTAGGAGTAACTCCCATCTTTTCAGCTTGCTTAATAACATCCTCAATTGGACCAACGTTACGGAAAGCATCTTCTGGAAGATCATCCAATTTACCATCAATGATCATCTTGAAGCCTTTAATTGTTTCCTTGATTGGTACATATGAACCTGGAATACCAGTAAATTGTTCAGCAACAAAGAAGTTTTGTGAAAGGAAGAATTGAATCTTTCTTGCTCGTTCAACAATTAACTTCTCATCATCTGATAATTCATCCATACCTAAAACAGAAATAATATCTTGCAATTCTTGGTAACGTTGCAAAATATGTTGAACCTTAACAGCTACTTCATAGTGTTCTTCACCAACAATTTCTGGATCTAAGGCACTAGAAGTTGATTCAAGTGGATCAACAGCTGGGTAAATACCTTGTTCAACCAAACGACGTTCTAGGTTAGTAGTAGCATCTAGGTGAGCGAATGTAGTTGCAGGAGCTGGGTCAGTATAGTCATCAGCTGGCACATAAACGGCTTGAATTGAAGTAATAGATCCCTTCTTAGTAGAAGTAATCCGTTCTTGCAATTGACCCATTTCAGTTGCCAAAGTTGGTTGGTAACCAACGGCACTTGGCATACGACCAAGTAAAGCAGAAACTTCAGAACCTGCCTGAGTGAAACGAAAAATATTATCAATAAATAATAATACGTCCAAACCTTCAACATCACGGAAGTATTCCGCAATAGTCAAACCAGTTAATGCAACACGCATTCTGGCACCAGGCGGCTCATTCATCTGACCAAAGACCATAGCAGTTTTAGATAAAACGCCAGATGCCTTCATTTCAAAGTAAAGGTCGTTACCCTCACGTGTTCTTTCACCAACACCAGTAAATACAGAAATACCACCGTGTTCTTGGGCAATATTATGAATCAATTCCTGAATAATAGTTGTCTTACCAACACCGGCACCACCGAATAGACCAACTTTACCACCACGAACATATGGTTCAAGTAAGTCAATAACTTTAATACCAGTTTCTAGAATTTCTTCACTTGTGCTTAGTTCATCGTACTTAGGTGCTTCTTTATGAATACCTTCACGTTTTACATCTTTACCTAGAGCAGGACCACCATCAATTGGATCACCTAATACGTTAAAGACACGTCCTAAAGTGTCTTTACCAACAGGAACAGAAATTGGAGCACCTGTGTCTTCAACTTCCATACCACGTCTTAAACCGTCGGTAGATTCCATTGAGATAGTTCTTAAAACACCGTCACCAAGTTCTAGTGTAACTTCAAGAACAAGAGTATCACCATTGTTGTTTGTGACACGTAAGGCGTTATTAATATCAGGCAAATCTTTATCTAGTGGGAATTCCACGTCAACGACAGGTCCAATAACTTGGACAATTTCGCCTTTACTCAAAACATCTACCTCCTTTTCTATTTTATTCTAAGGCATTTGCACCACCGATAATTTCAGTAATTTCGGTAGTAATTTGTGCCTGTCTTGCTCGATTTAATTTAGTCTTCAAACCAGAAACAACATCATCTGCATTTTGAGATGCACTCTGCATCGCTGTCATTGAACTTGCATGCTCAGCAGTTTTAGCATCCAAAATAGCTCCAAAGATCATTGATTTAGCAAATTGAGGTAAAACTGTCTTCAATACTGAATCAATATCTGGCTCAATAATGTAGTCTTTTGGCATTGTTTCTTTATGATTAATATCAATATCAGAAATTGGTAACATGCTTTCTACTCTAAAAGCAGAAGTCAACGTATTTACGTGGTGAGTATAACAAACAAAAAGTTCATCATAAACCCCATTTAAGTACATCTTTACAGCGGTTTGAACAATATCTCTAACTTCATTGTAAGTTGGGACATCGCTTACACCACTATATTCATATACCACATTAAGATTTTGTTTCTTAAAGAATTGTGCGGCAACGCTACCAACTGCCAAAATTTTAACATCTTTATTTTGGGCATCAGCATCCTTAAAGATACTCATCATATTCTTAATAACTTGACTGTTATAAGAACCAACTAAACCTCTATCTCCACTAATTACTAAGTAACCAGTCGATTTAATTTCTTTACGAGGTTGAACTAAAGATGCTAAAGTACCTAAATCGAAGAAACTACTATAATCAATATTAGATTGACCGCCAAATTCATTGTATTCATTTGTCTCTTTACCTAATTGATTCACAATTTGTGAACTCATCAGATGAGAAACGGTTGCTCTAACTTTATCGTTATAAATAGTATATTCTTGATCAAGTTTTTCAGTTCTATTCAATTTAACACCTGAAACCATTCTCATGGCTTCAGTTATTTGACCTGTTTTCTGAATTGAAGCAATCTTTTTTTTCAGTTCAAGGAGAGATTCTGCCAATGAAAAAACCTCCTCTTCTATTTCTTACTGATTGAAAAACCTTCGTTGAAGTTCTTTAAAGCTTCATTAAGCTTATCTTCCTCAGGTAAATCTCCTGTAGTGCGGATTACATCAAGTAAGTCGTTATAGTTACTTGCAAAGTAATCATATAATTCAAGTTCATAACGTTGAATATCAGGTACAGGAATTGCATCCAAAAAGCCATGTGTCAAAGCATAAAGAATTAATACTTCATCTTCAACAGGAAGTGGCTTATGTAGTGGCTGCTTTAATACTTCAACAGTACGACGTCCACGATTTAACTTGGCTTGAGTAGCTTGATCAAGATCACTACCAAATTGAGCAAAGCTTTCAAGCTCTCTATATGATGCCAAGTCCACACGTAATGTACCTGCAACCTTTTTCATAGCCTTGATCTGTGCACTACCACCAACACGAGAAACTGATTCACCGGCATTAATGGCAGGACGTGTACCAGCAAAGAATAGATCAGCTTCCAAGAAAATCTGTCCATCAGTAATGGAAATAACGTTAGTTGGAATATAAGCTGAAATATCCCCAGCTTGGGTTTGAATAAATGGTAAGGCAGTCATTGAACCGCCACCAAGTTTCTTATTCAACTTAGCACTACGTTCTAGTAAACGAGAGTGTAAGTAGAAAACATCACCTGGATAAGCTTCACGACCAGGTGGACGACGAAGAAGTAAGGAAATTTCACGGTATGCAACGGCTTGCTTACTCAAGTCATCAAATACGATTAATACATCCTTACCATTGTACATAAACTCTTCACCCATTGCAGTTCCTGCATATGGAGCGATATAAAGCATTGGTGCGGGTTCACTAGGACCGGCTTCTACTACAATAGTGTAGTCCATAGCACCAAATCGTTTTAAAGTTTCAACAGAGTTTTTAACTGTTGATTCCTTTTGACCAATGGCAACGTAAATACAAATAACATCTTGGCCCTTTTGATTAATGATTGTATCTAGTGCAAGAGCAGTTTTACCTGTCTTACGGTCACCAATAATTAATTCACGCTGTCCACGACCAATTGGAACTAAAGCATCGATAGCTTTAATACCAGTTTGTAAAGGCTGGTTAACGGATTGTCTATCCATAACTCCAGGAGCTTTACTTTCAATAGGTCTAGTCTTATCAGTCTTAATCTCACCTAAACCATCTACTGGTTGTCCTAATGGGTTCACAACACGACCAATTAATTGATCACCAACAGGAACTTCCATAATTCGACCAGTACGCTTAACTTGATCACCTTCACGAATATCGTCAAAGCGACCTAAGATGATGATACCAACATCATTGGCTTCTAGGTTTTGCGCAATACCGTATGAACCATTAGAAAATTGTAATAATTCACTTGATAATACGTTATTTAGACCGTGAGCACGGGCGATACCGTCACCGACGTAGGTAACAGTACCAACTTCGTTGACGTTGAGCTTATCATCATATTTCTCAAGTTGTTGCTTGATCAAAGCGCTAATTTCTTCCGCTTTAATGCTCAATGGTTTCACCTCTTTTATCTATTTTTAATTAATTGCTCACGAATTTGTTGCAATCGAGTTCTTATAGAACCATCAATAATGCGATCCCCGACTTTGAGGATAATACCTCCTAAGATACTTGGATCAACTTTATTTGTTAGAATCAATTCTTTAAAGCCATACTTCTTAGCATAGGCTTGGCTTATTCGACTTAATTCATCTTCATTAAGCTTAATAGCACTTACTGCAGTACCAGAAGCAATATTCTTATACTCATCATAAAGAGTATTAAACGCCTCAATAATTGCAGTTAAGGATTCAAATCTGCGATATTCTAATAAGAAATCCAAAAAATTCTTAGTTTCAACTGAAAACTTATCACTAAAACTTGATAAGAATTCCTCTTTTTGATCCTTTCGAATAATGGGATCACTTAACAAACGCAACATATCAGGATTTTCTTCAGCTACTTGAAGCAATACATTTATATCTTCATGTACTGCATCCAGACTATTAGCATCCTGTGCATAAGCAAATAAAGCTTTACTGTATCTGGAAGCAATTTCTTCTCTACTTAAAGCCATTAGTCATTCAGCCCCTTGATAAATTGATCTACCAAGTCTTTCTGATCAGCAGCAGATAAATTCTTGCTAATTACTTTTTCAGCAATAGCAACAGAAATGTCAGCTACTTGATCTCTTGCTTCATTGAGTGCATCAGTTTTTGCTTGGGCAGCATCTTCTGATGCTCTCTTTCTAATTGCGGCAGCTTCTTGATCAGCTTGGCTAATAATATTATTCTTAGTCTTTTCCGCATTGCTTTTTGCAGTAGAAAGAATTTGTGTTGCCTCTTGTTTAGAGTCTTTCAAGGCAGCTTCACGTTGATTAGCAAGCAATTCAGCTTTCTTTCGATCACTTTCTGCTTGATCAAGGTCGCTTATTACCTTTTGACGACGTTCTTCCATCATCTTTGTTACAGGACCCCAAGCAAAGTGTTTAACTAAGAGGAGCAAAGCTGCAAAGATCAAAAGATAGTAAAGCGTGTCACCTAACTCTAATTTTAAGGCTGCAAACATAAATTGCATGTCTCAACCCTTCTTTCTCGTAATTACGATCTTGTTCTTAAAACGCAAATTACAGGAAGAGAATTAAGAAACCAATAACGATAGCTAAGATAGGAACAGCTTCGATCAAACCAACACCGATAAACATAGTTGCTCTAAGGTTGTTAGCAGATTCAGGTTGTCTTGCCATACCTTCAATAGTTTTTGAAATAACTTTTCCGTTACCGTAGGAAGCAGCCAAAGCAGCTAAACCAGCGGCAATTGCGGCAGCTAAATATTTCATAGAAAAACCTCCGTAAAATTATTCTTCAGTAACCTTTTTCCCAATATATACCATTGACAAAGTTACGAATACATATGCCTGGATAGAGCCAATAAAGACAGAGAAGCCTTGCCAGATTAAAGTTAGTGGAACCGAAGCGATGACGGTAAACCAACCCGCACTCTTTGCAAAACGATTACCGATTAAAGTTAATAATACTTCACCGGCATAAATATTACCGTAAAGACGTAGTGATAACGTCAAGAAATTAGTGAATTCCTCAATAATATTGATTGGAAGTAAAAATCCAACTGGTTTTGCATAATTTGCAAAATAACCTTTAGCACCAAACCTCTGAACACCAAAGTTATAAGACAAAAGCAATGTCATCATTGCCATGGTCATAGTAATTAATGGGTTAGCTGTTGGTGATTTGACAAGGATATGGTCATTAATTGAAAACTCAAAGAACAAACCTAACTGGTTCATAAAGAAAATGAACATGAATAGGGTAAAGGCATATAGAGATAGGTGCTTTTGTGCATCTACGTCAGCAACGTTGTCCTTAACAATCCCATTTGTAAAATCAATCATATATTCCAAAAGATTTTGCTTTTTATTAGGTTTTAAAGAAACATTACGTCCTAAATACCAAACAAGAAAGAAAACCGCAATTGCGACTAACGTTCCCCCTAAGCAGTTAGTTACATTGAAATTTAAGCCGAATACATTAACGACTACAGATTTCTCATTCACTTCGTGACCTCCCTTCTTGTGCTGAATACCTCAAACACACTAAAAATGATAACACCCAAAAATTTCAATTTCAAAATATTTTTGAGTAAAATTACTTAGTTCCGAACAATCTATCTCCTGCATCCCCTAGACCTGGGTAGATGTAACCGTTATCCATTAATTTTTCATCTTCTGCTGCTGCATAGATGTCTACATCTGGATTTGCTTCTTGTACAGTCTTTACACCTTCAGGAGCAGCTACTAGAACAGCTAAACGAATATTCTTAGCACCACGCTTCTTTAATGCTTCAATAGCCATATTTGCTGAACCACCTGTTGCAAGCATTGGATCAACAATAATACATTCACGTTCTTCAATATCTGGTGGCATCTTGAAGAAATATTCATGTGGCTTTAGAGTTTCTTCATCACGATACATTCCGATATGTCCTACTTTTGCAGATGGGATCATTTGAAGAACACCATCAACCATTCCAAGACCAGCACGTAAAATTGGTACTATAACTAGTTTCTTACCTGCTAATTCTTTTTGAGTTGACTTTCCAATTGGAGTTTCAATCTCAACATTCTTCAATGGCAAATCGCGTGTCATTTCATACACCATGAGTCCACCGATTTCACCAACAATTTGACGAAATTCATTTGTACCTGTGTCTTTCTTACGAATAATTGTCAACTTGTGTTGGATCAACGGGTGATTCAAAACGGTAAACTTACCCATAATGGCCTCCTATTTTAAAAATAATACTTCGTCCATTATTTTAACAAATTATTAGATAAATGTTTCCTAAATCATGCGAAAAAAGGCATGTTTTTCTACATGCCTTTTTATTTTTAATGAAAATGGTGGCCAGCAGCAGCTTTGTTTAAACGATTCATATAAGCAGCACTAATTGCACCATGGTCAAAACCTTGGACATAAATGCGCTTAATCTTATTTTCATCATCAAAATATCTTAAAGCACCAAACAAATTATGGGCTGCCTTATCAATGGTCTTACCTAAACTATATTTATTAGGACTATCGATATTTTCAAGAACTTCATCCAAAGCAGCTACACCAGTCTCATCATCCCATTGGATTTTCGAAAAGTCTTCTTTTTTATCAACAATTAAAACAGGAGCACTAGGAGCGTAATGACGATATTTCATACCAGGAGCTTTTGGCACACCCTTAGTCTGCGTAGTTCCCCTATTCATCAAAACTTCTTCTCCTAGAACCGCTGAAATCTCTTCGGGCGTAATTTCACCAGGACGAAGTACCGTTGGCTTTTCAACGGACAAATCAACAATTGTTGACTCTAAACCAATTTCGGTTGGACCATTATCAATAATCCCGGCTATTTTTCCCTTTAAATCATGAAAAACATGTTCTGCAGTTGTTGGACTAGGCTTAGTGGAAGTGTTAGCGGAGGGCCCAACAATAGGCTTTCCCAGTTCACTAATTAAATCATGGGTCATATCATCATTCGGACAGCGAAATGCTGCGGTTGGAAGCCCGCCAGTTACAGCATCTGGTAAAGTGCCTTCTTTGACAAAAAGAATAATAGTTAATGGACCAGGCCAAAAGTGTTTAATTAGCTTTTTAGCACGTTCTGGCACTTCATTAACATATTTTTCCATCATTTCTTCATCAGACACAGTTACAATTAATGGATTATCACTTGGGCGGCCTTTAGCTGCATATACACTCTTAACAGCCTTTTCATTAGTTGCTAATGCCCCAAGCCCATATACGGTTTCAGTTGGAAAAGCTACTAATTCTCCTTTTCTCAACAGGGCAACTGCTTCAGGAATTTGTTCTTTATTTAAAATCTTCGTTTCCATTACTTCTTCCACCTTCCATGAACCATTCTTGGCTTACCTGCTAAGTCATCCCTAAATTCAATTTCAAAATCTGGTAATTCAGTCTCAAATAATTCTTTTAATTGCTCTTTTTCACTAAAACCGAACTCTAAGAAAAATTGTCCTTGAGGATTTAAATGTGACTGAACTTGCTTTGCAAACTTACGATAAAAATCTAGACCATCTTCTCCACCATATAAGGCAGTATCAGGTTCGTTTTTTATAACATTTTCATCCATTAAATTCTTTTCGCTCATCTTAATGTAAGGAGGATTAGAAATAATCATGTCAAATTTTTCTAAGCCCACTAATACATTTGCCTTACGGGTTTTAACATCTAAATCATACTTTAAGAAATTTTCTTCGCTTTCACGCAAAGCGGAATCTGTAATATCACTTGCGTATAGATTCAAATTCTGAATTCCCTGTTTCTGAGCTTGCTTTACTAAGGCAACCATAATAGCTCCAGAACCAGTTCCTAAATCAAGGATCTTTTTACCAGATTCAATATTTTCAAGTGCCCATTTAACTAACTCTTCAGTTTCAAACCGAGGAATTAAAACTCCACGGTTAACTAAAATTTTGTAGCCATAAAACCAAGCGTATCCCAAAATATATTGCGGAGAAATTCCTCTACGCAATTTTTTCATATCTTTTAATGCTTGTTTTTCTTGTTCCGGAGTTAATTCATCATTAATGTGTAATTCAAATTCTGAAGGTGTATAGCCTAATCTTTCTCCTAGAACGTAATCAATATCCTCTGGACGAATTTCAGAATTATCATTTAACACAGTTTCTTTTATTTTTTTTAAACTTTTAGGCATTTTCTTCAGCCATCTTTTCTAATTGCTGAGTTTGGTAGTAAAGAACGAGTGCATTAATAATTTCATCCAACTCGCCGTTCATTATTCGATCAAGCTTGTTTAAAGTTAGACCAATTCTGTGATCAGTTACACGGTTTTGAGGATAGTTATAGGTTCTAATTCTTTCAGACCGATCTCCTGTACCAACAGATTCTTTTCTTTTAGCATCATATTGATCACGATTTTGGCTTTCATAGTAGTCATAAACACGTGATTTCAAAATTTGCATAGCCTTTTCACGATTTTGTTGTTGACTACGTTGATCCTGCATAGCAACTACAATACCAGTAGGAAGGTGGGTCATACGTACGGCACTAGAAGTTTTATTAATATGCTGTCCACCAGCACCAGATGAACGGTAAACATCTACACGAATATCTTTTGGATCCAAGTCGATGTCTACTTGTTCGTATTCGGGCATAACGGCTACAGTCGCAGTAGAAGTGTGAACACGGCCTTGAGATTCAGTTACTGGAACACGTTGCACACGATGAGCTCCGTTTTCATACTTTAATTTTGAGTAAACTTTATCACCTGTGATCATAACGGCAACGTGCTTATACCCACCTACTTCAGTCGGCTCAGAATCAATTAAAGATACTTTCCAACCTTGAGTTTCTGCGTATTTTTCGTACATCCTAAGAAGATCGCCTGCAAATAATGATGCTTCATCCCCACCGGCAGCTCCTCTAATTTCCATAATAATATCTTTATCATCGTTAGGGTCTTTAGGAAGCATTAAGATCTTAATCTCATCTTCTAATTCAGCAACTTCTTTTTCTAATTCAGAATTTTCTTCCTTCGCCATCTCAACTAAGTCATTATCAGATTCAGTAGAAATAATTTCTTTATTATCATCAATTTCTTTAATATCTGACTTATATTTACGATATTTTTGTACTACTTCACGCATATCGGCTTCTTCTTTAGAGATTTCCATATACCGCTTAGTATCGTTAATAACTTCGGGATCAGCCATCATTTCTTGAAGTTCTTCATAATGGGCAACTAATCCTTCCAATTGGGCCATCACTTTATCCATAATTATTATCCTTTCTTAATTCTCCTATCTTTTATCTTTGCTTATTGGGATGAAAATAGTGAAAACGACAAACGGGATAGTAAGATTCATCTCCGCCAATTTGAACTTGTTCACCCTCATAAACAGGTTTTCCAGAATTAATTCGTAAATTCATTGTAGCCTTATGACCGCAATAGTGACAAATTGTCTTCATTTCTTCTACTTTATCAGCAAAAATCAACAAATTTTCGCTACCTTCAAATAAATGATTTTGAAAATCATTTTTCAGACCAAATGCCATTACAGGTATTTTTAATTCATCAACAATTTTGGCACATTCTAATACGTGGTGTCTTTTTAAAAACTGTGCCTCGTCAATTAAAACACAAGCCACCCTACCATTGCCAGACTCCACATCACTTTTATTCAATTCTGAAACATAATTAAATAAATTTAAATCTTCACTTATAGGCACAGCTTTACGATGTAAACCGATTCTAGAAGCTACTGTTCCTACTCCACTTCTATCGTCTACATTACTCGTCATTAAAGCAATTTTTCGTCCTTGTGCCTCATAATTATGGGCAACCTTCAGTATTTCAATCGACTTACCACTACTCATTGCACCATAGCGAAAAAACAACTGGGCCACTGCAAAATTCCTCCATTGTTAAATTTATGTAACTTCACTAGTATTATCTTAATTAGTATAAAGTAAATTTAAAAATCGTGCAGGTAAAAATAAAAAAGGTCGTCTTCATTTTATCTATATGCTATAGTAAAATTTAGTTTTAAAGTGAGGGATAATAATATGAATTTAAAATCAGGCATCGCTAAGGTAGCTGGTAAATCATCTTACTGGTTTCTTCATAACGTATTAAAGGGCGGGACGAGTTTTCCTGGGAAATTTGCCATGAAAATTGATCCTGAAGTATTAAATTCATTAGCAAAAGGCTATGAGACAATCATTGTTACTGGAACTAATGGTAAAACAATGACAACTGCTTTAATCGTGGAAGCATTAAAGAAGAAATATGGTGATATTTTAACTAATCCATCAGGCTCAAATATGCAACAAGGAATTGTTACAGCATTTTTAGCTCACAAGAATAAAGGAGCAAAAAAGAAAATTGCTGTGCTAGAAGTAGATGAAGCAAATGTAAAAATGGTAACCAAGTTACTGCATCCAAGCGTATTTGTTTTAACTAATATTTTTCGCGATCAGATGGATAGATATGGTGAAATTTATACTACCTACCAAAAGATTGTCGATGGAATTAAACTAGCTCCCGATGCAACTATTATCGCTAACGGGGATGCAAGTATTTTTTCATCCGTGGAATTACCTAATAAAAAAGTATTCTATGGTTTCAAACTTCCCGAAGACAAACCTGAAAATGACTTCAAGGCTCCCGTAAATACTGACGGTGTTTTATGTCCTAAGTGTGATCATATCTTGCATTATCACGAACGTATTTATGCAAACTTAGGAGACTATTTCTGCCCTAATTGTGGCTACCATCGTCCAGAATTAACCTATAGTGTAAATCAAATTATTGATCAAACTCCAAATAGCTTAAAATTCAAAATGGGTGAAAAAGAGTATAGCATTGGTATCGGTGGTACCTACAATATCTATAATGCTCTAGCTGCTTATTCTGTAGCGCGTGAATTTGGTTTAAGTGAAGAAGAAGTAGCCCAAAGTTTTGCTGAAAACAAACGAATCTTTGGTCGCCAAGAATTGATTAATTATGCAGATAAAGAAATAGATCTCATCTTAGTTAAAAATCCAGTTGGACTTGATGAAGTTCTCCATATGTTAAATACTGAAAAAGATAACTACTCTTTAGTTACTCTTTTAAATGCAAATCACGCAGACGGAATCGATACATCCTGGATCTGGGATGCAGGTTACGAAGGATTAAATAAAGATCAAATCAAAAAAGTAGTAGTCGGTGGAAAACGTTGGCATGATATGGGATTTAGACTAGAAGTTTCCGGCTTCGATCCGGGTTTAATGACAACTGCCACTAATAATGAAGCTTTATTAGATGAAATTTCAAAATTACCAACTAAGAAAGTTTATATTTTAGCTACTTATACTGCTATGCTTTCACTTCGTAAAACAATGGGTGAAAAGAAAATTATTAAAGCAGGTATGTAATATAAAAAGGGATAACGTCAATTGACATTATCCCTTTTTTAATTTTTATAGACATTTTCTTTCAAAAACGTATCAACAATCTTTTCCCTCATTGCAAGAAAAATATGATTATGTCCGCTCGGATGGATTCGATTTGTTAAAACAATCATTGCGGTTTGATTAAGCCGATCAATTAGCATAAATGTTCCAGTAAAGCCAGTATGGTAAATCAATGGGTGTTGGTCAACAGGATCAAACCGTAAATCCCATCCCCAAGAACGAGGATGTACTTTCTTAGGCGTTTCAACTTGAAACAAATTAGCTAGTGTAGCCTGCTCTAGAGGTAAGACATCATCACGCAGTCCTAAATAAGCTTGGGTTATCTTTATTAAATCCTCCAGATTTGCAAACAAGCCTGCAGAGCCACAATCCTTTCCTAGTACGCGAGCTTTAGGATCATGCACAATCCCTCGTAACATTTTTCCACTTTCAGTTAAAGCGGTAGGAACGCACTCATTCGCCTTAGGATGAAAAGTTGTCTCTTTCAATTTGGCAGGTAAAATAATCTCCTGCATAATGATATCTTGCACAGGTAGCCCATAGATTTTCTCAAGAACTAATCCCAATAAAATAAAATTAGTATCGGCATATCGCATTTTGGTTTTAAATTCATCAGTCACTGGTAAGCCTATAATCGCCTTCAATAAATCGGGTGCAGCTAATTCATCACGATTAGGAATCCATCCCCGAATTCCACTAGTATGGGTTAACAAATCACTAAGGCGAATACGTTCATCTTTAAATTCAGGAATAAAATCTTTAAGAGGTTCTGTAAAATTAAGTTTTCCTTCTTCTTTCAGCTTCAAAAAAACATTAGTTGTTCCTAACACCTTAGTTAAACTAGCTAAGTCATACAGAGCAAAAGGACTAAGTTGCTCAACTTTAGGTATCAAACTAGCAAAACCAACTGTTGAGGTAAATACTTGCTTTTTTTTAATAAAAGCATAATTTACTCCAGGAATAATCCGCTCACTAACCATACTTTCAACTAAATGTTGAGTCTTAAAAAATTCTATCATCCTTACCACCTGGATTATAAAATAAAACCGCCAGATCAGTGATCTGACGGTAACGTATTGAGATATTCGGGCTCGAACCGAAACATCCAGGAACCAGAATCCTGTGCCTTACCAATTTGGCTATATCTCAGTATATCACCCGTACGAGAATTGAACTCGTAACTCCACCTTGAGAGGGTGGCGTCTTAACCATTTGACCAACGGGCAAATTCAACATATGTAAATATAATTGAATATTGTAAATCTGTCAAGTTACATTGCCATTTTTCTTTGAAAAGTAATTTAAAGTGAAAAAAAGCTGCATCACGTCTTACTCACCATGATGCAGCTTTTCAATTATATCACTTATTTTCACTCTTTATGACATACTTTTTGTAGTTTTCTCAATATCTTTTATTTGATTAATATTCATTTTAGCTAGATTTTCTTTTAACTCCACCCATTGCTTACTCAATTTCTTATTTTTTTGTTCTGCTTGTTTCTCCGCATAAGCAACTAACTTTTCTAAGTTAGCGTAGTTTTGAAGTAACTGATGGGATTGATTTTGCAATAACTTCTGATCTAAGTCGGTTTTATTTGCATCTTCACTAACTTCTAAAATAGCTCGAACTTGTGGCTGACAAAAATCTTTCAAAATACCAGCAATCTCTTGTAATTCTTCAACACCGCTTCTATCAAAATGTAATAAATCTTTTTGTTCATCCTTTTCCACTAAATCCTTGCAGCTTCATTTCTAAAATAAAGCTCTTGAGCAAAATCGTGTATGGTCTTTTCCATAGCTAAAAAATTATTATTCATCTTTAGTTACACTTTCTTCTCTCGTAGGTTTTTCTTTATCTAGTTGAAACATAAACCAATCACACACTAAAATCAAAATTCCAAGACCAAAAGTGAAATAGAATGCGATTCGACTTCCTTGAGCAGTTAAAGTAGCATAACTCTCTGTTTGCTTATTTTGAAACACTGCTATAATTGCAGCCACAGTCCCATTGAACCAGCTAATTGTTGTGCTGTTTGACAAACAGCTGTTGCATCTGCTTTCAAATTTTTATCGACTATTTTTAAACTTTGCGCCATCGTATTGCTAAAGGACATACGATGTCCTAACATCAAAATTCCACAAAAACAAATAATCATCCATGTGGTTAAGCTTAAGCCCCAATTAGCTAATAAAAAGCTCCCTAGCGCCATTAAAAACGCGCCACCATATAATAATGGCACTTTTGCTCCTAGGCGGTCATATAGTCGACCAAAATAAGGATTCAGGAGTCCAGCAACAATACTGCCTGGAAGTAAAACGAGTCCCCCAATTAAAGATGTTTGTTTATTAAAGATTTGGATATAGTTAGGTAAGACAAAACTCACTCCAATATTAATAAACTGAAGCAAAAAATAAGCACATGCTCCAAAAATAAATGCCCTATCTTCAAAAACTGATAAGTCAAGTAGCTTACTAGTAGAACGTTTAGAAATTCTGACAAATATGATGAATAAAATTGCGGCTAATACTAATAAAACCCATAGACGCCAATTTTTCAGTCCTTTACTCAATTGATTTACACCGATTACTAAACTTACCATCCCTGCACTTAAAATTGCGTAAGCCAGCCAATTAAAAGATTTCTTTTTTACTGGATGGTAGCTTCCAATCACAAAAATTCCAGTAATAAAAACTAATAGTGCGAAAATTGTAGAAACTATAAAAATCCACCGCCAATTAAGGTAATAAGAAATGCTTTCCTCCAAAAGCTGGACCGAGAGTCGGAGCCATTGCTACTACTAAACCAGCAATTCCCATATATAGGCCTCATTCATCTCTCGACATTACTTCTACAATCAAATTAAACATCATTGGTGTACAGAGACCCACACCTTAGACTCCCTAACAATAAAATATAAAAGTTTAATGCAAATGCTGAAATAATACTTCCAACCATAAATGCAATTGCAGCTGTTACAAACAATTGCTTAGCAGTAAAACGCTCATTTTGATAAGAATAACTAATCATAATTATTGCAATCATCAATAGATATCCAGTTGTAGTCCACTGAATTGTATCTAAAGATACGTTAAATTGTTTCATCATCGCAGGAAAAGTTACATTTAAACTTGTTTCAGTTAAAATTCCAACAAAGGACATGAACTCTGTTGCTAGGACAGCCAATGTATTTTCTGTCTGTTTTTTCATTTTTCTCCAATAAAAAAGAGTGGAGGCAATTAGCCTCTACCCTTTCTTTAACTATTATCTAGCTATATTCGATCTGCATACTATAAAAATATGCTAAGTAGATTTATTTTAAGCGTTTAGTTAAATCATCATGTAAGTCTTCATAACCAGGTTTGTTTAAAAGACCAAACATGTTTCTCTTGTAACTTTCAACACCTGGTTGGTTAAATGGGTTAATACCATTTAAGTAGCCTGAGATACCTACAGCTAATTCAAACCAGTAGATTAAGTAACCTAAAGTATGAGCTGCTTGATTTTCAATATCAACAGTCATAACTGGTACACCACCATCAGTATGAGCTAGAACTACACCTTCGTAAGCACGATCATTTACGTAATTCATAGTTTTACCTGATAAGAAGTTTAATTGATCTAGGTTTTCCTTATCGTCAGGAATAGTTACATCATGTGTTGGGTGTTCAACACGAATAACTGTTTCCATTAAGTTACGACGACCTTCTTGGATGTATTGACCAAGTGAGTGAAGATCAGTAGTGAAGTTAGCACTAGATGGGTAAATACCTTTTTGATCTTTACCTTCTGATTCACCCATTAATTGCTTCCACCATTCACCAAACATTCTTAATGATGGTTCATAGTTTTCAAGTAATTCAGTAGTGTAACCTTTACGGTAAAGGATATTACGCATTGCTGCATATTGATAAGGACTGTCCTTTAAAACATCTGGATCAGTGTAAGCAGCACGTGCATCTGCAGCACCCTTCATCATAGCATCGATGTCACCACCAGCTACGGCAATTGGAAGCAAACCAACAGCTGACAATACTGAGAAACGACCACCAATATCATCTGGAACTACGAATTCTTCGTAACCTTCTGCATCTGCTTCAGTCTTCAAAGCTCCCTTAGCACGGTCAGTAGTTGCGTAAATTCTCTTAGCAGCTTCTTCTTTACCATATTTCTTGATTAACTTATCCTTCAATACACGGAAAGCAATTGAAGGTTCAGTAGTAGTACCAGACTTAGAAATAATATTAATTGAAAAGTCCTTATCTCCTAACCATTCAAGCAAATCGTAAAGGTATGAACCTGAAAGAGAATTACCACAAAATACTACAGTTGGGTACTCTTCTTTTTCTCTACCGTAGAAAGAGCTATTTAAGAATTCAATTGAAGCTTGGGCACCAAGGTATGAGCCACCAATACCAATACCAACTAAAACTTCTGAATCATTTTGAATCTTTTTAGCTGCTTTTTTAATACGATCAAATTCGTCTTTATCATAATTAATTGGCAAATCAATCCAACCACGGAAGTCACTACCTGCGCCAGTACCTTCGCGTAATTCTTGATCTGCAGCAGTTACCATTGCTTGCATTTCCTTTAGTTCATTTTCATGAACAAAAGGAGTTAATTTACTTGCATCAAAGTGAACAATTTTACTCATTATTTAAACTTCCTTTTTTTGTAACTTTTTCACATACAAACCTTATTTTAGCAGTTACTTCTTCATAAAACTAGAGTTTTTCTTATAAGAATCTATAAATAATTCGATATAATATAAATCCAATTATAGTCCCGCAAACATTAAAAAATACGTCATCTATATCGCTTACACCAGTTTCTAAAACAAATTGCAAAGATTCAATAATTACGGATAAACATCCCCCAGCCAAAATGGTTCCCACCATACTTTTTTTCTGAATAACTGTAGGAAATAAGAAACCAAACGGGATGAACCATAAAACATTTCCAAGCGAATTATAAAAAAAGTCAAGTAAACTCTGACCATGAGTCAATTTCAGCGTTTCTTTCATAAATACTAAGTTTATATCGCTTAGACTACGATGGAAATTAAATGTCAACTGCCATGGAAAATATGTATCTCTAAATACTGTCAGCATTAAGAGCAAAATGATATAAAAACTAAAAACCCATACACAAGCTTCTGACTTTAAGGTTCTTCTATGTCTCACCAATAGTAGCCAGCACAATCGAATAATTACAAAAATAATAAAGTAAAAAAGTGTCTTATCTAAGCTATACAAAATCAACTTAATTAAGGCAAAGTGATTAATATGCGCTGCATAATGGTGAAAAATATATTCATATAAGGATTGTAAAAAAAGCATAACCTAACCGACTCCGTAATTTTGGCTTAATTATAACGTAAAGATCTCCATGAAAGATGATTTTTTTCAAAATATTAAAAAATCGCAAACCTTTGACAAAAGTTTGTCGTTTTTTGAAATTACCAGTAAAATATTCCTTATTAAAAGGAGTAGTGAAGCGTGAATAAAACAAAACGTAATTTCTGGCAAACTAGAATTGGTTTCTTAACAATCCTAACACTTTGTTTTTGGGCAAAATATATGTATGCGGCTTACTTTGACTTTAAGCTTGGCTTAAGTGACCCATACCAGCACTTCATCGTCTGGTTAACGCCTTTAGGCACATGCATTATTATTCTTAGTTTAGGGCTCTATTTCTCTAAGCCATTAGTCTCTTATATTGCAATGCTAGTTTTAGACACAATAAATACGATTTTGCTTTTTGCAAATGTCATTTATTATCGTCAGTTTTCAGACTTTTTAACTAGTAAAACTATTCAAAATACCGGAAAAGTATCACAAGGACTAGGAAAGAGTACGGTTGCTTTACTGCATCCCAGCGATATTTTTCTTTGGCTGGATCTCATAATTATCATTATCTTATTGATTATTAAAGTTATCAAAATTGATCCACGTAAGTATGGATTTAAACGTCCATTTGCTGTCTCATCATTTGGCGTTTTCATGTTAACTTTAAATATGTTTTTAGCTGAAACCTCACGTCCACGATTATTAAGAAATACATTCGACCGCTCTTACGTAGTTAAATATCTTGGACTTAATACTTATTCAGTATATGATCTCTTAAAAAGTGCACAATCAAACCAAGTTAAGAAAAATGCTAATGCAGAAGATATTAATCAAGTACTCGACTTTACTAAAAAGCATTATGCAAAAGCAAATCCGGAATATTTTGGTAAAGCCAAGGGGAAAAATGTCATTGTCCTACATCTAGAAAGTTTTCAACAATTTCTAATTGGATTAAAAGTTAATGGACAAGAAGTTACTCCATTTCTTAACTCACTCTATCATAATAAAGACACCGTTAGCTTTAGTAACTTTTATCATCAAGTAGGCTTGGGACGAACCAGTGATGCAGAAAATATGCTTGAAACTGGCACATACGGCATTTCAGATGGTTCCCTATTTTCATCATTAGGATCTGAAAATACTTTCCAAGGTGCACCTCAAATTCTTCGTCAGACTGGATATACTTCGGCTGTTTTTCACGGTAATACAGGAACTTTTTGGAATCGAAATGAAGTATATAAAAATTTAGGATATAACTATTTCTTCGATGCAAATTATTTCTCTCAAAAAAAGAACGACAAAATCGGATATGGCCTAAAAGATAAGCTATTGTTTAGTGAAAGTATTAAGTATCTTGAACAGATTCAGCAACCATTCTATGTTAAGTATTTGACTGTTACTAACCATATTCCATTTCAACTTGATCAAGAAGATAAAGATAATAACTTGACTACTACAAATACTTCAAATACAACCATCAATAATTACTTTGAAACAGCGCATTATCTTGACCAATCAGTTAAAGAATTCTTTGATTATCTAAAAAAGAGTGGCCTTGATAAAAATACGATGGTTATCCTTTATGGAGACCATTACGGTGTTGGTAGTTCAGATGATGAATTATCTGCTCTTGCACCAGTATTAGGTAAAGATTTTAGTAAATGGACATCTTATGACACAACAGAACTTCAAAAAGTTCCTTTCATGATCCATATGAATGGAATTAAGGGGACAATTGATAACAAGCTCAGCGGTGAAATTGATGTTCTCCCAACGTTACTTCATCTTTTAGGAATTTCAAATAAAAATTATATTCAATTTGGTCAGGATTTATTCTCCAAACAATATCGACAAGTAATTGTGTTTAGAAACGGTACTATTGTTACTCCGAAATATATAATTATTGGCGGTAAAGGTATTAAGGGAACAATTTACAATCATCAAACTGGGGAAAAGATCACTAAATTTAATAAAAAGCAAAAAGCTGAAATTGCTAAATTAGTTGAGTATGGACGCACCTCTCTTCACTATTCCGATTTGTTAAATAATCATAATCTGCTACGGTTCTACACTCCAGCTGGCTTTATTCCAACTAATCCGAACGAATTCGACTACAAAATTAACTATCAAAAAATGTTGCAATTAAGAAAAGAATTAGGTAACAAATCTACTTCTCTTTATTCTCAGCACAAGGGGACAACTACTGAGCTCTATACAACTGATGCTTCAGAAATTGATAAGGATGAAATCAATAATATTCCTGAGAATATTCAATCAGCTACAAGTGAAAAAAATAAAAATAATCAAAACAGTTCTCCAGGAAAAGATAATCTCGATAAATAGAAAAAGGGTAGTACTTATATTTTTAAGTACTACCCTTTTTGTTAGTCTTTAATAAATTCCTTATAACCCTTATCATATAAGGTTACCGTAAACGTTGCACCCTTTCCAGGTTCTGAATCGACGTTAATCTTACCGCCATGCTGTTTAATAAGAGATAAAACAATCGAAAGTCCTAAGCCAGATTCTCCCGAGCCAATTTTCGCTCTCGATGGATCTGCCTTATAGAATCTTTCAAAAATGTATTTCATTTGTTTCTTATTTATTCCAATTCCTGTATCGGCTATTTTAAATTGGGCGCCATGCTCAATCCTCTTAGCAGAAATTGTAATCTTTCCATTTTCAGTAAATTGTAATGCATTTTGAACTAGATTAACCATTATCTGAGTGAAACGGTCTTTATCTGCATAAACTTCAACTTGCTGCGGACAATTTAAAATCAACTCATCATTCTTTTGAGCAGCTTTTTGCTTCATTTGTGTTAATAAATTTGCTAAAACTTCAGTTGCATTGAATTTTGATTGAATCAGACTAATTTTATTATTTCTAATTTTTTCGTAATCTAAGTTTTCATTTACTAATCTAATTAATCGTTTTGTTTCACTGTGCATTAAAGCAATAGACTTAGGCTTGGCTTCTTCAGGAATAGCATCATATTCAAACCCTTCTAACAAACCGTTAATTGTAGTAAGCGGAGTTCGCATTTCATGAGCAGCATCAGCCATAAATTGCTCTCGTCGCTTTTCTTGTACCTTAATTTCATCGTTTGATTCTTTTAAAGCATTAACCATAATATTAAAATTACGTGCTAAATCATCAATCTCATCAGTATCCTTGTGTTTTATATGGACATTAAAGTCTCCCTGTGCGACTTTTTTAGTAGCATTCGATAAAAGTTTAATCTTTCTTGAAATATAGTACGACAAGATAAAACTGATCAACCCACCAATAACTAAAGAACTAAATAAAGCTGTCAACAGATTATGCTTTTCTCGTACAATCATTTGTTCCACATTTTGCACACGTGAACCGATCCAAATTACTCCCACCAGTTTTCCTTTACTACGCCAGGGAACAATTACACTAGTATATGCATCTTTATTTGAAAAAGAACTTACTCGTCCATCCTCATGATCATTTCTAATGCGAATCGTCTTACCATTCTTTAATTGTTTAAATAACTTTTGCGGTAAAGCCCAGTTCATTGTAGTTTCTGGATAAACTTGTCTATTTTTATTATTAAAAATGTGAAGATTTACATCTTCGCATTCCATTACTACCTGTAAATTTTTCAAAAATTTAGCATCTAATTCATGTTTAGGATTATCTTTCGCTAAAGCTAGTTTTCCAATCGAAGTTCCATATCCTTCTAAGCGAGTGTAACTTTGAGAATAGGCTTGAATAGTCGCAAAATGAATAGTTGATGAGCCAATAATTACAATACTAGTAATTATTACCAGCAAAAAACCTAAAATTTCTTGATAGAATAACTTCAACTTCTATACCTCAGAATCATCAAACTTGTAGCCCACACCCCAAACGGTTTGAACTACTTGCGGACCAGCTTTCTCTAATTTTTGACGTAATTTTTTAATATGAGCATCGACAGTTCTTTCCTCACCGAAAAACTCATATCCCCACACTAGCTCTAAAAGTTTGTCTCTTGAAAAAACCTGCTTTGGCTTTTGAGCCATAGTATAAAGCAAATCAAATTCCTTAGGGGTCAAACCTTCAACAACTTTATCATCAAATCGTACTTCTCGACGGTCCTTCGAAATTTTTAAATGCTTAGTTACTACATCATATTTTATGCCATTAGAAGCATGCATATCCTTTTCCAGATGGCTTCTGCGATATAGCGCCTTGATCCGTGCTATTAAGGCCAAAGGACTAAAGGGCTTAGTAACATATTCGTCTGCACCAATTCCCAATCCTAAAATCTGATCAGTTTCTGAATCTCTAGCCGTTAACATAATGATCGGTATTGAGATAGAAATAGCTCTAATCTCCTTTGCTACTTCTATACCATCTTTTTTAGGTAAATTAAGATCTAGCGTAACGATATTATAAGAGCGTGGATCTGCCTTAAACATTTCAACAGCTTCTACTCCATCTTTAGCTATATCTACGTCCCACTGCTCTTTACTAAAGAACATTTTCATCATTTCCGCAACAGAATTGTCATCTTCAACCATTAATATCTTTAGCATTATTTGTCCTTAAATCCTTTTACTCTAGTATGTTTAATCTTATCCGGTTCAATATAATCATGTGGCAACTCATGCCGAGCACGCAAAAAAGCCTGCAATTTCTTTTCAGTTAAGATTATCGGAGCCAAGATAAACAAATAAAAAGTAAGCAACCAAATTAAAAAGTAGCGATCCCAATGCAAAAAATGAATTCCTAATCCTAAAAGAGTTTGGATCAAACCAAATAACATAAAATAATTACGAGCTACTTTTTGTGCATACTGGTAGCTTGCTTCATTAACTGAAGCTAAATAGGACATATATCCATAAATTCGATTAGGGTTGGGCGAAGGAGCAATCAACCAAATGACCCCGATTACAAACATTATTACCCCGCAACCAATATAAATCATTTGACCAACTCCATTCACTTAAATTTATTCTTTACCCGGAGCTGAAATTACTAAACGTAAGTTACCGCTAAAACTAAAGTTCTTCATTTCGTTAGGAATAATAAAGTTGCTTCCTAATTTAATATCATACTCTTTACCATCAGCAATAAACTTACCGCTACCTTTAATTACAGATACTAGAAGATAAGGATGATCATTTAAACTCCAAGCAAAATCTCCATCAACATCAATCTGCCATAAATAAAAATGTGGTGACATCGGTGGTTGTGCTAACGTAGTAATCTTAGCATCTCCTACTGTTTCTGATGTAATTTTCAGTTTCGGATCTTTATGTGGTACTTGAATAGTATCAAGAGATTGCTTAATATGCAACTCTCTCTTCTTTCCCGTCTTCTTATCTACGCGATCCCAATCATATAATCTGTACGTTACATCACTTGATTGTTGGGTTTCAATAACCATAATACCCTTTGTTAGAGCATGTACAGTACCAGAAGGAACGTATAAAAAGTCTCCTTCTTTTACAGGTACATAGCGTAAAAGCTTTGACCACTTTCCATTTTTAATCCAATCTTCTAGCTCTTCCTTGCTCTTAGCGTTGTGCCCATAGATAAGTTTAGCAGCTGGTTCAGCATGAAGCACGTACCAACTTTCTGTTTTCCCTGAATCATTTTCATGAATTCTGGCATATTCATCATCTGGATGAACTTGAACTGATAAATTATCATTTGCATCTAAGAATTTAACTAGTAAAGGAAATTCCTTTGCTTTTGGATTACCAAATAACTCAGGATGCTCTAAATATACTTCTCGCAATGTCTTTCCTTTAAATGGACCTGCATTAACAATTGAAGCATCGTCTTTGTATCCTGAAATTACCCAGGCTTCTCCAACCTTTCCATCAGGAATATCATATCCTAAAACAGTATTTAATTTACGACCACCCCAAATTTTTGGTCTAAAGTATGGTGTTAAAAATAATGGTTCCATAAAAAATCACCTCAATAAAAGTATATATCTTTTTAAGATGATTTCGAAATCACTTCAACTATTTTTTTGAATATTTTTTAATTCCAATAATTAACCTACTGATTCCATCTTCTACCATTGACTTAGGAGAAGCTAAATTTATCCGTAAAAACTCATTACCATTTCCGCGATATATACTACCAGTAGACACAATTAAACCAGTCTCTTTTCGAAGATATGCAGCTAATCTGTAACTGTCATGAGTAATCTTGCTTACATCTAGCCACATTAAATAAGTAGCCGGGCCAGAAAGAATTTTTACATTTTCTAATTGGCTAGTAATTTTTCTTTTCGACATAGGCGAAATTATTGTCAATTACTGCTAATAACTCATGCAACCAATTAAATCCTTCCGTATAAGCGGCAATTGTCGCTGGAATAACTAAAAGATTAGGTTCAGCTAATTCATCGCTATTTAATCCGCGATTAATGATATCACGTAAATTATTATCAGGAATAATCACAGTTGCGGCATGAAGAGCGGCAACATTAAAAGTTTTACTTGGAGACACTAAACTAATTACATTGCTTCTTAAGATTGAAAAAGCAGGTGTATATTTGACGTTATTACGCACTAAGTCCCCATGAATCTCATCAGACAGAAGAATTACATTATTTTCTTGGCATAGAGACGCAATTCTTTCTACTTCTCTCTTTTTCCATACAATTCCTGGAGGATTATGCGGATTGCAGAAAACCATCAAAGTAGTTAAGGGATTAGCCAGCTTTTCTTCTAAATCTTGCCAATTAATTTCATATTTACCATTACTATAAATTAAATCATTTGATAATACATGGCGACCATTATTTTCAATAGAATTATAAAAAATATTGTAAACCGGCTCTTGTACTAATACATTATCGCCGATATGAGAAACACGTCTAACAATTGATGAGATAGCTGGAACTACTCCAGTAGCAAAAATCATCCAGTTTGATTCAGCTTTTGCACCATGCTCTAGTTCATACCAATTGCTTACTGAATTAAAGTAATCCTTCCCTGGTTCTTCGTAACCAAAAGCTCCTAATTTTATTTTTTCTTTTATTGCTAAAATAATTTCCGGTGCGGTTTTAAAATCCATGTCAGCAATTGACATCGGTAATTCATTATCCTTAACATTCCATTTTACTGAATCAGTATGACGCCTATTTACAACTGTTTTAAAATCATATTTCAAATTTATTCATCCTCTTGATTTTGATGGAAAATTGATAATTTATTATCAATAATTTCTTCAGAAATGATTTCTGTATCTTCTGGATCAACTTTATTTGGATCAATAATTAATGTATCAATCTCTTTAGCTTTAATTACTCCAGAAATAGGATTTTTAACGCTAGTAATCTTACTATCGATAGTCGCGTTAATGTTACTACATTTTTCAAAGGCCAAAGTTGTTTGATTTAAAATACAGTTTTCTAAAGTGACATGATTCATGTAGCAAAGCCCTTGATTACTCTCAATAGTACAATCTCTGAAAATAATATTCCTACTATTCCAGCTTAAATATTCCCCATCTCATTGGCAATTAATTAAAGTTATATTTTTACAATTCCAAAATAATCACCATTAATTTCCGTATTTTTAATGGTGATATCTTGACAAGTCCACATCGTTTCTTCTGCATCAGAAAAGAATACATGATCTAATGAAATATGTTTACATCTTCTAAACAGCTTAGGAGCTTGTAAATTAGAGTTTTTAATGGAGATATTATTAATGTACCAAATACTACTTCTAGACATTGTTTCAAATGTACTATCAGTAACTTTAATATTATCTGAATACCATAAAGGATATTTATATTTAAAAATATTATTCTTTATTACCAAGTCTTTAGTTTCTTTTAATGGAGATTCTCCATTACCAAAAGTAACATTTTCTAAAATTGCATTAGAGAGACCATATAGAGCATGCTCTCCTTCAAAAAACTTTTCTTTAATTTCCTGCATATAATTTTTCCTTTTTAATTAACTCTTTTAATACTTAGTCTAAATTATGAAAAGTAATTGTCTAATATTTGATATGCATACTTAAATATATGTTTATGCTATAGATTTAATTACATAGCAATATTACTTTTCTGATTCATTATAGAAAAAGTTAATTTATAGAAAATTTATAGTTTTTCATACTAGGATAAATTAGATTTATAGCAAAAAAAGACGAGCTAACTAATAGCTCATCTTTTTTCATTTATAGATTTTAGTTTTTGCGTTTGCGCTTCGAAGCACCTGCTAAACCAATTGCACCAAGCATTGAACTTACAGCACCTAAAATAACTGCTGCAACATCATTCTTAGCTCCAGCCTTTGGAAGCTTAGATTGAGTAGCGTTTAATTGCGTATTCTTCTTAACTAAACTCTTACTTTGATCATCTGAAACAGTCGCAACTTCAGGAACAGCTGATGAAGAAGAATATGGATTTGAATTTGCAGATTTTTGGGTCTTCAAATTATGTTTATCAATTACATCCCAATCAACAACTTTTCCCCATTCTTCATACAAACCTGCACTATTTTGAGAATCTCTCTTAATAGTTCCCTTCATATTATCGTTTTCACTATTATCATTCCAAACCCAGACACCCTGGTTAGTAAGTTTAGCTAAAACAGTAGTTGTATTATCTGGATTAAGTTGTAACAAGAAACTTGGTGCCCAAGTAGAATTATTACCCTTTCCGGCAACTTCACCACGATTAGTCATATATGCAGTAATTAAAAGTTGATCTTCTTTTCCTTCAATAGGAACTGCATAATAAGAATAAGTAGCTGTACGCCAATTTGATGGAACAGAAGCAGTTAAAACAACACCAGAACCATTTAAAGGAACATATCCGTGTGTCAAATGATCAGAAACAAATCCAATCATAGCAACGTTATCTCCAACAGTCTTATTAGCAAGTTGCGTAATCCGTCCTTTAGTTCCTCGAGATAATCTTGTAGCTGAAAATAAATAATATTTATTTCCAACTTTGACAACGTCAGGTCTTTCCATTTCATCACTGACCATTAATGAAGTTACTAAAGGAGAGTACACATTTTCTGGCTCAACAATTGGATTATTTTGTTCTCCACTTAACTTCAAAATACCTAAAGCACCATTAGCTGCACTTGCGAGTGCTTTATCGTTATCATTATCAAAATAATCTAAGAAATTACGGACGTTGAACTTATCATTACCACCATAATTGGTCCAGTTATAAACTTGATTATCTCCTTGATAATTATCACTTCCAGTATTTGCTTCAAATACTAGATAACGATCACCATTTTCTTCTTCAACCACATGTGGATCACGTAAAGTATAATTATCCTTATTTCTATTAATGCCATTTGCAAATTGATCATAAGTTTGATACTTTTTGCCATCACCAATAAAAATCACATGATCATTGTCGACACTAACGATAGAAACACCATTATTATCAACTCTTAATTTTAGATTAGCCGTAGCTAATTGTTGGTCATTAATTTTACCATTTGAAGTATCATTCTTAGTATAAAAGAGTTGAATAGAGTCATCTTTATTTACAATAGCTGATCCAGACCATTCTTGTAATTCTGGAGTTTCTTCATAACCAAAGATAGATCCAGCATTACGCCAATGCGAGAAATTATTGTCATTATATTTATTATATAAAAGATAAATATGATTATCGTTCTTTTTAGGCATCCCCATCATGGCAATAACAAGTTGATATCCTTTATAATTTGATACATATCCAGTTATAGGATCTTGAACTGGCCATGAATCCCATATTTCCAATGTTTCAGTTTTACCGGTCTGCGCATCTTTAGTTACCGCAGCATCCATATTCTTTATTTCCTTGGCATTGAAATATGGAACTGCATATTTAGGATTTCTTTCAACAAGAGCTTGTCCGATTACGTCTAAATCATTTAGCGTTAATTTAGTTCCGTCTTCTGGATTCCCTTCAAATGTAACTTTATTTAGATTATTAATTTGATCACTGTTTAGATCATCCGCATTTATACCAGAATTTTTAACAATATCTTTTATTTTTCCTTTTAACTCAGGTTTTTCAGAAATACCTTGTGTTGTATCCTTTTTTTTAGAATCATTCTTCTTGGAATTATCGGTAATTACTGACTCCGAACCATTATTACTTAAATCTGTCCCAGGTGTAGTATCCGTAGCCGAAGAAGGAGTATCTAAGACTGGGGCACTACCTACTGGTGCTTCATTTCTTTGAATACTTTGACTATTAGTTTCTACATTAGTGAGTGAAGTAGTTTGATTCTGACTAGCTGTAGTATTACTTTCATTAGTCGCAGCATTTGCAGTTGATGCACTTAATATAATTGCTGCTGTTGACAAGGTTCCCATTAACAAAGATTTTCCGCTTAAAGATATCTTTTTATGATTTTTATTTTCCAACATTTTTCTTCTCCTACATGTTAAGCGTTTAACATTTCATCTAAAAGCCTATCATCTTTTTACAAAAAAATAAATAAAATTTAGAAAAAATTGTATAGATTTAGAGAAAATCCTTTATTAGTGCCGAATGTTAAACGATTATCAGTTTTATTTCAAAACAAAATTTGCTAATCACATTCTTGAATCTTCAACATAGCAATTAATACATACATAATAAAAAAGCCTGTAAGTATTTAACTTACAAGCTTTTATTTATGGAGATGAGGGGAATTGAACCCCTGTCCAAACGTATTTCGTCGTTAACATCTACGATCATAGTTATATTACTTAAAATTCGCTTTGATAAAACGCCATATAACAGGGCTAAACTATCAAAACTAACCTAAGAATCTTATTTCTAACTATTAAGGTAAGTAGTTAAACGTAGCTCGTTAAATGGTAAGACCCGTAGATAGACACGAGCAATCCATCTTTGGATCACGCAGGCTGACTAAGCAGCTACTGCGTAAGAATTTTCGTTATTTGCAGTTATAATTTAACTGTGACGTTTTTAACGTAGACGTGACCTACGAATCGCAGTCAACGCGAATCTACGCCTGTCGAATCCCAAAACATCCCCAGATGTTTCAATGATATCACAGTCCCTATTAAAATGCTATAACTTTGAGTTTAACCTTATTTGTTTAACTTATCTAATTTTGCTAAACGAACAACATCACGTGCAATCATTAATTCTTCATTTGTTGGAACAATCATAGCAGTAATTTTTGAATTTGGTGTAGTAATCACACCCTCATGATTAGCTTTGTTGGCTTCTTCATCATATTCAAGACCAAGCCAAGTAAAACCATCCATAATTTGCTTTCTTACACTTGCATCATGTTCCCCAATACCTGCTGTAAAGACTAAAACATCTAATCCGCCCATTTCAGTCATGTAGGCACCAATATAACGAACAATTCGATTAATGAATATATCTTTTGTAAGTTGAGCTTGCTTATCACCATTTTTGATAGCTTTTTCAATATCTCTCATGTCTGGTGAAATTCCTGAAAGACCCAATAAACCAGATTCGGTATTCAACATCTTGATAACTTCGTTAAAACTAGTAATGTTTCCCTTTTTCATAATAAATTGAAGTAAAGAAGGATCTACATCACCACTTCTGGTACTCATCGTAATTCCTGCAACAGGACTAAATCCCATTGAAGTATCAAAAGATTTTCCATCTTTAATAGCAGTAACTGATGCACCACTACCCAAGTGACAAAGAACCATCTTTAAGTCCTCAACTGGTTTATTTAAAAGATCAGCAGTGCGACGTGATACATAGCGCGCAGAAGTACCGTGTGCACCATATTTTCTAGCACGGAACTTTTCGTAATACTTATAAGGAACAGAATATAAGTATTGAACTGGATCTAGTGATTGGTGAAATGACGTATCAAAAACAGCAACTTCTGGTACATTAGGCAAAACTTTCATGAAGGCATAAATACCATCTGCCTCAGCTGAGTTATGTAAAGGCGCATAGTCACTAATATTATAAATTTTCCAAAGATTATCTTCAGTAATTACTGTACTATCAGTAAATTCTTCTCCACCAGCAACTACACGGTGACCTACGCCCGCAATATCTTCTAAGGAATCAATAACATTATATTCTTTAAGCCAGCTAAGTAACTTTTGAACAGCTTCTTCTTGGTTAGCAATATCACTTTGTTCATCATGTTGACTACCATCAGCTAAAGTCATAGTAAAAACAGAGCCTGGTAATCCTACCCGGTCAGCCATACCAGATGCAATTACTTCTTCATTATCAAGAGAAAATAATTTGTACTTAAATGATGAACTACCTGAATTTACTGCTAAAACTTTTTTCATATATATACCTCATATACTTATAAAATTAATCTTTATTTTTATCATACCAATCATTTAACTTCATATTAAATGCTACTAAAGATTCTGGTCCTTTTAGTGAATCTAATTTAGCTACCAGTACTTCACGCTCCACAGCATGATCTCCATGATTTTGGAAAACTAAAATCGATTTTTGCTGAATTTGGCTTGAAAACATATTATCTGGCAAATCTACAATAGATTGAATATTAACTTTTTTTGCTAACCAAGTCATGAATTCAGTAGAGCCTTTGCCAGTAAATAGTAATCGTGGTACCACTAAAAATGCAAAGCCATCTCTCTTAAGATTATTTACAATTTGCTCAATGAACAAAGTATGGGCAAATGAATGTCCTTCTTTTGCATGATTTTCATAGCGTTGAGCATTATTATCTAGTGGATAGTAACCTACCGGTAGATCACTTAAGACAACATCAGCCTTTTCAATCATCCATGGATCTAATGCATCTTGGCAATACAAATCAATCTTTAAATCTTCAAGATGCGCACCAATATCAGCCAAGTCTAAGAGAGATTCCTCGTTATCAATTCCAATTAGATTGTAATTATTTTGAGAATGATTCTCTTGTATTAACTGTCTAACTACTGAATAAAGTAAATTTCCAGTTCCAATGGCTGGATCAACCACAGTTTTTTTACCAGTAGGAACAATTTTTTGCCAAATCAAAGCAATTATTGTAGCGACCACCGATGGTGTAGGCATCAAGTTATAGTCACGAGCATCTTGAGTAATGGCTTTTAAAGCTAATAAAGTAAATATTTGTACTTTCAATGCCCGTGGCAAATTATCATAATCTAATTGACGATATTCTTCAGTCAATTCAGCTACAGTTTCCTTATCGGGAGCACCTGACTCAACTTTGATCTTCCCGTTTTCTAAATTATCAAAGGTTTCCGTCAATGCAGATGAAAAAGAAACATTAAGAGCCTTTTGTAAATGCTCAATAGCTGTCTGAAATTTTGGATACAATTCTTCTACTTTTTGCATTTTTCTTCCTTCTTTAATATTCCTTCTAATATTCTATAGGTATCCTCAAATACTAGCAAGTTCTCCTTATTACTTAGAGAAATAATTTATTAAAGAAAGATTGCTTTTCATATTTTCAGTAAAAGTATGCTGGTACATTAACGTAAAAGTAATACAGATATTAATAAGCAGTAAACTACTAACCAAAGCACTCCCGTTTACTCGATTAACTCTTTTTTTCTTTCTCATCAGCTGGATTCACTTCCTTTTTTTCTGGTAAATCTGTTTTAAAATACATTTCACTTTGTCTACCATCTTTTTCAGTTATCAGGATTGTAAATGAATCTTTTGACGTAGAACATCTAATTTTTTTAACTTTAAAAAGTAGAGGCATATGTCCACCCTCATCTGTCCGCATTCTTAAAGTATCATTTGAGCTTAAATCAATCACATACGTCTCATAAGTTGGATCATTCTTCTTTTTATCAGAAAATTTTCTGAGAATAATTTTAGTTGGGTCTGATCCAGTTGTACTTACTTCAACATGCCCACTTTCTTTTAAAAAATTATTTACTTGTACATAACTATATGCAATTTCATTTATTCCACTTTTTTGATTATTAATTTTTCTAAGTGTATTTATGAGTCCAAAAAGTATTTGCGCACATAAAATCGTAACCGCAATTGCAAAAACTGCCTCTAATAAAGTAAAACCTTTTATTCTTTTCATTATTTTTACCTATGATAGACATGATCATGGACTAATAATGTTTTCTTATCACTATGTTTAAAAATATATTCAGCATAGGATTTATCTACTCTTTTTTCAATTTGCTTTTCCGTTTGCCTATTTTGCTTAAGTGTCAAGCCCAATAAAATTACTCCCAAACAAGCAATTGTAAATCCTAAACATGCTTCCCAGAAAATAAATCCTTTTATTCTTTTATTCTTCAACCATTCTTCCCCATGTCATTTGTATTTTTATTTTATTTTCTTTCTTATCATTCTTAATGGTAATCGTCCGTGGTGAAATTGTTCCACGATTGCTAATGTAAAGATTATCAAAATTGTAAACCCTAATATGTTTATCTAAATAAACTTGCGAAACCTTATGAGGTTCCCTTATTTGAATTGAAGAATTATTATCAAAATATGACAAAAAATATGACTTCTTTTTTACTGTTGCTAGATGTAAATACTTATTAATGGTAGATTTCACTTGACGTGTACTATTATCTAAAACCACCTGTTCCTTGATATTCTTTACATAAAGAGTTGGCATCAAGACTAGAAGACAAACCACTGCTAATGTAACTACTGTTTCAATTAAGGTAAATCCTCTCGTTTTTTTGAAAATCATTTTTGTGGTAATTTTTCATATCTTTCTTTTTGCTTTTGAGAAATATACTCTTTCTTTACAAGTTCTTCTAAGGAAGTCCCATCTCCATTATCTTCAGCCAGCTGTCTTTGTGTCTCAATTGTTGTTCTTAAAGCCTCATCAGTCTTACTCGTAGCTCTATCTTTTTGCTTGCTTAGTCCCGGCACAATCAGCAAAATCAGCATTGCAATGATAGCAATTACAATTACCATTTCTACTAAAGTAAATCCTTTTACTTGCTTATTTTTTATAATAAATTGTTTTAATTTTTTCATTTTATTTTTCCTTTACATAGTTTCCATTAAGTGATACATCGGCATTAATATCTTTAAATACATCCCTAAAATACAAATCCCAATAAAAATAAAGCATATCGGTTGGATATTGAGAATTAGGCTATTCAATTTTAGATTCAGTTCATAAAAAAGTGTCTTGCTAAGTAATAAGGCACGCTTTCCAATTTCCTTTCTAGTTGTTCCAGTTTCTAGAAGCATGACCAAATTATTAGGTATGAAAAATTCTTGCTCAATAATTTCTTTAATTTCAGTACCCTTTTCTAGTTGATTTTTTACTTTTATCCCGATAACTTGTTGTAATGACCTATCAGGTTGCATAGCAGTAAGTTGACAGATTTTTTGTAGTGAAAAACCATTAATTAATAAAACTGCTAAATCAGATACAACTAGATAATGAACATATAACCGTAAAACAGCTCCAATCATAGGTAAATTTGTTAGTTTTTTAAGAGCATAATAATCTTGTTTATTAAGTAATCTAATTGTTTTACTAATAAAAAATACTGCTACTATGACTAAAAGTACTAGACCACCAAGCATTACATTGCTAGTCCAGTCATTATCAGACATTTCTGTTTTTAAAAATGTTTGCATACAAATTAGCAAGGTAACCATCATCCCAACTAAAAGCGCTGGATAGGCTAATTCTCCCTTTAATTTCTTTAATTGCTTATTCTTTAATCGAATAAGCTTACTCATTTGATCTAAGCAAGATAATAGATTTCCATCAATAATTGCTAGATTTATTTGAGCAGCTAAAGTACTAGAAAATCCCACTTCTTGCAGTACATCCCCTAACTGACTTCCTTCTTCTACTCGTTGATTTACATAAAGAAGTTGACGAGAATTACCCCTCCAAATTTTTGGTAATAGTCTCAAACTAGCATTCAAGGAATATCCATTAATTAAAGCTTGCCTTAAATAATCAATAAAAATCAATTGGTCAGCACTATTTAACTTATCCTTCTTCAAAAAGTTGCTGAGTTTTTTCACTAATCTTTCCTCGTTTTACTAATTGATTTAAACTATTCTGCCAATCATGCAAATTACTACGTTTATCGTTATTAGTGATGGCTTGATTAAGCATTTCTCCATATCCAATATCCATTAGACAAGCAACATCATTCTTATCTTTTATAGGTAATAATCGTTGATAAGAAACCGCCGTTAAACAATTGCTCAGTTCATCTTTAGTAATACCTAATCCTTCAAGACGGGATATTGTTTGCAAAGCCGTCTTAGCATGAATAGTAGCTAACACTAAATGTCCGCTTAACGCCGCATTAATACTGATTTTTGCTGTTTCTTGATCTCGAATTTCACCAATAATTAAAATATCCGGTCTATGCCGTAAAGCTGCTTTCAACAAATCGGGATATGTAATCCCCGCAATTAGATTCACCTGCGTCTGTAAGAAGTCTGGATTCCACACTTCAACTGGATCTTCAATAGTCATTACAACTTTATTTTTTCCAATCACTTGCGCTAACTCATACATAGTTGAAGTTTTTCCCGATCCTGTTGGCCCACTTGTAACTATTAATCCACGTTGATTGGTAAGTTTTTTAATTAAATTAAACTGCTCCGGAAGAAAGTAATTATTATTCTTTTCTCCATAAATCAACCTAACTACTAAAGATTCAGCTCCGGCAAATTCTCCAACACTAGAAAAACGTAAAAATATCTTTTTTCTTTTAAACTCGATCTGATACGCTCCTACCTGGGGTCTACGCCGTTCAGAAATATCCATCTGTGCTTGAAACTTAAAATAATTTAAGAGCTCTCTTCCACCATGTCGACTTAACTCTTGAATTTTATTTAAACCCATTGCAGTTCGAATTTTTACCTCGTATCCATTGATAATAGGAAAGATAAAAATATCACTAGCATGTCTTTCAATCGCTTCTTCTAAAATTCTTTCCGACATTTCATTCACTCTTAATCCCTCCTTTTACTCTATATTTATTAGTACGCAAAAAATCAAAATTATTTTTTATTATTCAAAATAATTTGTAAAAAAAATGGACTGACCTAAAGGTCAGTCCAAAAAAATAGATCTAAAATATAATTTTAGATCTATTTTGCGATAAATTATTATTCATCATCATCTGCAGCAGCAGTATATACATTAGAAACGTCATCGTTATCTTCTAATGCATCAATTAAGTGAGCAAATTGCTCTTTCTTATCTGCTGGAACTGGAGTGGTGTTTTGTGGAATCATAGTTAATTCTGCATTAGCTAACTTATAGCCAGCTTTTTCCAATGCATCACGTACAGCAGTAAATTGCTTAGGATCAGTGTAGATTTCAAATGCATCATCACTAGTTTCCAAGTCGTCTCCACCAGCATCCATAACATCAAGCAAAACTTGATCTTCATCGGCGTCAGTAGTTGAACGATCAATTACAAGGTAACCCTTACGGTCAAACATGTAAGCAACAGAACCAGTTGCACCAAGAGAACCACCATTACGAGTAAAGGCAACACGAACATCAGAAGCAGTACGGTTCTTGTTATCAGTTAAAGCTTCAACTAAAACTGCAACACCACCTGGTGCATAACCTTCGTAGGTAATTTCATCATAATGTTCATCTGAATTACCTTCAGCCTTTTTAATAGCACGTTCAATGTTAGTCTTAGGCATGTTAGCTGCACGTGCTTTATCCATAACCATACGTAAAGTAGGATTTCCTGAAGGGTCAGGACCACCACTCTTTGCAGCCATATAAATTTCACGAGATAATTTTTGGAAAACTTTACCTCTCTTAGCGTCTTGCGCATTCTTGCGGCCTTGAATATTGTGCCATTTTGAATGTCCTGACATAAGAATCCTTCTTTCTTTTTATTTAATATAGTTAACCTTGTCAATCATAACGCACTAAAGGTTTAAATTCAATCTAGGAATTACTTTTTTCTGCACGATGTCTAAGCCAATAAACAAAAATACAAATTAAGATCGCTAAAAGTGCACCAGCTGAATCAAGCGCTACATCATGAACACTAGGTGTTCTGTCTCCAGTTAAATACTGGTGAAATTCGTCTAATCCAGCCAAACCAATAATACCTAGCCAAATAAATAAAGGACCACACCATTTCTTAAACAATCGATCTAATCCCAAACAAGCAAATAGACCCACTAAAAAATAAGATGAAAAGTGAGCAAATTTTCTCATGACAAACTGTGTCATCCCAGCTTCACCATTGTCCAAAACTGCATTATGCCATCGTCCACCATAATAAATATTCCAATTTCCTACTATTCTTTCAATAATTGGAAAATGACGATGTATAAATCCCGGTGACATCTCTTGCTCATGATAAGTCATTGAACTAGAAATAAACAATCCCAGTAATACAGCAATCATTAAACATACAAAAATAATTTCTCGCTTAGTTAAAAAAGTTTTTTTCATTTTATAACTTTCCTACTTTCAAGCTCTTCAGCAACTAAAGTAATTATTTTCTTAGCTATTTCTACTTTAGTTGTCTCTGCGATATTTTCATTTGCTTTATCTTTTCTTAATACCGTAACCTTATCCATATCGCTTCCAAATACTCCCTGACTAACATTATTGGCCACAATCATATCTGCATTTTTATTTTTCAACTTTTTAGTCGCATTTTCGAGTAAATCATTTGTTTCAGCTGCAAAACCAACCACAACTTGCTGTTCTTGCTTTAAACTTCCCATTGTTTTTAAGATATCAGGAGTTTCTTTTAAATAAATTTTTAGTTTATCTCCTTGATCTTGCTTTTTAATTTTATGATCTATGTAGTTCACTGGCTCATAATCCGCTACAGCAGCCGCCATAATTAAAGCATCCGCAGTAGAAAAAGCTTTCCTCACAGCTGCAAGCATTTCTTCAGTCGTTTCTACATGAATAACTGTCATTTTTGATGACGCAGGAATAGGAACTGAAACATGTCCTACGATCAAAACAACTTCTGCACCAGCCGTAAGAGCTGCATTTGCTAAGGCCAGTCCCATCTTTCCACTAGAGCGATTCCCTAAATAACGAACAGGATCAAGTGGGGAGACAGTTCCGCCAGCAGTAATTACAACTTTTTTACCAGCTAATTCATCATTTACTTGAAGAGATGAGTTTACCCAGTTCATGATTGCTGCTGGTTCAGGCATTCTTCCCTTACCATTATATCCTTCAGCTAAACGGCCAGTATCAGGTTCCATTACAAAGATTCCATCTTGCTTTAATTGCTGTAAGTTTCTTTGAAATGCAGGATTACTCCACATATGGCTGTTCATTGCCGGAATAACATATTTAGGTGCAGCAGTTGCTAAAAACGTTGTACTTGCAGCATCATCTGCTATCCCATTGGCTATTTTTGCAATAAAGTTAGCTGTTGCCGGAACTACAACCGCAATATCAGTCCAGTCGGCCAATTCAATATGCTGGATCTTATCAGCTCTATTCTCCTTCCAGAGATCAGTTAATACTGGATGCTTCGTTAAAGCAGCTAAAGTTTGTGTTCCAATCAAATGAACTGCCTCTTCGGTCATCGCTACTCTTACTTCATGTCCTTCTTTTTGAAAATCACGTACAACACTAATTGCCTTATATGCAGCAATACTACCCGTTATATATATTGTAGCTTTCATTTTTTATCAACCTTAATTCACAATTTCTTTCTACTATAACACAAGCTTACTAAGTCGAATTACTAAAAATAAATTAGCAAATTAAAAAATATTAGTAAATTCTGCTATGATTTATATTGAATGCAGATCTAAACAACATAATTCGAAAGGATAAATATATAGAATGAGAAAACATTATCAAAAGATTTTTGCTTTCTTTTTTGCAATTAGTAGTCTTGTTTTAATTCTTACTGGCTGCTCAAAAAAAGAAAATTCATCAAATAAAAATTCTATCGTAACAAGTACTAATGTTTATGCCGATATCGCACAAAATGTCTTAGGAAAATATGGTAAAGCAACTGCTATTATTACTAACAGTGCTACTGATCCACATGACTTTGAACCAACAACTGCAGACGCAAAAAAAGTTCAAAATGCAAAAATTGTTGTTGCTAACGGTTTGGGCTATGATTCTTGGCTTCCTAAACTTGCTAAATCAACTAATAAGTCCGCTGTTTTAGTTGGCGAAGATTTAATGAATCTAAAAAATGGCGCAAATCCGCATATTTGGTTTGATTTAAACATGCCTAAAAAATATGTTAACTATTTAGTAGAGCGACTCTCTAAAATAGACAAAAAACATGCAGCTTACTACAAAGAAAATGGAAAAAAATATCTTGTAAAAATCAATAAGATACAAAAAATTGCAGATTCTATTGATGGTGCAAAACAAAAGCCAGTATATGTCAGCGAGCCAGTGTTTGACTATGCCTTAAATGCTACTCACTTTAAGATTGGTGATAAAGCTTTTGAAGAAGCAATTGAAAATGAAACAGATCCAAATGCCAAAATTATTCATCAAATGAACCAAACAATTAATAATCGTGGAATTTCTTTCTTTGTTAAAAATTCTCAAGTAAGCAGTTCAACTGTTAATAATTTTGTAAAAAGAGCTAAGTCAAAAAATATTCCAATCTTACAAGTTCGTGAAACCATTCCCAACGATACAAGTTACATAAAATGGATGACAGAAAATTATCAGAATTTGGCAAATATTAATAAAAAACTAGACTAATTTAGTTTATTAAAAAGAGAGCCTCTAATAAGAGACCCTCTTTTTTACTTTAAAATATCTTTTAACTTTATATTAAATTGCTGTGGAATTTCCGCCATAATTACATGTCCCGTCGGTGACATAATAAAGCTATTTATTCGGCTATTCTTTTGTTCAAGATTCTTTTCATATCCCTCTCGATAATAAGGACTTTCCTTTGCAACAAAAAAAGTAGTTGGAATTGTTGTTTTTTCTAAAACTCTTCGCCAATCTAATGACATATGATTTTCAAGCAAATCTACATTATCTTTTCTATTAAATGGATTGGCTTTCTTGGCCTTCATTAACTTAGCATACACATTATCATCCAAGCCATTATATGTTTCATGAACCCGTGGTCTTTCTTGGCATTTTTTTAAATAATTTTCTTTTGTATAATCCATAAAGCCATATTTCCAATTTTCATCATTAAGCATTTTAGGTGACTGATCTATTAACAATGTTTGTTTAACTAGCTTTGGATTATTTTTCATTAAACAAAAGATGATAGAAGCCCCCATTGAATGTCCTATAAAAATAGCTTGTTTAATTTTCAAAAATGATGTCAGTTCATTCAAATCTTGTGTCAAACGCTCAATAGTATGGCCTTTTTCTGTTCGTTGGCTTTTTCCCATATTTCTGTGATCATAGGTTAAAACTTGATACTCTAGTTTATTTAAAAATGGTACTTGTGCTGACCATATTTCTTGATAGGCTCCAAAACCATTAACTAAAACAATTATTTTTCCTTTTCCGGTTAACTGGTAATTAATTTCTACATTATCACTTGTCTTAAATAGCATTTTATTCCCGCTTCTGCTTAATTTTAATAAATAGACAGCCTACAGCCGCAATAATTGCGGTAATTAAAGCTTGTGTTAATCCACTGCTTAGGCTTACATTAATTCCGCTATACACACTTTCATGCAGCGAACTCGTGGCAATCTGGGCTGCATAAGATAAAACACCATATGATCCAATAGCAGCAATTAAAAGTGGAATAAGGGCTACTTTTTTTCCAAACAAAGCTAAAGCCATTGCTAAAATATACAGTCCAATCAACAAGAAGTAAATTAAATGATAAATCTCAGCAGCCTGTTTTACTGAATCAGAATTTTGCCTCAACTGTTCATTTACCAATTGTAATATGACTTGATTAAAAACTTGCTCCTGCTGCGTATCATTCTTTAAATTCAGATCAGCATCCGTTAACTTATCATTAGCCAAATAATTGGTGCTTAATTGATTTAAGCCTTGATAAGACGTCTTTAATTCGATATTTTTAGGCAGCTGCGACAAGAGTGTATCTTCAATACCTGAATCTTGCAGAAAACTAACACCCATTTGTAAATCACTATTATTTGCTTGATCAACAACCTTATTAATAGAACTTTTTACTAATCCGGCTGTGCTGTCTACTTTTAATTCTACGGGACTGGTTAAAGTTAAACTTAATGATATATAGATGAGCCCACCTACAACCAATCTCCAAATCCATTTTACAAATTTCAATTTTTTCTCCTAATGAAAATTTTAAGATTATTTTTTACACTTAATAAAGTAAATCCATAGATTTTTTAGTGCTATATAATAAAAGTGTAACAAATATCAAAGGAGTTCAGCATGATTGATGAAAAACTAAAAGAATTTTTCAATAAATTTCCTCATATTAAAGAAAATAAACCTTTACAAAATACTTTAAGTAAAAAAATTAAAAACTTAATAAAAAAAGAAATTCAGCATGGTGCTAGTCAAGTTGAAGCAGAGCAAAAAGCACTTTTAAACTTAACAGATCTTGATACCATGCTTTCTCAACTAAAAAGTTTAGAAGAAAATGACTATGTAAAATATAATGATTTTTTCGCCAAAATTTTCGATTCAAAACTAGTCAATGAACTAAAGATAAAATTAAATCAAATTGATGAAATTCATCTTAACTACCGCTTGGGTGATATTTTAGTTTTACCAACTAATTCTTTCCAACTAATCGTACATGACTTTATGTCTCGCGATATTGAAAACCTACACTCAACGGTTGAAAAAGTTGGAAATGTTTTAAAAATTACCCAAGGCCCTCGCAAACTAGTTGGTATTTTTAAAAATAAAACTTTGCTATTTTTACCTAAAGAGTTCACCGGTTTTCTAACTATTCGTAGTCAAAGTGGGGATGTCTATATTAATAAAATTTCTAATTATTGTATGGTAGATGTAACTGCGGTTTCAGGAGATTTTCTATTAGCTCACTCTACTCTTAAACGAGTACAAGCAGACTTAAAATCCGGAGACATTGTCATTTCTAATACTTCCGCTAATGTCTTTCATGTTAATGGTCACTCAGGAATGCTGAACAGTAATGATGTGGATGCAAAAGAAGAAATATCTTATCACACAATTAGTGGGAATATGGAATTAGAAAATATCAATACTAAAAACTTTTTTGTGGATACTAAAAGTGGCAAGATTGTTGTAAATAGGCTTACAAGTGAGAATATAGATTTAGTAACCGATACCGGATTAATGCTCCTAAATAATCTTACTGGAAGTGGTAATATTAAATCTGATGTGGGAAAAATTAACTTATCACTGGCTGAAAAGTCTAAATTTAATTTATTAATTCAAAGTAAAGTTGGTAATATATCGGTTAATGTCCCACCGGCAATATTTTTCAAATTCAAAATTAATACCAAAAAAATTGGTCCAACTGATTTTCCTCTTGATGCCATTATTTACGGAAACGATGATTACGATAAAATTGAAGGCTATGTTGGTAAGGAAGATTCAACTAATTTAATTGATATTTCAAGCAAAGTAGGAAAAGTTTCGATTAAAAATCAAAATTAATAACTATCAAAAAAGAATGTACCGGAATCTGATACATTCTTTTTTTTGAAATCTAAATCAAAGTACCTATTTTATATCCTAGAAATATTAAAATTAAGCCACCACCATATGATAGCAATGCATATGGGGTGAATACACTGTAATTACGATCTCGCCAATGAGACAGCAATTCAACGTTTAACGTTGAAAATGTTGTATAACCGCCTAATACTCCTGTTCCAATCAAAGCATAGATAAAGGGTGAGAATTTACGAGAAAAAATAAATCCCAATAAAAATGCTCCTGTAAGATTTATTAATAGCGTTGCGTACGGAAACTTCTCAGACCAATGTTTTTTACCATAGTTAGTAATGCCATATCTTAAAATTGCTCCCCAAATAGCTCCGAATCCGGCTGTTAAAACTGTTATCATGCTTTTTCTGCCAACTTTCTACCTGTTCTTTTACCTACTAACATTCCCAAATAAGCAAATAAAAAACCAATAAAGATCGAACTAAAGAAATAAATAGTTGCTTGACTATTCATCCCACTTTCTAATTGCTTAAGCGTATCTAAATTAAAACTTGAAAAAGTAGTAAAGGAACCAACAAATCCTGTACTTAATCCAGTAACTAGCCAATCTCTTCCTTCTCGGTATTCAACAAAAAAATAAGTAAAAAATGCCAATAAAAAGCAGCCGATAATATTAGCAGTCAAAGTTCCAATCTGTGACCAGATTAAATTTAAATAGGCTCGCAGTCCACCTCCAAAAAAAGCAAAAATCCCTACACTTAAATAATTTTTCAATCGTCTATTCATTAAAAACCAGCCTTCTTAATGCATACGCTATTCCGTCTTCATTATTTGTTTTAGTTATAAAATTAGCACGCTTTTTTATCTCAGAAACCGCGTTTCCCATAGCTACTTTATAGAATCCCGGCACATCAAACATAGAAATATCATTAGTTTGATCACCAAAAATCATTACTTCATCTTCTTTTAAATTTAGTTTTTTAGCTAACTCTTTTAACGCATTTCCTTTAGATGCATGCTTAGAATTAATCTCAATCAAAGTTTCATCTGAAGTTGAGACATTATATCTTTCAAATACTTCCTCTGATAAATTCCCATAAATATTCTTCATTTCAGCTGGAGATCCTGAAAACATTGCCTTAGTAAATTTAATATCTTCCGAAATATCTTTTAGTTCAGAAACCTCTATTGGCATTCTTGTTAACCAACTTTCACGTGATAGATAATAGTTAATAAAATGATCTAATGTAATAAACTTATCTCTTACTTCAATATGAAAATTTGCTTGTAATTTATCAGCAATCTTTTCAAAAAAGATAAAATCATTATAGCTTAACAGTTCTTCAACGATTGCTTTTCCTTGAGAATTTAACACTAAAGCTCCATTAAATGCAACCACATACTGAGTAGAATCCTTTAAGTCCAATTCATTAAGATAGTCCTTAATACCTGGAAATGGTCTACCTGAGCAAGGAACTATTTTTATTCCCATCTTTGATGCCTTTTGAAGTGCTTGCTTGGTTTTAACACTTATTTCTTGTTTATCATTTAATAATGTTCCATCAAGATCTACAGCAATTAATTTTATATTCATTAGTTTTTCTCCTTATGTAATCGGTTACTCTCCTTTCTATTATACAAAAATGCATAAAAAAAGACGACACTACCTCCCTGTTGATACAAGAAGTAGGCGTCGTCAGATATTAATCGGTTAAATTGGTGAACACCATCACCATATTAAATTTTAAATAAAGCCAAAAATAATTAGTTTGAACCCATTTCTTCTTCAACAACCTTAGCAACTTCTTCACAGTACTTGTCAGCTAATTCTTGTGTTGGAGCTTCAGTCATTACACGAAGCAAACTTTGAGTTCCAGATGGACGAACAAAAATACGTCCTTCATCACTTAATTCTTTTTCAACCTTTTCAATGGCTTCAGTAATGCGTTTATGTTCTTTCCAGTCTTTTTTATTTTCAACAGGAACATTAATTAAACGTTGTGGGTATTCTTTAAAGTCACTCAATAATTCACTGAGGGATTTACCGGTATCCTTCATTACATATAATAAATGTAATCCCGTAAGCATCCCATCACCGGTGTTGTGGTAGTCGCTGATAATAACGTGACCGGATTGTTCTCCACCAAGATTATAACCATTAGCTCTCATTTCTTCTGAAACATAACGGTCACCAACTTGTGTTCTTATATTCTTAAGGCCACGTCTTTCCAAAGCCTTTGTAAAACCAAGGTTACTCATTACAGTTGTAACAATTGTATCTTTCTTTAAGCGACCATGATCAGCAAGATATGAGCCAATAACGTACATAATGTGATCACCGTCAACTTCGTTACCATTTTCATCGACAGCAATACAACGATCAGCATCCCCATCAAATGCTAAACCTAATTGAGCACCTTGTTTTACAACTTCTTCTTGTAATTTCTTAGTATGGGTTGCACCCACATGATCATTAATGTTTAAACCGTCTGGATGAGTTGCAATGGTAGTAAAGTCAACTCCCATATCAGCAAATAATCTTGAAATCAATGCGCTAGCAGCACCATTAGCGCCATCTACAACAACTTTAATTCCACTTAATTCTTCTGGTAAAGTATTTTCAATAAATTGTAAGTACTTAGATGCACCTTCATGATAATTCGTTACAGTTCCTAAACCTTCTGCAGAAGGACGTGGAAGCTTATCTTCAGGTGCATCAATTAATTTTTCAATTTCTTCTTCCTTAGCATCAGATAGCTTCAAGCCATCACTGCCGAAGAATTTAATTCCATTATCTTCAACTGGATTATGTGAAGCTGAAATTTGAACACCAGCATCTGCACCTTGTGCACGTACTAAGTAAGAAAGACCAGGAGTAGTAATTACACCAACTTCTAAAACTTCAATTCCGACGGAAAGTAAACCCGAAATCAATGCATACTCTAACATTTGTCCAGAAATACGTGTATCACGAGAAACTAATACCTTAGCTCTTTCTCCATCCTTTTTATCCTTAGTAAGAACGTATCCTCCATCACGACCTAATTTAAAAGCCATCTCTGGAGTTAAGCCAGCATTAGCAACCCCCCGTACACCATCTGTTCCAAAATATTTAAGCATAATTTTTAACAACCTTTCCTTGTTTTATTCTTTTTTAACAGTAGTATCAGTTACTTTTATATGAACTGATATTACTGATGGTGATGCCTTAACAACGCCATCTGGCAATTTAAGTGTGATATTTTTTGTAACATCATGATCAATACCGCTTAAATCAACCTTTAAAGGAAGAGACGTTATTTTCTTGAGCGTATTTTCATCACCATATATCTCAATATTTTCTTTCTTTGCAGTTAAAGAATAAACATGAGTCGAAGATTCATTCTTCGAAGTTACATTTATCTTAACCTTCTTTTTAGATAAGTTAATTGGGATAGTAATATATGCCGTTACTGGATCCATAACGACATTAAGCTGATGTCCATCTTTATCAAGTGCTACCAGCATTTCTTCACGTTCAAATGTGCTGTCTATTCCCTTTGGTAAATTTGCCCGAGCTACTACTCGATCAACTTGGTTAACTTCGCTTTTAGCTCCAGTAATATTAACTACTTCTGGATCACTTTTAGCAGTTCCAAGATTATACCCACGAGCTACAGCATTCTTATTATACTCTATTTGTACAGGAAGAGTACGAGATTTTCTCTTTTGAATATTTACGCGTACTTTACTTGGGCTAATATTATAAGTTAATTGACTACTTAAACCATTTACCTTAATTGGTACAGTATGCTCTCCTGTTTTTAAATGACTTAAATCAATGTAGACACGGAAGTTTTGAGTATTAATAGTAGATGTAACTAAAGCATTCGATCCTTCTAAAGTTAAATTTATTTTTTCAGGATATCCCGTTACATAGTACTTATCCGTATTAACTGAAACTTGTAAGGGCGCCTTAATTACCTGAGTTTTAGTTGCAGTTTTTAATGTTTCTTCACGTCGGCCTTGAGTAACATAACCTTGCTGATTAGATGCTACATAAACAGCTAATAAAATAGCCAAAATCAAAGCAATAATTCGATAGAACCAAGGTTTATCAAAAAACTTTTTCATTTTTTATTTGACCCCCAATTCCAAACATGATTTACAATTCTTTGATACCACTTTGGCTTTTCTTCTTCCTCTTTTGGAACTAATTGAGCATTTAAATATTTCAAATATTCTTCTCTAGTTAGATCAAGTATAAACTGGCTATTACGAGTAATAGTTACCCCACCTGTTTCCTCTGAAACAACGATAGTAATTGCATCAGTAACTTCTGAGATGCCAACAGCTGCACGGTGACGTGTCCCAAGCTTTTTAGGAATCATACTATTATCAGAAAGAGGTAAATAAGCTGCAGCAACTGCTATTCGATTATTGCGAATAATTACGGCACCATCGTGCAATGGCGTATTAGGTATAAAAATGTTGATTAATAATTCGCCGGTGATATCAGCATCAATTGGAATACCGGTTTCAATATAGTCCTCTAGTCCTGTATTTTGTTGAATCGTGATCAAAGCACCAATTCTTCTTTTTGACATATACTGAATTGCTTTATCTAATTCTCCAATCATCTTTTCAGCAGCTTGCTTTTCAGTCATTGTAGTCCCACCAAAAATTGGTGATCTACCTAAATGCTCTAAGCCACGCCTAATTTCTGGCTGGAAAATAACAATTATTCCAATTACTGACCAAGAAAGAATTTGATCGACAAAATACGTTAACGTATGTAAATGTAACAACCCAGCTACAATTCTAACCAGAATAATTAATGATATCCCTTTAGCTAATTGAACTGCTTTAGTCCCTCTTACCAACATAATTAAACGGTAGATAATGTACCATACAATTAAAATATCAATAATATTCATCAGATTTTGCCAGGTAAATATTTGCTCAATATTAAACTTCATTGCCACCCTCCCAAAATTCAATTATACCTAAACCAAGCTTTTATCGACCATACATTTTAAATTCGAGAAATAGATCATTATATTCTTGAATTTTCTTTGGACCTAAGTCTTGATAAACTTGTAAATTGTTCATTGCTTGTTTACTTGGATAAAATTGTTTATCGTTTTTTATTTCCTTTGGTAATAATTCTTGAGCTTTTACATTAGGAGTTGCATACCCGATATACTCTGCATTCTGAGCAGCATTTTTAGGATCAAGCATAAAATTAATAAAAGCATAAGCACCTTTTTTATTCTTTACGGTCCTAGGAATGACAAAATTATCAAACCATAAGTTTGAGCCCTCAGGTGGCACTACATAATGTAAGTGTTTATTATCGTTTAGCATTGTACGAGCCTCTCCAGACCACGTTACTCCAACAGCAGCTTCATTTTGAATCATATACATTTTTAATTCATCTGAAATAATTGCTTTTACATTTGGTCCGAGACCATCCAATTTTGTTTTTGCTAATTTCAGATCTAAGGAATTAGTAGTATTCAAAGACTTTCCCATAGACGCTAAAGAAAGTCCCATAATATCTCTAGCAGAATCAACTAATAAAATATTATGCCGATAATCCTTGGACCAGAGATCATTCCAATGCTTTATTTGCCCAGGTTTTACAAATTTATCATTATATACAATCCCTAACGTTCCCCAAAAATACGGAACAGAGTAGGTATTTTTTGGATCAAAAGAGTGATGTAAAAACTCACTCCCAATATTTTTGTAATTTGGAATTTTCTTAGTGTCAATTTTATCAAGTAAGTTAGCTTTACGCATTTTTGAAATCATGTAGTCTGAAGGGACGCAAATATCGTATGCAGTACCACCTTGTTTTATCTTCGTGTACATGGCTTCATTAGAATCAAATGTTTCATAAATTACATGATATCCAGTTTGTTTTTCAAATTTATTGATTAGCTTGGGGTCAATATAATCACCCCAATTATAGATAATCAAATTTTTGTTATTAGCGCTAACACCATTATTATTTAATTGTTTGGCCCCAACTTCTAAGCCAAAGCAGACTAATAAAATAGTCACTATTCCAATTAATAGTTTCTTCATTGTGCACGCCCCTTACCAATATGGGTTTTATGATTAGTAATTACATAATAAATAAGTACTAAAATCATTACAAAAATAAACATTACAGTACTCAAGGCATTGATTTCTAGGTTAATTCCTTGGCGCGCACGTGAATAAATTTCTACTGACAATGTTGAAAAACCATTTCCTGTCACAAAAAAAGTAACTGCAAAATCATCTAAGGAATAAGTCAAAGCCATAAAAAAGCCAGCTAAAATCCCTGGTGTAATAGCCGGAATCATTACCTTGCTATAAACTTGCCAAGTGGATGCACCTAAATCTCGAGCAGCATCTACTAAAGAATAATCAAATTCTTTTAAGCGGGGCAAAACCATTAATACAACAATTGGAATTGAAAAAGCAATGTGGCTTAATAAAACAGATCCAAAACCTAAGCCAATCCCTAAAAAAGTAAAGAAGATTAAAAAACTCGCTCCGATAATTACATCCGGCGATACCATCAAAACATTATTTAAGGCTAGCAAAGTTTTTCGTCCTTTTTTATTTTTAGTCTGACTAATTGCAATTGCTCCAAAAGTACCAATTATAGTGGCAATCAAACTAGATAAGAGTGCTAGTAAAATTGTTTCTAGAAAGATGGCTAATAGCCTATTATCATTAAAAAGATCCTGATAATGACTTAAAGTAAACTTTTCAAAATGATCCATATTATGACCACTTGAGAAAGAATAAAATATTAAATAAAAAATGGGTAAATACATCAAAACCAGAACAAAAGCAAAATAGATTCGGGACCATTTTATTTTTTTCATAGTTTGATCTCCTTTTTATGATGATGATCTGATGAGGTAAAGAGCATAACAATCACCATTAACACTATTAATACCACACCAATTGTCGAACCCATTGACCAATTCATAGTCGTCATAAAGTATTCTTCAATTGCAGTACCAAGTGTAATTACTCGATTTCCTCCAATTAACCTAGTTAGCATAAATAAAGAAAGTGAAGGTATGAATACTGCTTGAATTCCTGACTCAACTCCAGATTTTGAAAGTGGCCATAAAACTTTAATAAATGTTTGCCATTTACTTGCACCCAAATCGTAAGCCGCTTGAATTACAGCAGGATTAATATCACAAATTGCATTATAAATTGGCAAAATCATAAATGGAATTTCGATATAAGCTGCAACAAAAATAAAGGCAAAATCAGTAAACAAAATATTTGCAGGTGCTATTCCAAAAAGGCGTAGAAAATTATTCAATAGTCCATGCTTACTAAAAATGCCAATAAATGCGTAAGCTTTCAAAAGCAAATTAATCCAAGTAGGCAAAATAATCAATAACAGCCAAAATTGTTGGTTTTTCATTTGGCTTAAAATATAGGCAATTGGATAAGAAATTAGCAGCGTAATTAAGGTAATTAAGAATGCATACCAAAATGAATTTAGAGTCATTCTTAAAAAAGTACCATTAACAAAAAATTGCTGAAAATTCTTTAAGGTAAAGCCATCATCCCCTTTAAATGCATTAATTGTAATCAAAATAATCGGGGCGATAACAAATAAGCAAAGCCATAGAATATAAGGAATGAGAAAAAACAATTTACTTTTTTTCATATCTTACTCCTCTCCTTCATATGCCTCTAAACGCTTATCAAATTCAGCTTCACTTTCGCCAAAACGCATAACATGAATATCTTCAGGATCAAAATATACTCCTACTTTCTTACCAATTTTAGTTGGATTAGTTGAGTGAATTAACCATTCATTTTCGTCACTATCAATGGCCTTAATTTCAAAATGATCTCCTAAAAAGAGCTGACTTTCAACCACAACTCTTAGTTTTCCATGTTCAATATCAGTGATATCTAAATCTTCTGGTCTTAAAACGACCTCTACCTTTTCACCAGGTTTAATACCTGCATCAGCACATTCAAAACGATGATTTCCAAATTCTACTTCATAATCCTTAATCATTCGTCCACTTAAGATATTAGAATCGCCAATAAAGCGAGCAACAAAGTCATTAACTGGTTCATCATAAATATCAACCGGACTACCACTTTGTTGAATTTTCCCTTCATTTAAGACAAAAATTTCATCACTCATCGCTAGAGCTTCCTCTTGATCATGAGTAACAAAAATAAAAGTAATCCCCAGCTTTTTTTGAATTTCACGTAATTCAAATTGCATATCTTTTCTTAAACGTTTATCTAAAGCAGATAAAGATTCATCTAAAAGTAGTACCTTTGGCTGATTAACAATTGCTCTAGCAATTGCAACTCGCTGCTGCTGTCCACCACTTAATTCAGAAATTTCTCGATTTGCAAAACCATCTAATTGAACCATGTGTAAAGCTTCTTTAACAGCTAATTTTATTTCTTGCTTATCCTTTTTCTTAATTTGTAAACCAAATGCTACATTTTCAAAAACATTCATATTAGGAAACAAAGCATAATTTTGAAAAACAGTATTAATTTTCCTTTTAGCAGCATCTAAATTAGTAATATCTTTCCCATCAAAAAAAACTTGTCCACTCGTCGGTTCGCTAAATCCAGCAATTATTCTTAAAATAGTAGTTTTCCCAGAACCCGATGGACCTAATAAAGAATAAAATTTTCCTGATTCAATCGTTAAATTAATGTCCTTTAGTGCTACAAAACCATCATCATATTCCTTACGAACATGCTTTAATTTAATAATATCGCTCAATTTTTTCTCACCATCTATCTCATAAAAAAAGCTACAAGCCGTTACTTGTAGCTTTGTACTAGTATCTAATCTTTTTCTTTTCCAATAATTCTTACTTCAGTTTGTAAATCAATACCAAAGTCTTTTTTTATTGTTTTTTGAATTAAATGAATTAAATCTAAATAATCAGTAGCTGTAGCACCGCCAACATTAACAATAAAGCCTGCATGCTTCATTGAATCTTCTGCTCCACCAATTCTTTTACCTTGCAGACCTGCTTTAATAATCATTGGTCCTACGAAATGTCCTGCTGGACGTTTAAAAACACTTCCACAAGAAGGATATTCTAGTGGTTGTTTTGCTCTGCGTAAACCATTAAAATATTCCATCTTTGCTTTGATAGCCCATTTATCTCCGGGCTCAAGACCAAAAGTAGCACTCACAACAATATCTCCAGTTTCTTGAACCAAGGAGTGGCGATAGCCAAATTCCATTTCATCATGTGTGTAAGTCTTAAATTCACCAGCACGAGTTAAGACACGAACAGACTTAATAACAAATTCCGTTTCACCGCCATAGGCGCCCGCATTCATAAAGACGGCTCCTCCTACACTACCAGGAATACCAGCCGCAAATTCTAGTCCACTTAGACCAGCTTCACATGCTGCTTCAGATGTATCAATAATTCTTGCCCCAGCATCCGCTGTAACAGTTGCCTCATCTTTATTTGCAACAATTGTGTCCATTTTTGTCAAAATCAAAACTAAACCAGAAATACCACCATCTCTAATGATCAAGTTAGAAGCATTTCCAATAACAGTTAAAGGAATATTATTTTCTTTAACCGTATCTACTAATAGTTCGAGCTCATTTAAATTTTTAGGAAAAGCAAGATACTGCGCAGGTCCTCCCGTCTTAGTAAAAGTAAAACGGCTCAATGGAATATTTTCTTGAATGTCAATCCCCTGTTTTTTTAAATCCATCAGTTGCATTTTTATCTCTCTTTTCCTTAAATAATCATCTCTTTAATCATACCGCATTAAATGGATAGTTTTCTACCTTAAGTGTTATACTAAAAAGAAAAATAATGTTTTATTTAGAGGATAAAAATGAACTTTACTGCAATGGATTTTGAAACGGCAAACAGTCATCCGGAAAGTGCCTGTTCTCTTGCTTTAGTTATAGTTAGAAATAATGAAATTGTGGATCGTTTTTATACAGTTATCAATCCACAAATGCCTTTTGATGGAAGAAATATAAGAATTCATGGCATTACAGCTGAAGACATAAAAAATGCTCCAACAATGGCTGAAGTCTGGCCAAAAATAAAAAAATTATATCAACCAGGAATGTTAGTAGCTGCCCATAACGCTCGATTTGATTGCCGCGTAATGGAGAAATCGCTGGCTCGCTATAATATTCCGGCACCCCATTACTTTGCAATTGATACTTTAGCAACTAGTAAAGCCTTTGAACCCTATCTTCCTAATCATAAACTAGATACAGTCTCAGAAGCTTTAAATATCAATTTATGGCACCACCATAATGCTTTAAGCGATAGCGAAGCTTGTGCAGGTATTTTAATTGAGGAAAATAAACGTGTTGGAGATGATCCAATCAAAAAAATGGTTAAGCCTATCTAAGCTTAACCATTTTTTATTATTCAAAATATTTTTTTATTTCTGACAACCAAAGCTTGTTTCTTTCTCCGACAGCTTTAAATTCAACTATTCGCTTGGTAGAATCCCATGAATCATCTACACGCTTAATTGATAATTCAAGATAATCGTTAGGTAGGTCTTCAATAATAAATTGCGGCCATTCGATTACGACCAACCCATCTTCAGCTAAATATCCAGGCATATCAATACTTGATAAGTCTCCATCTTCTAGCCGGTACATATCCATGTGGAAAAGTGGTCTCTTACCTTCCCGATATTCTCTAACAATTGTAAAAGTGGGACTTTTAACAGGACGTTTAATTCCTAAAGCTCTTGCAATTCCTTTAGTTAATGTAGTTTTTCCGGCACCCAAATCACCAGATAAGAGCAATAAATCATGACCCTTACTACTTTTACCAATTGCGTTGCCTAACTTTTGCATCTGTTCATCAGAATTTATTTCTAATGAGTTCATTTTATTTCTCCATATTAGCTTGAGCAGCAGTTAAAATAGCTAATAAATACACATCTTCCGTCTTGCATCCACGTGACAAATCGTTAATTGGAGCAGCAAGACCTTGCAATACAGGACCAATTGCGCTGAATCCACCTAAACGTTCTGCCACTTTATAAGAAATATTACCAGATTGTAGTTCTGGGAAAATAAACACATTTGCATGTCCGGCAACTGCAGAACCTGGGGCTTTTGCTTCTCCAACCCGAGGAACAATTGCAGCATCAAATTGTAATTCTCCATCACAAATTAAGTCTGGATATTTTTGGTGTACTAACTCAGCCGCTTCTTGCACCTTAGTTACCATTGGGCCCTTTGCTGATCCCTTAGTTGAAAAGCTAAGCATTGCAATTTTAGGCTCAAGACCAATCATTTCAGCGGTTTTACTTGATTGATAAGCAATTTCAGCTAGAGTTTCACTATCTGGATCAATATTAATAGCACAATCAGCAAAAATATACTTTTCATCTCCGCGTTCCATGATCATAGCTCCTGAAACACGGCTCATACCTTTTTTAGTCTTAATAATTTGAAGAGCTGGACGCACAGTATTAGCAGTAGAATGAGTAGCTCCTGAAACCATCCCGTCGGCTTTTCCTTCATATACTAACATTGTGCCAAAGTAAGAAACATCTTGTAAAATTTCCTTTGCTTCGGCTAAAGTATTCTTTCCCTTTCTTAGCTCAACAAAGTCTTGACACATTTTTTCAAAATCTGGATAAACTGCTGGATTAATAATTTCAATTGAGCCTAGATCAACATTCAAGCTTTGAGCAGTCTTTATTACCTCATCAGGCTTTCCCAGTAAAAGTGGTTTAACAATACCTTCTTTTTCGAGACGAACAGCAGCTTTTATTATTCTGTCATCGTTTCCTTCCGGAAAAACAATTACTTTCTTTGATTCTTCTGCCTTTTTCTTAAGTGAGTCAAATACTTTCATAACAAATTAAGCCTTTCTTTTTTTATTTATAGATAATATTTTACAATTTCAAAGCTTTTTCTCAAAACAAAAACTATGCCATATCTGCTGGGTTTACTTCTTGTGGTAATTGCCAATCAATTGGACTTTCACCAAATTTAATCAAAGCATCATTACATCTAGAAAACGGACGTGAACCGAAAAAGCCACGATCTGCTGAAAAAGGACTAGGGTGAGGAGATTTGATAATTACATTCTTTCCCTCATCAATTAAAGGAATTTTATTTTGTGCAAATTTTCCCCACAAAATGAAGACAACTTTTTCTCGGTCACTTAGCGCCTTAATAGCTGTGTCCGTAATTAGTTCCCATCCTTTACCTCGGTGCCCATTAGCATTTCCATATGGTACAGTCAAAACTGCATTTAAGAGTAATACCCCTTGATCTGCCCATTTTTTGAGGTAGCCATGATTTACTGGGACTGCACCCACATCATCATATAGTTCTTTATAAATATTTTTTAAAGATGGAGGCAATGGAACTCCTGGATTAACACTAAAGCTCATCCCAGTAGCTTGACCTGGATTATGATATGGATCTTGTCCTAAAATTACAACTTTCGTATCTGCAAAACTTGTTAATTTAAAAGCAGTAAAAATATGATACATATCGGGAAATATCTGTTTCGTTTGATATTCTTCCTTTAAAAAATCACGTAATTCTTGATACTTTTCACTTTCAAAAGCTGGTGCTAAAACTTCATCCCAATCATTTCCAATTAATTTTTTCATACTTATTCTATCCTCTTGTCTCTCTAAGAAATCCAAGTTCATGATATCATATAGATAAAAGATTGGAGGACTTAAAATGATTAAACTTATTGCAAGTGACATGGACGGCACGTTGTTAAATAAACAAATGCAAATTTCATCTGAAAATATTGCTGCTATAAAAGAAGCACAAGCAAAAGGCGTTGAATTTTTAGTTGCAACAGGTCGGGCGCCTTCCGAATCTCAGGGCATACTTGCTAAAGCCGGACTTCATACCGGATTCATTAATTTGAATGGCGCCATGGTCTTTAATACTGCTGGCAAACTAATTGTAAATGAACCAATTCCTAAAGACCAAAGCATTAAGATCAATAAATTACTCAACGATTCTGGTTTTTACTTTGAAATAGTTGCTGCAGATAATGTTTATTCAGATTCTCGTTTGCGCAGAATTGCTAACTTTTCTGATCTATTAGTTGATCTCAACAAAAAATTAACTTTTAAAAAGGCAGTTTCTTTTGCTGCTGGCTCAGATGAAATCATGAGAATTAAATATGTTTCTGACTTTAAAGATTTGCTTGAAAAACCAGACTTTGAAGCCATGAAATTTGTTGCTTTTCATCCTGATGGCCCTAAAGTATTTAAACATATTCGTGAAGAAATCGGAAAAATGGGTGATTTAATTGTCACTGCGAGTTCTTCTACTAATATCGAAATTAACAATATTAAAGCTCAAAAAGGGATTGCTTTAATGGATTATGCTCGCTTGCAAGGCTACCAACCAAATGAAGTAATGGCCATTGGCGACAATCTTAATGATGAATCAATGATTCGCATGGCTGGCGTAGGTGTAGCAATGGAAAATGCTGCACCTGAAATCAAGAAAATTGCTAACTTTATTACTAAAAGTAACAATGATAATGGAGTTGCATACGCAATTCGTCATTTTTGTAAATAAACATAATTTTCCTAAAGGCAGATGAAATTATGCGTTATACTGTCCAACTTACACATGGTCAAACTTGTGGTCAAATTCCAGTAAAAAATGATCAGGGTGAAATAGTTTATATCTTAAAAGGTAATCTTAATGAATTTAACCAACCAATCATTTTAACTGATATTAACCATAATGAAATTGGTCGACTTTATTTAGACTCTAACCATCTTTTAGCAAGTTATAGTGTTGATGTGGTTAATCATTCTCTAATCAAAGTAAAAAAACTTAATAGTCGTTTTACTAATTTATTCTATATTACTCGGTTAAATTATTGGATCAAAGGAAGTTTAAAACAAGGAAGATACGGATTTTACTCAGGTATTAAAAAAGTGGCTAGCGTTTCTTCACTAGTCACTGACATGGGGCTTACCTGGAGCTGTGATATCTCACGCCCTGAAGACGTCCCCTTTATTATTTTAATTAGTTTGCTTTTTACACAGTGGCATACTAAACCACTATTTTTGCCAACTTTTAATTTTCAAAATCAAATTAATGCACTTTCTTAATCACAGTTTAAATAATAATGTGAGAAATTAAACACTTGATATTGATGAGAACAAACGTGCTTTTGAAAATCAATTAATTCAATAATGATTGCTAAATCTTCCAATAAATAACTATAACTTTTATTGCAGCTATGACTAATCCAAAAACAAATTCGATCATAGAGGATATTAGTCAATTGTTTAAGGATGAGCTCTGAAAAACTTCCTCGCTTGTAAACATATGAGCGAATATATTGAAAAAAATGTTCCCTCATCTTTTCACACATACAGTTTTCTTCACTGAAATTATATGCATTATAGAAATATTGTTTATGTTTTTGAATATAGCTACATAAACTATTAAGAATTTGTCTTAAGTTATTTTTTTCATTTTTACGTAACTCTGTTTTTAGCTCCAACAAAATACAAGCTTCAATACAGTTATTTATTTTTCCATATCGTAAATAGAAAGTTCTTCTACTAATTCCGGCTTCAATACAAAGTTTAGAAATATTTATTTTCTTTAAGTCTGGTTGAGATAACATATCATGTAAAGCTATTTGAACTCGTTGTAATTCATCCAGCATTTCATTCTAATTTCCTTTCTAATAAAACTATGATCACTCTCCAATCTTACATAGTTTTATTAGTTTAACAGTTTTTTAAGTTGTGTGCAATATCAATAATGTAATTAGTGTTATTTTTAAATATTTCTTTAAATTTAATAACACAAAGAGAATCAATCTTTCTTTAATGATTGATTCTCTTTTATTTTAATTAACTTTTTTAACCATATGGTTATACATCCGATCTCCGATCGTCATGGTAGAAGTAGTTTTAAAGCCCACATAATCGTACAAACGAGCAGCTCTAGGATTATCTTGATCAACATTCAAGCTTATCTTTTTATATCCATTTTGTCGTGCTATCTCAGGAGCGATTTTAATTAATTTCTGTCCAATTCCTTTTCCCCAGTGTTTTGGAGAAACAGCAATAGCATCTAAATACCATTCATGCGAGAGTGCCTCTTTATCTGAAAAAATAACTGTATCCAGAGGCAAGCCAACTTTCGGATAAGAACTTTTTAATGAAATATCGATTACATCTTGATCGTCATAGCCATACATTACTATGAGACCAATTGGTCGATCTAAATCATCTGTTTCTACCCACATTCGATTATGTGAGTAACGATAATGAGGAGAATAAAAGCCATGTTTCATTAAATCATAAAACTGACTCTCTGGAAGAGCTTTAATAGTATCCATATCCATCTCGTCAAAGATTTGTTTTAAAATTGGATAAACTAAAGGAAAATCAGTTAATTTTGCCTTTCTAATCATTTAATTCACCTACTAAATCCCATACTTACGATGAATTTCACGGTCTTGATCACGCTTTTTAATAGTTTGACGTTTATCATATTGCTTCTTACCTTGTCCCACACCAATTAAAACTTTAGCAAATCCATGTTTTAAGTAGACTTTTAAAGGAATAATAGCCATTCCTTGTTGAGCTTGAATTCCAGCTAAGCGAGCAATTTCTTTTTTATGAAGCAACAAGCGCCGTGATCGTAAAGGATCATGATTATAGCGATTACCTTCTTTATATTCACTAATATGAACATTTTCTAAAAAAGCAGATCCATTAACAATTTGAACATATCCATCCCGTAAATTAATTCTACGTGCACGAATTGATTTAATCTCCGTCCCAGTTAACGCAATTCCGGCTTCAAGAGTTTCTTTAATAAAATAATCATGACTTGCTTTTTTATTTTGAGCAATCAAATTATCTGCTTTTTGTTTCATCGTTTTCTTCCTAATTATTTTTTATTAGACTTAACAGCTGTTGTTTTACGATGACGAATCTTGAAATTATGACCATTGTTTACATGAGAAGTATTGCTATTTCTCTTGTTTACATTATTTTTACGTCTTTTATCAAAGCTACGTTTTCCATGATTATTACTTCTTTGAGGACGCTTTGGTGCATTCGGATCATAAATTTCAAAGTCTAATTGATGTTGCTCCACATCAGCTCTAATCAACTTAACTTTTATTGGCATCCCAATCTTAAACTGCTTATGTGAATTACGTCCAGTTAAAGTTAATGATTTTTCATCAAAATTATAGTAGTCATCGTTTAAATTAGAAATATGAATTAAACCTTCAACAGTATTTGGTAATTGAATAAATATTCCAAAACTTGTTACTGAAGAAACTATTGCATCAAATGTTTGACCAACTTTATCAGCCATAAACTCAGTCATCTTAAGATCGTTTACACTTCGTTCAGTATCAATTGATTTTCGTTCTTGTGTTGAAGTTTGTTCAGCAACATCTGGAAGTTGAGCCTTAAAGTGTTTTTGAATGTCTTGATCCATATTTTTATTTGCATATTCATGAATCATACGGTGGACCATTAAATCAGAATAGCGACGAATTGGTGAAGTAAAGTGAGTATAGTACTTAGCTGCTAAACCAAAGTGACCCAGTGCTTCAGGAGAATAATGTGCTTGCTTTAAGCTACGAAGCATCATCATTTGAACAACAGCTTCTTCAGGTGTACCCTCAGTTTTAGCTACAATCTTTTGCAAATCTTTTGACTTTACATCACTTGGATCAGCCTTTACGTTTAGTCCAAATGCACTTACAAACTCAAAGAATGATTGCATTTTTTCTTGATCTGGAGTTTCATGTACACGATAAAGGAAAGGTGTATGTTTCTTATAGTAGTCTTCGGCAACAGTTTCATTTGCCATCAACATAAAGGATTCAATCATCTTTTCAGCAGTTCCACGTTCATGAAGAACAATATCTGTTGGCTTACCCTTATCATCAACTACAATTTTTGCTTCTGGTTCTTCAAAATCAATAGCCCCACGTTGGTGACGTTTTTTATACAAAATATTATGTAAATCGGCCATTTCATGAAGCATTGGTGCTGCATCTGCATACTTTTGCTCTAGCTTTTCATGATTATTTGGATCAAGAACTTTATTAACATTATTGTAGGTTAAACGTCCATGTGACTTCATAACTGATGGATAAATTCTATATCCAACACGTTTACCTTCTGGAGTGATTTCCATATCACATGATAGAACTAAACGTTCTACACCTTCATTAAGAGAACAAATACCATTTGATAATCTAAATGGAAGCATTGGGATAACACGATCAACCAAATATGTACTGTTACCACGAGCAAAAGCTTCTTTATCTAGCGGTGTGCCTTCTTTTACATAATGAGATACATCAGCTATATGTACTCCTAAGTGATAGTTACCATTAGGGAGTTTCCAAACTACGACTGCATCATCAAAGTCTTTAGAATCGTCACCGTCAATTGTTACAGCTGGTTGATCGGTAATATCAACCCGTTTACTTTTTTCTTCTTCAGTTACATGATCAAGAATGTTATTTGCTTGATCCATTGCTTCTTCAGGCCAATCAGTCCGAATATCATTATCAACAACAATTGACATGATATCAACACCAGGATCATTCTTATTACCGATTGTGAGAAGTGCTACACCCTGCATTTCATCTGGTTGATCTTCATCAGGATATTTAGTAATAGAAATTTTCACCATATCACCTATTTGTGGCTTAACACCATTATCAGTGATATTAATTTTATATTTCTTTAATTTTCTATTTTCACTAACAACATAACCGTAAAATCCACTTGATTTTACTACTTCATCAGAGTATGGATGAAATTCTCCAACTAAAGTTTCTACACCACGTTCAGTAATTTCTTCGATTTTACCTTCTGGACCTTTGCCATTCCATGGATTAGCACCAGCAATAATTTTTACTTTAACGCGGTCCCGATCAATAGCGAATTTAGTATTATGTTTATCAATAAAGGCATCTTCCATGCTTTCATCATCAAATCTGACAAAACCAAATCCTTTATCATTTGCCTTAAAGATACCTTCAGCAACGGTGTTTAATTGATTCAACTGGTACTTTCCCTGACCATCAGTTACAATCTTTTTACTATGCTCTAAAAAAGTTAAAGCTTTAACCAAATCAGGAAAATTCAATCTTTGGCTACGACTAAGATCATCTTCAAGTTGATCCACGTCATATTGTTCTTGAGGATTATGTCTAAATGTTTCATAAACATCAGCTAAAACTCGTTCATTCTGTGTCATTATATAAATTGCCTCAATTTCTTTATAAAATAAGTTAAGTTAAAAGAAATTAAAAAAGCCCTCCTGTGACCGGAAGGTTTTTTTTACTTGGATGAAAGTACTGCCAAGATCAAAGCAAGAGCAAAAAAGAGAACCAATAATACAGCGGTAATCCTTTCCATTAATGCTTCAAATCCACGCTTCTTTGTCTGGCCGCTAAATACTGCACCGCCGGACAATGCGTTTAAGGCATCTTGTTGCTTTTGCGGCTGCATCAACGTAGCAATAATAATTAAAAAGCTAACAATGATGAGTAGCGTCATGACGATATTATACAAAGCGCTGCCTCCATTACCTAAATTTCTTACTGTACTGATTTTACCATATTTAGTTAATGAATGCTAAAAGAAAAAGGGAGTCACCTAAAGCAACGTCCCTTTTTCTTTTATTTCAACTATTAATTAAAATTGTTTGTGTAAGTTGTAGAAACTATGAATTCCTTTGTATTGAGCAGTTGAACCCAAAGCTTCTTCAATTCTCATTAATTGGTTGTACTTAGCAATTCGATCAGTTCTTGACATTGAACCAGTCTTAATTTGACCAGCATTAGTTGCAACAACTAAATCAGCAATTGTAGTATCTTCAGTTTCACCAGAACGGTGAGAAACAACAGCAGTGTACCCTGCTTCCTTAGCCATTTCAATAGCTTCAAAAGTTTCAGTCAAAGTACCGATTTGGTTAAGCTTAATTAAGATTGAGTTAGCAACACCCATCTTAATACCCTTTTCAAGGTAGTTAGTGTTAGTTACGAATAAATCGTCACCAACGATTTGTACCTTATCACCTAAACGTTCAGTGAAGACTTTCCAACCTTCCCAATCGTTTTCGTCCAAAGGATCTTCAATGGAAATAACTGGGTATTTGTCAACGATGTCTTCCATAAGTGAAGTCCATTCTTCAGCAGTGTACTCACGGCCATCAGCAACAGTCACATACTTCTTAGTATCCTTGTTGTAAAATTCAGAAGCTGCACAGTCAAATGCAATAGAAATATCTTGACCAGGCTTGTAGCCAGCACGTTGAATAGCTTCAACTAAAATTTCAAATGGTTCTTCGTTGTTCTTCAAGTTTGGTGCAAAACCACCTTCGTCACCTACAGCAGTTGATTCACCACGTTCTTGAAGCAAGCTCTTCAAAGTATGGAAAGTTTCTGCACCCATACGAACAGCTTCATGAAGAGACTTAGCACCAACTGGCATAATCATGAATTCTTGGATATCAACGTTGTTATCTGCGTGCTTACCACCGTTAATAACATTCATCATTGGAGTTGGTAAAACATGAGCGTTTGGTCCACCTAAGTATTCGTATAAAGGTAGACCTAATTCATCAGCTGCAGCACGTGCACTTGCTAATGAAACAGCCAACATAGCGTTAGCACCTAAACGACCCTTGTTTGGAGTACCATCAAGGTCAATCATAGTTTGGTCAATTAAACGTTGATCAGTTACATCTAAGCCAATAATAGCTTTTGCAATTTCACCATTAACGTTTTCAACAGCAGTTAAAACACCTTGACCAAGAAAACGAGACTTGTCACCATCACGTAATTCTACTGCTTCATGTTCACCAGTAGAAGCACCAGATGGTACAATAGCACGACCAAAGCCACCTAATTCAGTGTAAACTTCAGCTTCAACGGTTGGATTACCACGAGAGTCAAGAACTTCACGTGCGTGAATATCAGTAATAACAGACATGGAGATTCTCCTTTTTTCTTCTAATTCCGTTTAAATAAATTGTTAATTAATCTTGGTAGTTTACTAATGCTAAGAATGATTCTGGATCAAGAGAAGCACCACCAACTAAACCACCATCAATGTCAGGCTTAGACATTAATTCTTTTACGTTAGCTGGTTTTACTGAACCACCGTATTGGATACGAACATTTTCAGCAGTTTCTTCATTGTACAAGTCTTTTACAGTTTCACGAATAGTCTTGCACATTTCTTCAGCTTGATCAGCAGAAGCAGTCTTACCAGTACCGATAGCCCAAATTGGTTCGTAAGCAATAACAAGTTTAGAAACTTGCTCTGCAGTTAAGCCATCTAAAGCAGCTTTAATTTGAGCTACTACCCATTCATCTTGCTTGTTAGCTTCACGAGTTTCAAGAGATTCACCACAGCAAATAATTGGAGTTACGCCATTAGCAAATAAAGCCTTAGCTTTCTTGTTAATGTCTTCATCAGTTTCGTGGAAGTAACCGCGACGTTCTGAGTGACCAATAATACAGTAGTCAATACCCATTTCATTCAAAACTTTAGGTGAAGTTTCACCAGTAAAGGCACCTTCAACTTCAAAGTATGCATTTTCTGCACCAGTATGTAAGTTTGAGCCTTCAGCAGTCTTCTTTAAAACATAAAGATCAACTGCAGGTGCAGCAATAACTGATTCAACTTTACTTGGATCTGGCAACTTACCCTTAACTGCATTAACAAATTCAATGGTTTGTTCAGGGTTCATGTGTAATTTCCAGTTACCAGCAATAATTGGTGTACGCATTAAAAATTCCTCCTAATTTTACTTGTCAGAAACACAAGCGATTCCTGGTAATTCTTTACCTTCAAGGTAGTTAAGTGAAGCACCACCACCAGTAGAAATGTGGCTGATCTTAGGAGCGATTCCTAATTGCTTAGCAGCAGCAGTTGAGTCACCACCACCAATAATAGTTACAGCATCCTTTAAGTCAGCTAATGCACGACCAACTTCCAAAGTACCTTCTGCGTAATTTGGCATTTCGAATGCACCCATAGGTCCGTTCCATACAACAGTCTTAGCATCTTTTAAGATATCTCTGAATTTTTCAACAGTCTTAGGACCGATGTCAAGACCCATTTCGTTGTCAGGAATATCGTCACCAACAACTTCGTGAGGAGCATCATTTGAGAATTCAGTAGCTGCAACGTTATCAACTGGAAGAACAATCTTGTCGCCAGCCTTTTCAAGCAAGCTCTTAGCAAGTTCTACCTTGTCAGATTCAAACAATGATTTACCAATCTTGTGACCTTGTGCAGCTAAGAAAGTATAAGCCATACCACCACCGATTAAAATGTGATCTGACTTAGGAATTAAGTTTTCAATGACACCAATCTTATCTGATACTTTTGCACCACCAAGAATAGTTACAAATGGGTGAACTGGGTTTTCAACAGCATCACCTAAGAACTTAATTTCCTTTTCAAGTAAGTAACCAGCTGCTGCAGGCTTACCAGCCTTCTTCATAGCAGTTGCAATACCAACGTTTGAAGCGTGACTTCTGTGAGCAGTACCAAATGCATCGTTTACAAATACATCACCAAGACTTGCCCAGTATTCGCCAAGCTTTGGATCGTTCTTAGATTCACGCTTACCAAAGTCGTTGTCAATATCTTGGAATCTAGTGTTTTCAAGAACGACAACGTCGCCATCCTTCATGTTGTCGATAGCTTCTTCTACTTCTTTACCTTCGTTTTCTGGTACAAAAGTTACAGGCTTTTCTAATAATTCACTTAAACGTTCTGCTACTGGACGTAATGACAATTCTTTCTTGTCAGCATCTGACTTAACACGACCCAAGTGGCTAAGCAAAATTGCTTTACCACCGTGATCAATGATGTATTTAATAGTTGGTAATGCAGCAACAATACGGTTGTCGTCACCAATAACACCATTCTTAATTGGAACATTGAAGTCAACACGAACTAAAACTTTTTTACCTTTAAGATCAAGGTCTGAAACGATTAATTTAGCCATTTAAACTAATTTACCTCCGATAGATTATTTGAAAAAAGGCGGAGGAAGTAATTCCCTCCGCCTTCTCTCGTCTGCTTACTTAAAATCAGTAATAAACAATTAATGATTAAAGAGTAGCAAATTTCAATAAAGTACGAACCATTTGGCAAGTGAATGAGTATTCGTTGTCGTACCAAGCAACAGTCTTAACTAATTGCTTGTCACCTGCAGTAGTTACCATAGTTTGAGTTGGGTCAAAGATTGAACCAGCAGTCATACCTAAAACGTCGCTAGAAACGATATTGTGGTCGTTGTATGCAAATGAAGGACTTTCGTACTTCTTAACTGCTTCGTTAACTTCGTCAGCAGTTACATCCTTGCTTAAGATTGAAACTAATTCAGTTACAGAACCATCTGGAACTGGAACACGTTGTGCGTGACCGTTCAACTTACCGTTCAATTCTGGAACAACAAGACCAATAGCCTTAGCAGCACCAGTTGAGTGAGGAATAATGTTGATAGCTGCAGCACGTGCAGAACGTAAGTTACCACCACGTACAGGACCATCTAAAAGCATTTGAGTTGAAGTGTAAGCGTGGATAGTAGTCATAGTACCAACTTCAATGCCGAATTCTTTTTGTAAGGCATTAACCATTGGTGCTAATGAGTTAGTAGTACATGAACCAGCTGAAACAATCTTGTCATCAGCAGTCAAAGTATCATCGTTTACGCCGTAAACAATGGTCTTCAAGTCTGAACCTGCAGGTGCAGAAATTAATACACGCTTTGCACCAGCCTTAAGGTGAGCTTCTGACTTAGCTTTGCTAGTGTAGAAACCAGTACATTCAAGAACAAAGTCAACGCCATCGTTCTTAACCCAAGGAATGTTTTGTGCTTGTGGTTCAGCGTAAACACGGTACTTCTTACCGTCAACTACGATTGAGTCATCAGTTGCTGAAACTTCGTGGTTGAAAGTACCATGAGTTGAGTCGTACTTAAGTAAGTGAGCTAAAAGTGCTGGAGTAGTCAAGTCGTTGATTGCAACAACTTCAATATCTGAAGACTTTTCGCCTAAATCCATAATACGACGGAATGCTAAACGACCAATACGGCCGAAACCGTTAATACCAATTTTAACTGTCATATCTTATATTCCTCCTTAGGAAATATGTAAGTAACAATTTATTTTAAACGGGAATTACTTCCCCTTTAAAACCAAGTTTGAGGCTCCTTCATCCGTGATTAACCACGTTTGTTTAGGAGCATGATGCATGTAAGCTACAATTGCAGAGGCTTTACTAGCCCCAGCAGCAATTGCAAATACATGAGGTATTTTATCTAAGTCTTCTAATTGAAGACCGATCCGTGGGATACGTTTTACAAGTCTACCTTGTTGGTCAAAGAAATACCCAAAACATTCGGCCACAGCTCCATCATTTCGAAGCTTGGAACTAGTCATTACATCTAAGCCACGTCTCTTTGACATGACATCTGCTCTCCCAATTCCATGTATCACCATATCACTATTATAAATGTTTGAAATCGCATTCGCAATATCTGTGTCTTGAAGCAACAAAGTCAAAGCCTCAGATGAAACATTTTCAGGTAAATATAGCCCTTTATGCTTTCCACCTGTCTCAGAAGCCATCATCTGAGCAACAGTATTACTCTGGATTTCAACGCTTTCTCCAACTGCTCCTCTTCCGGGAACAAATAACAAATCCCGATAGCGGCTTAATTTAGGAGAAAGATGATGTGCCACTCCCGCCACAGTAGTACCACCTAAAACGGTAATAATACTTTTTCCTAATGGTAAAAGTAAATCAAGTGCCGAGTTAAGTTGTTCACCCATTAAGTCAACAACGCGCTCTTGTCGATCCATATCACCAGGAACAATAATGGCTCGATCGATCCCTAATTTTTGTGCCAATTCAATCTCAGTTTGACTAGCGTTAAACAAGCGATCGATTAAAGGAGCAGCTTCTTTTAAAGTTCTCTTTCCTTTATCAGTTAATTCCATACCGTAGCTCTGGATATTAATGAGTCCTAACTGCCGTAAATAATCAGTTTCAGTTCGCACATTGCGCTCGCTTAATCCTAATTTTTTAGCAACAACTCTTCGCCCAACTGGAGCTAACAGCGAAATCTGTTCAAGAACAAGAAAACGTTGCCGAATTATTTTTAAAACATCAGGAACTAAGCTTTGCAACAAGGTTAAATCCGAGTCCATTGCTCGCTCCCTCTATTGGGTCAAAAGTGATACCACCATATGACGGTAAGCGACCCAAAAAGCTTAAAAATATTAGAGAGACGCGAATTAACTATATTTCAATTCACATTTCTCTCTCGACAGTCTTTAGTATAGCAATATCTTTTTTTAAATTCAAGATATATCATTCGGAATAATTAATTTGTACTTTCTACATTTTCTGATATACTTATTTTAGTTTGTCGTGCCCTTAGTGTAATGGATCGCACGTAAGATTCCGGTTCTTAAAATCTGAGTTCGACTCTCAGGGGGCGCATAAAAGCAGCCAGCGTACGCTGGCTGCTTTTTTGTATCATTTAATTACTCGGTTTATTTAGAAATAGCCTATCATTTGTAAGCATTTTCGTTATAATTAAAATTGGTGTTAATTATGTACATAGACAGAAAGGTTATTTTATGATCGAAGAAGAAAAAAAGTCTGACGCCAAAAAAATGCTTTGGCCTACACTGGCAATGATGGCATTTTCAACCGTTTGGGGCTTTGGCAATGTTGTAAATGGTTATGTTTACTTCGATGGTACTAAGGTCGTTTTCAGTTGGGTTCTAATGTTTTTACTCTATTTTGTTCCCTATGCATTAATGGTTGGAGAATTAGGCGCTACATTTAAAAATGCCAACGGTGGTGTCTCATCTTGGGTTAATGCGACCATGGGTGCAAAATGGGCATATTATGCCGGATGGACGTATTGGGCTTGTCACGTCGTTTATATTTCCAGTAAAGGTACCGGTGGCTTAAGAGCGATGGCTTGGGGAATTTTTGGAAATACCAAATGGTACGATGGTCTTCCAACAGCGTGGACTCAACTTGCTACTTTAGTTGTTTTCCTATTTTTCTGCTGGGTCACTAGTAAAGGAATTCCTGTTCTTAAAAGTTTAGCCACTATTGCTGGATCATCAATGTTTATCATGTCTATTTTGTTTATCATTATGATGTTTGCTGCTCCAGCAATTAACCCTCACGCAGGATATTATTCAATTAACTTTAATTGGAAAAGTTTAATGCCAACATTCAATCTTAAGTATTTAACTTCTCTTTCAATTCTAGTTTTTGCTGTTGGTGGATGTGAAAAAATATCTCCCTATGTAAATAAAGTTAAAGACCCTTCAAAAAACTTCCCGAAAGCAATGATGGCTCTTGCTATTATGGTTATGATTTCTGCTATTTTAGGAACATTTGCCATGGCTTTGATGTTTGATCCTAAGGTCGTTAACAATAATTTAAATGAATATATTTCAAACGGTGCTTATATGGCATTCCAGCGTTTAGGTGAATATTACCATGTTGGTGGCTTGTTTATGTATATCTATTCATGGTGTAACGTTATTGGACAATTTTCTACCTTAGTTATTAGTATCGATGCTCCACTTAGAATGTTATTAGGTAGTAAAGAAGCTAAAAAATTCATCCCTAAGAAACTCCTTAAAGTTAATAAACATGGAGCATATATCAACGGTATTTGGATGGTTGTTATCCTTTCCGGTGGTTTAATTGCAGCTCAAGCTTTACTACCAGATGCACAAGCTGTTATGGCACAATTAGTTAAATTAAATTCTACTACAATGCCAATGCGCTATTTATGGGTATTTGTAGCTTATATTGCTCTTAGAAAGCATCAAACAAAATTTGATACTTCTTATCAAATGACAAAAAATCAAGGTCTTGCGTATACTGCTGGAATTTGGTGTTTCATTGTAACAGCTGCATGTTGTATTTTAGGAATTTACTCTCCTGATCCATTTACACTTTTCCTTAATATTATTACTCCAATTATCTTGATCGCTTTAGGATTGATTTTACCAGCAATCAAGAAAAAAGAAGATGGTAATAATCCACTAATGGATTAATTACAAATGGCCGATATAAAAAATATATCGGTCATTTTTTCTACATAAAATTAAGCTTGATCAGTTGACATGATTAAAAGTAAGTGATTTAATTAGCACTGTACTTATTAGAGTGCTAATTTTGTTTAGGAGGTAAAATTAATGCTCGTACCTACAGTTATTGAACAAACTGCACGTGGTGAACGTGCTTACGATATTTATTCAAGATTATTAAAAGATAGAATCATTATGCTTAGTGGTGAAATTAATGACCAAATGGCTAATTCCATCATTGCTCAACTTTTATTCTTAGATGCACAAGATAACACTAAAGACATTTCTCTTTACATTAATTCTCCAGGTGGTGTTATTACCTCTGGATTAGCAATTATGGATACAATGAACTTTATCAAATCAGACGTATCTACAATTGCCATTGGTATGGCTGCTTCTATGGCTTCCATTCTTTTAACTAGTGGAACTAAGGGTAAACGTTTTGCATTACCAAACTCAACAGTTCTTATCCACCAACCATTAGGTGGTGCACAAGGTCAACAAACTGACATTCAAATTGCAGCTAATGAAATTTTAAAGAGTCGTAAAAAACTTAACCAAATTTTACATGAAACCACTGGTCAACCTCTTGATAAGATCCTTAAGGATACTGAACGCGACAATTACTTGTCTGCTGAAGAAGCTAAAGACTATGGTTTAATCGATGAAATTTTGGTAAACCAAAAGAAAGACTAATTTATTTAGACAAAAATAGAGCTCACGATGTGAGCTCTATTTTTTTATCTAATTTTCTTCTTTTAATTGCTTCGCTATTTCACGAATTTTTTGAAAACGATGGTTAACCCCTGACTTTGAGATTGGACCATCTGGTACTTGTGCTGCAACTTCCTTAAGAGAAAGTTCTGGATGCGTTAACCTAAAACGAGCTAGCACAGTCAATTTTTCAGGTAAGTTTTCTAAACCAAATTTTTCTTCAATCAATTGAATATCTTCAACTTGCTTAGCTGCTGCATTTGCAGTCTTTTTTAGATTCGCTGTATCGCAATTCACTAAACGATTCACCGAATTACGCATATCACGCATAATTCTTAAATCTTCAAAAGCTAGCATCGCGTTCACTGCACCAACTATATGGAGAAAATCACCAATTTTTTCTGCTTCTTTTAAATAGACGATATAGCCACTTCGTCTCCTAGTTTCTTTTGCATTTAAATAAAAGAAATTGTTCATTAACTTTAATAGATCTTGATTATGATCTTCATAAAGAGAATAAATCTCTAAATGATAGCGACTAGTTTCTGGATTATTTACACTTCCAGATGCTAAAAAAGCTCCTCTTAAATAGGACATTGCTCTTTGTTCCGAAGACATAATCTTTTCGGGAATTCCCGTAATAAGACCATTATTACTATCAAAAATTTCTAAGTCAGTTAGAATTTCATGAACTTGTTTTTGAAGTCTAACTAAATACTGATAATTTTTCTTTAATTTCATCTTCTTAGAAACAATTAATAGAGGTTCAATTCCATAAGCAGTCTTAATAAGAGAAAATATTCTCCTTGCAATCGCTGGATTTTCAGTTGTAATATCCAAACTAAATTGATGATCGTGCAGGCTAAGTACTCCGTTCATTCGCAAAAAAGCTGCTAATTCTGCCTTAGCGTGTTCGGGATGAACTGGCAGACTTGTAAGTTCTTTTTTTACATCACTTGCGTATGAAACCATTAACTAGTCCTGTTCCTTCTGTCTTCGACAATATGCTTCAAAAGCTAAATTCAAAATTTCATCAGCCACTTTTTTTCCATCATGAAAAACCAATCCACTATGTTGATCGATAAAGTCAGCTGTAATTACTCGACAATCTTGAGCCCTCAATCCGGCAAAATCATTCCTTACTGGTTCAAGATAAGCATCGTAATCGGCTGGGTTAAATTTAGTCATATCAATCTTAGCGCCGTTAACCAAAGCTGTATTAATATAATGGCCTCCTAAGTGGTCATTAATAACTTGCACATGCTCAGCTGCTGTAAAATGATCTGTTTCACCTTGCTGGGTCATAATATTACAAATATAAATTACCTCAGCTTTAGTTTGTCTTACAGCATCCCCTAAATTAGAAATCATCAAATTAGGTAAAATCGATGTAAATAAACTACCCGGTCCTAAAACTACTGCGTCTGCTTGCATAATAGCTGCTAAAACTGGCAACACAGCTTTAGGTTCTTCATCTGAGTCAGTATCGGTAACCCAGACACGTTTAATCCTCTTGTCTTTTGATGTGATTTCTGTTTCTCCTGATTCAGTTGTTCCATCGACAAATTCCGCATTTAAAGTCAAAGGCTCATTCGAAGCAGGAAAGATTCTTCCATCAATTCGCATCATTCTAGATAGGGATTGAACAGCGTCAAAAATATTTCCCTGCATTTCATCTAAGGCAGCAATAATTAGATTTCCAATTGCATGACCTGCAAAAAATGAGTCAGATGAATTAAATCGATATTGAAAAATATCTTTTTCTTCTTGTGGTAAATCAGATAAAGAAACCAATACATTTCTTATATCCCCTGGTGGCACCACATTAATATAATCTCTAATTGCACCGGACGATCCGCCATCATCAGCCACAGTAACAATAGCTGTTATATCAGCGTTTTGCTCCTTTAGAGCATTTAAAATAACAGGTAAACCTGTCCCTCCGCCAATAACAACAATTTTAGGGCGACGTCCACGAATGACATGTACAATTTTATTTTCTCCGTACGCCATCTCCGCTCCTTTATTGTCCAATATAACGACTAATCTCTCGGTGAGAAATATCAACAGGATATTTTTTAGCTAAATCAACCGCTAATTGGCGTGCAATTGAAACGCTTCTGTGCTGACCACCTGTACAACCAATTGCAATAGTTAATTTTTCTTTTCCTTCAGCAATATATCCTGGAATAGCCGTCTCCAACATATCTAAAAACTTAGCATAAAACTCTTTAGTTTCTTTCTTGCTCATTACATAATCAAAAACTCGACGATCTAAACCAGTAAATGGCTTAAGTTGGGGAATGTAGAATGGATTTGGCAAAAATCTTACATCCATTACAATATCTGCATCAATTGGAATACCATATTTAAATCCAAAACTCATTACTTCAATTGAAAACGTCCGAGTTCGATTATCTCCAAACTTATCTACTAATTTTGCCTTTAATTCTTTAGTAGAAAGGTGAGAAGTATCAATAATTATATTTGAAATATTTTTTGTTCTTGATAAAATATTTCTTTCTTCTTGAATTCCATCAAGCAATCTACCTGTATGAGCCAAAGGAGGCAAACGTCTTGTTTCTTTATACCGAGACACTAAGACATCATCTGAAGCATCTAAAAATAAAACTGTTGACTGAACATTTTGACTATCCTCTAAAGACTTGATTTCGTCAACCAAATCTTTATAAAAACTCTTTACTCTCAAGTCAACAACTACTGCTGCCTTACTAAAATCCGAAGAATTGTTAATTAATTCCCAGAAACTTCCCAATAATTCCGGTGGTAAATTATCTACCACGAAATATCCCATATCTTCTAATGCTTTAATTGCCACAGTTTTACCTGCACCACTCATACCAGTAACAATCAATAATTGTTTCTTTTGTTCAGCCATAATTATCCCTCCTTAATCGACATTATAACATACCGGGTGTTCCATTTTTTAAATAAAATAAAAAGTCGTTATCTTTGGTAGTTTTCCAACGATATACGACTTTTTATTTTATCTATGCATCCATGAAACAAAAATTTCATTAATTCCAAATACCATTAACCAAAATGCTACTAAGTAAACTAAAGTAATAGCGGCTAACATTGGGTTAAATAGTAAAGCAAAAGCAATAATTAAACTAATGATGTTTAAAATTAAGCAAAGAACAAAGTATCCAGTTGAATATTCACGTAAGTGCCATGAGAAAATGATCCCAATAATCGAATCAGCTAAGAACCAGATAGCAAATAAAATAGCTAAAGTTAATCCCCCAATTTCACGTGAGCATAGGAACAAAACACCAATTACAATATCAATAATTGCAGAAATTATTGTTACCCAGCTCAAATCAAAAATATTATGAAATTTAACATATGCTGAAATCCAAATTAGGCCTTGTAAAATTGATAAAATACCGAATACAAATACAAATGCTTGTAAACCACGACCAGGGTAGCGTAATAACAAGAATGATGCTATAACAAACAAAATCCCTGCTATAAATGAGCCCCAATCAAAGCCTTGATGTCTAGAATTATAAATGTCGTTCATTTTTATATCCTCCCAGATAATATTCTACACTTAATTTCCTAAAACACCATTAACTTTCTTCTTGCTCTTTTTTATTATTTATCATTTGCTTAGTTAATTCAGTATCTCTTTTAAGAACAGGTTTTAAATATTGACCAGTATAGCTTTCTTTGAATTGAGCAACTTCTTCTGGAGTACCAGTAGCCACAATTTGTCCACCACCATCTCCTCCTTCAGGGCCTAGATCAATTAGCCAATCTGCATTTTTAATGACGTCTAAGTTATGTTCAATAATTAAAACTGTATTTCCTTCATCAACTAAGCGCTGCAATACCTCTAACAGACGTTTAATGTCATCAGTGTGCAACCCAGTTGTAGGTTCATCCAAGATATAGAAGTTATTCCCAGTAGAAAGTTTTTGTAATTCAGAAGCTAATTTCATTCTTTGTGCTTCTCCACCAGACAAAGTAGTTGCTGATTGTCCTAACTTTACATATCCTAATCCTACATCAACAATTGTTTGTAATTTACGATGAATTTTAGGAATATTTTCAAAGAATTTGCATGCTTCGTTAATTGTCATGTTTAAAACTTGAGAAATATTTTTTTCACGGTAGGTTACTTCCAAAGTTTCTGAGTTATATCTTGTTCCGTGACAAACTTCGCAAGGGACATACACATCAGGCAAGAAATTCATTTCTATCTTAATAATTCCATCTCCATGACATGCTTCACAACGACCTCCCTTAACGTTAAAAGAAAACCTAGCCTTAGTATAGCCACGCATTTTTGCTTCATTAGTCTGGGCAAATAAAGTACGAATATCATCAAATACACTAGTATATGTGGCTGGATTACTACGCGGAGTTCGTCCAATAGGACTTTGATCAATATCTATAATTTTTTCGATATTTTTATATCCCTCAATTGATTCATACTTACCGGGCTTTGCAGAGTTATTATTCAACTTCTGTGCCAGAGCACGTTTCAAAATCAAGTTAACTAATGTTGATTTTCCGGAACCTGATACTCCGGTTACAACAACTAATTTACCTAAAGGAAAATCAACAGAAATATCTTTTAAATTATTTTCTTTTGCACCAGTAACAGTTATTTTCTTACCGTTACCTTTTCTTCGCTCTAATGGAACTGGAACAATCTTTTTACCTGACAAGTACTCCCCAGTTAAAGAATGGGGATTCTTCATTACTTCTTCAGGCGTACCTGCAGCCATCACTTTTCCGCCGTATACTCCTGCTCCCGGTCCCATATCAACTAAGTAATCGGCTTGCTTCATGGTTTCATCATCATGTTCTACTACAATTAGAGAATTTCCAAGATCTCTCATTTTCTTAAGGGAAGAAATAAGACGATCATTGTCACGCTGATGAAGACCAATTGATGGTTCATCTAGAATATACATAACGCCTGACAAGTTAGAACCAATTTGAGTTGCTAGTCTAATTCTTTGCGCTTCTCCACCAGATAGAGTGCCAGCAGAACGAGATAAAGTAAGATAGTCTAATCCAACATTAATTAAAAATGTCAAACGATCCCGCACTTCTTTCAAAATTGGCTTAGCAATCATTTCTTCTTGTTCACTTAATTTAACTGAATTGAAAAATTCTAATGCTTTTGCAATCGAAAGATCAGATGCTTCAGCAATATCTTTACCATTTACTTTCACGGCTAAAGCCTTTTCATTCAATCTTTTACCATGACAAGTTGAACAAGTCAGTTCAGTCATATACTTACCCATTGCATCACGCATGAATTTAGACATTGGATGGTGGTATCGACGATTGATATTATTTAAAATTCCTTCAAATTCTTGAACTGTATCGTTTACACCAAAGTCTCCTTCGAGATGGAATTTTATTTTCTTTCCCTTAGATCCATTTAAAATTAAATCCTTTTGTCTTTTAGTTAATTTTTTATATGGTTTATCTAAGGGTATTTTCATGGCTGTACATGCTTGTTCTAACATCGCTGTATAGTATTTAGAGTTAGCCCAAGGAACCAAGGCTCCTTCACCTAATGACTTATCCTTATCAGGAATTACTAAATCTTCATCTACTGAAAGCTTCATACCTAGTCCATCACAATCAGGACAAGCTCCAAAAGGTGCATTAAATGAAAATAACCGTGGTTCCATTTCACCAACAGTAAAACCACAAATAGGGCATGCATAGTATTCCGAAAAATTGATGCGTTCGCCCTTAATTACATCAACATCCATGTACCCATCTGCTAAACGAAGAGCTGCTTCTACTGAATCAAATAACCGACTACGAATATTTTCTTTAACAATTAAACGATCCACAACAATATCAATACTGTGTCTCTTGTTTTTATCTAGCTCAAACTCATCAGTAATTTCATGCATTTCGCCATCTACAATTACCCGTACATACCCCGCACGCTGAATTCGCTTAAATACCTCTTTATGTTCTCCTCTTTTAGAACGGATAACTGGAGCCAAAATTTGAATTCTACTTCTTTCAGGCAAATCCATTACTCGATCCACCATTTGATCTACGCTTTGTCTTTCAATTAAAGTTCCATCATTGGGACAAATCGGATGACCTACACGAGCCCACAATAAACGTAAATAATCGTTAATTTCTGTTACGGTTCCGACCGTTGAGCGTGGATTATGTGATGTCGTCTTTTGATCAATTGAGATTGCGGGATTTAATCCATCAATTGAGTCAACATCAGCTTTATCCATTTGCCCTAAAAATTGTCTAGCATAGCTTGACAACGATTCTACATATCGTCTTCTACCTTCAGCATATAAGGTATCAAATGCTAGTGAACTTTTTCCAGAGCCCGATAAACCAGTAATAACTACTAATTTATCTTTTGGAATTGATAAACTTATATCTTTTAAATTGTGTTCCCGTGCTCCGTGAATAACAATTTTATCATTTACCATTTAACTATCCTCCTCTACTTTTTCTTTTCATGCACCTGTTTTTTTAAGTCCATAATTGCATCACGCAAGTTAGCTGCTTCTTCAAAGTCCAACTTTTTAGCAGCTTCCTGCATTTGTGCAGTTAAAGTCTTAATCATATTTTGTTTTTGTTTCTTAGTCAATTCATCAAAGTTTAGGTCAGCAAAACTTTCTTTATTCTCTTTATCATCACTATCCTTAGTGATAGAAATTACGTCTCTAATTGGCTTAACGATAGTTTTAGGAGTAATGCCGTGTTCTTTGTTGAATTTCATTTGTAGACTACGTCTTCTCTCCGTAGCGTCAATTGCTTCACGCATCGAATCAGTAATTGAATCAGCATACATAATTACCTTACCATTTGAATTTCGAGCAGCACGCCCAATTGTTTGAACCAAAGGTCTGGTAGAACGAAGAAAACCTTCTTTATCAGCATCTAGAATTGCAACTAGAGACACTTCAGGAACATCGATACCTTCCCTTAAAAGATTAATCCCTATTAGTACATCAAATTTTCCTAGTCTTAAGTCTCTAATAATTTCAAGACGCTCTAAAGTTTTGATATCAGAATGTAGATATCGTACTTTTATCCCCAAATCCTTTAAATAGTCGGTTAAGTCTTCAGCCATTTTTTTAGTTAAAGTTGTAACAAAAACGCGCTCATTACGTTCAATACGCTTATTAACTTCACCAACTAAATCATCGATTTGTCCCTTAATTGGTCTAACCTCAATTTCAGGATCAAGTAATCCAGTAGGACGAATAATTTGCTCAACCTTGTGATCAGTTTGATTAAGCTCATAATCACCTGGAGTTGCAGATACATACATGATTTGATTTACATGTTTTTCAAACTCTTCTAATTTTAAAGGTCGGTTATCTAAAGCAGATGGAAGTCTAAAACCATAATCAATTAAGGTTTGCTTACGTGCCCTATCTCCATTGTACATTGCCTTTAGTTCTGGCATTGTGGCATGCGATTCATCAATTAAAATTAAGAAGTCATCAGGAAAGAAATCTAACAAGGTATGTGGTGGCTGTCCAGCTTTTCGTCCTTCCATGTGTCTAGAGTAGTTTTCAATTCCATTAGTGTAGCCAACTTCACTCATCATTTCCATATCATACGTGGTTCTTTGTTTAATTCGTTGAGCTTCTAAAAGTTTTCCTTCCCCTTCGAACTTTTTCACCTGAATATTCATTTCATCTTTAATTGAGGCCAAAGCTCTTTCCATAATTTGTTCATTAGTAACAAAGTGAGTTGCTGGGAAAATAGAAACTTGTTCTCGCTCTCCAATTACTTCACCGGTCAAAGAATCCACTTCAACAATTCGGTCAATCTCATCACCAAAAAATTCAACTCTAAATGCATGATCAGAATATCCTGCTGGAAAAATTTCTACTACATCACCGCGTACTCTAAAGCGTCCACGCTGAAAATCAATATCATTACGATCATATTGAATATTTACTAAATCTCGTAATAACACATCCCGGCTAATCTCTTGACCTTCAGATAAAGAGACTACACTAGCCGCATACTCTCTTGGATCACCTAAACCATAAATACATGATACTGACGCCACAACAATTACATCATTTCTCGACATTAAATCACTAGTGGTCTTATGCCGTAATTGATCAATTTCATCATTAATTGATGAATCTTTCTCAATATAAGTATCAGATTGTGGTACGTAAGCTTCTGGTTGATAGTAATCATAATAAGACACAAAATAATCAACGGCATTCTTAGGGAAAAACTCTTTAAATTCACCATACAGTTGGCCAACCAAAGTTTTATTATGAGAAATTACTAAAGTTGGCTTATTTAACTTAGCTATTACATTTGCCATAGTAAAAGTCTTACCGGTTCCAGTAGCACCTTCTAGGATTTGTGCCTTTTCTCCTTGCTCAAATCCATCAGTCAACTTTTTAATTGCTTGCTCTTGATCTCCTGCTGGTTGAAATTTAGAGACAAGTTCAAATTTTTTATTTTTTTGTCGTCTAATCATTTTTCATCCTCCGCAAAAAAAGTTGGACTAAAATAGCCCAACTTCTATATAACGTATTCATTTTACTACAGCGAACGTATTTTCGCACTGTTTTTGCATTACTTTAACAAATTAGCTAATGCATCTTGATACTCTTCTGCAGCTTTTTCTGCAGTTTCAATATCTTTCTTATTTACTCCAACATAAGCCTTAATTACAGGTTCAGTTCCTGACGGACGAAGAGCAACCCAAGTTTCATCATCTAAGAAGTACTTCAAAACGTTAGACTTAGGGAAACCAGTTAATGGAGTTTTCTTTCCATCTTCAATAGTTTCTTGGGTTTCGAAGTCTTGAATCTTAACAACTTTTGCCCCATTAATTTCAGTTAAATGTTCTTTACGCAACTTACTCATTAATTCAGCCATCTTCTTTTGACCACCAATACCAGGCATTTCGATAGCCTTAGTAATTTCGTAAGCTACACCATATTTTTGCCAGATCTCTTGTAATCCATCAAAAACAGTCATTCCCTTAGATGCATAGTAACTTGCTACTTCTGCAAACATTAATGCACCTTGCATAGCATCCTTATCTCTAGCGAATGGCTTAAATAAGTAACCGTAACTTTCTTCAAATCCCATCAAAAATTTACCGTCATTTTCTTTATTCATACGGTCAACTTCTTCACCAATGTACTTGAATCCAGTTAGCACATGCTTAGTTTTAATACCAAAATCATCAGCAATCTTAAATGGAAGTGCACTTGAAACTACTGAAGTTACTAATTCATAGTCGGATGAAAGAGTTCCGTTTTCCTTCATATGAACTAATAAGTAATAGGCCATTAATGTAGCAATTTGATTACCAGTTAAAACTTGGAAATCACCATCTGATTTTCTAACAGCAGCACCCATTCTATCGGCATCTGGGTCAGTCGCAATAATAACATTTGCATCAACTTCATTAGCTAGTTTAAATCCTGGTTCAAATACATCACGGTATTCAGGGTTTGGCTTAATTGTTGTAGGAAATTCTGGATCAATGATAGATTGACTTGGAACTGGAATCACATTGTCAAAGCCACCTTGTCTGAAGGCACGATCATATAGCATCTTTCCAGTACCATGTAATGGAGTGTAGATAATTTTTAATTTATCAGCATTAGCCTTAACCATTTCAGGATCAACAGTAACATCCTTTAAATGAGCTAAGTATGCTTCATCTACATCTTCACCAATTAATTGTAGGGTGCCATTAGCGCGTAGTTCTTCCACAGGAGCAGCTTTAACGCTAAAAATGTCATCAACTTTTTGAGCATAAGCAAACAAACGATCTGCATTTTCTGGCGCCATTTGAGCACCGTCTTCGCCATAAACCTTATAACCATTATATTGTTTAGCATTATGTGATGCGGTAATGTTAATTCCGGCAAAGGTATTTAAATGACGAACAGCAAATGATAATTCAGGAGTTGGTCTTAAATCATCAAATAGGTATACATGAATTCCATGTGCACCTAAAATACGAGCTGCATGTTCGGCAAATTCTCTTGAGTGATAACGCGAATCAAAAGAAATTGCAACGCCCCGTTTCTTAGCCTCTTCACCATTTTCGTCAATTAGTCTTGCAAGACCTTCGGTTACTCTTCCCACAGTAAACAAATTAATTCTGTTTGTACCAGGTTCAAGTCTACCTCTCATTCCGGCAGTACCAAAATTAATATCTTGTCCGAAAGCATCTTCAATCCACTTTTCATCTTTACCTAGGTCATTTAATTGATCCTTTAAATAATCAGGCAAATTATTTGCGTTAGTCCATTGACTATAAATTTCTTTTGCGTTCATAATTTCCTCTTTACGTAAATTTTATGGTTTCATCTGCTATTCTAACGCAAGTTATTGTTAAATTGCTATCATATAACAATAAAATTTTTCTATGCATCAAAGATACTTATAACGCTTGCTTTTATAATCACTTGAAATTCCAGTTGATTTTACGTTCAAACTTTTCATAAGGAAGTAACGTAATCTCTCCTAAATCTATTCCTTCCGCAGGTGGATATTGTGCTTCTAATGTAATTCCATCATACTGTCCAATATTATTTGCCACACCAGTATGATTAAAGTGATTGGCAGTATACATAACAATTGCAGGTGCATTTGTAGTCATAATCATCTGGTGTTTTTTCGATGTTAACATTGCAGCTGGCTGCATCCCATTTAAGATAAAAGGATGATCTAAACCATTACGCAATTTAATCTGGTCATCCTCACTATTTAAAGCTAGAAAAATTTTCTTTTTCTTTCTAAAATCAAAAGGAGTATTTTTGACATTTTTCATCCCTTGATTTGGCAAACCATCTTCACCAACCGGTAAATAATAGTCTGCTGCAAGTTGCAATTCTAAGTCAGCTGCTTTTTCCCCTAAATTAAAATAGGTATGATTAGCCGGATTAAAAATCGTCAATTGATCACTTACAGCTGTAAGTGTATAAGATAAGTTATTATTATTGTCTAACTTATAAGTGGCATGCAATTTCATATTACCCGGATAGCCATTATCTCCATCTGGATCAAAAAGAAAGAGATCAACTCGAGACTCTTGTTCTGAATTTTTTAATTTAAAGTTCCAGATTTTCATATCAGTTCCAATACCACCATGAATGTGGTTTTCTCCATCATTTTGAGGAAGTTGATATATTTGGTTGCCATGTTTCCATTGACCTAGCCGAACGCGTCCACAAATTCTGCCAACGGTCCCACCTAAAAAATTTCTTTCTTTTGAATAATCTTCTGGACTATTCAAAGTTAAAATCATATTCTCCTGATTCAGTAAGACTTTTTCTAAAGTGGCGCCATAATTAAGAATATTAACTTGCATTCCATAATCGTTTTCAAGGCTGATCTCACACAAATCTTGGCTATCTTTACGTCCATACTTTTTAAAACTAGTTTTCATTTACCTATCTACCTCGCTTATTAAAGCATCAGTAAACTTTTGCCAACCTATTTCTCCATCTTCATTATTCTTAAAAACACCCGCACACTCGAGTACTTGATCAAATATTTCGACTAAAGCTTGCTGTAAAACCTGGTCAACATTTTCTTTGGTAATCTGAGAATCTGTTTTCAGTTTTCTAGCCCAATCAAGGTGACTATCAGCTATTTGATTATCTTGATTAAGTAAATACTTCCTAACTTCCTCTAGTTCTCCTTTAAGTCTTCCAGGTAAAATTGCTCTACCCATTACTTCGATTAAACCAATGTTTTCTTTTTTAATATGCCAAAGCTCAGCATGTGGGTGGAAAATTCCTAGTGGATATTCATCACTAGTATTATTATCACGAAGAACTAAATCTAAAATAAAACTTTTTCCCTTACGGTGCATGATTGGCGTAACAGTATGATGTTTACTATTACCTTCAAAAGCCTTAATTTGACGAGCGGGATCGCTATAATGATCCCAAAAATTAATAATCTTACTACCTAAATCAATTAAATCTAACGAATTTTTACTAATTAAGCGCAGATCACTCATTGGCCAATCGACTATGCCAGCTTTAACTTCAGGATATTTTTCAAAATAAATCTCTTTTTTAATTTTAGCCTTCATCATTGGAAAAATATGACGTCCACCTTGGTAATGTTCATGAGCTAGCATTGAACCACCAACAATTGGTAAGTCTGCATTTGAACCAACAAAATATTCAGGTAGCTGCTTTTCGATATCAACTAAATTAATTAAAGTTTGTTGATTAATAATCATTGGAATATGTTTTTGATCCAAGAAAATACAATGCTCATTAAAATAGGCATACGGTGAATATTGAAAGCCCCAAGGTCGTCCTCCGATCATCATCCGGATTATTCGCAAATTGCTGCGAGCATTTTTTCCATATCCACCTAGATAGCCTTCATTTTCTAAGCACAGCGCACATTTTGGATACTTATTTTCCACATTATGAGCTGCAGCTGCAATTGCTTTAGGATCTTTTTCAGGTTTTGAAAGATTAATGGTGATTTCTAATTCATGATTTTTAGAACTTTTTCCGGAAAAAACAATATTTTTAGCGATAGCTTCTTTTTTAACATAATTATTCTTAACACAAAGTCTATAAAACCAATCAGTTGCACTCTTAGGCGACTTTTGCATCTTTTCCCAGAAAATTTCATTTACCTTTGAAGGTATTGGAATTTTCAAATCATATAATTCATCATTCAAAACTTCACGTGAGGTAATATCATCAGGGATAATTTTATGGTCCACAGCCATTTGAACAAGTTGCTTTACCGGTGAGAGATTTCCATCATATTCTTCATCTTCATCCCCTACCAAAACCTTAATTTTATTAACTAGGTAAACATAATCTAATTCTTTATATGTTCCACTATCAATCACTTCATGCGCAAATTTTTCAATAACTTTCATTTTTGTAGCCCCTTAAGTTTAAATTTTCTTAGTTCCATCTACAATTTCTGCGTCATAGAAACTTGCATCATAGCCTACTTTATCGCGATATATTTTACCCACATTTTTCTTAAAAGCTTCTGCTTTATCTTTTTTCAGAATTGCAATTGCACTGCCGCCAAAACCGCCACCAATCATTCTGGCACCTAAAACACCATCTTGTTTCCAAGCAGCTTCTGCTAGCGTATCCAGTTCTTTACCTGTTACTTCATAATCATAGTGGAGAGAAACATGAGATGCATTTATCAAATGACCCAATTTTTCAAGATCATTATCCTTCATAGCCTTAGTTGCTCTGATCGTTCTTTCATTTTCATTAACTGCATGACGAGCACGTTTTATCTCTGTCTCATCATTAATTAAATATGCATATTCATCAAAAGTCTGACTATCTAATTCACCTAAAGAAGTAATATCAAGCTCAGTCTGTAATTTTTCTAAGGCATTCTTACATTCTCTCACCCGATCATTGTAGGCCGAATCGGCTAGTGTATGCTCTTTATTGGTAGACATAATAATAATTTCATAGTCTCCTAACTTAAGAGGCATATATTCATATTCCATGGTGTTGCAATCAAGAAAAATAGCACTATCCTTCTTACCCATAATGCAAGCAAACTGATCCATAATTCCCGAGTTTAAGCCAACAAACTCATTTTCTGTTTTTTGACCAAGTCGGGCTAAGGCTGGTCGTTTAATATCTAAATCAAATTCATCTTTTAAGATCATCCCCATTAACATTTCAATGGCTGCACTTGAAGATAAACCAGATCCGGAAGGTAAATCAGCCTTAATATATAGGTTAAAGCCATGATTAATCTTATTTCCATCCTCTCTTTGTCGTAAATAAGTTATCATTCCTTTAAAATAATTTGCCCAGAATCGATCATCTTTTTCTACTGTATCGTCATTTAAGTCAAATTCTACAATTTCACCATCTATATTACCTGAATAAAGACAAACTTTATTATCATTTCTTGGCCCATAAACACCATAAACACCTAAGCTAATAGCTGCTGGGAAAACATGGCCACCATTATAATCAGTATGCTCTCCAATTACATTAATTCGGCCTGGTGAAAAAAATACATCTTTTTCATTTTTACCAAATACTTTTTGATAATTTTTAATCAATTCATCTTTATTCATAATTTTTACCTCGTAAATCAATCAGTTACATGTAATCGCTTTCACAAATGATTATAAAACTATTTATCATTTTAGTAAATAAATTTACTACTTTTTTATAAAAAAGTGCATTAAATTTTTAATGCACTTAGTTAAAGCTTTTTCTTATAACTAAATTAGTATTCATGGTTAAATGCACCTGCGGTAACTCTGAGTTAGTAATTCGCATAAGTAAAACGGAAATTGCTAATTTACTTAAAGCAATTTGATCAATATTGTACGAAGTTAGTGGTGGTGAAACATACTTTACGACATCACTGTTGTTAATACTGATAATAGCAGTATCTTTTGGGACTCTAATTCCTACCTCATTAAAATACTGCAAAACACCCACACTCAGTGTATCAGAAGAAATAATAAAGGCATCGGGTAACTTTTTCCCTAATTTATTAACTACTTCTTTTGCTAAATTATAACCATTTTTAACACTAACAATTCCTTTGGCAAATACTTCAATATTCTTTATCCCTCGGGTTTTACAATACTCCGTAAAAGTAATCTCTCGAATATCACGTTGCGATTTATGATCTAAAGTAAAACTTTCAGCACCGATGTAGCCCAAATTGTTATAACCATGCGCTATTAATTCCTTGATTGCATCCTGTACCGTTAATTCTAGATTAGGCTGAACCGAATCAAACAGCTCTGGAGCCGGATTAATATCAATAAAGACACCATTGGGTAAAACATCGTGTAGTTTCTTTAATTCTTTATAGGTAAGTTCAGCTGTTCCTACTCCGATAAAACCTTGAAAAATTGAGGCTTGTTGTATTAACTCATTCAATTCAGTGAATAAAGTTAATTTAATACCTTTTTCTTTTCCTACTTTATTAACAGCATCCCGTAAAAAAGAAAAATATTCATCCTGAAGTTGTTCATTTCCATTTACTCGATAAAGTAATGCAATTTCAGGCTTTAAGTCACTTACATTATTAATCTTTTTAAAATATCCTAATTCATTGGCTACTTTCAATATCTTACTTTTCGTTTCAGGAGTAACTGACAAACGCGGATCATTATTTAATAAGCGTGATACAGTTGCCGGTGAAAATCCAGCTTTGGCAGCTATTTCTTTAATTGTTGTCATATTTTTGCTTTAGACTTCATTATCTAGCTATCCAAAATATATGATATAAAAATGTACGCTACAATCAATAATCTCTATAACTTAATACTCAGGCTAATACCTATTCAAACTTTCTATCTCTTTCTTAACCTTTCAATTATCAATGTTGAAACATAGCTTTAAACCATAATCTTATTTGCCATATCTTTTCCAATGGCAACTCTGGAATCTTTTACATTCACAATCATATTGCCATTAATCTCAGAAACAACTGTAACGGTTCCGCCAACAACAAATCCTAATGTCTCTAAGAACTTCTTCGTCTCCTGTTTTCCACCAATCTTTTTAATTGTCATTGGTTCTCCCTGACTTGCCATCGTTAATGGTAACATAATAACCTCTTTCTTTTGTATGTTTGCTAAAACTTACTTTTATTTCACGTATTCTTATTTAGTTAGCATACCCTAATATCTATTAGATGTCAATAATTTATTTGAGAATTTTTCTCAACAATTAGTAATTTGGGTAAACAGACGAAAAGCGAAGGTCCCTATAGCCCTATCTGTGACTTTCGTTGCGGCATGTTGAATGTTCGCTTATGCGCTCGCATCCAACACTTGCTCCCAGGCCACAGATAGGGCTATAGGGAC